>Ga0209382_10002944_pt1 | contig 24134 bp, 19 predicted proteins | sample SoiMetdeltSBSDD5_FD_187599 | JGI IMG/M metagenome (GOLD analysis project Ga0209382, IMG submission 187599) | Bulk soil microbial communities from a Populus tree surrounding site in Tennessee, USA - Soil MetaG P. deltoides SBSDD5 (SPAdes) (version 2) | ecosystem: Environmental > Terrestrial >...
TTCCGCAGGACCCGTCGCTGCCCGCAGTGCGACCACACGCTGTTTCCGCGCATCTCGCCCGCCGTGATCGTGCTCGTGCGGCGCGGCGACGAGGTCCTGCTCGGGCGGGGCAACCACCTCCCGCCCGGGCTGTACAGCACGCTCGCCGGCTTCGTCGAGCCCGGCGAGACGCTCGAGGAGTCGGTGCGCCGCGAGATCCGCGAGGAGGTAGGGATCGAGCTGGCCGACATCCGCTATTTCGGCAGCCAGCCCTGGCCGTTCCCCGACTCGCTGATGATCGGTTTCATGGCCGACTTCGGCGGCGGCGAGCTGCAGGTCGATCCCGCCGAGCTCGCCGAAGCCCACTGGTGCGCGCTCGACGAGCTGCCGCCGGTGCCGCCGGCCTTCAGCATCGCGCGGTCGCTCATCGACGCCTGGGTGCGCGAGCGCGGCGGCGATCCGACTCGGCTCATCACCTGGCCGAGCTAGGTTTCCCCAGTCCCCGAACGCGCCCCATGCGGATCACGCTCATCGACGTCCCGTACGACAGCGGACGCCATGCCGAGCGGATGGGCCGTGGGGCCGCCGTGCTCGCGGCGTCGCTGCCCCCGGCGCTGGCAACCGCCGGCCACGACGTCGAGTCGCGGGCGGCGCGACTGCCGCCGGGTTTCGTAGCGGAGGTGGCGGCCGTCGTCGGCCTGCAGCGGATCGTGCGCGCCGAGGTGGCCGCCGCACGGGAGGGTGGCAGACTGCCGGTGGTGCTGTCGGGCAACTGCGGCTACGCGGCGCTCGGCGCCACGGCCGGCCTCGGACCCGGCACCGCCGTGCTCTGGCTCGACGCGCACGCCGACTTCAACACGCCCGAGACGTCGCCCTCCGGCTTCTTCGACGGCACGTCGCTCGCCGCCCTCTGTGGCCGCGCCTGGCCCGGAGTGGCGCGCTCGTTCGCGGGCTTCACGCCGGTGCCCGAGAGCTCCGTGGTCCTCCTCGGCGCGCGCGACCTCGACGACGAGGAACGGCGCATGCTCCTTGCCTCGGAGGTCTCCTGGGTGCCGCCCGCCGCCCTGCGTGCCGGCCCCGCCGCGCTCGCGGCCGCGCTCGACCGCATCGCCGGCGGCGCCGAGCGGCTCTATCTCCACCTCGACCTCGACGTGATCGACCCCGGGGACCTGCGTGCCAACGTCTACTCGTGCCCGGGCGGGCTGACGGTGGACGACGTCGTGACGGCGATCGCGGCCGCCGGAGAGCGGCTGCCGATCGCCGCCGTGGGGATCACGGCATACGACCCGCGGGTCGACGTCGCCGGCCGCGGCCCGGCGGTCGCCTCGCGCCTCGTCCACGCGGTCGTCGCCGCTTCGACTCCTCTTCCGGCTTGACCGATCGGCGCTCCCACTATCGCCCGCGAGACTCTGGACCTCTCTCCCCGGCGAGGGGAGAGGGGCAGGGGAGAGAGGGGTGGCAGACCAAAGCAGGGGAGGGGGTCGGGTGGGTGGTGGCAGAGGGCTTCGCCCGCGGGGGCGGGCTTTATGTCGCTGCCGCAAGTTTTCTTCCGTGGTGGGGTTCCACCTGCCAGCTGGTCACGAAACCGACGGACCCGACTGGGGGAGGTCGCGCGATGAGAGGACTCGGCAGGGCGCTCCTGGCTCTCGTTTCCACGGCAGGGCTGGTTTCCATGGCCGCTCTGGTTTCCCTGGCCGCTCTTGGCTGGCAGGCGGCGCCAGCGCTGGCGCAGGACGTCCACCAGCACGGGGCGGCGACGACCGCCGCCGTCACCGCCGACGCCAAGGCCAAGCCCACGGTCGCGACGCCGGCGTTCAGCCCCGGCGCCGGGACGCTCGCCCCGCCCAACAACCTCGTCACCATCACCACCGCCACCGCCGGGGCGACGATCTACTACACGACGAACGGCACCAGCCCGTCGCGCAAGACGAGCCCGGTCTTCACGGCGCCGATCCCCATCACCGCGACGACGACGATCAAGGCATTCGGATACAAGAAGGGGATGGCGGCGAGCGCGGTGGCGAGCGCCACCTACGGCTACAACAACGCGCCGCCGCCGCCGCCGTCGGAGACGGGCGGCACCCTCTTCGTGGCGGCGATGACGCCCCAGGGTACGGCGACGACCGGCGGCTCGGGCTCGGCCACCCTCACGCTCACCAAAGACGAGAAGGCCGCGTTCCTCCGCTACAACTTCGCGGGCCTGACCGGTCCCTTGACGAGCCATCACATTCACGGCGGCGACGGCGCCATCCTCTTCGACGTCGACACCGCGCCGCCGCAGGCCGACGGCGCGCGCATCTGGTACATCCAGGCAGTCGGCACCTACTCGGCCGCGGCGGTGCTCGCCGCGCTCAAGGGCGGCGACTGCTACCTGAACCTGCACACCGCCGCCTATCCGGCGGGCGAGATCAAGGGCTTCTTCCGTCGCAGCAGCGGCAGCCAGACCTTCACGCCGCCGCCGGCGCCGCCCCCGCTGCCCGGCGGACCGCCGACGGCGGACGATGCGGCGCGGTTCCTCCTCCAGGCGACCTACGGGCCGCGGCCTGGGGACGTCGAGGCGCTGCAGCAGAAAGGGTTCTCGCGCTGGCTCGACGAGCAGGAGGCGATGCCCGCGAGCTCGCACCTGGCGACGTTCGACGCGCTCGTCGCGCAGCTTCCGCCCGACGGCCGGCCGACGCCGGGGCTGGTGGTCGAGTCGTTCATCGGCCAGGCGGCGCAGGGACCCGACCAGCTCCGCCAGCGCGTCGTCTTCGCGCTCTCCGAGCTCTTCGTCATCTCCGGGCGCGACGCCGACGTGCGCAACTTCCCGGAGGGGATGGCGTCCTACCTCGACATCCTCGGGGCCCACGCCTTCGGCAACTTCCGGGGGCTCCTCGAGGCGGTGACGCTCGCGCCCAGCATGGGCGTCTACCTCGACATGGCGGGCAGCACGAAGGCGATCCCCGAGCTCGGCCGCAACCCGAACGAGAACTACCCGCGCGAGATCCTCCAGCTCTTCTCGATCGGCCTCTACGAGCTGCACCCGGACGGCTCGTTGCGCCTCGACGGTCAGAACCAGCCGATCCCCACCTACGACCAGGAGGTCGTCGAGGCGTATGCGCGCGCCTTCACCGGCTGGACCTTCGGCGGCCAGAACCAGGGCAACCCACAGCGCTTCTTCCGCCCGCAGCGCAACTACCGCATCCCGATGGAGCCGTGGTCGCTCTACCACGCCGTCGACGAGAAGGCGCTGCTCGGCGGCTCGGTGCTGCCGCCGGGGCAGAGCGCCCAGCTCGACCTCGAGCAGGCGCTCGACGCGATCTTCGCGCACCCCAACGTCGGCCCCTTCGTCTGCCGCTCGCTGATCCAGCGCCTGGTGACGTCGAACCCGAGCCCCGCCTACGTCTACCGCTGCGGCCAGGCCTTCGCCAACGACGGCACCGGCGAGCGCGGCGACCTCGGCGCCGTGGTGCGCGCGATCCTGCTCGACTACGAGGCACGCGCGACCACCATCGCGGCGCGCCAGGACGAGGGCCACCTGCGCGAGCCCGTCGTTCGCCTGCTCGGCCTCCTGCGCGCCATCGACGCCACGCCGCGCGACGGGCGGTGGCGCTTCTTCACCCAGCTCGACCGCCGTGGCCTGGGCGTCGGCCAGACGCCGCTCAACGCGCCCACGGTCTTCAACTTCTTCGAGCCCGGCTTCGCCCTGCCGGGCGAGGTCGCGCAGGCCGGCCTGGTGTCGCCCGAGTTCCAGATCGCCACCGAGACCACCGTCGTCGGCGCCGCCAACCTCGCCTCCACGGTGCTCGGCGGCGGCGGCCAGAACGGGCAGCTGCGTTTCAACCTCACCCCCTTCCAATCGCCGCAGGTCACCACCACGGCGGCGCTCCTCGAGAAGGTCGACCTGCTCTTCTTCGGCGGCGCCATGTCGGACTCCACGCGCACGATCCTCACCAACGCGCTCGCCGACCCCGACTTCCCGACCACCGCGAACCAGCGCGTGCTCACGCTGCTCTGGCTCGCCAGCCTCTCCCCCGAGTCCGTGGTGCAGAAGTAGCAGTCCTGGTGCAGAAGTAGCCGTCGCCGAAGCAAGAGGTGGATGATGAGCCAGTACCGTTCCACGCGCCGCGCCTTCCTTCGCCAGTCCGCCTGCGCCGGGGTGGGGATGACCGCCCTCGCCAACACCATCTTCGACCTGCGTCGGATCGCCGCCGCCGCCACCGTCGGCGACTACAAGACGCTCGTCTGCGTCTTCCTCTACGGCGGCAACGACGCCAACAACATCGTCGTGCCGACGTCGGGATCCGACTACGCCGCCTACGCTGCGGCCCGCGCCTCGCTCGCCCTGCCGCAGAGCGCGCTGCTGCCGCTGACGCCCGTCGAGACGTTCGGCGACCCGCGGCAGTGGGGGCTGCACCCGAACCTGCCCAAGCTGCGCGGCCTCTTCGACAGCGGCGGCGCGGGGGTGATCGCCAACGTCGGCCCCCTCGTGGCGCCGCTCACGCGCGACGAGTACCTCGCCCACACGGCGGCCGTGCCGCCGCAGCTCTTCTCGCACAGCGACCAGACCGTGCACTGGCAGACGTCGCTGCCCGACCAGCCGGCGAAGACCGGTTGGGGCGGCCGCGCCGCCGACCTCCTGCGCTCGCTCAACGAGACGGCGCAGATCTCGATGTCGATCTCGGTCGCCGGCACCAACACCTTCCAGGTCGGCAACGTCGTCACGCAGTACCAGGTCTCTTCGGACGGCCCGGTGGGGCTCTCCTCCTACGTGCCCGCCAACCAGGGCGCCGACGCCGCCTCGAACGCCATTCGCGCGCTGCTCGACAAGACCTACGGCAATCTCTTCGAGCGCGGCTACCGCGGCATCTTCAAGACGGCGCTCGACAGCCAGGAGCTCCTCTCGGGGGCGCTTGCCGGAGCGCCGGCGATGACCACCGTCTTCCCCGACAGCGACCTCGGCGCGCAGCTCAAGATGATCGCCCAGCTCGTCTCGGTCCGCGAGGCGCTCGGCCTGCGCCGTCAGATCTTCTTCTGCGCCGCCCAGGGGTACGACACCCACGACGGGCAGGTGGGCGCGACCTCGGTGCAGGGTGCGCACGCCGACCTGCTCACCGAGCTCGACGACGCCCTCACCGCGTTCAACGCAGCGATGGGGGAGCTCTCGGTGTCCGACAGCGTCACCACCTTCACCGCCTCGGACTTCGGGCGCACGCTGCAGGCCAACGGCAGCGGCTCGGACCACGGCTGGGGCGGTCACCACTTCGTCCTCGGCGGCGCCGTGCGCGGCGGCCGGATCTACGGCGAGATGCCCACCCTCGCCATCGGCGGCCCGAACGACGCCGGCGAGGGTCGGTGGATCCCGACGACCGCCGTCGACGAATACGCGGCGACGCTGGCGAGGTGGTTCGGCGTCGCCGCGAGCGACATGCACCTCGTGCTGCCGAACCTGGGCAGGTTCGCGAGCACCGACCTCGGGTTCATGGGCTAGCGGCGCCGCGGGGGGCGCGGCACTCGAGCGCCGGTCGCCGGTGCCGCGCGGCCGGGCGTCCGCCGGTTAGAAGGTGAGGACGCGCAGCATCGACGTTCCGATGTCGACCTGCTCGGCCGGCGTGACCTCGGGCTGCTGCAGCCGCCTGAGCCCCTGGGAGACGCTCGGCGAGAGCGCCTGCCCCCCCTCTTGCCTCTCCTGGGCCAGGACCCACTCGACGTAGCGCTTCGTGCGCCGCGCGTCGAGCAGACCGCGGCGGCCGCTCGTGCCGGCGAGGCGGACCTCCTCGGCGAACGCGCCGAGGTCGAGGTAGAACGACTCGAAGCGCTCGTGGATCCGCTCTTCGACCGTGGGGAGGGCCGCGTTGAGCTCGCGGCGCATCGTCGCGGAGTCGGTGACTCCCGCGATCCGGCGGAACGCGGCGACGTCCTCGTCCATGAGGCCCGCCTCGTCGAGGATCGCCGCGGCGCGCCGCAGCCGCTCGGCGGCGATCGCCACTTCGCCGGCGCGCGCCGCCACGCGGAGGTCGACGAGAAGGGCTCCGAGCTCTGCACTCTGGCCGCTGGACTGACCGCCGTGGTTGCCGCCGCGCATCACGGTCCCGCCCCAGAGCCAGGGGACGAGCTGAGGGGCCGGCGGCAGCTCGGCGAGCCACGCCTCCGGGCTCGGCGGCGAGCGCACGGGCCGGCCCTGCTCGCCGATCATCCACCCGGCGGCGAGGAGGACGGCGACGGTTGCCGCCAGCGAGGCGGCGAGACGCAGGCGGCCGCCCCCCGGCGCCGGCGCGCGGCGCAGTTCGACGACCCGGGCTGGTGCCTCCTCCGCGCGCAGCGCGTCGGTCGTCTGCAAGGTCTCGGCGAACACCTCCCTGCAGTCGGCGCACTCTGCGAGGTGGACGACCACCTGGTCGCGCTCGGCGCCCGAGAGCCGCCCCTCCGCGAACGCGGCGAGCTGCTCCAGGGTCGGGCAAGCTTTGATTTCGTTGGCCATCTTGCCCCTATCCCACTCCAGTGGACGGACGCGGAGCGCCGGTTTCGCCGCCCGCTCCCCCTTCGCTCTCGAGCACCCAGGCGACCTGCCGCGCGTCCCAGCCCTGGCGTTCGAGCGAGGCGCGAAGCTGGCGCCGTAGGGTTTCCCAGCGCCGGTAGATCTGCCGCGCGTCCTGACCGTACGAGCGGGCGACGCTTGCCAGGCTGACCCCGTTTGCGACGCGGAGCTGGATGAGCAGCCGATCCTCCGGCGGCAGCCCCTCGACCGCCGCCGCGAGGATGCGCTCGAGACCCGCGGACGCCCGATCGCGCTCCTCGTCGATGAGGCGAGACTCCGGCGATCCGTCGCTCGCCGCGAGGCTCTCGAGCCCCGCGGTCCCCTCGACCTTCCTCTTGACCCGTGAGGGCAGCTTCGGCGCCAGCGCGCGCATCGCGTCGCGGTCCTCGGCCGGCGACGCGGTGCAGGCCTCGTCGAGAGTCATGCCGTCGCGGTTCATGAGGGTGTCGAGCCGCACGGCGAGCGGCCCCAGGCGCTTCGCCTCGGCGGAGGGCCGCCATTTCCCCCAGAGGTGGTTGCGGTGATCGAGGTAGGCGTGCTGGATGACGGCGGTCAGGTAGCCGGCGAGCGTGCAGCGCCCGGAGAAGGCGCGCAGCACTGCGTAGTCGTTGGCGATGAGCTTGATCTTCACCACCGAGCCGAAGTCCTCGCTCTCCTCTTTCGTCAGCCGCTGGCGGCGGCAGGTGACGGCGACGATCCGCTCGATGAGGGGGAGGTTGTCGAGGAGGAGCTTCTCGAGGTCCATGTGCATGTTGCGCGGTGCCGAGGTGCGCGGTGAATGCTAATGCAGCGGGGTCGTTTCCGCAGCCCCGCCATGGTCTCGCGCTCCGATCGGCAGAGGGTGTAGCGTCTCGGCATGAGGCAGCCGTTGCTCTTGGTTTTCACATGAGGGGTTTGCGCCTGATGCGTCTGCATCTGTTCCTGGCGATGGTCGCGACGGTCTGCGTCGAGGGCGCCGCACAGCCGACATCCTCCGCGGTCGCCGCCGAACCGGCGTCGGCCTCCGGAAGGCCGTTCCCCCAGCACGTCGCCTACGCCCGAGGGACGATCCGCCCCAGGAGCTTCACGCAGGCCGAGCAGGACCAGCACGTGCGCGACTTCTACGACCGATGGAAGGCCGCGTTCGTGAAGGAGGCGACCGTCGACGGCGCCGCCGGGTTCTACCGCATCGGCTTCGGTTCCTCCAACCCCGCCCGGACCGTCAGCGAAGGGCAGGGGTACGGAATGGTCGTCGTGGCGCTGATGGCCGGGCACGACCCCGAGGCGCAGGCGATCTTCGACGGGCTCTGGCGCTTCGCCCGGGCGTATCCCAGTGCGATCGACCCCGACCTCATGGGCTGGCAGGTGCCGGTGGTGCCCGGAAGCAACGACAGCGCCTTCGACGGCGATGCGGACATCGCCTACGGCCTGCTGCTGGCCGACCGGCAGTGGGGGAGCGACGGCGCGGTCGACTACGCGGGCGACGCCCGGCGGGTGATCAAGGCCATCCTTCGCTCGACCATCGGACCGAAGAGCCGCCTGCCGATGCTCGGCGACTGGACGCGGCCGGATGGCGATCCCCACAACCAATACACGCCGCGCTCGTCGGACTTCATGATCGGTCACTTCCGCGCCTACCGCGCGGCGACCAAGGACCGCGCATGGGCGAAGGTGGTGACCGCCTGCCAGTCCGTCATCGCCAGCTTGCAGCGACGTCACAGCCCGCGCACGGGCCTCTTGCCCGACTTCATCGTCGGCGCGGCGTCGCTGCCGGAGCCGGCGCCTCCCGGCTTCCTCGAGGGGGCGAGGGACGGCCAATACGGCTGGAACGCAGTGCGAGATCCCTGGCGCCTCGGCACCGACGCGCTGCTCAGCGGCGACCGGCTCTCGCTGGCACAGACGCGAAAGATGGCCCGCTGGATCGCCGCCGCCACTGCGGGCGATCCGCAGCGGATCCGTCCCGGCTACCAGCTCGATGGCACGCCGATCCCCGGGGACTCCTACTTCACGACGGCGTTCGCCGCACCTTTCGGCGTCGCCGCGATGACGGATCCGTCACTCCAGGGCTTCCTCGACGCCACCTACGCGGCCGTTCACGATCGCCACGAGGACTACTACCCGGACTCGCTGACGCTGATGTCGCTCCTGGTCATGACCGGGAACTGGTGGGATCCAGGACCATAGCCTCGCGGCTGCCGTTCTCGCCGCGCCCCGGGCGCTCGATGCCGAGCGACGCCGCCTTCTGGTGCAGGTAGGTACGCTGCAGCCCGAGGAGGCGTGCCGCAGCGGCGAAGTTCCATCCCGTCTTCCGCAGCACCGCCTCGAGGTACTCGCGCTCGCTGGCGGCCTTGAAGTCTTTCCAGGTGGCGAAGCCCTGCACCTCGTGCAGCCGCAGGAGCCCGGTCTCGCGCCCGGGCGCCGGGTTGAAGAAGGCAGTGGGGAGCTGCTCGGGAGTGATGGGGTCGGCCCCGAAGACCGTCAGCCGCTCGCACAGGTTGCGCAGCTCGCGCACGTTCCCGGGCCACGGGTAGCGGGCGAGCAACGGGTACACGGCGGCGTCGACGCTCTTGCGCCGCTGCCGGTGGCGCGCCGCGAAGCGGTCGAGGTAGTGGACGACGAGCAGCGGCACGTCCTCGCGGTGCTCGGCGAGCGACGGCACCTCGATCGGCAGGTGCGCGAGCCGGAAGTAGAGGTCCTGGCGGAAGCGGCCGGCGGAGACCTCCTCGTCGAGCTGGCGGTGGGTGGCGGCGAACACCCGCACGTCGACGTTGCGGTCGCGGGTCTCGCCGACGCGGCGGACGCTGCCGTCCTCGAGGACGCGGAGGAGGCGGGCCTGGAGACCGAGCCCCATGTCGCCGATCTCGTCGAGGAAGATGGTGCCGCCGTGCGCCTCCTCGAAGAGGCCGGGCTTCGCCGTCTTGGCGTCGGTGAAGGCGCCGCGGGCGTGGCCGAAGAGCTCCCCCTCGACGAGCGGCGGCGGGATGGCCGCGCAGTTGATCTTTACGAAGGGCCCGTTGCGTCGCGCGCTCTTGCGGTGCAGGGCATTGGCGACGAGCTCCTTGCCGGTGCCGCTCGCGCCGAGGATGAGCACTCGCGCGTCGGTGGCCGCCGCCTTGTCGATCGCCTCGCGCAGGCGCCGCATCGCCGGCGAGTTGCCGAGGATCTCGGGCTCCTCGTCGAGCCGCGACTCGAGCGCCGCCACCTGCCGGCGCAGCGAGGCGTTCTCGAGCGCGTTGCGCATCGACTGCAGGAGGCGCTCGCGCGTGAACGGCTTCTCGATGAAGTCGTGCACGCCGAGCCGCAGGGCCTCGACCGTCTCGCTGATCGAGGCCTCGCCCGAAACGATGACGGTGGGCGGCAGCTTGCCCGCCGCCACCAGCCGGCGGACGAGCTCCACGCCGGAAACCCCCGGCAGGCGAACGTCGACGAGCAGCAGGTCGGGACCGCCGCCGTCGCGCGTCGCGAGCAGCGCCTGCGCCTCCTCGGCGGTCGCCACGCCATTGGCGTCGTAGCCGGAGGCGCGAAGCTGAAAGACGAGGCTGGCGCGGATCTTCTCGTCGTCCTCGACGACCAGGACACGGGTCACGTGACCTCCTCCGTTGACTGTGGGAGAACGGGTGAGTGTGGGAGACCAGGTTGTTGCGGGAACAGCAAGCGAAAGGTGGTGCCGGCCGCGGAGCTCGCCACCAGCTCGAGGTCGCCGCCCTGGTCGAGCAGCATCTTGCGTGCGATGGCGAGCCCGAGGCCCATCCCCTCGCCGATCCGGCGCGACGTCGTGTAGGGCTCGAAGAGGCGGCCCCGCAGCGCCGGGTCGACGCCCGGCCCGTCGTCGGCGACGTCGAGGGCGACGCCGTCGGCGCGGGGCGGGAAGGAGAGCGTCAGGGTGCCGCGGCGGCCGGCCTCGCGAAGCGCCAGCGCGCTGTTGTCGCCGAGGTTGACGATCACCTGCCGCACCATCTCGGCATCGGCGAGGACCGGCTGGGCCCGGCCCGGGAGCTCGAGACTGACGGTCAGCTCCGGCCATGCGGTGGCGAAGAGCTCGACGAGCTCGTGGGCGAGGCGGGCGAGGTCGAGCGGAGCGAGGGCCGGGCTCGGCAGGCGGGCGAACGAGGTGAAGCGCCGGGTGAACGTGCCGAGCCGGTCGAGCTCCTGCGAGAGGCTCTCCTGCAGGCTCGCGAGCTGCTCGCGCGTCGCGGAGTCGGGCACCGCGGGAAGGAGGTCGCCGATGCGCCCGAGCTCGAGCCGGGCGGCGGCGAGCGGAGTGCGGATCTCGTGGGCGTGGCGCCGCGCCGACTCCTGCCACGCGGAGAGGTTCTCGAGGGAGGCGAGGCGGCGGCGGTCGCGCGACATCAGCCGCGACGTCTCCTCGACCATGGCGGCGATGCGGCCGATGAGGTCGCGGCGCCCGGCACCGGCCTGCGACCCGACCCGCACGTCGGCGCGCCCGGCGGCAAGATCGGAGAGCGCCGCCTGAAGCTCGACGAGGCGGGTCGCCTGTCGGCTCTGGCGCAGCGCGTGGCTCGCGCCGCTCATCACCAGGATGCCGAAGACCACGGCGAGCAGCGCCACTTCGTAGCGGCGCACCATCTGCCGCCGGCTGAGCTCGAGAACCCGCAGGCGGCCGAGGAGCGTCTGGCTCTCCTCGAAGCGCCGGTGGTAGGTCGCCTCTTCCGCCGGGTCGAGGCGCGCGAGGCGCTTCTGGTCGTCGCGCGAGCGCTCGACGGCGTCCACCACGTCAGGGTGCACGCCGAAGGCGAACCATGCCCGCGACAGCCGGCGCTCGAAGATCTGGAAGAGCAGGGCCGAGGCCACCGCCAGGGCGAGCAGCGTCAAGAGGGCGGTGCGCTGGCTCAGGATGGGAAGCATAGCGGCCGGTCGTCGGTGGCTCTCGACGCTCATCGACGGAGATCGACGGGACGCGGCGCCGCCGACCAGGCGTAGCGAAAGATGCTCTGCCGCTGGATCGACGTCGCGATGAGGAGATCGACGACGCCGTTGAGCCGGGACTCTCCTTTGGCGACCTCGGCGGGCTCCGGCCCTTCCGGCCCGGGGGCGCTCGAGAACCAGCGCTGCGCGTCGCGTTGCTCGGATTGCGAGAAGGGGATGACACTGAGCTCGACGTTGACGTTCCAGCTGCCGGCGGGGACGGCAGTGGCGACCGGCAGCTCGAGCCCGCGCCACCATGCGCCGAGCCGCTCCAGTGAGGGGACGGTCTCGCGTTGCCGCTTGCCGTCAGCGCCGACGACGGCGACGTAGAACTTCTCGTCCCAGGGCTCCCATCGCAGATCCACCCGCGCCGCGCCGCGAATCCGGCGCCCGCCACTGGCGCTGGCGCTGATGGTGACGATGAAGCTCGTCGTGAGCCCGGTGGTGAGGTGAGGCCGCACCTCGGGACGCGAGAGGACGTCGGGGAGCGCGCTCACCAGCAGCGTGCGATCGCGGCCGATCTCATAGAGCGGCCTGGGAGGCGCCGCTCCGGAGGCCGCCCGCAGGCCGGCGGCGCCGAGGACGAGGGCCGCGGCCCACGTCGCCAGCCCCCGCGTCACCCACCCTCTCCCAGCGAGTCGACATAGGTGATGGCCACGCGCACCAGGCCCCAGGCGCTGCGGAAGAGCAGCGCGCTGCGGAGCACCAGATCGGTGCGCTTTTCGACGGAGCGGGTGGTGATGGTGAAGTCTCCGAACTCCGAGACCTCCTTGAAGCGCTCGACGCCGAGGCTGTTCTCCCAGCGCAGGTCGCCGATGCGGCGGGCCTTGTCGAAGTCGAGGAGGCTCACGGCATGCGTCCCCTCGAGGAGCAAGACGTCCTCGGTGCTCTGGTTTACGAAGAAGCGGACCTGGCTGTGGATTCGCCAGGCGCTGCCCCCGACGGCGAGGGACTGCCGGGGTGTCACCCGCCAGTAGCGCCGGCCGTCGCCCCGGAGCTGCCAGTCTTCGCTGCTGACGTCGATGATGAAGGGGAGCGGCTCGAGGGCCGCGAATGGGCCGCGTTGCTCCAGCCTCGTCTCACTGTAAGAGCCGCGGGCCGAGAGGCGGGTGCCTTCGGCGGGGATCAACGGGTCGTCCGTGTTGTCGAAGACCCACTCGAGGTTGCCTTCCCACGACTTGTCCTCGACTTCGAAGCGGTGATTGTCGGACCGCAACACGGACTTGGATTCGGTGCGGGCGAGCCCGGCGCGGATCGCATGGTTGCCGGCGATCGGCGTGCCGACCTGCACCGAGGCCTGGAAGTCGTCTCGGTGGTCCTCCTCGCCGAGCCGGCTCGACACGGCCGCGGACGCGTAGGCGCCCGGCCGGAGCAGCCCGTATTGGGTGTAGCCGACCTGGACGATCTCGCCGCTGCCCGCGACGTCGAAACCCTGGACGCTGCCGAAGAGCAGCCCGCGCGAGCCGACGAACTTGCGTGCGCTGACCGTGCCGGCCGCCGACCAGTCGAAGCGGTCCTGGCCGGGGAAGTGCTGGTCGTCGCCGAAGCCGAAGGCCTCGATCGAAAAGGCGACCGGCTTGGCGGACTCGACGGTGATCGCGAGCTCGTAGGCGCCGCGCTCGCTTCCCTTGCGCAGCGCCATGTCGGCGTCGACGACGAACGGGAGCCGCTTGACGCGATAGACCGCCTCGCGCAGCTCCGCCTCGCTGTAGTTGCGCCCCTCGCGGAGCAGGGACTCGGAAACGACGATCTGCCGCGCGGCGGCGCTGTCCACGCCCTCGACGACGATGCGCTCGACGAGGAACACGTCCGGGCCCTGCCCCCGGGCGGCGATGGCGGCACCAGCGAGGGCGAGGAAGAAGCCGATGCGGTAGAGCGTGGTGGCGAGCGGCGGCGATCCTCGGTGTGTCGGACCCATGGTTGAACCTCTTTCTGGTGTGCCCGTCCGCGGGTCCGAAAAGGCAACGGCGGTGCCACCGTCGCCTCCGCCGCGCGGCGACACGCCTCGAAGCAACCGAAGCCCAGTTGCGGCAACCAGATAGGCCGATCGCCTCATGTCGACTCTTGCCCTCCTCACCGATGCTCGTGGCGGAGCGAGCGTATACGGAAGTAGACACCTCGTCGGTGGGGACGGACGCTTCCGAAGTGGCCGGATTCCGGGGTCTCGGAGTTGTCAGGGCCGCCGGCGACGTCCGCTCAATCGCCGCGCGAGCGGTCGATGATCATGATCTTCTGCCAGATCTTGCGCGACAGGCCCGCCGTCAGCATCTCCACCTGGTCGACGGCGTCGAGCGTGGTCGGATCGTGGAAGCGCTCGACGTAGAGCGCCGCCACCTTGCTGATCACCGAGAGCATCTCGCTGCAGTAGTCGAGGTAGCGCGTCACCTGGAACTCGTCGAGCACCCGCGTCGGCGACGCTGGCGTGTCGCTGCCGGTGATTCGCAGGCGCGCCGGGTCCTTGGTGAGCTGGTGCATGTCGATGATGTGCGCCATCGAACGCAGCTCGTGCAGCGCGGCGAGGGCGCGCTTGCGCTTCATCCGCGTTTCCCAGGTGAGCAGGAAAAAGACCGCGCCGGCGAGGAAGACCGCGTTGTTGACGGCGGCCTCGAGTCCCTGGAAGAGCTCTGCGATGGTGGAGAAGCCGAGCTTGACGTCGAGGTTGAGGACGCCGCCGAAGAGCACGGCGACGAGAAGGACGAGCGCCGCGGCCACCGTCGCGCGCAGCCAGCGCACCGGGCTCGCAAGCCAGTCGGCGAGCGACGCCGACTCGCCGCAGACGACGACCAGCTCCTCGACCACGCGCGACAGGCTCGACGTGGGGAAGCGCTCGCGGATGCGGCCACGGAGCCCCATCGCGGTCTCGACGATCCGCCTCGGGTCGAGGCTCCTGTAGCTGGCGGCTTCCATCGTCGCCTCGCCTCTAGGAACCCGGGTACCGCTCCCACCAGAGGTCGATCGGCGGTGCGACACCGACGACCTCGCGCACGAGATCCTCGGCGAGCGCCTCGACGACGTCGCGCAGCTCGAGCTCGACCAGCAGGTCGTCGAGCACGGCCTCGCGGCCCCAGCGCGCGCCGAGCAGGTTGCCGGTGATGGCGCCCGTGCTGTCGCTGTCGCCCGAGTGGTTGACGGCCAGCAGTAGCGCCGGCTCGAGCTCGCCGCCCGGCTCGCCGGCGAGGGCGCAACAGACGGCGATGGCCAGGGCCTCGTCGGCCACCCAGCCGGCGCCGAGCCGCTCGATCGCTTCGGGGCTCGGCGTGCCATCGGCGGCCAGCGCCACCGCCGCCGCGAGGGCCGACTCGACCTCGCCGCCGTCGCGATGGCGCGAAAGCTCCAGGCGTGCCGCGTCGACCGCCCCGCCGCACGTGGCGCCCTCGACGAGCGCGGCCACCATCGCCGCCAGGCAGCCGGCGGCGAGGTAGCCCGTCGGGTTCCCGTGGGTAACGGCTGCGATGTCGGCGCCGAGCTCGAAGGAGCGCCCCACCGGCAGGCCGAGCAGGCCCGCGGGCGCCGCGCGCATGACGCCACCGCACCCCTTGCTGTCGTTGATCGGCTCGAGGGCGGTGCCCATGCGCCCGCTGGCGAGCGCCGAGAGGCACGTCGTCCCCGGGCCCCGCCGTTCGTGCAGCCGCGAGTCGGCGACGAGCCATCCGTCGGCGCCGGAACGCGGTGGCTCGGCCTCGCCGCCTCCCGCCAGTTGCCGCGCCGACGCACCCTGGGTGCGCAACCAGCGCCGGTAGGCGTTCCACACCACCGAGGCCGGGTGCGTGATCCCCGTCTCGCGGCCGCGCACCGAGGCGCGGATCAGCCCCTCGACGGTGAAGAGCGTCATCTGCGTGTCGTCGGTGATCGCGCCTCGCCGGCCGTAGGCGGTCACGTAGCCGCGCACGCCGTCGTCGCCGAAGCGCGAGCGGATCTCGGGCAGCCGCAGCAGCTCCACACCGGCGCCGAGCGCGTCGCCGACGGCCCCGGCGAGCAGGCACCCCGCGACGCGGTCGGGGTACTCCGGCACGGCGACGCGGCGCGCCCGACGCACGTGCTCCTCCTGCTCGCGCGTCTCGATCGACTGGTGGCGCGCGGCGCGTACCCGAGCGATCGCCGACTCCGGTTCCTCGCCGAGCTCGACGAGGAGCCGGGCCGCGATGGTGCCCGTGCGCCCGAGCCCGCCCTTGCAGTGGAGCACCACGGCCCGCCCGCGGCGGAGCAGGTCGCGCAGCCACGGCCCGACCTCCGCCCAGCGACGCTCGAAGGCTTCGTCCGGCACCCCCTCGTCGCGGATCGGCAGGTGGACCCAGTCGATGCCGCGCGCCGCGGCGCCCGCGGCCAGGCGCTCCCGCGGCACCGCGAGCTCCTCGAACTCGTGCTCCTCGAGAAGCGTCACCAGCGCGTCCGCGCCCCACGAAGCGACGGCGTCGAGGTCGACGTCGAGGTCGCGCGCCCAGGCGCCCGTCATCGCCTTCGCCTGACACTTGCCGGGGCAGAAGGTGAGCCCGATGCGACCCGCGGCAGCCGGGAGGGCGTCGATGCGAAGCGGGTGGGTGAGCGACGTGCGCGGCACTTGCGCGGTGGTTGCCCCCGCCCTCGGGTCTCCGGCGATCTCGCGGTTGGAGCGGGCGGTCGGCGGCATCGGTGTCGGGTTGCGGGATGTCCTGCTGGAGCCGCCGCTACCCTATCGCGGCGCGACCGCGCCGAGCCGCAGGCGCGCCACGTCGTAGCTCATGGTCACGCGCAGGGCGCCGATCGCAGCGACCCGCTCTCGCTGGCTGCGCCGCGCGCCGCGGTAGGTGGCGGCGAGCGCGTCCGACACCGACGCCGCGTCGAGGTCGGCAATGTGGCGCACGGTCGCGCGCGCCTCGAGCTCGAACGCCGGCGCGAGCAACGCCAGCGCACGATCGAGGCGGCCGCGCTCGATCCCCTCGCCGAGCACGGCCGCCCGCAGCTCGACGAGGTCGTCTGGCGCGGGAGTGACGACCAACAGCCGGCCGCCGGGTGCGAGCACCCTGGCGAGCTCACTCGGGTTGAGGCGCGCCGAGATGACGAGTGCGATGTCGGTGCTGCCGCTCGCGTAGGGGAGCAACCGGTCCGCATTGGCGATCACCCACGTCAGCGCGGGAAAGCGCCTCGCGGCCATCTCGATCGCGGCGGCGGAGAGGTCGAGCCCGTGCGCCTCGAGCGGTCGGGCGTGGGCGAGCGCGCCGAGCAGGGAGCCCTCGCCGCAGCCGACGTCGAGGACGGCCGGCACCGGCGGGAGGTCGATGGCGTCGAGCTGGCGTCGCAGCTCCACCAGGAGCGGCGCCGTATGCCCGGCGTCGTGGAGCCGGCGGCGCGCCTCGCTTGCAGACCGGCTGTCACCAGGCGTCGCCGAGCGCCGATCCTGCGGCTGCAAGAGGTTCCAGTAGCCGCTGCGCGCGCGGTCGAAGCTGTGTCCGCGCCCGCAACGGGCGCTCCGGGTCTGGCGAACGAGGGGCTCGGCGCAGCCGCGCACTGGGCAGAGCAGGTCGATGGCGTCGGCTCCGCTCGGGATCGCGGCGTCTCTCTCGCTGGTGCGCCGCGGGGGTGCGCACCGCGGCGTTGCGTGGTGCGCACCCTGCGACGCGAGATCGGGCGGCTCCCGACCTCGCGCTCGGTCTCAGGCGGTCTTCGGGCTCGGGCCGCCGGCCGACCGTGGGATCCGGAGCTTCTGGCCCGGCTTGATCAGGTCTGGGTTGTCCCCGATCACCTCGCGGTTGGCGTCGTAGATCTTCCGCCAGGCATTGGCGCTGCCGAGGTGTTGCTTGGCGATCTTCGACAGGTTGTCGCCCTTGGCGACGGTGTAGATCTCATCCGCCTGAGCCGGCTGCGAGGCCGGCACGGTCGCGCCGGCGGGGCCGCCGCTAGCGGCCGGCTTTGCCGCCGGCACCGACGGAGTGGTCGCGGGCCCTGCCTGCGCCTGTTTCTTGCGCGCTTCCTCGAGCTTCCTCCGCGCCTCGTTCTGGCGGGCGATGTCGTCCTTTTCCTTCTCCGCGTCGCTCTTTCCGAAAAGGCCCATGGTGGTCTCCTTTCCTTGGTCGACGACGTTTTCGAGCCCGCCGGCCAGTGTATACCCGGCGTCGGCGTGCAGCAGCGATGCCAAGGCGCCGCCCGTGGTCGGGGTCTAGCGTCGCCGCGCGGTGATCAGGTAGTACCCGAACCAGCTCCGTCCGAGGCCGATGAACGGGGCGATCAGGCAGGCGAGGACGTGCCCCCAGCGGGCGCGGTTGAGCCAGCGCCTCCGGATGAGCAGCTCGGTGAAGAGGAACTTGAGCGTCACGCGCGGCACGTGGAGCACGCTGGGCGCGATGCGGTACGACGCGTCCTCCACCACCTCGACGGCGAGCCCGTGTCGCTCGAGCGCGGCGGTGAAGGCGTCGAGGTCGGCGAAGCGCTCGACCGCCCAGCTGTGCGTCATGCGGTCGAGCAGCGACTGGTACCAGCGCGGGATGCCGCTGCTCCGCTTCATGAAACCGTCGGCGACGACCAGGCGTGCTCCGGGCGCGAGCAGCCGCGCGCATTCCCGAACGAACGGTTCCTTGCCCGCGCCGGCCGCGTGACAGCTCGCCTCGATCGAGAAGGCGCCCTGGTAGGAAGCGGAGGGGAGGTCGAGCGCCGTGTAGTCGCCGAGCGTCCACTCCACGGTGCCGCGATCCGCTCTGCCTTCCCCCAGCCGGCGGGCCATGTCGATCTGCCACCCGACCTTCGTCACCGCGGTGACGGCGACCGCACGCTCCGCGATCAGCGCGCGGGCCGGCGCCCCGACGCCGCAGCCGAGGTCGAGCACGCGGTCGCCGTCGCGCAGGTCGAGGCGACGGAAGACCTCGCGGCTCATCTGTTCGAGCATGCGCTCGAGCGCGAACGGATTCATCCACGCCCGCCAGTAGCCGAAGTGCATGTTGAAGCCGCGGCTCCACGCGCGGTAGTCCATGCCCGCTTCGGTGTAATACGTGGTGAGGTCGACGACGGGAGTCGTCGCGGCCGCGCTCTCGCTGCCGGCGGGGGCGGTCGCGGGCTCGCGCGGGTCGGTCGTGGCAGGGAGCGAGTCGGTCATGAGCGGATGTTCGCCGTGCCGCGCGGTGCTCTCGGCGACCGTGCCGTGTGGCGGGACAGTAGCAGGATCGCGATTCCCGGATCGCCTTCCCCTAGGCCTGCCGCGCATCGCGTCGCCTTGCGCTGGAGGTGCAAGGTCGATTGCGCGGATTCCGTCTGTAGGGACAGGAGGAGGACGTCATGGAGCAGGTCGAACGGCTGGCGACGGTGAGAGGCCACGGGGGCGGACGCAGCGAGGAGAGCGGGGTGCCCCGCGAGTCCCTCCGCGAGGCGGTACCTCGCGGAGGGCGCGCTCGCCGCCGGCGCTTCTTCACCATCGCGATGGGGGTCGCCGTCCTCATGGGCCCAGCCGCGGCCGCGGTGGCGCAGCGCAGTCCGGCCTGCGTCGTCGTCGCCGTCGACGACGCGGCCACGTGGCGGCTCGGCTGCTCCGGCGGCCCGCACACGTTGCGTTTCGCCGGTGTGCGTGCGCCACGACCCGGTGCGGCGCTGGAGCGCGGCGAGCCCTACGGCTCCCAGGCCCGCGACCTCGTGCGCGGCTGGTTCGTGGGCCGGGCCGTGGAGGTCGGCGGCGGTACCGCCTGGCTGCAGGGAGAGGACCTCCGCCGTGGGCTCCTCGCGCTCGGTCTCGTCGAGCTCGCCGCCCCGGCGGAGGGCCTCGACGCCACCTTCCGCGCGGCCGAGCGCGAGGCGCGCCTCGGCGGTCGCGGGCTCTGGAGCTACGAGAGCTGGCGGCGGCACCAGGCATCCGTCCGCGAGCCGCTGGCGGTGCCGGCGCCGCCGCCGCTCCCCGCGCCGGAGCCCCTCGGCGCGATCGCCGCGCGCCTGTCGCGCCGGAGCGCCGCCGAGCGCCGCGCCGCATTCGACGCCGCCGTGAGCGAGATCGGCGCCCACCCCCAGCCACGCGGGAGCGGAACCGTGGGATCGAGCGGTGACGCGCGGGACGCGTCGCGCCAACCGGCCACGCCGCGACGGAGTCGTGGTCGTGGCTCGCGAGCGGATCGGGGCGCGGGCTCCGCGCGTCCAGATGACGGGCAACGCTGAGCCCGCTGCCGGCCGTTGGCGAGCCCGCTACTCGCGGGCGACGGCCAGCGCGACGGCAAGCCGTCCGGCGAGGCTCGCGTTCGCCAGCAACAGCGCCCGATTGGTGACCACGCTCGCGCCGCCGGTGAGCGCCTGCAGCCGGTCGAGCAGGAAGGGCGTCACGGCACGGCCGCGCACGCCGGCCCGCTCCGCCTCGGCGAGCGCGGCCGCGATCGCGCCGTCGTAGACCTCGAGCGGCAGCTCGTCGGCCTCGGAGGCCGGATTGCCGACGACGACCCCGGTTCCGGTGCCGAGCTCGAAGTGGACGCGCACGGCCGCGGCCAGAGCCTCGACGCTGTCGAAGCGGTGGTCGACGGGAATCCCGCTGGAGCGCCGGTAGAACGCCGGCAGCTCGCCCGTGCCGAAACCGTACACGGGAACGCCGAGCGACTCGAGAGCCTCGACGGTGCGCGGCAGGTCGAGCACCGCCTTAGCTCCGGCGCAGACGACCGCCACCGGGTTGCGGGCGAGCGCGACGAGGTCCGCCGAAACGTCGCCGGTCGCCGCCACGTCGCGGTGCACGCCACCGATGCCTCCCGTGGCCATCACGCAGATCCCGGCGCGGTGCGCGGCGAGCACGGTCGCGGCGACGGTCGTCGAGCCGGCGAGACCGCTCGCCAGCCGTGCCGCGAGATTCCCCGGGTTGAGCTTCGCGACGTCGCGCGTCGTCGCCAGCCGCTCGAGCTCGCTCGCGTCGAGCCCCACGCGCAGCCGTCCGTCGAGCACGCCGATCGTCGCCGGCACGGCGCCGGCCTCGCATACCGCGGACTCGAGCTCGGTCGCCACCGCGAGCCCCTCGGGATGCGGCAGGCCGTGCGTCACCAGCGTCGTCTCGAGCGCGACGACCGGACGGCCCGACGCCAGCGCGGCGCTCACCTCGGCCGAAATGTCGAGCACGGGTTCAGTTTATGGCGCGCGGCGCGTGGCGCGGTTCAGGGCGCGCCGAACCGAGTCGCGGCGTTGTTGCCGCTACGGCCGACGGTCGCCACGAACTGCGTCAGCTCCTCGAGGAATTGCTGCACGAAAGGCCCCGGGGCCTCGTGGCCGACGCCGGGATAGACCCGCAGCGTCACCGGGACCCTACGCTGCCGCAGCCTGGTGGCGATGGCCTCGGCCTGACTCAGGGGGACCAGGGTGTCCGCGTCGCCGTGGAAGAGGAGCACGGGCGGGTCCCGCCGGGTGACACGGTAGAGCGGTGAGGCGAGGTCCGGGTCCTGGCCGCCGAGATAGCTGTCGAGGGCGGCGACGAGCTGCGGGAAGGGTGTGCCGTCGCGCAGCGCACGCAAGTCGGACGGGCCGGCGATGCTGACGATGCCCGACACGCCGGAGCGGTCGGCGAGGCCGGCCATCAGCGCCAGGTTGCCGCCCGCCGAGCCGCCGATGAGGACGATGCGCCGCGGCGGGGCGTAGCCGTGGCGCCTTCCCTGGCGCTGGATCCAGCGGACGGCCGTCTGTACGTCCTCGAGGGCCGCCGGGAAGACGTGTCCGGGCGCCAGGCGATAGTTGATGGTCGCCGAGACGAACCCGCCCTGCGCATAGAACTGGGCGAGCGGGCCGAATGTCTCCTTCTGATTGTCGACGTCGACGAAGCCGCCGCCGTGGATGAACACCAGCGCGGTCCGGCTCCGCGGCGCCGCCGGGACGTAGAGGTCGAGCTGCTGGCCGCTGGCGCTGAAGGTTTCGTCGAGGAACGGGGTGTACGACTGCTGCGCCGCCGCCGGCGCGCCGGCGAGGAGGGCGAGCACCGCGAGTGCGATCGCGGCGGAGAGTCGTCCCACGAGAGGAGTGTAGCGCGCCCTGTCCCGGTGGACGCGGGGGCCGGGCCTCCGCCTCACCCCTCCTTGCGGATCAGCTCCTCCAGCGCGACCCGGTCCGGCGCCAGGAGCTTCGCCACCCGCGCCTCGTCGACGTCCGCGACGATGATCTCGCCGACCTCCTGGTTCACGGCGCGGAAGATGCCGTGCGACTTCATCTTCTGCGTCTGGTACTGGTTGTCCTGGGTCGGCGTCACGTAGTGCACGCGGCCGGCCTTGAAGCGGTGGACGAGCCAGAGGTGGATCAGGGTCATCAGCCGCTTCTGGCGTAGCGCCTCGGCGAAGGTGTTCTGGTCGCGCACCGAGAGGATGCTGGTGCCGCGGCGGTCGTGGATGGGGGCGAAGATGACGTTGGCGCGCTTCTCATCCCCGTCTCCGTAGACGCCGAGCTCGAGCAGCTCGGAACCAGCGCGGTGGGGGCGGAGCTGCACGCGCAGCTTCTCGTCGATGCCGTAGTGGGCCGTCCAGAGGGCGAGCCACTCCTCGAGGAGCTTCTTCGGCACCTCGGTCTGCGCCAGGTGCTGGTGCTGCGTCGAGCCCTTGCCCATCGCCTTGGTGGTCGCCGTGCGCCCCGACGAGGCGAGGAGGGCGGCGTCGCTGCGCGGCCCGCCGACGAGGGTCTGCGGCGTGCGGTACGGCGACTCGACGAGGCGCAGCTTCCGCTGCACCTTGGCGAGCGCCACCATCCCCTCCTGCTTGAGGGCGGTGGCGAGCTCCTCGGCGGCGAGGCCGTCGATCTGGTGGCCGCCGTAGGTGATGAAGTTGAAGACGAAGCCGAGCTTGCCGAGCTCCTCGGGGAAGCGGCGCATCTCCTCGTCGCTCATGCCCGTCGTGTCCCAGTTGAACGACGGCGAGAGGTTGTAGGCGAGCATCTTGTCCGGGAACTCGGCATGGATCGCCTCGGCGAACTCGCGCGCGTCGACGAGGTCGGCGGTCTTGGTCTCCATCCAGATGAGGTCGGCGAAGGGCGCCACGGCGAGGGATTTGGCGATGGCGTAGGGCACGCCGCCGCGGATCTGGTAGTAGCCCTCGGGGGTTTTCGCCAGCTCGCAGTCCCAGCCGACGTCGACGCCGAGAGCGCGCGCCTTCGCGCGCGCGGTCCACAGGGAGGCGCGCGAGGCGAACTTGCGCCACTCGTCGGCGCCCATCTCGGGCTGGTCGCCTTCGCTCTCGCGGAATGCGAGGACCTCGGCCACCGCTTCGCCGTAGGTCTCGAGGCCGGCGTCGGCGACCCAGGCGTCGACGAACCGCGACTCCACCTTGTCGAAGGTGGCGTCGACGGAGCTCTCGCGGGCATCGTGGTGGGCGACGGCGGCGTCGTCGACGAGCCGCAGGATGCCGCGACGCTCGAGCCACGTCTCGGCGGCGTGGTATTCGCCGTCCGAGAGGGCGTAGAGCAGGTGGCCGTTGAGCTCCTTGATCCCCACGGAGTGGAAGCGCCGCATGAGGGCGAGGAAACACGCCTTGTACGACGGGACGTCGAGGTTCGTGGCGCCGAGCAGGAAGGGGTGGTCGCGCTCGTCCGAGCGGCTCTCGATGAGGTTGGCCGCCTCGGCGTCGGTGCGGGCGACGATGATGCCGCCCACGTTCATCACGTCGAGCTGGAAGCGCGCGGTGTTGAGGCGCTTGATCTGCTCGTCGCAGGGAACGAGCACCTTGCCGCCCTGGTGGCCGCACTTCTTCGTGCCGGGGCGCTGGTCCTCGATGTGGTAGCCGGGGACACCGGCCTCGACGAAGCGGCGGATCAAGTTGCGCACGTGCGGGTCGCCGCCATGCCCGGTGTCGGCGTCGGCGATGATGAACGGCCGGTAGTCGACGGCGGGCGTGGCGGCGCGCTGCGCCTCGGTCATGCGCAGGCGGAGGAAGTGCTGGTTGCGATCGGCGGTGAGCAGGGCGCGCACGAGCGTCGCCGCCTCGTCGGGTACCTGGCTCAACGGGTAGCTGGCGAGGTCGGGGCCCGGGTCCTCGCTCGTCGAGCCCTTGGCCGAGGTCGCCCAGCCGCCGAGGTAGATCCCCTCGATCCCCATGCGCTTGATCGCCACCGCCTGGCCCGGCGAGTAGGGCCCGAAGGTGGTGATGCACTTCTTCTCGGCGAAGAGCTGGCGGAGGCGGTCGAAGAACGCCGCCGCCGCCTCGCGCGCCACCGTGTAGTCGTGGGCGATGGTGCCGCGTTGCTCGACGACCTGCCGGGCCGAGTAGAGGCGGACGAGCCCGCGAAACCGCGGGCTGTCGAACCAGTCCTGGGCGGCCGCGACCTCCTGCTCGAACGGCGCGGTGGGCTTTTCGGGTGCGATGGTGGCCATGGGGTCCCCTTCGTCAGGAGGGCCGATATTGCACTAATTCGCGCTCGATTACCACTAATCGCGCTCCATTTGCGCTACGACAGGCCTCAGGGACTGCTAGTCACGACCGCCGGCGTGGGTACGGGCTTGCCGTCGGCGTCGAGGAGGACGATGGTGGCCGGCTTCCCCAGCTCGCCGGCGGACACGGCCGCCTGCAGTGCGGGCAGCACGGTCTTGGCGTCGCCGGCCACGAGGGCGTGGAGCTCGCCAGGCGCGAGGTGCTCGCGAGCGGCCCGCGCCACCTGCTCGGGCGTGACGGCGCGCACCTTGTCGGCAAAGCTCGCGTAGTAGTCGAGCGGCAGGCCGTAGAAGATGAGGTTGCGGTAGGTCTCGAGGATCGAGCTGCCGGTCTCGAACTGCGCCGGCAGCGCCAGCACCTCGCCGTTCGTTTCGCGGCGCAGCTCCGCCTCGGTGACCTCCCCGCCTGCCATC
>Ga0209382_10002948_pt1 | contig 24119 bp, 20 predicted proteins | sample SoiMetdeltSBSDD5_FD_187599 | JGI IMG/M metagenome (GOLD analysis project Ga0209382, IMG submission 187599) | Bulk soil microbial communities from a Populus tree surrounding site in Tennessee, USA - Soil MetaG P. deltoides SBSDD5 (SPAdes) (version 2) | ecosystem: Environmental > Terrestrial >...
GTCAACGTCGCTGTGCTCGGAGAAAGTTGAAAGAGCCAGCGTAACGATGGCACGCGCGCCGCAAACGCAGGCCGCGCATCAGGGTCCTGCCGATCCGCAGCTCCTGGCGCTCAAGGTCCCGCCGCATTCGGTCGAGGCCGAGCAGTCGTTGATCGGCGGGCTGCTGCTCGACAATCACGCGTTCGATCGGATCGCCGACCTGGTCGGCGAGCCGGATTTCTATCGCGACGACCACCGGCGCATCTACCGGCATGTCGTCAAGCTGATCGAGGCGGGCAGGCCGGCCGACGTCGTCACGGTATCGGAATCGATCGAAGTCAGCGAAGACAAGGACCGGACGGGCGGGACCGCTTATCTCGGTGCGCTGGCGCAGAACACGCCTTCGTCGCTCAACATCCGGCGCTACGCGGAGCTGGTGCGCGAGCGCGCGATCCAGCGGCGGCTGGCGCAGGTCGCGACCGAGATCGCCGAATCCGCGCTCAGCCCCAGCGGCAAGGAGGTCGGGCAGCTGCTCGACGAGGCCGAATCGCGGATTTTCGAGATCGGCGAGGTCGGCGCGCGCGGCAGCCAGGGGTTCAAGGACATCAAGCAGGAGTTGGCGCGGGTTTTCCAGCGGCTCGACCAGCTCTATCACAGCGACAACAAGTCCGGCATCACCGGTGTCCCGACCGGCCTCATCGACCTGGACCAGATGACCGCGGGCCTGCAGCCGGGAGACCTGATCATCGTCGCCGGCCGGCCGAGCATGGGAAAGACCGCGCTGGCGCTCAATTTCGCCGAGCATGTGGCGATGGACATCGGCATGCCGGTGGCGATCTTCAGCATGGAGATGTCGGGCATGCAGCTCGCTGCGCGCGTGCTCGGCTCGATCGCGCGCGTGGACCAGCACAAGATGCGCACCGCGCGCCTGAGCGACGAGGAGTGGCAGCGTCTCTCGCACGCGATGGGCCGCCTGCACGAGGCACCGGTGTTCATCGACGAGACGCCGGCGCTGAACGCGCTCGAGCTGCGGGCGCGCGCGCGGCGCCTCAAGCGTCAGTGCGGCAAGCTCGGGCTGCTGATGGTCGACTACCTGCAGCTGATGTCGGCGTCGACGCACGGCGAGAACCGCGCGACCGAGATCTCGGAGATCTCGCGCTCGCTGAAGGCGCTCGCCAAGGAGCTCGACGTGCCGGTGATCGCGCTGTCGCAGCTGTCGCGCGCGGTCGAGCAGAGGAACGACCGCCGCCCGATGATGTCGGACCTGCGCGAGAGCGGCGCGATCGAGCAGGACGCCGACGTGATCCTGTTCATCTACCGCGACGAAGTGTATTTCCCGGACAAGGAAGAGGCCAAGGGCCGCGCCGAGGTGATCATCGGCAAGCAGAGGAACGGTCCGATCGGCCGCGTCGAGCTGACGTTCCTCGGCCAGTACACGCGCTTCGAGAGCCAGGCGCGCGGGTCTTACTAGCCTCTACTTCTTAGTCGCGGTCCAGCGCCCTTCGGCGCCCGTCTCCGAGCGGAACGAGCCTTCCATGCGGTTTCCGGTCACGCGGCCGTTGAAGTCGCGCCGCACGCCGCCGTTGTCGACGTAGGCGAAGCTGATCTGAAAGCCGCGCAGCCGCGCCTCGCGCAGCCCCGCGTGGATCGGCCCGAGCACCACGTGTCCGTCGAGCTTCTGGAACTTCTGCTCGAACGATAGCTCGGCGCGCTCGCCGCCCATGTCGACCGTCCACGCGCCCATGACGTTGGCCGGAACGATCCACAGGTAGGCGCGGCGCCCGTCCATGCTCGAAGTCTCATCGGGCTCCCAGTCTTCCATGTTGAACGAGTGCGACACCACGCGCGTCCCCGGCCGCATCGCGAGGATCTGCGGCCGCAGCTTCATGTTCAGCGCGGGCAGCAGGTACATCGTGACCACCGTCGCAGTCGTGAAATCGCTGGCGAAGATGTCGCCCTGCACGACCTTCGCCTTGGCCGTGACGCCCGCTCTCTCGACCTGGCGCTGCGCATGCTTCGCCATTTCCGGGTTGTATTCGATGCCGAGCGAGCGCGCGCCCATCTTCTTCGCTGCCGCAATCGCGATCTTGCCGTCGCCGGCGCCGAGGTCGACCACGTAGTCGTTCGGCGTGACCTGCGCCATGCGGAGCATCCGCTCCACCACCTCGTCTGGCGTCGGCACCCAGATCACGTCCTTGCCGGCCTGGCCGACCTGCGGTTCGTATTCTTTTTCCTTCTGCTGGGCGGCCGCGGGAAGCGCGCAGGCGAAAAAAAGCGCCAGGGGCGCGGCGAATCGGGTGACGAAGCTCATGCGGGGACCTCGTAAAAATGGGCCCTGAGCCTAGCAGAAATCAGAGCGCTTCGGCAGCGTGATCTGCGAGACGAGAGCGCTCCCCGCGCGCCAAAGTGACATGGCCCGAGTACGCCCAGTCCTTCATCCTGTCGACGACGTAAGTGAGGCCCGAGCTGCCTTCGGTGAGGTACGGCGTATCGATCTGGGCGATGTTGCCCAGGCATACGACCTTGGTGCCCGGGCCGGCACGCGTCACCAGCGTCTTCATCTGCTTGGGCGTCAGGTTCTGCGCCTCGTCGATGATCAGCCACTTGTTGATGAACGTGCGGCCGCGCATGAAGTTGAGCGACTTCACGCGGATGCGCGAGCGCACCAGGTCGCGCGTTGCCGCGCGCCCCCACTCGCCGCCCGATTCGTCCGAGGCGTTGAGCACGTCGAGGTTGTCCTCCATCGCGCCCATCCACGGCTGCATCTTTTCTTCCTCGGTGCCGGGCAGGAAACCGATGTCCTCGCCGATCGGCACCGTTACGCGGGTGACGATGATCTCGCTGTAGCGCTTGTCGTCGAGCACCTGCGTGAGGCCTGCGGCGAGCGCGAGCAGCGTCTTGCCGGTCCCCGCCTGACCGAGCAGCGTGACGAAATCCACCTGCGGGTTCATCAGCAGGTTGAGCGCGAAGTTCTGCTCGCGGTTGCGGGCCGTGATGCCCCATACGGAGTTCTTCGCATGCGTGTAGTCGCGCAGCGTCTCGAGCACGGCGACCCGTCCCTGCCGCTCCTTCACCAGCGCGTAGAGCGGGCGCTCGCCCGACTCGTCGTAGACGAACTCGTTCAAGTGCAGGCGGGGCGCAAGCGGTCCGCGTACGCGGTAGTACGTGTGCCCTTCCTTCTTCCACGACTCCATGTCCTTGCCGTGCGCGTCCCAGAAATCCGCCGGCAGCCTGCAGACGCCGGTATAGAGCAGGTCGGCGTCCTCGAGGACCTTGTCGCTCGAATAGTCTTCCGCGGCGAGGCCGAGCGCCTTCGCCTTGATGCGCATGTTGATGTCCTTGGACACCAGGATCACCTGGCGCTGCGGCTCGCGCTTCTGCAGGTGGCGCACGACCGACAGGATCTGGTTGTCGGTCTTGCCCGAGGCGAGCGTCGCCGGCAGGTCGCCGTTGATCGCTTCGGTCTGCAAGTAGAGCCGGCCGCGCGGAATCGACCCGGCCTTCGCCGCGATCGGGATTCCGGCGGCGATGTCGGTGATCGCGTTCGAGACGATCTCGTCGAGGAAGCGGCTCGCCTGGCGGGCGTTGCGCGCGACGTCCGACAGCCCTTTCTTGTGGTCGTCGAGCTCCTCGAGCGTCCCGATCGGCAGATAGATGTCATGCTCCTCGAAGCGGTAGAGGCTCGTCGGATCGTGCATCAGCACGTTCGTGTCGAGCACGAAGAGCTTGGAGAGCGCTTTCTTGCGGGGCTGGCGGGACTTCTGCGCCATGGGGGAGTGTGAAGGAGAAGGAGATTCGGGGCTGGCTTCGGTCCGGTCGGGTTCCAGTTGCAGGTCGGCTGGACGATCAGAGGGTTTCAGCAAAGTCGAGTACCTCCTGTGCATGCGCAGAGGCGGAACGGGTCTTCAGTCGAAGGAACGGGAAAGTCCTGGACGGATTTTCCTGGCATCCGGGCGGGTTCTTAAAACCCCATCTTAGGATAGTCGCGCAACGCCTTCATTGAACACGCTTTTTACGCGTTGTGTCAAGTTTGATCCAGGCGCCTGAATGTAAAGTCCTTTTCAGGATCTTGCGACCAGCCACACGCCGACGATGATGACGCCGATGCCGAGCATTCGCGCGGGCGTCACCGCTTCGCCGAGCAGCCACCACGCGAGGAGCGCGTTGAGCGCGAAGCCGATCGACAGCATCGGATACGCGACGCTCACTTCGACGCGCGACAGCGCCATGATCCAGATGGCGAGACTCACGACATAGCAGCCTGCGCCGCCGAGGATGCGCGGCTCCATGGCGAGCCTCATGCCCACCGGCAGCGCGTTGTCGAGCGTGAACGCAAAAGGCCCCACTGCATTGGTCCCCGCCTTGAGAAGCAGCTGCGCGCACGTGCCGAGCACGATCGCCGCGAGCAGCAGGCCGAGCGCGACCGCGCTCATCGCAGCAGCAGCGCGGCGGCAACGCGCCGTTCCTCGCTTGCGAGAATGTTGTACGTGCGGCACGCCGCCTGCATGTCCATCACCTCGAGTCCGATTCCCGCTGCGGCGAGCGGGCGCGTCACTTGCGGATGCGGGAAGCGCAGCCTCGCGCCGGTGCCGAGCAGCACGACCTCGAGATCGAGCGCTGCGAGCTCCGCGAAATCCTCCACGGCGAGCGCGTCGAAACCGGCCGTGCGCCACGGCAGGACGCGATCCGGCAACACGATCAGATTCGTCTCGTGGCGCGCGCCGTTCACCATTACGTAGCCGTCGCCGTATGCGGTGAAGGTATTGCGTCCCGGCGCTCCGGCGAGTTGGATTTTCACTGCTAAAATTCTATCCGGTATGAGAGAGTTTGAGCGCATCCGCCGCCTGCCGCCGTACGTCTTCAACATCACCAACGAGCTGAAGATGGCGGCGCGTCGTCGCGGCGACGACATCATCGACCTGTCGATGGGAAACCCCGACGGGCCGACGCCGAAGCACATCGTCGACAAGCTCATCGAGGCGACGCAGCGCAACGATACGCACGGCTACTCGGTCTCGAAGGGCATCCCGCGCTTGAGGAAAGCGATCTGCGAGTGGTACCGGCGGCGCTATGCGGTCGAGTTCGATCCCGACGCCGAAGCGATCGTCACGCGCGGCTCGAAGGAGGGCCTCGCGCACCTGATGCTCGCGACGCTCGAGCGCGGCGATACGGTGCTCGTGCCGAATCCCTCGTATCCGATCCACATCTACGGCGCGATCATCGCCGGCGCGGACATCCGCTCGGTGCGCATGACGCCCGGCGTGGATTTCTTCTCGGAGCTCGAGCGCGCGATCCGCGAGCTGATTCCGAAGCCGAAGATGCTGGTGATCGGCTTCCCGTCGAACCCCACCGCGATGTGCGTCGACCTCGCATTCTTCGAGCGCGTGATCGCGCTCGCGCGCGAGCACGACATCCTGGTGGTGCACGACCTCGCCTACGCCGACATCACGTTCGACGGATGGAAGGCGCCGTCGATCATGCAGGTGCCCGGCGCGCGCGACGTCGCAGTCGAGTTCTTCACGATGTCGAAGAGCTACAACATGGCGGGCTGGCGCGTCGGCTACATGGTCGGCAACCGCGACCTGGTGCATGCGCTCGCGCGCATCAAGAGCTACCACGACTACGGCACGTTCACGCCGATCCAGGTCGCGTCGATCATCGCGCTCGAGGGCCCGCAGGACTGCGTCGAGGAGATCCGCAAGACCTACGAGAAGCGGCGCGACGTGATGGTGCGCGGCCTGCGTGAGGCGGGCTGGCAGGTCGAGAATCCGAAGGCCTCGATGTACGTCTGGGCGCAGATTCCCGCGTTCTATTCCGGCCTCGGCTCGATCGGGTTCACCAAGCGCCTGGTCGAGGAGGCGAAGATCGCGGTCGCGCCGGGGATCGGGTTCGGCGACTACGGCGACGATCACGTGCGCATCGCATTGATCGAGAACGAACACCGGCTGCGCCAGGCAACGCGCGGCGTGCGCGAGATGTTCAGGAAGGACGGGTTGTTGCGGGGCGTCGCCTGATGCGCCCGATCCGCGTCGGGCTGCTCGGCATCGGCACGGTGGGCGGCGGCGCGTGGGAGGTCCTGGGTCGCAACGGCGCCGAGATCCGGCGCCGCGCCGGGCGCGCGATCCGCATCACGCGGGTTGCCGACAAGGCGGTCGGCCGGGCGCGCAAGATCGTCAACGGCAAGGCGAGCGTGACCGCCGACGCCCACCAGGTGACGCGCGCGAAGGACGTCGACATCGTCGTCGAGCTGATCGGCGGGACCACGATCGCGAAGGCGCTGGTGCTCGATGCGATCGAGCACGGCAAGCACGTCGTCACCGCCAACAAGGCGCTGCTCGCGAATCACGGCAACGAGATCTTCGCCGCTGCCCAGCGCAAACGGGTCACGGTCGCGTTCGAGGCTGCGGTGTGCGGCGGGGTTCCGATCATCAAGGCGCTGCGCGAGGGCCTCTCCGCGAACCGCATCGAGTGGATCGCCGGGATCATCAACGGCACGTCGAATTTCATCCTCTCCGAGATGCGCGACAAGGGCCTGCCCTTCGCCAGCGCGCTCAAGGACGCGCAGAAGAGAGGCTACGCCGAGGCGGATCCGACGTTCGACATCGAGGGGATCGACGCGGCGCACAAGCTGACGATCCTGTCGGCGCTGGCGTTCGGCATCCCGATGCAGTTCGCAGCGGCCTACACCGAAGGAATCTCGACGCTGACGCGCGAGGACATCCAGTACGCCGAGCAGCTCGGCTACCGCATCAAGCTGCTCGGCATCACGCGGCGCGCAACCAAGGGAATCGAGCTGCGGGTCCATCCGACGCTGGTGCCGACGCGGCGCCTGATCGCCAACGTCGAAGGGGTGATGAATGCGGTCCTGGTCAAGGGCGATGCGGTCGGCCCGACGCTCTACTATGGCGCGGGCGCAGGCAGCCTGCCGACGGCGAGCGCGGTGGTGGCCGATCTCATCGACGTCACCCGCCTGATTACCGCGGACCCCGAGCACCGCGTGCCGCACCTTGCGTTCCAGCCCGATCGCCTCTCGGACGACCGCATCCTGCCGATCGGCGAAGTGGAGACGTGCTACTACCTGCGCATGCGGGTCATCGACCGGCCCGGGGTGCTCGCCGACATCACCCGGATCCTCGCGGATTCGACGATCTCGATCGACGCGATGGTGCAAAGGGAGCCGGGCGAGGGCGAGCGGCGCGTCGACATCGTCATGCTCACGCACCTCGCGCTCGAGAAGAACATCAATGCGGCGATCGCGCGCATCGAGAAGCTGCCCAGCGTTCCGGGAAAGGTGACGCGGATTCGGCTGGAAGCGCTGCTCTAGTGCGCTACGTCTCGACGCGTGGCGTGGCGCAGCCGAAGGGCTTCACCGAGATCCTGCTCGAAGGACTCGCGTCCGACGGCGGTCTTTACCTTCCGCAGGCGTACCCGGCAATCGACCTTGCCGCGTTGCGGGGAAAGTCCTATGCCGCGCTGGCGTTCGAAATTCTGTCGCGCTTCATGGACGACGTGCCGGATCTGCGCAGCGTCGTGGAAAGCACCTACAGCCGATCGGTGTTCGGCAGCGACGAAGTCACGCCGCTGAGCACGCTCGAGCCCGGCTTGCATCTGCTCGGCCTCTCCAACGGCCCGACGCTGGCGTTCAAGGACGTCGCGATGCAGTTGATCGGGCCGCTGTTCGAGCAGACCCTCGCTGCGCGCGGCGCCATCCTCAACATCGTCGGTGCGACGTCGGGCGACACCGGCTCGGCGGCCGAGCACGCGATGCGCGGCAGGACGGGCATCCATGTGTACATGCTCTCGCCGCAGGGACGCATGAGCGCGTTCCAGCGGGCGCAGATGTACGCGCTGCAGGACCCGAACATCCACAACCTCGCGGTGAAGGGGACGTTCGATGACTGCCAGCGCGTGGTGAAGGAAGTGAACGCGGACGCAGCGTTCAAGACTCGCTACCACATCGGCGCGGTGAACTCGATCAACTGGGCGCGCGTCGCCGCGCAGGTGGTGTACTACTTCAAGGGCTATTTCGCTGCGACGCGCTCGAACGACGAGCAGGTCTCGTTCGCGGTGCCGTCGGGAAATTTCGGCAATATCTACGCCGGCCACGTCGCGCGCGCCATGGGTCTGCCGGTGCGGCGGCTGGTGCTCGCGACCAACGAAAACGACGTGCTCGACGAATTCTTCCGCACCGGGCACTACCGCGTGCGGCGCGCGGCGCGCGCGACTTCGAGCCCGTCGATGGATATTTCGCGGGCGTCGAACTTCGAGCGTTACGTGTTCGACCTGATCGGGCGCGATCCGACCCGGGTCCGGGCCCTCTGGCAGACGCTCGATACGCAGGGCGAATTCGACCTGTCTTCGCAGAGCGAGCGCATCGCCGCGTCCGGTTTCGTTTCCGGCGTCAGCACGCATGCCGACCGGGTCGCGACGATCCGGCGCACGAGCGAGCGCTATGGAGTGACCGTCGATCCGCATACCGCGGACGGGATCGGCGTCGCCGAGCGCTACCGCGAGCCGGGCGTGCCGATGATCTGCCTGGAAACCGCGCTGCCGGCGAAGTTCGCCGAGACGATCCGCGAGGCGCTCGGCCGCGATCCTGCGCGGCCGAAGGAATTCGAGAATCTCGAATCGCTGCCGCAGCGCTTCGAGGTGATCGAGCCGGACGCGGAAATCGTCAAGCGCATCATCGCGCGACCGCCCCTCACGGTAATTCAGCAGGCTCGATCCGAAGACCCTGATCCGAGACGGTAGCGCGCAGCCAGCGCACCGCGGGCGCGCCCGGGACCTCGACACGGCGCAGGCCCGGCAACGGCTCGTCGTCGCGGTACAGATGCGTGTCGCCGTGCACCAGCAGGACTTTTCCGGGATGCGTCCGGCCCAGGCGCGCCAGCCGCTCGCGTAGCGCCGCGAACCCGTCCACGCGGCGAGCCGGCAGGAACGGGTTCGCCTGCATCAGGATGACGAGTGTTTTTCCGGCGCGCATCCGCTGCTCGGCTTCGTCGAGCCACGCAAACACCGCGGCCATGCGCCGCGCATGCTCGGCATCCATTTGCGCCGTGCGGCCGAGATTGTTGTTGCTGCCCGGAACGTTGAGGCCGGCGAACACGAGGTCGTCGCGCTCCCAGCGCACGTTTTCGCAATATTCGCCGCGCTGGCGCGTGAAGCCCGGCACGTCGACCTGGATGCAGAAGAGCTGCCGCCACTTCGCCAGCCGCTCCATCGGGTCGAATCCGCTGCGGTGACAGTCGGTCCACTCGTTGTCTCCGGGGAGCAGCACGAACGGCAGGCGCAAGCGCTCGAACTGGCGCTTTCGTGCCTGCAGCCAGTCGTCGTCGCACGGGCCTTGCCCCGAGGTGATATCGCCGACGTGCGCGGCGAACGCGAGAGGCTCGGCGTTGACGCGATCGATCATGCTGTCGAGCAGGTTCGCCTGCGCGTAGGAATAGGGGGTGTCGCCCATGAGCGCGAACGAGTATGCCGCGGGGCGCTCCGGAGCGCCCGCGCAGCCGGGCAGCGCGACGAGGAGGGCGAGCAGGCAAACGCGAATCGCGGTCATTGGCGTGATTACAATCCAATTACGCCGCGAGCAGAAATCGGCACAACGGGAGGGGTTTTCGCGCACCGGCCATGAGGACTGCAGCCTCGAGCCTGCTGGGCGTCGCATTGGTGCTTTGGGCGGCGATCGTCATGTCCGGCTGGCTGTCGGGCTCGCCGGCCCTGCTCGTAGCCGCGGGCGGGGGGCAAGTGCCGTTCAACACCGCGCTCTGCCTCGCGCTCGTCGGCCTGGCACTCGTGGCCGAGCGCCTTCCAGGCGATCAAAGCCGTCAGCGCATTCGCACCGGCGTTGGCGCTGCCGTCGCGTTGATCGCCGGATTCGTGCTGCTGGAGCATGTGTTCGATTTCGGAATCGGTATCGACCTGCCGCAGTTGCACCGTTCAGGCCCCGAGGACACCCCGACCCCGGGACGCATGTCGCTTCCGACGACGCTCGCCGTTCTTCTGCTCTCGGTCGCGATGATCTGGATGGGCCGGGTGCGCGGCATCGCGGCCGGTCTCGCGGTACAGGCACTCACCGGTGCGGCTTTCCTGATCGGCCTGATCGGGCTCGGCGCGCATGCGATCAGTCTGCCGCTCATGTACCCGGACTCCGCGTTCGCGCGCATGGCGCTCCAGACCGCGATCGCGCTCGTCGCGAGCTCGGCCGCGCTCGGCCTCGCGTGGGGGCGCATGCAGTGGTACGCGTCGCGCAGCCTGATCCGCAGCGAGGAGCAGCGCATCGGTCTGACGGGCGCCGCGGTGCTGGCGTTGATCGTCTGCGCCGCCGTGCTCAGCGGCTTCGCCATGATGGCGCCTCGGCTGGAGGCCGCGATGCGCTCCGGCCTGCTCGAAGCGCTGAAGAGCCAGATCGAGCTCTTCCGCGTGACGCTCGACCTGCGCGCGACCCGCGCAGCGCTGCTCGCGACGCGACCGCACACCGTCGAGCGGCTCGCCGGCACGGGGGACGCTGCCGATGCCGCATCGGTCGCCGGCCTGAAGGCGGAAGCTGAAAGCGCGTTGCGGCTGGGATTCTCGGCCGTTTCGTTCCAAGGGCTGCATGGCGAGTCCCGCGGCGCCGCTGGACGCGCGGTCGAGCACCCTGCGCTCGTGTTGCCGATCGAGGGTGCGCAACGGATTGCGCTGCTCTGGAACGACGGCTTCGTTCTGTACGTCCGTACTATCGTCGAGCGCGACGGCCAGCCCGTCGGCGTGATGGTTGCCGAGCAGCGGCTGACCGCGCTGGACGAGGCGCTTCGCGCAGCAGACGATTTTGCCGCCACCGCCGAGATCAGGGTCTGCAGGAAAGTCGCAGGAGACATGGAATGCGTGCGCCAGTCGCCGCAGCCCGTAGTGTTCCGGTTCGCGTACTCGCGCTCGGGGCTCATCGCGCGCGCGCTGGAGGGTGAAACGGCCGTCGTCATCGGCCGCGACGATCAGCGTCGCTTCGTGATGGCGGCCATTGGACCGATCGGCAAGACCGGCCTTGCGATGATGCACAAACTGGATACCGCCGAGCTGTATGCGCCCTTGCGCAAGCAGATGTACCTGGCGTTTGCGCTGATGGCCGCCATGACCGGGCTCGGCGCATGGCTGTTGCGACGGCGGATCGCGCCCCTGGTCCGCAACCTCGCTGCGAGCGAAGAGCGATTCGCGCTCGCGATCGAAGGCTCGCGGCTCTCGCTGTGGGATCTCGATCTGCGCACGGGGCGTATCTGGCTCGACGAGCGCTGGCAGGACATGCTGGGCGGAAAGCCGGCTGCGACGACGGTGACGGGCGAGGAGCTGCAGCGCCTGGTGCATCCGGAAGACCTGCCCTTGCTGCAGGCCCATCTCAAGGAAGTGTTGCAGGGCGCCGTGCCGCACTACGATGTCGAGCATCGCGTGCGGACCTTGTCCGGCGAATGGCTGTGGATCCGCAGCAGCGGCCGCGTGGTGCAGCGCGACCCGGGTGGCCGGCCGCAGCGCATCGCGGGAACCAATTCCGACATCGACCGGCGCAAGCACGCCGAACTGCTGCTTGCGCACCAGGCGGGGCATGACGCGCTGACCGGCCTTCCCAACCGCAACCTGTTTCAGGACCGGATGCAGCGGGCCGGCGCGCGCGCGCAGCGCAATCGCTCGCTGCTCGCGGCGATGTACCTCGACATCGACAAGTTCAAGAGCATCAACGACACGTTCGGCCACGACACCGGCGATCGATTGATCAAGGCGTTCGCGCAGAGGCTCGTGGAATGCATTCGGAGCGTCGACACGGCTGCACGCCTCGGCGGAGACGAGTTCGCGGTCATCCTGGAGGCGCTCGAGGATCGCGACGCCGGATGCCGCATCGCCGAGAAAATCGTTGCCGCAATGCACGACGAATTCGAGCTCGGGGAGCGCACGATCGCCGTGTCGACGAGCATTGGCGTCGCCTTCCATCGCGGTGACGGGGACTTCGACGCGGAGGCGCTGCTCAAGCGCGCGGACGAAGCGCTGTACCGCGCGAAAGCCGCCGGCCGAAACACGTACCGCGTCGGCGAGGGGCCGGACGCCTAGATCCCGTAGGCCTGGCGCAGCAGAGCAAGCGGGTGAGTCTTTTGCGCCTTCGGCGCCTCGCTGCCCATTCCCTGGCGGATGTGGCGCGCGGCGATCGGGCAATCCGAGCTGATCCAGTCGGGCTCGCCCGCCGCCATCGCGCGGAACACCGGGCGCCCGATCTTCATCGAGTTTTCGTAGTACTCGACCTTGACGCCCCAGGTGCCGTCGTGGCCGGCGCAACGCTCGACGGTCGTGACCTTCGTTCCCGGCACCATCTCGAGCAGCTCGCGGGTCTTCTGCCCCATGTTCTGCACGCGCGAATGGCAGGGGATGTGGTACGAGACATTGCCGAGCGGCTGCTTGAAGTCCTTCTTCAGCAGTCCGTCGCGGTTGCGCAGCACGAAGTATTCGAACGGGTCGAACATCGCGTCCTGCACCGCTTTCACGTCGGCGTCGCCCGGGAACAGCAGCGGCAGCTCCTGCTTGAACATCAGCGTGCAGGAGGGGACGGGCGTAAGGATCGCGTAGCCCTCGCGCGCCAGTCTGGCGAGCGGCGGCACGTTGATTTCCTTCAGCCGCGCTACCGATTCGAGGTCGCCGAGCTCCAGCTTCGGCATGCCGCAGCAGGCTTCCTTCTCTACCAGGACGTAGGGAATCTCGTTATGCGCGAGGAGCGCGAGCAGGTCGTGGCCCATGCCCGGCTCGTTGTACTCGACGTAGCAGGTGGAAAAGATCGCCACCTTGCCGGGGGTGTTGGCGCCCTCCTTGACCGGAAACGCGGCAGCCTGCGCTGCATGCGAGCGAAATCGCTGCGACGCGTAGGGCGGAAGCTCGCGCTCCTTGTGCACTTTGAGCACGCCTTGCATCGCGCTGCGCGCAGCGCCGTTGCGATTCAGCGCGTTCACCGTCTGCGCCACGACCGGGATTGCGGCGAGCTTGCCGAGCGCGTCGGTCGAAGTCAGCAGCTTGTCGCGAAAAGCCACTTGCCCCTTCCTGAATTTCACGGCCTTCGCGCGCAACATGACGTGCGGGAAATCGACGTTCCACGGATGCGGCGGCACGTACGGGCACTTGGTCATGAAGCACATGTCGCACAGATAGCACTGGTCCACGACCTTGCGGAAATCCTGCGGTGCTACGCCGTCGACTTCCAGCGTCGGGCTCGAGTCGACGAGGTCGAACAGCGTCGGAAACGCAGTGCACAGGTTGACGCAGCGCCGGCAGCCGTGGCAGATCTCGAAGATGCGGCCGAGCTCTTTCTCGACCGCACCTTCGTCGTAGAACGCTTCGTTCCGCCAGTCGAGCGGGTGGCGCGTCGGCGCTTCGAGGCTGCCTTCGCGCATCGCGCTACTGGGGCTGCTTCACGACCCGCAAGTACGGCTTGAGCGTCTTGTAGCCCTGCGGGTATTTCTGCTTCGCGTCCTCGTCCTTGACCGAGGTCGGGATGATCACGTCCTCGCCCGGCTTCCAGTTCACCGGCGTCGCGACCGTGTGCTTCGCGGTGAGCTGGATCGAATCGAGCAGGCGCAGCACTTCGTCGAAGTTGCGTCCCGTGCTCATCGGGTAGGTGAGCGTCGCCTTGACCTTCTTGTCCGGGCCGATCACGAACACCGATCGCACCGTCGCGTTGTCGACCGCGGTGCGGCCGGACGCGTTGCCGCTCGCGTTCGGATGGATCATGTCGAACTGCTTCGCGATCTTCAGGTCGGTGTCGCCGATCAGCGGGTAGTTGACCGCGGAGCCCTGCGTCTCCTCGATGTCCTTGACCCATTTCGTGTGATCGCCCACCGAGTCGATGCTCAAGCCGATGATCTTGGTGTTGCGCTTGTCGAACTCGGGCTTGAGCTTCGCCATGTAGCCGAGCTCGGTCGTGCAGACCGGAGTGAAATCCTTGGGGTGCGAAAACAGGATCGCCCAGCCGTTGCCGATCCATTCGTGGAAGCGGATGCTGCCCTGCGTCGTCTCCGCGGTGAAATCGGGTACCTCATCGCCTATGCGCACTGTCATGACTACCTCCATTCGGGGTTGGTGCGGGGATCTACGCCGCTATCGTCGCCGAGGTCGACCCATCGGCGCAACCGGGGTATTCCGGGGCGTTGCTGCCGGGCAGCAGCCGGCGGTCATCGCAGGGCGCCTGGGCGGAAGGCGGTACGATCCGATCGTGCAATTCCACGGCTCGAAATCATGACCTCGGGCGATCGTCGCCTGGTCGCGGCATGGCTGCTGCTGTGTGCCGCGATGGTTTTCGCGATCGTCGTCGTCGGCGGCGTAACACGGCTGACGCGGTCCGGACTGTCGATCGTCGAGTGGCAGCCACTCGTCGGCGCGATCCCGCCGCTCTCGCAAGGCGATTGGGAAACGCTCTTCGCCAAATACCGCACGACCCCTGAATTCCGCCTGGTGAACTTCGACATGACGCTCGAGGGCTTCAAGCGGATTTTCTGGTGGGAGTACGCGCACCGACTGCTCGGCCGGGTGATCGGCGTACTGTTCCTGCTGCCGTTCGTCTGGTTCCTGGTGCGCCGCAGGCTCGAGCGGACGCTTGCCTGGAAGCTTGCCGGCGTGTTCGCGCTCGGCGCGCTGCAGGGCGCGCTCGGCTGGTACATGGTGCAGTCGGGGCTGGTCGACGACCCGCGAGTCAGTCACTTTCGCCTGACTGCGCATCTCGGCGTAGCGTTTGCGATCTTCGCCGCGCTGCTCTGGATTGCGCTCGATCTTCTGTCCAGCGGGGATCGAGCTGCAGGCAACCCGACGCTTGCGCGCGCGGCTGCCTGCCTGGCGGCCCTGGTGTTCGTCATGGCGCTTTCCGGCGGGATGGTCGCGGGATTGCGCGCGGGCAGCGCTTACAACACCTTTCCGCTGATGAATGGCCATCTCGTTCCGCCCGAGATCCTGATGATCGAGCCGTGGTGGAAGAACTTCCTCTACAACATGGCGACCGTGCAATTCGTTCACCGCTCGATCGGATGGCTGCTGCTTATTTTGGTGCCGCTATTTTGGTTGCGCGCGCGAGCAGCCCCACTGATGTCACGGCAGCGCCTAGCGTGCCACCTCTTGGTCGCGATGCTGGCGCTCCAGGTGACGCTCGGGGTTGCAACGCTGCTGCTCGCGGCGCCCGTCGCGCTCGCCGCGGCACACCAGGCGGGCGCAGTGCTGCTACTTGCGACGTCGCTGTGGGCGGCACATGAATTGAGCAACGGGAGGATGGCGGGTGAGGCGCGGCCCGAGATGGTTGCCCTCCGAAATCAGAGGCTTGTCCAATAAATGGTCGTTGATTTGGGAAGTACAAACGTACGCACCATCCAACATGCTGATTCAAGGCCAGATGGACGAAACCAAGTCGGACTACAACCATGCTATTCAGCACCTTTGCTGATGATTGAACGTTAGAGCGCATGAAACCTGTCTCGAGATTGGCGATCTGCCTCTCCATTGTCTTGGTCGCTTTATTTCCTTCGATTTTTGCAAATGCCGCACCCAACGCATCTGCTTTCAGCGTAGGAGTTAGAGGACACGTCCAAAAGCTCATCATCGGTCCAGATGGTCAGCATCTGTTTGCGATCGTTAAACCAGACGGTAAACCTAGGGTGAATGATGAGTACGGTCTGTACGTTTTTTCGCTCGATCGACCGAAAAAACCAAGGAAGATCGGGTATGCCCCAATCATCAGCCCGATGGACTTTGCCGTCAGTAAGGATGGGCAATACGTCTATGTAATGAACACCTCGTTTAGCGGCTATCCCAGGGATCAACCCTACGGTCTCCTGGTCTTCGACGTTTCGATGCCGGCACAGCCAAAGCTGGTTGGGCTCGTTTCGGCCGACATTTTCGTCATGCACCACTCATTCGACGGACAGTTTCTGTATCTGCAACCACGTAACTTGCCGATAGGCAACGTACGGCCGCAAATTATGGTCCTTCGGGCTAATGGGGCTACCACAAACTACGAGCATTGCGTGATCACAGAACGACGAGCCTTTGATCGTGAGCCAATCATTGCGTATGCGTTCGCAACTTTCCCGGACAATAAAGTCTTGGCCATTTTTGATTCGACAAGCAATGTATACCTACTGGACGCTGATAATCCCTGCAGTGTCAAGCTGAAACGCCAATATAGAAAAGACAACACACCACCGTGGATCGCAGGAGGCAAGCACAACACTATTTACATAGGAGGTAGGCGCTTAGCTGCGTATCGGTTGGCCGACGAACTTGAGCTCAAGCGTGAATACGTACCTACCGGTATCTTTGCTAACTACCACGTCGATGAACGACGAGGACTGGTCTCTGCAAGTCATGGCAAGAGAGCCTTGCTCTTTAGTTTGGATGGCAATTTAGAGTGCGAGTCTTACGCATTCACGACCTATGTCGGCGATGCAGCGTTATCCGAGGACGGGATCTTGTATGTCGGCCTACTTGGGTCACTGGTAGTGGTCGACCGCCGTTTGCGGTCCGCATGCGCTCTAACCGATCGCTCAACCGGACGCGTGAAGGGCGCGCGCGCCGGTTAGCGCCACGTCAGACAGCAGACGTTGACAGCAGCGTGGCTACGGTCGAAATTGAGGAGGTTCTACTCGACGCAGAGGGCCGAATCTTGACGCGTCCCAGTACAAGCGTGACCGGAGCTTCGATGGTCTATCGAGCGGCGATGGGAATACGCTGGCTATCTGAAGCGCAAGCGTTCGGGCCAGAGAAAGCCGGTGGCATGTCGCCGGCGCAATGGTTTGCTCAAACGGTTGGCGCCGTCCGGAGCGAACTGGGCCACGAGCTTCGCCTAACGCCGCAAACGAAGTGGACCAACGTTTCCGACGATTTGAGGAGCGAAATCGAACGTGCGAATCAATAGTCTGCCGTCCAACCACACGTTGGAGCGGACCGTGGCGCGTGGTGGGCGCCCTGTCGTCGCAACGGATTGTGTGCTCGGCAGGGCGCAACCGCGGTCGTGGCCGGCCGCTCAACTCGGTCGTCGGGCAGCATGACACGCGACGCACTAACGCAAGACGACATCGCAAAGCTTTGGAACGGAGCGTGCAGCGCCTTTTACGCTCGTAGGTTTCGTCGCCGCCTCGCTACGCTCACGTTTGTGGTTATCGCCCTCTTGATCGGGGCATCCAGCGTTTGGATCTTTCCAACTCTCTATCACTTCATTTGGATACTCTTGATTGCTGTCCTGGCGGCAGTGGTCCAGCAGTTCCTCTGGGGCGAGCGCCTACCACTCTGTCCACGGTGCGGCCATCCCACGGAGCCAAATGAGTTGGCGTGCAATTGGTGCTTCGCGCACTTTTACGCGACCATGCTACCCAACAGCACGGTTGAGAAGGAAGCGCGCAAGAGCAGCGCGCGCCTCTCACCGTGAACGTTAGCTAGGAGACACGCTAGTGCCAAATCGAGAACTGCGCGAATGGCTTGGTCTGACGCTTGCCGATTTGCTCGTGTACTTGGGAACTGCTGCGGTCTTGGCTATGTACTTCGTCAAGGATTCCACGCTCGACGCACTTCTGGCGATGAGCGCGATTGCGCTTACCCTCGCAGCGTGCCCATTGGGTATGAAGCGCGACCCTCAAGTATCGGATTTCACTAATTCTGTGAAGTCTTGGGCGTACCCTATATGTGTACTTGTCGCTATCGTAGCGATCGTTTCCCACTACGCATGGTTCCAGCCAACGTCGGCCTAACTCTAGTTGAGGCGGACGCGAGGAAGCGTGAGAGGCCTGTCCGTAACGGGGTCGCTCGCGCGCGCCGCTTGACGCTTCGTTAGACCACATGAGCGTGGTTGCGGAGATCGAGAAGGCTTGGGGCTGGATCGGAATCCAACCTGCGGAAGTCGTGGGAGAAAACGATTTCGGAAACTTGGTGGTCAAGGATGTCCAAGGGAGGTATTGGCGTCTTTGTCCGGAGGACCTCTCTTGCCAAGTTATCGCTGAGACCCGCGCAGATCTCGATCGCCTTTCCGTAGATCAAGCGTTTCTACGTGATTGGTATATGCGGCAGCTCGTTGAGCAAGCAGAAGAGATCTGTGGTCCGCTCAGCGAAGGGCGAAAGTACTGCTTGAAGATTCCGGGCGCGCTTGGAGGCGCTTACGGCGACGATAACCTCGCTACCATCTCTCTGCTAGAGCTCATTCGCGCTTCAGGCTACATGGCGAAAGAGATCAAAGATCTGCCCGATGGAGCGAAAATCCGGCTCCGGGTGATTGACTGATGTGTTGCTGACAGGCGTTGAACGACTCGCCGATCTCATGAACGAAATTGCGAGTCAGCGAAAGCACCGCAGAAGACGCCTAACCCCGCAGCTCACGCGGACGCACGCGCAAGCGCCGCCATTCGGACACACCGCCGGGCGAGCCTGTGGACGCCAAGCCACTTGAGAGATACTGATGACGAATGCCCGCTCGTTCAACCCGCAGAGTGTTGTCAGTGCGCTGGTGATCGCCATCGCAACGCTTCTGGCATGCCCGAGCACGGCGCGGGCGCAGCTCAAGGTGATGATCTCCGGCGGATTCTCGACCGCTTACCGGCAGGTCCTTCCAGAGTTCGAGCGTTCGATCGGAATCACCGTCACCACGCTGTCCGGCGCCTCGCAGGGAAAGGGGCCTGAAACCATCGCGGCCCAACTCAGCCGCGGCGTCACCGTCGACGTGGTGATCCTCTCGCGGGAGGGTCTGGGCGAGCTGATCGCCGCAGGGCGGATCGCCGCCGGAACGGACGTCGATCTTGCGCGAGCGGCCATCGGCGCGGCGGTGCGCGCGGGGTCGCGGAAGCCGGACATCAGCACAGTCGAGGCCTTCAAGCAGGCGCTGCTGAGTGCGCGGGTGGTCGCGGTCCCGGCGAGCACCAGCGGCATCTACCTGACGACCGAGCTGTTCCCACGATTGGGGATCGCGGACAAGCTCGACACGAAGATCATGCCCCGCGGCTCGCAGTCCGCCGCATTGGTCGCGTCCGGGGACGCAGCCATCGCGGTCCAGCCGATCAGCGAGCTGCTGAGCGTGGCGGGGCTCGACTTCGTTGGCGCCATCCCCGCGGACCTGCAGCTGATCCAGACCTTCGCCGCCGCAATCGTCGCAGGATCGAAAGAGCTTGAGCCCTCCAGGCAGTTGATCGCGTTCCTCGCCTCCAGCCGTACAGCCGTGGCGATCAGGAACAACGGGATGGAGCCGATCGAGAAGCGCTGATCTACTCAGTATTAAGCTTCAACGAGGATGCCGAAGAAAACCGCAGGCCTGCTGCTGTATCGGGAGACTTCGGGCGATCTCGAGGTGTTGCTCGTGCATCCCGGCGGCCCGTTCTGGGCGAAGAAGGACGACGGCGCCTGGTCGATCCCGAAGGGGCTCGTTGAGCAGGGCGAGGACCCGCTCGCGGCCGCGAAGCGCGAGTTCGTGGAGGAAACGGGCGGCGTAGTGCCGGGCAGCGAACCGCTGCGCCTCGAACCGCTGGTGCAATCCGGCGGCAAACTGGTGTACGCGTACGCATTGCGCGGGGACTTCGAGCCGTCGACGCTGAAGAGCAACACGTTCCTCATGGAGTGGCCGCCGAAGTCCGGGCGGCAGCAGGAATTTCCGGAAGTCGATCGCGCGGCATGGTTCGCGATGGAGCTCGCCGAGCGCAAGATCCTGAAGTCGCAATCGCCGCTGCTGCGCCAGCTCCGCGAGCGAGTGTGCAATTCTCACGCGCCGCGGCGTTGACTCGTACCGGGCGGCCCGTGACGGATTTCATCCGCTCCCGCCGCCGGTCCGCGCGCCGGCGCCGGCGGTCGGCCGCACCCGAGGGACACGAAAAGCGTCACATCGCTCCGACTCGATCGAGCGTACTTTGTTGAGCGCGTCTCGGGATTGCCCCCCCTCCTTGCCTGAGACGCCTTGCCCGGTGAGTCGTCCGGGCTTTTTTTTGCTTCTGGACTAGAATCCGGGCGATGAAGATTCTGCTTGCGGTGGACGGCTCCAAATACTCGATCGATGCGGTGAAGTTCCTCACCGGCCACATGCACTGGGTGCGGGACAAGCCGCAGGTCGATCTGGTCTACGTGCATCCCCCGGTGCCGAAGCTCTCGGGCCTGGGGGCGGTCATCGGCAAGAAGCAGCTCGAGCAGTATTACCAGCAAGAGGGAGCCGAAGCGCTGGCCGGCGCAAAGCAGGTGCTCGACGCGGCGAAGATGCCGTATACCGCGCACGTGCTCGTCGGTCCGCCCGCCGAAACGATCGCCGCGCACGCCAAGCGCGCGCGTTCCGACCTGCTGCTGATCGGCCATCGCGGGATGAGCGCTGCGGCGAGCGCCGTGCTCGGGTCGGTCGCGGCAAAGGTGATGCACCTTTCGCCGGTCCCGGTGCTGCTGGTGAAATAGCCGCGCGCGCGAAATGCGCTGCTGCGCTCAGGCGGTGGCGGCGCGCACCTCGTGGATGTCGGTCAGGCCTTCCAGGCATTTCTCGATGCCGTCCTGCCGCAGCGTGCGCATGCCTTCGGCGATCCCCGCGGTGCGCAGCTCGTCGGCTCCGGCACTGCGGCGGATCAGCGGCCGCACCAGCGCCGAGTTGACGAGCAGCTCGTGAATCCCCAGGCGTCCCGAGTACCCGCTCTTGCCGCACCGGTCGCAGCCGGGCGCGCGAGCGAGCTTCGGTGCGTCGCCGTAGCGCTTTTTCCATTCCTGCAGGATCGCGTCCGGCGCGAGCGAGGTCTCGACGCAGTACTCGATCGCGAGATCCTGTAGCGTCTGCGCATCGGCCGGCTCGACCACCTTGCATTTGACGCATAGCCTGCGCACCAGCCGCTGCGCGAGGATGCCGAGCATCGAATCGGCGAAGTTGAACGGCTGCATCCCCATGTCGAGCAGGCGCACGACGCTTTCCGGCGCGCTGTTGGTATGCAACGTCGAGAGCACCAGGTGGCCGGTCAGCGAGGCCTCGATGCCGATGCGCGCGGTTTCCTCGTCGCGCATCTCGCCGACCATGATTACATCCGGGTCGGCGCGCAGGAACGAGCGCATCGCGGCGGCGAACGTCCAGCCGATCTTCGGATGGACCTGCACCTGGCGCAGGCCCGGCTGCATGATCTCGACCGGATCCTCCGCGGTCCAGATCTTGAGATCGGCCGTGTTGATGTAGCTCAGCAGCGAATGCAGCGTGGTCGTCTTGCCCGAGCCGGTCGGCCCGCAGACCAGCAGGATGCCGTACGGCCGTTGGACCACCCTCTGCAGCGCCGCAAGCACCGGCGGGCGCAGCCCGAGCTGGTCCATCGCCGGCGCGCCGCCGCCCGGCAGCACGCGCAGCACCGCGTCCTCCAGGCCATCGGTCGTCGGAATCGTCGCCAGGCGCAGCTCGAGCTTCGCCGGCCCGAAGTTCTGGAACAGGATCTTGCCGTCCTGCGCGCGGCGCTTTTCCGAGATGTCGAGGTTCGCCATGATCTTGACGCGCGAGATCAGCGCCGCACGGTAGCTCGCCGGCAGCGTCAGGTATTCGCGCAGCGCGCCGTCCTGGCGGAAGCGGATCCGCACCGGCTTCTTGCCCGGGTAGGACTCGATATGGATGTCCGATGCCTTGGCTTCGTTCGCGTCGAGCACCATCTTGTTGACCAGGCGCACGAGCACGCTGTCGGTCTCGCGGACCTGCTCCTCTTCGATGTCCTGCTGCATCGATACGTCGTCGAGCTCCGCGGCGAGATCCTCGATCTTGACCGTCGGCTCCGCGATCCCGTAGTGGTGCTTGACCGCGTCGCGCAACTCGTTGCTCGCCGACATGACGGGCGCGATCGGCATTCCGGACAGGAAGCGGATGCGATCGAGCGGAATCGGGTCGAGCGGGTTCTCTACCGCGAGCACCAGCGCCCGCCCGTCGATGCAAAGCGGCAGCACGTTGTACTCGGTGGCGACCGCCGCGGGCACCAGCTTCAGCACGCCAGGCTCCACCTCATAGCGCGTCAGGTCGACGAACGGAATGCCGAGCTGCTGCGTCAGCGTGCGCTTCAGGTCCTCGCGGGTGATCAGGTTGAGCTCGACCAGGATCTCTCCGAGCGGCTTGCCGCGATGCTCTTTCTGGCGGACGAGCGCTTCCTCGAGCTGGGCATCGCTGATCAGGTTCATCGCCACGAGCGCTTCGCCCAGGCGCATGACCGGCATCTGCCGCTGGCGCTCGATTGCCGCAGCAAGGTCGGAGCGGCTGATGATCTGCCCGCGCGTCAGGTAGTCGCCGAGCTTGCGCTTGCGGCGTGCTGCCTGATGCTCGATCGCATCGGTGATCTGGCGCGGCGTGACGTGCTCGTTCGAGACCAGCAGGTCGCCCAGGCGTCTGCCGATCTGCTTGCGCTTGATCGCCTCCGCGGGGACGAACAGGCGCGTGACGCCTTCGCCGTTGGCGTCGACGTAGAGGAACAAACCGAGCGTGTGCGTATCGAAGCCGAGCGTTTCGCCCTCGATCACCTGATCGTTCGCCAGCGTCAGGCGAAACGTCTGGCGCTCGGGCGCATCGGCCTGCTCGACCTGCGCATCGACCACCGACGCGCGCCGCTGCAGATTGATCCGGCGTGTGAGCCGCAGCTCGAGCAGGTCGCGAGGAGCGATCTCCTGCAGGTCGCCGTCCTGCGGGCGCATCTCGAACAAGCCCTCGGCGGGATCGAAGCGAGTCAGCGTGCCGGTGAGCGTGCGCCCATCGCGCAGCAGCGCGACTGCGGGTTCCGCCGAACGCTCCTCAGCGCCGTCGATCGGCTCGTAGTAAGGCGGGTGCGGCCAATGCAGCGGCTCCTGCGCGACCACGCGCGTTTCGCCGGCAGGGGCGGGGCGTGCTGCATGCGGCGTGCGCGACGGCTTGGCCATGGGATCTACGAGGGTTGAGCTAGAATCGAACGGTGTTTCGGGTGCAGTCCAAGCAACGAATTCTAATGGAAAATTCCACAATACCCTGGAGTATCCGGATAGCCGCGATGGTCGTCGGTTCGGTAGCGCTCGCTGCGATTGCGCAGCCTGCAAAGGGACCAGGCGCCGGGCCGCCGCCCGCGATGCCGGTCAAAGTGGTTGCCGCGAAGCTCGCGCCCGCGGTCGACGAGGCCAGCGCGGTGGGGACCCTGCGCGCCGACGAATCGGTCGTGATCCGTCCCGAGATTGCGGGCCGCATCACCGAATTCCGCTTCGACGAAGGCCAGGGCGTGAAGAAGGGCGCGCTGCTCGTCACGCTCGACGCCTCGGAAGTGCGCGCGCAGCTCGCCTCCGCCAAGGCGCAGGCGCAGCTCGATGCGCAGCGGCTCGAGCGCGCGGAGGATCTGCGCAAGAAGAACTTCATCAGCGCGCAGGCGCTCGACGAAGCGCGTTCGAACCATGCGCGCGCCCAGGCGAGCCAGCGGGAAGTCGAGGCGAAGCTCGCCAAGGCAGAAATCCGGGCGCCGTTTACTGGCGTCGCCGGACTGCGACAGGTCAGCCAGGGCGCGTATGTCGCCGCGGGGACCGACATCGCGCGATTGGAGAAGGTCGATCAGCTGAAGCTCGACTTCCGCGTGCCAGAAGTTTACCTATCGAAGCTCAAGACGGCGCAGCAGGTGAAGGTGCAGGTCGACGCGTATCCCGAGGAAGCGTTCCACGGCGCGATCTACGCGATCGAGCCGGCGGTGGAAGAGGCCACGCGCACCGTGCTGATTCGTGCGCGGGTTGCGAACGTCGACCTCAAGTTGCGGCCCGGCATGTTCGGGCGCGTGCAGCTGCAGCTCGCCGTGCGCGAGAAGGCGCTTTGGGTGCCGGAACAGGCGATCGTGCCGAAGGGCCAGGACGCGTTCGTGTTTCGGGTAGCCAGCGGCAAGGCCGACCTGGTGAAGGTGCAGACCGGCGTGCGGCGCATCGGCGAAGTCGAGATCCGCAGCGGCCTTTCCGCGGGAGATCTTGTGGTGACGGAAGGCACGCAACGGATCGGTCCCGGATCCGCGGTGAGTGTCATGGGAGACGCGCCGAAGCCCGCGGCAGCGGCTCCAGACAAGAAGGGCTGAGGCCCGCGAAGTGCAGCTCCCCGAGCTCTGCATCCGCCGCCCTGTCTTCGCCACGGTCATGAGCCTCATGATCGTGCTGGTCGGGGTGATCGCGTTCCAGCGCCTCTCGGTGCGCGAGTATCCGAAGAT
>Ga0209382_10002950_pt1 | contig 24117 bp, 23 predicted proteins | sample SoiMetdeltSBSDD5_FD_187599 | JGI IMG/M metagenome (GOLD analysis project Ga0209382, IMG submission 187599) | Bulk soil microbial communities from a Populus tree surrounding site in Tennessee, USA - Soil MetaG P. deltoides SBSDD5 (SPAdes) (version 2) | ecosystem: Environmental > Terrestrial >...
GCTTCAGCCACTCCGGCCGCTCGATGATCGACCAGAACGAGCTGAAGTCGCACCGCGCCCAGTACATCCTGCCGATCGGCCTCTACAACCGGAAGGTCGTGCTGGACGACATCCTCTTCGAGCCGAAGGATACCCGTATCCAGGCGCTGTCCGAACGTACTCGCGTGGTCGGCGACGACGACCTGGAGCGGTTCTACCCGGACCGCTACCCCTCGATCGTGGAGCTGACGACGCGGAACGGCCGGACGGCCTCGCGCCGGGTGGACTGGCCGAAGGGGTACCCACAGAACCCGGCCTCGGCGGCCGAGTTGGAGCGCAAGTTCCGCGACCTGGCCGCCGCGACCGCGGTAGACGCTGCCACCGCCGACCAGATCGTTGGGGCCGTCGCAAACCTGGAGCAGGCCGCCCGCCTGGACGACCTGCTGGCGCTGATGGCCGACACCGAGTGATCCCACCCCCAGCCCCGAGGCCCAACACGCGGCGTCCGCCCGAGAGGAAGTCGAGCGTGGCCCCCTCGCGGGACTGTCACAAACCGATGAGCACGACGATTGTCTGTTACGGCAGCCGGGGCGGGCCCTGGCGGATGCGGGCGCGGACGACCTCCAGCGGCGGGAGCAGCTCAGGCAGCGCTTCGATCCACCACGTCGCGCCGGCCTCGACGTACGGCGCCACGATCTCGGACGCGTGGGCCGGGTCGTCGCCGGGCGTCACGCCGCTGATCACCATCTCGAACGGCGCATCGGACTCGCGATGCTCGCGGACGTACGCCACGATCTCGCGGACCTCGTCGGTCGCCAGGAGGCTGGGTCCGTCTGGACCGACCTTGATTGGAACGACCCCATCCCAGCGCGCCCCGCGTCGCATCGGCCGGCGGTTCGGCCAGAATCCGGCCACCCAGATCGGGATGCGTGGCGACTGGAGTGGGGGCGGCCAGCAGAGCGCATCCCGAACCTGATAGTGCTGCCCCTCGAAGGTGAACGGCTCGCCGCGCCAGAGCCCGGTCAGCACCTCCAGCCCTTCGTCCAGCATCTCGGCCCGCCGGCGCGGATCGGTCTCCTCGCCGAACGTCCCGAACTCCGTGGCGACCGGATCGCCCAACCCGACGCCGAGGATCAGCCGCCCGCCGGAGAGATGATCCAGCGTCACGCACTCACGGGCCAGCTTCCAGGGGCGCCGACGCGGAATCGGCGTAACGATCGGTCCGAGGCTGATCGTGTTCGTCGCGAGCGCGATGGCGGCCATCGACACCCACGGGTCGGCCATCGCGACGCGCTGGCCCGGCACGAAGAACTGGACGTGGTCCCAGACGAAGAACCCGTCCCAGCCGGCTTCCTCGGCCTCCTGCGCCAACTCAGCCAGCCGGTGAGGGTAGCCGAAATCGCCAAAGTTCGGCATGTTGATCGCGAATCGCATCCTCATGCTCAGGCGTCGTCGAAGGAGACGGCCACCAGCGGGCTTCCTGCCACCCAGGCCGGCAGGTCGCTGGCCGGGCGCCCGACGTTCACGAGGATGCGCGCCAGGACTCGCTCGCGCTCGGCGATCTCCGTCACCGGCGTGGCGCGGGCGGCCAGGTCCGCCGTCACGCTCTTCTTCAGGTGGAAGGTGAAGGCCGGGTTCGCCACCATGTTGGCGTACCAGTCGCGCCTGCCCGGCGTGCCTGTCAGGTAGACCTGGCCGTCGATGTTGTGGAACCAGGTCTCCTTGCGTCTCGGCTGACCAGAGGTCCGGCCGATCGTCGTCATGTCGATCACGCGGTCCTTCGTCAGCGCCTGCCTGATCTCGTCGTTCATCGCGGGAGCACCTCCACCGTACGGTCGTCTACAGTACCGCGTTGTGCAACAGGGAAATGTCACGGATGATGCCCTGCTGACCCCGCCGCCTATACTGTGCCCCAGTCCTGAGACGGAGCATCGCCGATGATTGCCGAGACCGTCGTCGACACCACCGCCCTGCTCTCCGACCTGCTGGCATCGCTCGGGTTGGCAGAGCCGCCACCCGGAGAGGTCACCATCAGCGGGCGCGATCCGATCTGGGGCGCGAAATACCCGATCGGCGAGGCTGCGGCGGTGGTGCTGGCCGCCATCGGCGTCGCCGTCAACGACCTCTGGGAGCTGCGGACCGGCCGTCGTCAGCAGATTCACGTCGACGTTCGGCGGGCGGCAGCCTCCCTGCGCGGGCACTGGTTCCAGCTCCTGGACGGCGCGGAGACCCCGCGCGACGATCACCTGGGGCTGGTCTACTCGGACCGGTACCGGTGCCGCGATGGCCGCTGGATCCAGCTTCACGGCGGCTTCCCCCACCTGGGCGAGGGGACCAGCAAGGTGATCGGCTCCGAGCACAGCCAGGAGTCGATCACGGCGGCCGTCGCGCGGTGGGACTCCTTTGAGCTCGAGGACGCGCTCGCCGCCGCCGGCATGTGCGGCGTGGTCTGCCGAACGGGCGAGGAGTGGCGCGAGACGGAGCAGGGCAAGGCGCTCCTGACCGTGCCGCCGGTCCACGTCGTCAAGATCGGCGAGAGCGACCCGAAGCCGCTGCCGGCCGGCGACCGTCCGCTGGCCGGGCTGAAGGCGCTCGACCTGACCCGCGTGCTGGCCGGCCCGGTCAGCGGGCGTACCCTCGCCGAGCACGGCGCCGACGTGCTGCACGTTACCAGCCCGAAACTCCCCAGCGTGCCGCCGTACGTGCTGGCAACCAATCCGGGCAAGCTCTCGGCGTACCTGGACCTCGACTCCCCGGACCAGGCCGACCAGTTGCTCAGCCTCACCGCGGACGCCGATCTCTTTGTCCAGGGGTATCGGGCCGGAGCGTTGGAGCGGCGAGGCTTCGGAGTCGAGGAGCTTGCGCGGCGCCATCCGGGCCTGATCTACGTCTCGGTGAACTGCTACGGTCCGGTCGGGCCGTGGCGCAACCGGCCGGGCTGGGAGCAGCTCGGCCAGAGCGCGACCGGCCTGGCGATCGGCCAGGGCGGCCCCGAACACCCGACCCTGATGCCGGCCCAGGCCTGTGACTATACGACCGGCTACTTCACGGCGCTCGGCGCGCTGATCGCGCTCGGGCGGCGGGCGCGCGAGGGGGGAAGCTACCACGTCAGCGCCTCGCTCTGTCAGACCGGCATGTGGCTGGAGCGGCTCGGCATGCGCTGCGATCCCGAAAATGCCCTGGGCCTCGGCGACCTCTCAGACCTGTACGTCCACTACGATACGACGGTCGGCCGGTTGAGCCAGTTCAAGCCGGCCCTCGATCTGTCGGAGACGCCGCCGCACTGGGCGCGGCCGGCCGTCCCACTCGGCACCCACGCTCCAACCTGGCCATCACCGGCCGCTTCCTCCTGACTAATCTGGGGAGGTCGCTGGGCCGTTTGTGGATGGGGATACTTTCCGCTCTTCGTGAGAGGGGGTTGACGGAAGGGTAGCCGGCGGCGATGATCGCGCCAGGCGAGGAGGCGCGGAGATGTCTGGCGGGCTGCTGCTGCTGCCGGTCGAGTACGAGACGAAGGTCGTCGGGGTGGCCGGGCTGGCGAAAGGGATGCTGGAGCAGTTGGGGGTAGCGGCCGCCATCGCTGAGGCGCTGCCATCGCAGCCCAGGACCGGGGCGACCTACGGGAGGCTGGCGGAGGGCGTGATCGTCAATCGAGCAGACGATCGACTTCCTCAAGAGCCCGGTCCAGATCCGCCCGATGTGGCTGCACTCGCCCAGCGAATCGCCGGCTTGACCTTGCTGATCATGCTCGCCGTGCTGCTCGCCGCGCTCGTGGAACACCAGGTCCGCGCCTGGATCGCCCGCCCCAGTCCCCGCGTTCACGGGGTGCTGCCCGACCAGCGCGACTCCGCCCGGCCGACCGCCAAGGCGTTGCTCCGGACCTTCCATGACGACGCCTTGATCCTCATCCACTTGGCCGATGGCTCAACCCTCGTCCACCTGCCCAAGCTCCGCCCGGTTCAGCACCAGATCTGGGCCATCATGGGCCTCCCGCCCTTACTCCTCGACCCCATTCGGGCGGAGAGCGGGAAATAAGTGATGAGATTACGAGTGTGCTGGCTATATGGTCAGTCGCCAGGAATGGATCAGCCGGCTATCATGGGCACCGAGGGGCGCAACGGGTTTGGTCCACATTAGGAGGGGCGCATGGACCTGCTGGCCGGGCGCAGACTCGGGCCGTACGAGCTGTATGAGCGGCTGGGCGCCGGTGGGATGGGGGTGGTCCACCGGGCCGTGCATCGCCGCCTGAATCAGCCGCGCGCTGTCAAGGTGCTGCCCGCCAATCTGGCGGCCGACCCGCTGCTGGTGGAGCGGTTCGAGCGCGAGGCCCGCCTGGCGGCCGAGCTGCGCCATCCGCACATCGTGCCGATCTACGATGTCGACGACCACGACGGAATCCACTACATCGCTATGGAGCTGCTGGAGGGGCACGCGCTCCGCCAGCTCATCCTGGAGGACGCCCCCCTGGCTCTCGACCGGTGCTTGTGGCTCCTGCGCCAGCTCGCCGATGCCTTGGATTTCGCCCATCGACGCGGGGTGGCCCATCGGGACGTCAAGCCGGGCAACGTCTTCGTGGGGCCGGATGATCACGTCACGCTGGTCGACTTCGGCATCGCGCGGGCGGTCGAGGAGGCGCGCCTGACCCAGACGGGCGGTGTAGTCGGGACGTCAGAGTACATGTCGCCCGAGGTAGCGCGGGGCGGCGAGCACGGCATCGGCTCAGACCTGTACGCCATCGGCGTCGTCTCCTACGAGCTGGTGACTGGCCGGGTGCCGTTCACCGGACCCAACTCAGCGACGATCATGTACGCCCAGATCCACACGCCCCCGCCGCCGCCGCGCTCGCTCCGACCCGACCTCCCAGCGGCCGTCGAGGCCGTCATCCTGCGTCAGCTCCACAAAGACTCGACGCAGCGCTATCCGACGGCGCTGGCGTTCGTCGAGGCCCTCGCCGAGGCGGCCGCGGTGCGGGAACCAGCGCCCATCCCACCCCTTCAGCCCGAACCCGTGCCCGCTCCGCCCCTGCCGCCCGTCGACATCGCCCTGCCACACCTGGATGATCCAGCCAGCCGAGCGGATCGCCCGGATTCTCGGATCGGCCCGGTGGATCCGGCTCACGCGACGACCCACGTGTTGTCGGGCACCGGGCGGATCCCGCCGCCGCCCGCTGGCGGTGGGGATGCCGCCCAGACACGGCGCTCCAGCCGCCTGCCGATCGTGCTCGGGGCCGTCATACTGGCCCTGGTCGCGCTGGGCGGCGCCTTCTGGGGCCTGCGAGCCGGCGGGCTCGGGCCGTTCGCGGACCGGCAGGCCGCGAAGCCGCATCAAGCCGTAGCCAGTCCAGCCGCAAGCACTGCCGCACCAATCGCCGCGAGCCCGCAGGCTGCGAAGCCGGCCCAGGTGGCGGCGAGCCCGGCCGCGAAGCCAGCGCAAGCCGCGGCCAGTCCGGTCACCAACTCGGTCGCCAGGCTGTTGCGCTCCGACGATTTCTCCGATCCAGCGCGCGGCCTCTTCCGGAACAACCTGGAGGGAATCGGGCGGATCACCGGCGACGGGAGCGCACCACTCGACTTTCAGGGGAACTACTCCTATCAGGGAGGCGCACTTGTCGGGCGACTGGTCGGGGATCATCCGGGCGACGAACGGGCGGTGTTTGGCCGGATGCTGCTGGCCCGTGACCAGGTCGTGGAAGACTTCGCCGTCGAGGTCCGAGCGCGCATCACGAGCTCGCCGAACGTGACGCGGTTCGGGCTCCAGTTCCTCGCGGCGCAGGGTGAGTACTTCACCTTTACGATCCACCCGGGGACCACCGGCTTCAACATCTCGCGCACGCTGGGCCCGCAAGCGCAGGCGCTGACGACTGGCCGAACCACCGCGATGCGACCACCTGGCGAGGACAACCTGATTCGAGTCGAGGTCCGAGGTGATACCGCCCGACTCTACGTCAACGGTCAGGAGGCCGGTCTGACCAGGCACGAGTCGCTCGCCAGGCGCGGCGGCCAGGTCGGCCTCAACATGGCGGCTACCGGACAGCTCGCCAACCGCACGGCCGAGGTCCAGTTCCGGGAGTTCAAGGTGTTCGCGCTGTCGCCGTAGCGAGGGGCGAGGGACGAGGGAGGAGGGGCGGGCGTGCCAGCGGCACACCCCTACCATGACGACGAGGAGTCCTCGCAACATCGTAGGGGCGAATCGCTGATTCGCCCCCTCACCGCTCGCCCCTCACCGCTCGCCCCTCGTCCCTCGATCCTCGATCCTCGATCCTAAGGGGTCAGGTTCGGGTCCACGGCCGTGTGCTGCGCCGCGCTCTGGTACGCCGCGAGGGTCGCCGCGAGCGTCTTGAGGTTGTCAGCTGCTGGCGAGAGGAACGGCCGACCGTGTCGGATCGCACCCGCGAAGTCCGCGACGCAGCTGTCGAACGCCGCCTGGTAGGCGCTCGGACCACTGCTGTCGTACCGCTTCAAAACCGTGACGGTCCCGTCGAGCGTGACGTGCCGAAGCTCCGCGTCGAACGGGTCCAGGTGTAGTGAGCCGTCACGTCCTTCCAGCAGCATGTCGCCGGTGCCCATCTTCGGCTGGCGGTCCGTCGGCGAGGCCCAGGAGCAGTCGACCAGCGAGGTGGCGCCGCTGGTGTGCGTCAAGACCACCAGGGCGTGGTCCTCGCCGGCGATCAGGGGGTTGACCTGCATGATCCTGGCGTAGACGCTGCCGACGTCGCCCAGCAGGTAGCGGATGCCGTCGACGTAGTGGATCATCATCTCGTAGACCAGCAGTTTCGGCATCTCGGCGAAGTACGGCTGGTCTGGATTCACCGGATGGGACCGGTTCATCGGACGGCGGTGCCCGAGCAGCCGCAGTGAGTGGACCGGCCCGATCGAATCGGCGTCCAGTTGCTGCTTCAGGTCCTTGAGCGCCGGCAGGTGGCGCCACATCTCCAGTACCATGAAGCGCACGCCGGCCCGAGCGCAGATGCCGGCGATCTCCCGTCCCTCGGCCACCGTGGCGGCGAGCGGCTTCTGGCAGAGGACGTCGACGCCGCGACCGGCCGCCAGGCTGGCGAGCGCCTTGTGGCTCTCCGGGCGCGTCGCGACGTCCACGCAGTCGAGCGGCTCGGCGTCGAGCATCGTCTCGACGTCCTCGTAGATCGCGCTGATGCCGAACTGGCGTCCACGCTCCTCGGCTCGGCGGCGATCGGCGTCACAGAGGGCGACGAGCTCGGCGTCTGGCGTCGCCTGCCAGGCCGGGATGTGCTGCTGCGAGATGAATCCGCAGCCGATCAGCCCGGCGCGCAGCGGTGGTCGAGTCCCCACGAGCTACTCCAACTCCATCGGCGTGACCGCCGTGCCTCTGGCGACGCTCTCGTATGAGGCCAGAGTGATCGCCAGCGTCTTCAAGTTGTCTTCCGCCGACGACTCGAACGGCCGATCGTGGCGCACCCCGGCCGCGAAGTCCGCGATGCAGCTGTTGAACGCGCCCTGCCCCAGCGGTCCGGCCCCGCCAGGGCTGCTCGGCTCGTACCGTTCCAGCACGGTCGTCCCGCTCGTGGTCACGTGGCGCAGCTCGGCGTCGTACGGATCGAGGTGGAGCGCGCCGTCCACACCTTCGATCAGGAAGTCGCCCAGGTGCAGTGCGACCTGCCGCTCGATCGGCACGGCCCACGAGGCGTCGATCGACGAGGTGGCGCCGCTCGCGTGGCCCATCACCAGGAACAGCCGGTCCTCCCCGACGATCGCCGGGTTGGTCCGTGACATCCGCGCGTACACGCTGGTGACGTCGCCGAGCAGGTAGCGGATGCCGTCGATGTGATGGATGTAGGTGTCGTACACCATCAGCTTTGGCAGGTCCGCGAGGTACGGCTGCTGATCGTCGATCGGGCGGGAGCGCCGGAGGACGCGCGGCGGGGCGAGCAGCCGCAGCGCGTAGACCGGCCCGACGATGCCCTGGTCCAGGTACCGTTTCATGTCGCGGACCGGCTTCAGGTGCCGCCACATCTCCATGACCATGAAGCGGACGCCGGCGTTCGCCGTCAGCTCGACCATCGCGCGGGCCTCGGCCAGCGTCGGGGCGAGCGGCTTCTGGCAGAGGACGTGCAGCCCCCGCCGCGCCGCGATGGTGACCAGTCCAGTGTGCGTGACGTCGTGGGTGGCGACGTCGACGCAGTCGAGCTGCTCGGCATCCAGCATCGCCTCGACGTCGTCGTACACCTTCGCGATGCCGAGCTCGCGGGCGCGCTCCTCGGCACGGGCGAGGTCCAGGTCGCAGACGGCGACGAGCTCGGCGTCAGGCGTCGCCTGCCAGGCCGGCAGGTGCCGGACGGAGATGTGGCCGCAGCCGATCAGCGCGGCCCGCAGTGGCGGTCGGGTACTCAAACGATGATCCTCAAGATTCCAGAATCAACGCCAAGTATGGATCACTCCCGCACCCGAATCGACTGAAGCGTCACGATCCCATCTGGGACGGTGGCAACATGCGTGGATCACGAGCTAGCGTGGGCGAGGCCGCAGGCCCGGCAGCGCCAGCGCATGACCAGTGCGTACGCCAGGGTCGCCAGGACGCTGGCCGGCAACAGCCCGCCGATCGGCGCCCGCTCGCCAACGGTCGCGCGGATGAACACGGCGGCGAACGCTACGATCCCGGCGATCTGAGCCGGGATCGTGGCGTTCGCCGTGCGAGGCGGCGGCCGAGCAGCCACTGGATCAGCCCCAGCAGCAACCCGACCGGCAGGGGCGGCAGCATGGTCGCAAGCTCCGAGCAGTGGGGCAACAGCGTCCTGGAGCAGAAGCCGTACGACATCCCCACGATGAAGGGAACGGCGACGAAGTTGAGCGCTCCGAGGACGACCCCGCCGATACCCAGGCCGGCGCATCGTTCCACGCCCCGAGCCACCCGAGCAAGAGCGGCGCCTGGACGGTGAACAGGAACGTGCCCAGGAAGACGTGGCGAGCCGGGCGGGAGAGGTCCGGGGCCAGGTTGCCGGCCTCCAGCAGGGCCGCCGCCAGCAAGTGCAGGCCCTCGTAGAGCACGACCCGCGCCGCCAGCAGCGCGACGGGCGTCCAGCGCGCGACGGTGAGCAGGCGAGGCCGCGCAGCGTACGGCTCGGCCACCAGCAGCAGCCCCAGCAACCCGACCAGCGCGATGGTCCGGCCCGGCGGGACCTCGTCGCCACAGAGGCCCATCCCCCAGTAGTAAAGGTGGGCCGCCATCACGGCCAGGTAGAGAAACGAGGCGACCCACAGAAACAGCGGGGGCAGGCCGCTCACCATCTCGCTCCCCGTCGGTGCGTGCTCGGGCCTCGTCAGCCGTCAGTGACCGGTGTTCGCCGCGAGATCGCAAGGGGACCATGACCATCGGCACATGACATCCGGCCAGGCCAGAAGCCAGAAGATCGGTCCGCCGGCACTGGTGAGCGCTGCCGCACGGACCTACGCTCGAAGGCAGTACTCGTACGGAGGATCGACGACATGGCAGCTTCGACGTTGTTCCGCCTGAGCGGTGTGGCCGGCATCGTCTGTGGACTGGTCATCCTGGTCCAGCGGCTGGTGATCGACTCGCTCGTGACCGGCAGCCCGCTGGCGGTCGGGCCGCTCGGGCCGGTGCTCGGCTTGCTCGTGCTCCAGGCGATCGGCGCGCTCGGGATCATCTGGCTCGGCTGGGAGCTCTGGAGCGCTGAGCCGCCAGCCGAGCCCGTAACGGTCGCCGCTCAGGTCCGTGGCCTGGCGACGGCCGGGTTGAACGGCGAGTAGTCGACGAAGTGAGCCCGTGGGATCGCCAGGCCGGAGCGCTCGTGGACGCTGGCGATCTCGAAGCGGACGGCCCGCTCGGCCTCCGGGACGTGGCGGCTGGCCGCGTCACCCCAGAGCAGTTCGGCTCGCCCGGCCAGCTGGAGCGTCCGGCCGCCCTCGAAGTCGATGAACAGCAGGCCGGCCTCCGGCTGCTCAGCGATGTTGCCGAGGGTCTGGAACATCGCGTTCCCGGCGTAGTCCGGAAAGACGACGACCGTCGGCGCCACCACCCGCACGAAACCCGGCAGTCCGCCCCGGTGGGAGACGTCGGCGCCGCGCTCCCGGTGGCTCGATGCGATGAAGAACGTGTCGGTTTCGGCGATCCAGGCGCCCTGCGCCCCAGAGAGGGTGCGGCCTTGCTGGAACGTCGGCGGGCCGGGTGAAGCACTCGCGTCGGCCTCGAAGACCCGGCGCTGGATGTACTTCGGACAGTTCGAGTACACCTCGGCGGTCACGAGCAGGAATCCGTCGGGCTCCACGGCGACGACGGTGCCGTTCACCCGCATCCGCCGCCGCGTGGCCAGCTCGATCGCCAGCATCCCGAGCCGCCCGCCGATGCCGATCAGGTCGGCGAGCGGGTCGTCCGGTCCGGGCAGAGCGCCAACCCGAACGGTGCGCTCGTCGAGCGCGGTCAGGAAGCCCGGCGCGCCGAACAACGCCGATGCCCAGACCTGGCCGTCAGCATCGGCGCCTCCCACGATCGCCATCCGCTGATCGCGCAAGAACGTCGCGGCAACCGGTGGGATGGCCGCCTGGATCATGCCGCCGACCCGGCGGGCGGTCTCGGCGACGCCGGCCCGCTGCTGGACGAGCAGCTCGCCGGAGTGGAACACAGAGGTCGCGGTCATGAAGCTCCACCTCCCCAATGGCACAGGCCGACTCGACCAGAAGAAGCCGGCGTCCTGGACATCATACAGACCAGTCTGTCTATTTGTCAACAGACCGGTCTGTACGTTACCATTGCCGTGCAGGCTCCCTTCCGATGACTCCCGCGAATGCACCCTCACCCAGCGCCCGCGAGCGCCTCCTCGACGCCGCCGGTGAGCTCTTCTACCGGCAGGGCATCAACGCCGTCGGCATCAACGCGGTCATTGCCCGAGCCGACATCGCCAAGGCGACCCTCTACCAGCACTTCGCCTCGAAGGACGATCTGGTCCTGGCGTTTCTCGCCCGCCACCACGAGCGCTGGGTCGCCTGGTTCACCGCGCGGGTCGAGGAGGCGGCTGAGGAGCCGCGCGACCGTCTGCTGGCCGTGTTCGACGTGCTGGCCGAGTGGTTCCACGGCGACTTCCGGGGCTGCGCGTTCGTCAACACGGCGGTCGAGACGCCGGACCCTGACAGTCCGATCAGGCAAGCGATCCGCCGCTACAAGCAGGACTCGCGAGAGTACCTGCGCGGCCTCGCCGAGGCGGCCGGATTCGAGCATCCCGATCAGGTGGCCGACCGGCTCCACCTGCTCGTGGAAGGCGTCACCGTCACCATGCTGGTCGATGGCTCAGATGCGGCCGCTCGGTCCGGCAAGGTCGCCGCCCGGGCGATCCTCGACGAGTGCCGAGCGGCGCGTAGCGAGTAGACACGTCTGCCTCCTGGCTCCGTCGTCGGGCTACACTGCTGGTATTGTTGGCGGGACGCGCCGTGCAGCCCGTCCGGGAGGGAATGCGACGATGCAGGTCAAGGCGGCGGTCCACTACGAGCCCGGCCAGGGCGTCGAGATCGAGATGCTGGACCTGGAAGAGCCAAGAGCTCACGAGGTCCGCGTCCGCTACACCGCGAGCGGCGTCTGCCACAGCGACCTTCACCATATCCAGGGGATCGTCCCACACCCCACGCCGGTCGTGTTTGGGCACGAGGGCGCCGGGATCATTGAGGCGGTCGGGCCGGACGTCACCGGCGTCCAGGTCGGCGATCACGTGTTGACCTCGTACATCCCCTCGTGCGGGCGCTGCTGGTACTGCACGATTGGGCGCCCGAACTTGTGCGAGCTGCGCGACAAGCCGCGCTACCTGCTCCACGATGGCACCAGCCGCTTCAAGAAGGGCGACCAGGACATCCTTCAGTACCTCCAGCTCGGCACCTACTCCGAGATGGCAACGGTCCCCGACGTCAGCGTGATCCCGATCCGGAAGGATGCGCCGTTGGAGGTGATCTGCCTGGTCTCCTGCGGCGTGATGACCGGGTTCGGCTCGGTGGTGAACCGCGCCCAGGTGAAGCCGGGCTCCACGGTCGCCGTGTACGGCTGCGGCGGCATCGGCCTCAACGCGATCCAGGCGGCCTCGCTGGTGGGGGCGGCGAAGGTGATCGCCGTGGACGTGTTCGACCAGAAGCTGGAGTGGGCGAAGGAGTTCGGCGCCACCCACACGGTCAACGCCAGTCAGGTCGAGGACCCGGTCGCCGCTGTCAAGGAGATCGCCGGCCGCGACGGCGCCGACTACGCCATCGAGGCGGTCGGCATCCAGAAGACGATGGAGCAGACCTTCCACTCCGTCCACCGGGGCGGCACGGCGGTGATGATCGGCGTCCCGCCGGCCGGCATGCGCCTCTCGATCGACCCGTCGATGCTGCTTCAGGAGCGGGTCCTGACCGGCGCCTCGTTCGGCGGGACGCGCCAGCGCGTCGACCTCCCGATGATCGTGGACCTGTTCATGGAGGGGAAGTACAAGCTGCGGGAGTTGATCAGCCAGGAGGTCGACCTGGAAGACCTGAACAAGGCGTACGACCAGTTGATCGCCGGCGAGGTGAAGCGGAGCGTCATTCGCTACCGCTAACCCGACATGCGTTCAACGTCACGACGAGTCTCAATCCCTGGGGCTGCCATCCTGCTGGCGGTCGCCATCCTGCTGCTGGCGCTCGCTGGCTGCCGAAGCGCGACGGCGGGGCCGGCGGCCTCAGCGCCGGCGAAGCCGGCCGGCTCGGTGGAGGTCGATCGCGAGAAGATCGCGCGTGAAGCGACCTGGGCACCCGGCCAGCTCCGGGCACACGTCGACAAGCACGGCCGAGAGGGCCCCTGGGCCTCCGAAGCCGAGTACGACGCCTCGGCCCGTGAGACGATCCGGATCGGGTCGGCCTTCACCTACCAGGACCGTGAGTCGAACGCGGAGCGTCTCGGCTTCTACCACAAGGACAGCAACCGGTTTACCGGTGTGACTCGCGACGGCCGACGTATCACCACTCAGTTCAAGCCGGATCGTGGCGAGGTGTACGTGCGCGGCCTCGACCGCTCGACGTACCGATGACCCCCGAGCGGCACGCCATCGCCCGGCTGCTGCACGAGCGAGGGATCGAACGGCACGCGCTGTTCCTGACCCAGCGCGAGGGCTCGACGTTGCCCGATGGGCTGGAAGCGGTCTCTGGTTTCGTCCTGGACGAGAACGGGCTCGTCCACGGCTTCTGGCTCGCCTGGGACGATGTCCAGCAGGCGCTCACGCTCGCGCCGTTCTACCGCGTGGACGAGCCCGAGGCCAGGTTTGCCGGGGATCCGGAGTACCGCGCGGCCCGGCGGGCACTCGGCCTGGACTGAGAGACCCCACCCCGGCCCCAGCCACCCTACCATGGGGCCCCTCTATCCCCACGGCCCTGTGAGGGGAGGGGCCGGGGGTGAGGTCATCACAGGGTCACACCAGCCGAATCAAGTGTTCGTTACGCTGGTGCCAGGACGTGTCCCCGGGGCTCCGGCCGGCGGGTACCATCGCGGGGCTGTGGGTGGCACGTCCTCTGCCGCCTGCTCATTCACCGTGCCTGACCACTCACCGCGCGGCGGCCGAGCTTTACGCTGCCCGCACCCCCGGGAGAAGTCCGTGATCCTGAGCGACCGCACGATGCGAGAGCAACTGTCGCAGGGGCGCATTCGCGTCGAGCCCCTGGCCGAGGGCGCGATCCAGCCGTCCAGCATCGACCTTCGCCTCGGCGACAAGATCCGCGTCTTCCAGAACAACCATATCTCCCACATCGACCTTCGCCACGACACCGCCTCTTTGACCGAGGTCGTGGAGTTGAAGCCCGGCCAGCCGTTCTTCCTCCGTCCGCTGGAGTTCGCGCTGGGCGTGACGGTGGAGCGCATCGTGGTGCCGGACGACCTGGTGGCCCGCCTGGACGGCAAGAGCTCGCTGGGTCGGGTCGGGTTGCTGATCCACGCGACCGCCGGCCTGGTCGATCCCGGTTGGGAGGGTCGGCTCACCCTGGAGCTGATGAACCTGGCGCCCTTCCCGATCACCCTCTTCGCCGGCATGAAGATCGGGCAGATCTCGTTCATCCAGATGACCAGTCCAGTCGATGTCCCGTACGGTCACGGTGCGCTGTCCAGCAAGTACCAGGGCGACACGGATCCGACGCCCAGCCGCTATCACCTGGAGCTCACGGACTGGCCCTCGGCGTCTGCTGGTGAGCCAGTGGCAAATGGAACGATCCGGTAACTGTGCCCGTAACGTGCACCGAAATGCCGTGACGTTTCCGTCAACCTTCGGTATCCTACGCGTGCCCCCGGCAGCCGACGCTCGAGCTTTGCGCGTGGGGAACGATCGAGGGACACGTGCTACAGCAGCTCGGAGGGCTCTGGCGCCGGCTCCAGGACCAGTCACCTGCTCAGCAGGCGTTGATCCTCGCAATTCCAGTCGTCGTCACCATGTTCCTGGTGCTCGGCGGCCTGATCGTCTGGTCCATGGCGGCGCCGCTCGTCACGCCTCAGCCAACGGCTGTCGCCCAGCAGAAGCCGACTGGTGTGCCGCCAACCAACCAGCCGGCGATCGTTCCAGCCACGGTCAGCACCCCGACCGTCCTGGCGCAGCTGCCGACCGTGGTGGTGCCGTCTCGCGAGCCGACGGCGACGCCTGCTCCGCCAACGGCGACGCCAGTCCCGGAGCCGACCCGCACCCCCACGCCGCCGCCGGCCCGCAGCGCACGCGTCGTGAACACCGAAGGGCAGGGGGCGAACATGCGGCGCGCGCCGAGCGTCTCCGCGCAACGCGTCAAGCTGGTCGTCGAGGGAACCGTGGTCGAGTTGATCGGCGACGAGCAGCGGGGCGACGGCTACACCTGGCGCAACATCCGCGACGTGGACGGCTCGACGGGCTACGTGATCGCGGAGTATCTCCAGCCGATCCAGGCGCCGCCGGGGGCCACGCCGGTGCTGCCGCCGCCCTCGATCCGCGTGGAAGACATCACCTCGCCAGTGGCGCGGGGCGGTGAGGCCACGCTGAAGATCGTCACCCGGCCGGGCGTCCGCTGCGAGCTGCGGGTGCTGATCTTCGGGCCGGCAACGCTGCCGCGCGAGGGGCTGGAGACGAAGACGGCGAATGCGGAGGGCGTCTGCGAGTGGGTCTGGAAGGTGCCGGAGGACGTGGTGCCCGGCGCCTGGCGCTACCGCATCCTGGCCGGCGAGGGCGAGGGCCGCGCCTCCCGCGAAGTGACGCTCGTCATCACCTGACCCGTGACCTGAACTGCACCGGGTCGCTAGTCCTTGTCCCTGGGTGAGACGGTGATGACGCCCTTCATGTGCGGGTACGGCACACAGAAGTACCGGTATGTGCCCGGCGTGTCGAACGTGTAGCTGAACGACCCGCCTGCCCCGACAGATTCAGAGTCGAACAGGCCGTCTGGCGAGGTGATCGTGATCGACGTGGAGCCGTTGTTGACCCAGGTGACGGTGGTCCCCGCGGTGACCGTCAGCGAGGAAGGATCGTAGCGTAGCGACATCGGGTCCGATGGCTGGACGATGGTGACCTGGCTGTCTGCTGCGAGGACGACGCTCGGCAGGCCAACGAGGATCGCCAGCGTCAGGACGAGCGCCATGTATCCGGGCCAGGTCGCGCTGCGCAGCCTGAACACGAACATCGGCGGTACAGCTCCGATCAGATCGCAGTGGTGGGTGCACAGACTGCCCCACCCATGTGAACGAAAAGTGTACGCGGGAGGACCGCTTCCTGGCTTCATCTCCGCGCGCAATTGAGGAAACGGACGCACCAGGCGTCGGTTGCGGTCGTAGACAGGGCGCCGGGCGTCCGCTATGCTGGGCGCGGCGCGGGCGCGGGCGGCGGTAAACAGGCGCGCCGTCCAGGCCAGAGGAGGGTGTCGTGCAGCCAGATCCTGCAGGGCGCGTGTCGGCTCCGGCGATCGGTTTGCTGGCCGCTGGCGGTCTGAACGCGGCGCTCACGCTGCTCTGGACGTTGCTCCTTGGCATCTTCGGGGTGGCTATCCTGGGCGACTCAGACGCCCGCGAAGCGCTCCCGGGAGTCGGGGTCTGGATGGTGATCAACGTGTTCAACCTGGCGTTGTCCGGGTTGATGATCTACGCGGGCCTCCAGATGCGGAAACTCCAGAGCTGGACGTTGTGCCTGGCTGGCGCCATCGCGGCGATGCTGCCGTGCGCTCCGTGCTGCATTCTGGGCCTGCCGATGGGCATCTGGGCGCTGATCGTGCTAATCGACAACGAGGTCAAGCAAGCCTTCAACGGCGGCGGCCCGCCCCCCGGCTACGGCGACCCCGGCGGCTACGCGCCTCCGCCGAGCGACTATACACCTCCGCCTGGCGGCTTCACGCCACCTCCGGGTGGCTCCGGTGGCCCGCCCAACACCTGAACCTAGTTCTCGGTCAGGTCCGGCTCGTCCACGGCCGGCAGCGGCTCGGCAGGACGCGGCTCGGTCCGAGGGATCGCGTACACCCAGGCGTACGGCAGGCCGTTGACCTGGGCGACGAAGACCGGCTGTCCGAGCGCCTCGGCCTGCGCGACCTCGGGCGAGATCTGGCGACGCTGCCGCGCGTTCACGTAGAGCACGATGTAGTCCGGTACCGGCAGGCGTTGCCCCATGTCTCCGCGAACGTACGGGGCCATTGGGATCGTCGTGCCGACGAAGCGCGGCCGGACCACGTGGTTGTAGCTGGTGACTACGTACAGGCTCTCGGCGTTGGGAAGGCCGTTCAGGAACGCGGCGGCCTGCTCCAGCCCCTCGCCCCAGCCGACCATGATGAGCTGGCGCGCCCGCTCCGGGCCGCCGGCCAGCGGGTTGTAGTAGGCGATAGGATACGGCCAGACCCGCGCCAGCAGGACCACCTGCACGATGGCCAGCAGGGCGACGAGGACGGACGCCCTCACCCCCGGGGTGGGCCTTCCGGTCAGCAGCAGGACCAGGCGCCAGATCCCGACGCCGGCCGCCAGGTCCAGCATCATCTGGGCCGGCAGCATGTACCGATCGAACTTCTTGGAGGCGAGCGTCATCAGCACGCCGAACAGCGCGACGTACAGCAGGAGCCAGCGCACAGTTGCCCGGTTCTCGTCAGGCGCGGCGCGCAGCGCGAACAGTCCCATCCCGAGCGCGATCAGCGGGCTCAGCCGCAGCGGCACGGCCACCAGATAGTAGAACGGCCCGGGGTCCTCCACGACCGGCTGCCCCAGGAAGAAGTTGCCGTCATGGGGCTGGAGGCCGACCAGCACGACGAACCGCGCCAGGCTCACGATCCGGCCGAGCGGGTCCGTCCAGAGCGCCGGGAAGAGCAGGCCGTAGACGGCAGCTGCCCCGGGGCCCCAGACCAGCAGCGGGATGAGGTGCCGGAGCGCCGATCGGCGTGCGCCGGTCCGCGGGGCGTCGCGCACCAGGGCGGTGATGCAGACCAGCCCGAAGAAGATCGGCAAGAACCCGGAGGGCGCCTTCGTGAGCAGCGCCAGCCCGCCGGTGACAGCCGAGAGCAGCAGGTACCCCCAGTGGGGAGACCGGGTCCAGTAGATCAGCCCGGCCAGCGCCGAGACGGTCATCAGCGGCGCCAGCAGGGCGTCGACGTGCAGCAGTCGGGTCATGCCCACGACGTACGGATCGAGCACCAGGAAGGCCCCGCCGGCAAGGGCCGGACCGGTACCGAGCAGCCGCCATGCGAGAAGCACCGCCAGGGCGACCAGCGCCGACGTCAGCACGGCGATTGCGCGTCTCGCGGCCGAGAACGCCTCCAGGTAGCCCGGACTGCGCTCCAGCGCGTCGTGCTGGACGAATCGCTCCGGCAGATACACTGCCAGCCGCTCCGGCCCGATCCCGAGCAGTCCGGTCCACATCACCGAGACGCCCGGATGGCCGGCCCGGTAAGTACTGGCGAGGTCGCCCCGCGCGAGGGCTGCCCCGAAGCGGACGGTCCGCTGCATCCAGTACCCCTCGTCCGTGGTGGAGTACAGGTCCAGACCGGCGAGGCGGATGCCGAGCGAGAGGGCGAAGACCAGTACCGCCACCACGGCAGGCGCCGCGATGCGGACGACGCGGCCGTCGTGTGTGTGATCCGCCCGGATCATCCCGGCTTCCGCGACGGCCACCCGATCTCCTCCTGTTCCGAACACCATCTCTCGGATTGTGCTTACTCTACCGTTCGGGGTCGTTAGCGGCATGAAGCGTGGATGACAGCCTGGCGTGTTCGGGGCTCGCGGGGTAGTTGCCAGAAAGTTCGATGTCAGCTAAGCTTTGCCGCGCGGCGCCGTGTCAGCGGGTGCCGCGCGAGACCGCCCGTGCCCACGGTGCCGACCTGGTGCTCGTGGCACGCTCGAGGTTACTGGCATGCTCATCGTCCGGCTCGTGCTGGTCGTCGCGATCTTCGTCGTCGCGAACGTCCTGACGCTCGCGGCTCCAGACTCGATCGCTGCCGTTCGCGTTGGGGGTGAGGCCTATGGCCTCGCGGTCGGGAACCCGGCTGTGAGCGCGCCGGGCGCCGCCTATGTGCAGCTCCCCCCGGACGGTGGCAGCGTCTCGGACAACTCGCCGGGCGCCGGCTTCGGCACCGGCAACGCGGTCGGCTCGACGACCCGTATCGCGACGAGCTCCCAGGGCGATCTCGGTGCCGGCAACGTCACGAGCACGACGACGCTGGCCGATGGCGAGCTGCTCGGCGGCGTGGTCCGCGCGCACGATGTCCGGATCGCGGCGTCCGCCTCGGGCGGACGCCCTGCGGCGACCGTGACGTTCGGCAGCCTGATCGTGGCCGGCATCGCCTATCCGAACCCGCTGCCAAACACGCGCGTCGAGATCCCGGGTGTCGGCTACGCGATCCTCAACGAGCAGTTGATCGGCGGCGACGGCCGAGACGTCGCGGCGATCATCGTCCGCGCCGTGCGTCTCGTGATCACCGTGCCGTCCCTGTTCGACCTGCCGGCCGGTAGTGAGGTCATCATGGCCCACGCGGCGGCCGGCGTGCCTGACGTCGTCGCGAATCGACTGGTACAACCGGGGTCGACGCCCGTGCCGACGACCGTGCCCTGGGCACCGATCAGCGAGTACAAGCCGGTCGACGTCTCGCTGGACAGCAACGGCAACGGCGACGACGACAACTTCGACATCGACAACGGCAATGGGAACGACGGCGGCGGAGGTGCCCCGCCAGGTGGCGGCGGCACCGGGACGCCCGGCAGCGGCATCGTGATCACCGTCATCGTCATCCAGGCCACGCCATCGTCATCGCCAGCGCCGTAGCCAGAATCGGGTGGGCCGGGTTCGAGACTGTCCGCTCGTGCTGGCCCGGCACGCATGTTGCCCCCTCGCCTTGCGCAGCTCTCGTGCAGAAGAGCGGTGTCACCGTATCCCAAGCCCCCTGGCGAGGAGCGCATGGACCCGGATCGCGTCGCGGCACAGGTGCGTGAGCGGAGTGGCCTGGACGTCCAGGCCGTGACCCTCGTCCGATCGGGGGCGAGCGATGAGCTGGTACCGTGGGTCTGGGCAGCCATGACTGAACACGGGCACTTCTGGGCTGTCGAGGATGGCGAGACACTCGAGCTGTTCCGGGCCGTCGCCCGCCGGACCTCGCCGGACGACCTGCTGGCGTGCCACTCGGCCGTCGAGGCGGCGCGACGCTTCTTACTGCTGCACCCGAAAGCCGTTGAGTCGCCCGCGCTCGTGCAGCGCCAGGCCGGATCTGCCGCTGCGCACGGTGCCGCTGACGTCATCGACGAGGCCGGCCTGGCGTGCCAGGTCTGCGGCGCGACGTACACGCGACGGCGCCAGGCCGCGCAGGCCGGGTCCGCGCGGTCACTCTGCCCGCGCTGCCGCCACGCCGAGCGCGAGCGGCTCCGGTACCAGCAAGACCCGCGCTATCGGGCCCGGCGCCTCGCGTACAGCGCGGCCCGCTACCGCCAGAGCCAGCAGGCGGCCGGACAGGAGTAACTCCGCGCGTTTTGAACGACACGCGCGGAGTAGAAATCGGTGGATTCTGTCCCGCTCTTGCGTGATTTCACGACGCTGCTGCACGATTTCGTGCGATCTCGCGGAAGGATGGTGCCCTGCGGGACTTTTCACGCCGCGCAACTTCGGCTAGAATGTGCGGCGAACGTCGGCCATCCCCTCTGTCGAATGGCGAGCGTTCAATCGCGGGGGTAGCGAGAATCGGCAAGTCCGATGTCGCCGCCACGCCGCCCGGCTGACGTGACGACGTCAAGGGGTGGCGGTGCTGGATCGCTTCGGGGGACGGATCTATGGCTGACAGAGTTGGGGATAGCGGCCAGCGTGCAGGCACGCCTGGAGCTGACCGCCGGGCATCGCGCACGCGACTCTTCAGATCCGCCCGCGTCCGCTCTGTGCTGGCGATCGTCCCTCGGCTGGTTCTGCTGTGCGTCATCGTCTGGGCGTTCACCGGCCCGATCGACCGCGTGCCGACGATCGTCGGCGCGGCTGGCATGGCGCCCGGCGCGCCCCCGACTGACTCGACGGTTCTCGCCTCGCCGCTCTCGCAGGCAGGCGGCTTCGCGGTCGCGGACGGCCCGATTAGCAGCTACTTCACGGCGCGCGGCGGCGTCCGCACGTTCGGCCCGCCGGTCTCCAACGCGTTCCCGCTCCTCGGCTCGACGGTCCAGATCTTCCGCGATCACGTCCTGAAAGTCGAGCCGAACGGGACCGTCTCGACGGTGAACCTGTTCGCGCTCGGGGCGATCCCCTTCCGCAACGTCGGCGGTCGGATCATCCCTGAGGTCGATCAGGCGCTGGTGGCCAGTGCGCCGGTCCCCGGCAGCCCTGACTACGCGGCCCGCGTGCAGGAGTTCGTCAAGGCGAACGCGCCGGATCAGTGGGAGAACTTGCCGGTCGGGTTCTACCAGGCGTTCGCCGGGACGGTGAAGTACGAGGATGCCTTCCCGAACGGCGGTGAGCGTGCGCTGCTGAGCGGCTTCAGTCAGGAGATCTGGGGCCTGCCGGTGAGCCGCCCGATGCGTGACGCGCAGGACCCGAACGTGGTCCTCCTGCGCTGGGAGCGCGGCGTCATGGTCTGGAGCCGCCAGACCGGCTCCGTGGCGACCATCCCGCTAGGGGAGGCGTTCAAGCAGGTCCTGACTGGCGAAGGGCTCGGTCCTGAGCGGACCGCCGCGGCGGCCGGCTCTCAGTTCCTGATGCAGGCGAAGGCCGGCGCGCCGAACGGGATCGCCCGGCCCGCCGAGCTGCCGAACACGGTCCTGGCGTCCGCGTTCGCGGCAGGCAACCCGGCGATCAATGCCGCCCAGATCTCCTCCGGCTACACGACGCCGACGCCCACCTGGACGCCAGTCGTGAACATGAACCCGCCTCCGCCGCCGCTGGCAACACTCACGCCAACGCTCCCGGGCGGTGTCGCCGGGGTGCCGACCGTGCCCGGAGCTCTGCCGGGGGCTGCCGTACCGCCACCGGCGCCGGGCGTTGCTCCGGCTGGTGGGGTGCCGCAGGGCGCCGCGCCCGCGCCCGGCCTTCCGCCGTCGGCGAATCCAGACGTCTGCGTCCGTGACGAGCAGATCACGTTCTCGCCAGAGACGCTGCGCGTCAACAACGAGGTGCTGATCGTCGTGACCTCGTCGCGGTCGCACCCGTACGGGCGGCTCTCGGGCACCGAGAAGACGAACTTCGTGCGCGAGCGGCCAGGGCAGCTCGGCTGGGTCGGGGAGTGGACCGTGGCGCTCTCCTACCCTGGGAGGCACGAGTACACCTTCTACGTGGACTCGACGGTGCCGTGCAAGAAGCTGGAGTTCACGGTCCTACAGTCGCTCAGCACCCGCACGCCGACCCCGACAAAGACGGCGACGCCATGGGGCTGGGACAACGGCAACAGCAACAACAGCAATAGCAACAACAGCAACGGCAACAGCAACGACAACACCAGCTTCTACGTTACGACCGCGCCCCCCTGGAGCCCGTTCACCTACATCGGGCAGGGTGACGCGTTCAACTGCGAAACCTTCCAGTCGCAGGCTCAGGCGCAGGCGGTGCTTCGTGCTGACCCCACCGATCCGAACAACTTGGATACGGACTTCGACGGGATCGCCTGCGAGGACTACGGAGCGTATCCGTACCCGAACGAGGATGACACCTCACAAGTGACGCGCATCGTCGGGGCGCCAACGAATACGCCGATGCCCGTGTCCACGCCCACGCGCGCGCAGCGGGTTCCCGGCGAGGCATGCAGCGGCTTTACTGGTGAATCTGCCCAGCAGTTCCTGCTGAATAACCCGACCGATCCGCTGCGCATGGACGAGAGTCGGGATGGTATCGCTTGCGGCGGGGTAGACGGCGCCGGTTTCATGAATCCACCGCTGCGCAGCTCACCGCCGCTTCCACCACCGCGCAACTATCAGTAGCAGGTTGGGCGGCGAGGCCGAGGCCCGGGAGCATCGGGACGTGTCCTCCTGTAGGGGCAGGTTTCCAACATCCAATCCCTGCAAGCCTCGACCCTAACCTGCCCCGTCTTGCCCTTCCGTGCACGCATTGTCAATGAGGCAGGGCAGGTTAGGATGGTAAGTTGCGCAGATCGACACCTGGAAACCTGCCCCTACACCGAGTGGCCTTTGACGTACGTGGTGTGACGGCTTGCTGGCGCGCTGGGCACCGGCGCGCGTACCCTCTCGACCGACCTGACAGCGCGACCTGACTGACGAGAGGGGGTGCGGGATGGCGACCGCCAGCGAAGAGCGCGTCACCCGAACGTTCCTGGACCTGGTGCGGATCGACTCGCCGACCTTCCAGGAGCAGGCGATCTGCCGTCGACTGGCGGCCGACCTGGCCGACCTCGGGCTGCCCGTCGAGAACGACGGGACCGGCCGCGATGGCGTCGGCAACCTGATCGCGCGGCTGGACGGCGGCCCCGGCCTGCCGATCGCCCTCTCCGCCCACTTCGACACCGTTCAGCCCGGCGAGGGGATCGAGCCGGTGATCGAGGGCGGGATCGTCCGGAGCGCCGGCGACACGATCCTGGGATCGGACGACAAGGCCGGCATCGCCGCGATCCTGGAAGCGCTCCAGGTGATCCGCGAGGCCGGACTGCCGCACCCGCCGCTCGAGATCGTCCTGACCTGGGGCGAGGAGCGTGCCCACCTCGGCGTGGCTGCCGTGGACGTCGGAAAGCTGCGCTCTAAGGTCTGCTTCGTGCCGGACGCGGAGGGGGAGATCGGCACCATCATCGCCGCCGCGCCGAGCTACGAGAGCATCACCGCCGTCTTTCACGGCGTCGCCGCGCACGCCGGCATGAAGCCGGAAGATGGTCGGAGCGCGATCCTGGCGGCAGCACGAGCCATCGCCCGGACCCCGCTCGGGCGGCTGGACGCCGAGACAACCTGCAACGTCGGGCTGGTCGGCGGCGGCAGCGTGCGCAACGCCGTCCCGGCCCGCGCGACGGTTGACGCCGAGGCGCGCTCGCTCGACGACGCGAAGCTGGATCGGGTGCTCTCCGACCTGCGCGAGCACTGGGAGTCGGCGGCGGCCGAGGTCGGCTGCACCGTCGAGATCAGCACGAAGCGCGAGTACCGCGCCTACCGCCTCGCCGAGGACGACTTCCGGATGACGCTCGCTCGCGAGGGGGCGGCGCTGGCTGGCCTGCCGTTCAAGGCGATCAACACCGGCGGTGGCAGCGACGCCAACACGTTCTCGGAGCTGGGGCTCCCGTCGGCCTGCCTGAGCGCCGCGATGCGCCAGCCGCACACGCGTGACGAGCACGTCGCCATCGCCGACTTGAAGCGGCTCGCCGACTACCTGCTCGGCATCATCTCGGCGGCGACGCGGGTCACGGGGTAGATCGTCGGCGGCGGGCGCGTCCGGGGCCGGGCAGGAAGCGCGGGAAGACGTAGACCAGCACGCCGTCCTCGCTGACGTGCAGTTGCGCGATCTGCCGGAGCACCAGGCCGTCGAGCAGTGCTTTCGCCTCGTCTACCGTCAGGTCGCACCGCCCGGCCACCTCGAGCACGGTCACGCGGCCCTGCTCCCGCTCGGCGAGGGCGAGGACCCGTCGCTCGCGCTCGGCAGCCTCGGACGCGGCGGGATCGAGAGGGGCAGTGGTGACACGCCGTCCGGCCGTCAGGCGGGCGCGGAGGCGGCGGGCGAGCGGTCGCGGCGCTAACTCCGGCCAGCCGATCTGGAGGCCCCACCAGGTCATCGCCCCGAACAGCACGATCAGTCCG
>Ga0209382_10002951_pt1 | contig 24115 bp, 21 predicted proteins | sample SoiMetdeltSBSDD5_FD_187599 | JGI IMG/M metagenome (GOLD analysis project Ga0209382, IMG submission 187599) | Bulk soil microbial communities from a Populus tree surrounding site in Tennessee, USA - Soil MetaG P. deltoides SBSDD5 (SPAdes) (version 2) | ecosystem: Environmental > Terrestrial >...
AAGTCAGGCGTATGGCGAGATAAACTAAAAGAACTTTGTGAAGGTTTTGACTAATGATATGAGAATTTTATTTTAATTAGATAAAAAAATTTAAGCACCGACTCTTTTCATTTTTGACCCACAGCGAGGACATGATACTTGGTTATGTTTAGCTCCACAATTCATGCAATAGTAATTTACAGAACTGTTACCAAACATAGTAGCACTCGACAATCCAAGTTTCTTAAACTGACGCTGTCTGATATAAAAGCTTAGAAGTAGGAAAACTCCAATTATGATGGGTAATGAGTATGGGAATGGTACTACAAGAGAAATAGCAATACTAATAGCTAGAGATATTCCTAACCATAGTGCTTGGTTTAGTATAAAATTTTTATTATTAAAATCACTCATCATTTAATTTATAGCCGCATGTTATTTATAAATTATTTTGATAATAGAATTCAATACATGAATTTTTGATACCCATCACGTTTAAATATTCCTAATAACCATAAGAAGAATACATCGACCAAACCGAAGGGGAACAATTTCCATGGCCTAGGATATTGAGCAGATGTCCTAGGTCATATCATTTAACAATCAGATTTATTGGAATTATTTTTGTAGTTTCTTTTCCCATAGCAGGCTTGTGTATAGCATTTCTGGTACCAATTTTTTAAATGGAACTCCTGAACCATCGTAGAATTTTGTAAACCACTCGTATAAATGAAGTCTTAGTGCCTGAATATAGACTAGTAATCCTTCTATCATCATCACACCGAGATTTCCTAGTATTGCCACTACTATTCCAACGGGAAAGTTACCAGTGGAGAAAAAGAATTCTACTCCATTATTGGCTGTACCCATTAAAGCTACATGTACAAGTAACATAATTCCAATTCTGGTATAACTAATTGTATTAGCAAATAATTCCACTAATCTAATTAACATAACTTCAATGACTGTCATAAATAATTCTTCATTTACATTTCCATGAAGTTTTATTTTCCCAAGTTTAACGCCTAAAGGAACTGCGATAATCTGTAATACCATAGTTATCATAAGTATTAAGAATGAAATCTTTGTAACTATTTCTACAGTAACCCAATCACCAGCTATATTTGAGAAGAATGGAGCAGGGTTTTGATTGGTATACATTTCGAGAACCTTGTAATTAGCACCTACGGCAGCTAACATTAGAGAAATAATTGACAAATACATTATTAGAGTGGGAAGACGATTAGTTAGTACTTCGTATTTCTTGCCTTGTTTGATTCCTTTGTATATGGAAAATGCAAAAGCACTTACTAAGTGTGTAATACCTATATTGATGGAAAAAGTAAGAATAGTAAGAACAGTCTCTTCTGAAAAGTCTGCTGCATTTAATATTCCGATGAATCCTAATGATTTCAGGTATTCACCTCCTGGAACTTCAAAAATATGAAACCCAAAAGCCTCTCCTACTATCAAGCCTGCAATTACTGCAGATATTCCTGACGCAAGTATCAACGTACCCCATTTTTTTAAGTTTCCTGTTCCTCTAATTCTAAATGTAGCACCAAGCAAAGCCAATAGTGCACCTTGTCCTGCATCTCCAAACATTAATCCATAAAAAATAGGAAATATTAATGCAATCATTGGGGTGGGATCTATCTCATTGGATCTAGGTTGACCTTGGGTAAGTGTTATTGGTTCAAAGGATCTAAAATAACGACCATTGGCAAATAAAGTAGGCTCTTGATTTTCTTTTGATTGTTCAGAATCACGGTCATGATCTTGATCTTTCTCTATTTGATGAAAATTATTATGTTTTTTATGCTCGAATATTGTTATCCATCTTTCATGTAGTTTCTTAAAATTATGAGCCATAACAGTTGGAATGTATCCTTGAATAATAGCAAAGTTCTTTAAACCTGCAGGTTTTCTTAAAGTTTCCAAAATTTCTCTTACAACTTGGGAGGATTCTCTCAAATAAAGAATTTTTGAATTATTGTCCTTGCTTATCTTCAAAATATTAGAATCAATTTCTTTTTTCTTTGTAGTTAATTCTTTTATTTTTGTAGTTAAATTTCGAAAAGCTTCACTTGGATTTTGAGAAAAAGTATTAGGTATTGCAATTTGTGAAATATCAAAACTACGTATTGTTTTTCCTATTCTATCAGAATCCTCATTCTTAGCGAAGATAAATAATGCAGAATAAGTATCATTTAATTTCAATGTAAAAAGAGAGATATCTGGAAGAGAACGTTGAATCTCTGAGAAATCTTTAGTTTTTATAACATATACCTTTTGGTATAATAATTTACTATTATTAAGTTTGGATATATCGATCTTTAAATTGGATACTACACTTAGAGTATCTTTTAATGTTTTATATTCATCAAGTTGTCTATTTATAGAATCTCTTTCATTAATGATTTTGGAGGTTTCATTTACCAAAGTCTTTGAATCTCCCTCTAATTTTAATATTAACTGTTCAATTTCTGAGATTTGTAGTTCTTTTTTATTCTTGGGTTTACCTTTTAGAAGAGCATCCATTATTCCAATTTCTGTTTTAATCCCTAACTCACGTACAACTTCATCGATACTTTGAAAGAGTTTTTGCGAGCGTAAATGTAGTTCATCTAAATTTGGATCAGAATATTCAGAATTAGAGCTGATTGGATGAAACCATTCAAATTGTGCTAGCCTACTAGCAACTTTTGACGATTCCATCCTAGGAAGAATTAAAGTAACCTTAGCAAGCTGCGCTAAGCCCATTTCAAGAATTTGGATAACATTATGACTTAAAATCTTATCTATGAAATGTAGGTATAACTGTTGGGAAATTAGTTTGGAATAGAAATAATATCAATCAGGAATTAAAAGACACAAAGAATTTCTAATTCATCATATTTTTCCTTTACAGCTAACAAAAAAAGAGTATTTTCATAAATCAGTAACCATTCTTTAACTCCCATCACTGGTAGTTTTCTTATTAGAATCATATTATCAATTGTTGTACGTAGATATGCAATCTTAGGAATCTCTGTCAAATTAAAAAGTGAATCCGATATATCTATTCCTGGACTACCAGCCTGAATATTGACGACTAATGTTTCATTTTTTCTATTTTTTATCTTTGAAGTAACGTAACTTTGTCCTATTTCAAATTTTTCTAAATTCAACATTGCTTTTATGTAAGAATTTTTACTTTGAGGGATTTCAGAGGAGAAGTATTTAGAAATTTCATCATAATAAAAATTCATTATGGGTTAAGTATATTTAGATGTTATATTTTTTATTTTTTAATCAAGCTAGTACAGTTCTATTTCAGTGATATAAAAAATTAAGTTCTTTAGAGAATTTCTTTAGTTTTTATATTAAAAGTTATAAATATTACAAAATTTCATTTTTATAATTATTAAACTAAAAATTTATTGTTTTATAAAACATAACTTTAAAAAAAAGGTCCTTTCAATATTATTTGATACTAGATTGTCAGAGAAAAATGAAAGTGGAAAAAAAACTAATTCTCAATTGATACGAATTGAGGCTTTTATAAGAGAAGAAAAAGAAGAGGACGTTTTAGCTGCTTTAAATAAACTTGGAGTACCTGCTACATTTTATGAATCAAAAGGCATAGGAAAAGGAGAAAAATACCAAATCAGATACGGTAGACGTGGAGATATTTCTACAATGCCCTATTCCAATAGAAGAACAGTAGAAACAATAGTTCCAGAGGATAAAGTAGACGAAGTAGTGTCTGCAATAAAAGAAGCTGCAAAAATTGATAAAACAGGTGGAGCTGGAGGAATATTAGCAATTTCAAAAGTAAATGAAATTATAAATATCTAATATTGTAACATTTCATAATAATTTTTATTTTGTTATGGTATAATTTGATTGTATTTAAAGAAACCCTAAGTGCAGCTAGTAACAAATTTTTACTAGATAAGTAATAAATTGATATCATAAGAATAACAGTAGTAATAGTAATAATACAAATACGAACTTCTCATTTCTTCTATCTGTTTTACTAGTAAATAACTAAAAATTTTATTTGAGAAGTACTTTGTTTTTAGAATAATTAAATAACAGTGATTAACCTGAAGTTTTTCTATCTAACAATTCGACAAAGTTATTGAATGAATTTTTAGGAATTACTGCTCCACATGCTTTATCATGACCTCCTCCACTTCCTCCCAAAGTTGAGGCAATCTCATTTACAATTCTTCCTAAATGAACATCGCAATCTTTAGATCCCCTAATGGAAATAATGAAAACTTCTTTTTCTTCTTTATATTTGTAAACCAAAGCAAGTTTTTTTTCTGATATTCCTAGAACAAAGTTTACGACTGTACTTGATGCGAGATCAAGGTTATTTTGTACTAAAGCAAGATTATTTTTAGTTTTAATCTCATTGGAAATGGAACTAATAGCATTAGATATTTTTTTTGCATATTTCTCTGCTTCTATAAACCCACCTTCTATTTCATGAGGGAATTTCATAGCAGATAGTACATTTACAATATGGTACAGATACTCTTCATTGTTTTGGTTGGAAGAAATCATGTAAGACATTGCTGTTGATTCTAACATTAAAAATTGTCTGTCATATCTAGGTATTATTGATAAAGCGACAGGTTTATTATCAAGATAATCAGTTAAGGCACCTGCAGCAGCAAAAAATGATGCATTAGTAGCAAGTTTTTTTTTATATTTATTATAAACATGGACACTGGTACATTCTTGAGTAGAATGTATTAGATTCACCCCTATTTTTTTTATTTCTTTCTTTGCTTCGTTTTCAAGGTCATGATGATCAATATAAGTTACTTTATATCCTAAAGTAACCATTTTATATAATATTGAAATAAATCTATCCTGATTTTTTTTGTTTAATCCAAGATCACAAATAAATATTCTATTATATCCTTTTGTTACGGGTAAGAGATTTTTTAATAGTTTTTCAAGTTTGTTTATAAGATTTGCATAATCTACTAATAATATAGACACTTTTTTTTTGAAAGCCGAATTTATCAATATAGCTGAAGAAAGACCATCAACATCTTCTTTATGAGAAATACATATTGTAATAGTCATTTTAATTATAATTAAATCTTAAATATTATTTTCGATTTTATCACTCGGGATTTTTTTCTTTCTAATAGTTAAAAGCGATGATAATAAGATTGTTGCAGAGAAAAATCCTGAAATAGCGATCATGACCATAAAAGGATCCACAATTTGTTCAGTTGCCATATACAATATCCAAAAACCATTATATATATATCATTCAGATAACATTAATTTTGTTAATTAGGTTTATTTCTTAAAGAAGGATTTTAAAACCTTTAAATATTATTATTCAAATCGAATAATATGTCAAATGATCAAGATAGATCTGTTCCCAAAATCGTGGCATTGGAAGTTTTGGAAAAGAATGGTGTAGACGTGCAAAGATTGATCGAATTAATTAGAAAAGGTGTAGGCGCGGAGTTTACAACATATTATTATTATACAATCTTGAGGATGCATTGTACAGGTTTAGAGGGTGAAGGAATTAAGGAAATAGTAGAGGATGCAAGAATTGAAGATAGGAACCACTTTGAAGCAATGACTCCTAGATTATATGAATTAGGTGGAAGTCTACCACGAGATATTAGAGAATTTGCCGACCAAGCTGGATGCCCAGATGCATACTTACCCGATAATTGGCAAGATATTAATTCTATATTAAAGGTGTTATTAGAGGCAGAACAATGTGCCATAAGGTCATGGGGAGAAGTATGCGATATGACTGCAGGTAAAGATCCACGAACATATGACATAGCGCAAAAAATAATGCAAGAAGAAGTTGAACACGAGGCATGGTTTATTGAGCTTTTGTCAAAAAGACCTTCTGGTCACTTTAGACGAAAGTTTGTGGGACAATCTCCACATGTTAGTGAACAAGGCGGTTTAATCCACACATAATTTTTTAATCTTTTATGTTTTATTTTTTATCGTATAGAACCTTGAAGAAAGGACTATAATACTTATTAGGCGATTTTTTTATACTTATTGCTAGAATGAGAAGAAGAACGGCAGAGATGATTATGATAGGTTCAGGTATAGGAATAGCAGCAGGTGCAGGAGTTATGAATATTACTTCTATGCTTTATGGAGGATTAGCAATCTTGGGGTTAGGTATAATTTCAATATTTTGGAGATAATTTCCATAAAAAAACTACGATAACTACAAGGACAACAATGTGTTATCTAGAAATCAAATAGGTGTGTTTATATAAGAATTTTGGATCCTATTACAATTTTTGATAAAATAAAAGAGGTACAGTGCAAAAACAAATCGATTACAGTATTGCATGATTTTTTTATTGACAGAATAATAAAAATTAAGGATTTAGATGAGTTTTTTTTCCGTATAAAAGAAAAAACAAAGTATAGAGGTGGAAGCATCCGAGGAATTTCAACTACACAATTTGAGGGAGGAAATGCAGTAAATATTGCTTATTGTCTCGGAAAGCTTGGATTTGATGTAGATCTATTCACTATAACTGATGATTCAAGTAACATGAATTTAAAATATTTTTTTAGTGATTTATCTAAAGTAAAATTGCATTTATCCTATGGAAAACCAGGTTACACAACGTCATTAGAAGTCCATAACGATATAGACTTAAATGATTCGAATATAATGATTAGTGATGTAGGTGACAATTCAGATTTTGGACCAGAAAAACTAAGTTCTCATGATGATAAAGAAATATTAAATAATTCTGACGCTGTTATTCTTGTAAATTGGGCTAGCAATTGGAAAGGAAATGACCTTTTAAAATATGTATTTAAAAATTCACCTAAATCATTACATTTTGTTGATCCTGCAGATATTCAAACGCGGAGTAATGAATTTTGTTCATTATTAAGAGAACAAAATAATATGATAGATATTTTAAGTATTAATGAGAATGAATGTAATTCTTTACTTTATGAATTAAATCTCAAAAGTTTTTCCTTATGTAACAAATATAATCGCAATAATATACAACTAGCTGTTCTAGAGTTAGCAAAAAAATTAGGTGTATTCATAGACTTGCACACTAGATATGGTTGTGCTTGTTCTAATGGAAAAGAGGTTTATTTTGCATATAGCATAAAAAATATTGTTGTGCGGAATTTAACAGGTGCAGGGGATTCATGGGATGCAGCTGATATAATAGGACATCTTATTGAATTACCTCCACAAGAGAGATTATTTTTTTCTAATGCTTTTGCTGCATTATATATATCAATAGAGAATAAACAATTAATTTCACTAGAGAAATTTTTTGAATATTACTATAAACTGTATAATAAAGAGTACATCCAATAAAATATTTCATATAAAATATTACTATTTATATTTGATCTGAGATCAGTATTTAAAAAAAGTAAATAATATAAAAGTATGTTATTTTGTTAATGCAGTTTTTGTTACTAATTCTTCAATTTTTTTGTTTATATCCAAAGTCACTTTAAGTAAGTCGGGTGTCCATCCTCTTTTTCTGATAAATGTAGACAAGGCTTTAGTATCTTTTGGCAAACATGCTCCTTCAAAGGGCCTACCTGCGATAGTTCCATATTTACCAATACGTTTATCTAGGGATACACCTAAACTTACAGCTCTATCATCTACACCTATTTCTTTGCACAACATGCCGATTTCATTAAAGAATGATATTTTTAATGACAAGAAGCAATTAGAGGTGTACTTTATCATCTCTGCAGCCTTAGGACTAGTAACAATAATTTTTTCGGTAAGTGGTTTGTACAATTCTTGTAATAATTTGGAACTGTCTTTAACATCTTCTCCTATAATTACCCTATCAGGAATGAAAAAATCTTCATATGCACTTTCTTGTCGTAAAAATTCAGGATTATAACAAACATCATAATCTTTACCTCTAGTTTTTTTACACTCTTGATCTAGATAATCAATTACTTCTTCATTCATACTTCCTGGCAACATAGTACTCCTAAAAACTATCAAGTTATATTTTTTAGATTGATTTAGTGCATCTGTAATTGAAAACAGAGCAGATTTGACTTGTGACAAATCCTGTTCATCATTATCCCCAGTCGGTGTATTAACACAAACAAAGGTAATATCACTGTGTTGTAAAGCATCCTTGACATTATGAGCAATCTTAAAGCCTTCTTTCTTTAACGTTTCCATCCTATTTGTAGAAATATCATAGAAAAGAACGTCGTGACCTAGCTTATGAAATCCTTTGCCAGTTGCAGAGCCAACTACTCCGGACCCAATTATAGAAATTTTTACCATTACTGTTCCACAAACCTCTTTTTATAAAAAAAAACGCAAATTCATATATAAGTACTACTATCTCTTTTTCACTTATATAGTTAGAAGTGAATCTTTTAAATATTCTTCTATAAAAGATTAATATGAATTTTAAATATAAAATTTATCATATACACAACTGTTACTATGAATTTTTTAATAATAAGTTTGACGATCTGTATATAAATTAGAAGGCACAAATATAAAAATACTTTAAATGTACAGATTAATGGATCCAAGAGCATCAGAGGAAATTACGATTGCTTTAATTATATCAGTATTGTCTGTACTTCTCATTTCTTCTATACTATATGTTATTTCACCACATATTTTTAGTAAAATATCTTTATTAGAACCAATTCAATATATAGTCTTAAAGCTTTCTGAATTTTTGGGAAATATCGCTATTAATTACTATCAACTCGTCTGGATATACATACCTCTTGGCATTATAGGGCTTTGGAGATGGAGTGTATGGATATTTAAAAAATCGACATCGTTTTTGTACAAGCCTAAACTCCCTTCTAATGATAGAAGTTATCACAAATATAGCATAATAACTCCAGTTTATAATGAAGATCCTAAAATTTTTGATCAGGCAATAAGATCGTGGATTAAAAATGAACCTAATGAAATAATCGGGGTCATAGATCAAAGTGATAGCCGTTGTATTGAAATATTCAATTCTTTTGCAAAAGATTATTCATTCATGAAACTTATCATAGCAACCAAACCTGGTAAACGCCCCGCACTTGCTGAAGGAATAAAAGTTGCAAAATCTAAAATTGTTGCTCTTGTAGATAGTGATACAGTATGGGAGGAAAAAATTAGGAAATCAATACTTTCTCCTTTTGACGATCCGCTAATAGGAGGCGTTACAACAAGACAACATCCTATTGAAAGAAATACAATATGGCAGAAAATAACAGACATTTTTTGGGACATGCGAAATTATTACGACTTACCTGCTCAGACTGCAATGGGTCAGGCTCTTTCATGTCTGTCTGGTAGAACTTCATTATATAGAAAAGACATTATAATTGAAGACTTGGATAACTTCCTTAATGAAATAGTCTTAGGAAAGAAAAAAGAATCTGGAGAAGATAAATGTCTAACCAGAATCGTTCAAAGCAAAGGTTGGAAAACATACTATCAGAGCAATGCGGTAATATACTCATACGCTGCCCCTGATTTTAAGACTTTTTGGAGTCAACGGTTAAGGTGGTCAAGGAATAGTCATAATTCTGATTTAATAAGTTTGTGGAATGGGTGGGCATGGAAGCATCCATTTTTAGCATTTCATATAATAGATAGATTTATTTCCATCTTTACGTTATTTTTTGGTCCAATATTCTTTGGTATATCACTATATTTGAATCATTATGTATTAGCTGTATCCATTTTACTTTTATGGATGATAGGCCGAGGAATTAAAATTTTACCACATCTTAAGAGACATCCTGTAGATATTCTACTTCTTCCAGTTTATGTAGTAATCAATTTTATGATTGCTATAATAAAACTATACGCCTTAGTAACAATCAGAGATCAGAAATGGATTAGATCGAAGAATAGAAAAGCAGTTACTTCAACATTTAAAAAGCTAAAGAATTTAATATTAACAACTGAAATAATCGGGTCATTAGTATTTATTGTAATTTTCATAATACGTTAATTATTTAAATCTATATATCGGTATAGCTTTTATATTCAAATATAACTTTACTATAGATGGGAAGAGTAAACAAAGGTATTAACTGTAGCGTAAAAGGATGTACCGAACAAGCAGAAAAATCTATGAGTGAGAGTAAAGGAAGAATGGCTGATGACTTGGATCTTTCCTCAACTAGTAAAAGAATCTATTTATGTAGAAATCATTATAAAGAATGGAAAAAAGCTACAAAAGAAGATCGAGAAACAGAAAGAGCAAGATGGAAGTAAAAATTAGGTTAAGGTAATATCTAAAATGCGTTTATTACAATTGCATGCAGAGTTTATGGAGTATGAACCTGTTGAAGAGGAACTTAATGATGCAGAAAAAGATATATCAAAATCTAAAACAAGGTTAGAAAGCTTAATAGTTGTTTTTGTATCAGTAGAAAAAGGAGATAATAAAATAATTATAGAAAAAGCAATAGAAGAAATTAAAAATTACACAGAAAATTTAAAAGTTAATAGAATATTAATTTATCCTTATTCTCACTTAAGTTCTCATTTAGCCTCTCCAAAATTTGCTTTTGATATTATCAAAGAATTAGAAACAAAATTAAGGAAGATAATAAATGAAGTCAATAGAGCTCCATTTGGATGGACTAAGGGATTCAATATAAAAGTAAAAGGGCATCCATTAGCGGAAAATTTTAAAGTAATTTCGGATATGCAATTTCCTATTAAAGGTAAAGATGAGATATTTCAGAAAGAGGATTTAAACCAACTTGTGCTGGATACCGAGCCTATTTCTTTTGCTTTAAAGTCAGAAGAAAGACAACAATCCGTATGGTTCATTCTCGATACAAATGGGGTGTTAACACCATTAGAAGAATTTAAAAGTGAAAAAAATAGTAATTTAAAAAGGTTTGTAGAATATGAAACCTCAAAAAGAAGATCCTCCGATGAACAACCTCCTCATGTAGGGCTTATGAAGAAAATGGCAATAGCGGATTATGAACCCGCTTCTGATGCAGGGAATATGAGATACTATCCAAAGGGAAGGTTAATGAAATCATTGATAGAACAGTTTGTGACCAACAACGTTCTTGAATATGGTGGAATAGAAGTTGAAACTCCAATAATGTATGATACAAAACATCCATCCATGGAAAGCTATTTTAATCGTTTTCCTGCCAGACAATATAATATAGTATCAGACAATAAACAGTTATTTTTACGGTTTGCAGCATGTTTTGGTCAATTTTTAATGGCTAAGGATTTTCATATTACCTATAAAAATCTTCCATTGAAACTTTATGAGTTAACAAGATATAGTTTCCGTCGAGAAAAAAGTGGAGAACTAGTAGGATTAAGAAGACTAAGAGCATTCAGTATGCCGGACTGTCATGCCTTTTGTAGAGATCTAGAACAAGCAAAAGATGAATGTTTAAAACGTTTTGATCTCTCTCTAAATGTATTAAACGGATTTGATATAAAAATTGAAGATATAGAAATGGCAATGAGATTTACTGAAACATTTTATAATGAAAATAAAGAATTTGTTGCTCAGATTTCTCAAAAATTTGGAAAACCCATATTAGTTGAAATGTGGAAGGATAGGTTTTTTTATTTTATTTTAAAATGGGAATTTAATTATGTAGATAGTCTAGGAAAAGCAGCTGCTTTATCAACTGACCAAATAGATGTAGAAAATGGAAAACGGTACAATATTGAATATATCGATGAGCAAGGAAAAAGACAAAATCCGATTATATTACATAATTCCCCTAGCGGAGCTATAGAAAGAATTATTTATACTCTATTAGAAAAAGCTGCTAAAATTAAACAAAAAGGTCAAAGACCTCAATTTCCTATTTGGTTATCCCATACACAAGTTAGAATCATACCTATTAGAAATGAACATTTACGATTTGCAGAAAATATAGAGAATATTCTTTCCCAAAGTCACATAAGGACAGATATAGACGACAGAACAGAATCTCTTAATAAAAGAATAAGGGAAGCAGAAACAGAATGGATTCCATTCATATTGGTTATTGGAGATAAAGAAGCTGAATCTACGACTTTGGTTATACGTGATCGTAGAACAGGTAAACAAATTGCATCCAAGATAGAAGAATTAATAGAATCTATAAGAAAAGAAACAAGAGATAAACCATTTATGCCATTAAATTTACCAAAGTATCTTTCGAAAAGACCACAAATAATGGTTTAATAACTATAATACATCCTTTTCAAATTTAATTAGTACATATCAAATTTTTATGAATTTTTTATTGAATAATGAACTTGATCATAATGAGTTTGTACCCTTCATCTACTAAACATATATTGATGGTTAAGTTAGTGTTGTAGTATTCGAAGGAGTTTTTTTGGTATCTCCATAAATTGTCTGATATGCAGTTTTCACTATATCAAAAAAAGGTGTAGTTTCTATCTTTCCGTTAGTTATATTAATCAAATTAAAGTTTTGCACTTGATGAGAATCAACTCTCCATTGCCAAAATGCAGATCCCCATACATCAAGATTCTTAAACACAGATACTAATTTATTGGCTTCACTCTGATTAATACTGCTAAATGTTTCATTAATAAAGGTAATAATTTCTCCTTCTTCATCAATAATCTTATCTCTCTGAACATTATTCCATTCTCCTACATAGAGTGGAACATTTGCTAGTTCAGCAGCTTGAACAAAATTACTCAATCTTGATTCTTGATACTCATTTTCTTGTGGGACGCCGTATACGCTTATTTTAAATACAAGATTACTCACATTTTTGGGTGCCATTTTTGCTAGATTAATTGGATTTAATTCAATAGGACTTTGTAATGATACAGGAATATTCATACTATATGCAATAGTTTTATCTGTATATTTTCTAAGAAAATCTGCCATAAATTTATTATACTTTCCTATTTTCTCCCATTGATTCTTATCATGAACTTGTGGTTCACTTAAAATTTCATAACCTATAGTACTTGTATGATTATCAACAGTTTCGAGAACCTTTTTAAAAAACTCTGTTTGTAACGTCCAGCCATCGTTTGCATCTTTGTCACGAACATTTCTATCCCACCAATTTGTCCACCATACTTTAGCGGTAGGATATTTGGTACCACCACCACTTCCATAAAAAAATGCGAAATCCGCTTCAAATAATGAAAATGGAAAGCCAGTACCTCTTTGAGGATTTAGATAAGACGATGTATGAAATTGGTGGTTATCATATAGAACTTTTATATTATATTTATCAGCAGCGTTTGCAACAGTCTTTAATTCTGCAATGAATTCTTTAGGATTTTTTACAAAAGATTCCCAGAAAATCAAGAATCGAACGTGATTCAATCCATTAGATGAAAGAATCTTAAAACTCTCTTCAAAGTAATTATTTGGAAGATCATAATTTGTATCTCTGGCTTGAGATGTTCTAGTATAAAAGCCATGCATATCAACTCCATTATATGGTGGTCCGGTATTGATGTTTACATTACTGCCACCATATATCTGCTGGAAAGGTAAAGTATAAAAAACAATATTGGAGACCAGTAAAGTAAAGAAGAATATAACGAGATATTTAACAATATTATCGTTAGCTACACCCTGTAATTTCATAAACCAATATATCTTGATTATTTTTATATAAATGTGTGTCTCTCCAATTCTAACTAGAAGTATGTTATTTAAAAAAAAAAGGTAATAACTGCATTAATAATTTTGTCGTCATTTATATAGCATATTAATTTAAAGTAGTAACGCAAGTGTTTAGTAATAGGAATATTATAATTTTAGGCATTGTTGGATTTCCCTCTTTATTAATTTTAATTTTAGCTAATATTATAGATACTTCATTTGCCGTTGATATTCAAAGTACGTTAACGAATAATTCTGAATTCGAAAATAAAGTTATAAAAAATAATACTTCTCCAAAAGAGGATGATATTTGTTTGAGATATGAAAACATTACAAAAACTATAGTAGTATGTAATGGAACAGTTGATATGCTAACTATTAATAATTTTTTTAATAATAATTCAGATATTCTAGAAATGACAGGAGAAAAAGAATGGGTATTGAAGTCTAACATTTTGATACTCGAAAATGGAACATTAAATATTAATGGTATAAATACTCGATCACTTAAAATAGATTCTGATTCTTCCAATAATATTGCCTATTCTATAATTTCAAGGGGTAATTTAATTATAGATAATACAAATATAACCTCATGGAATTCGACAAGTAATGAGATTCCTCAATTAATCGCTCCTGAAACTCCTAGAGCTTATATATGGACATTCTGGAACTCTGCAGGAAAAACTAATATTACGAATTCAATTTTTGAAAATCTGGGTTATAAAGGCCATTCGGGCACAACAGGAATAACATTTTTTTCTGGTGATGGTAGTGTAATCCAAAATAATACAATAATTAACAATTATTTTGGATTACACTTTGCAAATGAAGTTTCTAATGTCACTATAAAGAATAACAATATTTTAAAAAGTCAATTTGATGGTATTAATTTGGACTCAAATACAAACAATATTGATATAGTAGAAAATAGAATTTACGAAAATAATTTACATGCCATAGTATGTAAAAAAAGTTGTAATAATATTAAAATCATGAATAACATCTTGGAAAATAATATCGGTATTGGAATTTTATTTGAAAGAAATTCTAGCATAAATTATGTTGAATCAAACACTATAAGATCCAACACAATGGGAATGATGATTTCAGAATCATTAGAAAATGATATAATAAGGAATAACTTTATAGCAAATGGTAATGGAATTTTCCTGAAAAGTACAAAAAACAATATAATTAATTCAAATAACATAACAAATAGCAATAACTACGGGGTAAACATATACAATAATTCTACTAATAATATAATTCAATTTAATAATATAAAAAAATCCATGAATAGTGGTGTAAATATTGCAGATTATGGAACAAATAACAATAAATTGGTAAATAATAATATTGCCGAAGGGTCTAACTATGGCTTAAAATTTGATAAAACTTCTAATAATATATTAGAAAATAATCTTATAGAAAATAACCAAAATGATGATTTCTTTATAAGACAATCCAAAAATAACAAGATAGTAAATTCTTATTTTAATTATACTGCATTCTTGCTGAATGATAAAAAAAGTAATATAATAATAACTGATACAATGAATAAGATTATTGATGGAAATAATATTACTAATACAGTTTATAAACAAAATAATACAATAATACTTAATCCTAATAATAATTTTACAAAATTAAAAACTACCGACCTAACTGTAAACCCAGAATCATCCTATGTAAATATCACCAAAGTAAACTTTGATTTAGAAAAAGATAAAGAGTATAAAAGAATTGATTTAGTATATCCTGAATTAGGGATTGCGACAAATTTTGTTTTAGGAGGATTTAACCCAGGGAGTCAAGTATTGGTAAAAGTGAACAAAGAAATAAAGGATCTAATAACAATTGATAATAATAAAAATACGACAGAATTTAATTTGATAAATGATCAATTATCATATAGGTTGGAGTTTGAATTAACTACTACACCCATATTAATTACTATCATAATTTTAATTATTTTAATTTTAATATCTATCAGTATTTTCCTGATCTTAAGAAAAAAAAGAAGAAATATAGAAATTAACAAACAACAAACAAAAATTTAATCTAAAAAATGATCAAATAAGTGAAATCACTAAGATTTCACTTTACAATGTATCATAATTAATATCATATATTTTAAATAATGAAGAATCGGAGTAGATATAAAATCAAATTTTGTCATAAAATAATCATACAAGTTACAATTATTTACGTTATAAATATTTTATAGAAAATTTATGGGAATCTTTTATTGTTATATAGTAAATTATAAAAACTTAAGTAGTATAAATGTAAAAAAATAATATGAGAGAAAGCGAGAAAGAGAAAAGGATCCAAAAACCAAGGATTTATGATGATGAGACCTTGGAAAAAATGAAAAAATATTATAATATTGATGATTCTACTGAATTAATAAGATTTATTAGATCTAATGGGCTACATAATGAAGAACATTATGATAATAGTTAATAAAACCTACCAAAACTTCAATTTAATAAATACTGCGTGTTTGTAACATTACTGAGACGAAGAAAGATTTTGTTCCGTACAAATTGGTAATCAAACATATGAGCACATTCATGTGATTAACATAGAGTACATAATAGAATGCCATTATCACACTTACTCTGATATCAATATTCTGGAAATAATCGTGTATAAGTATTGTATTATCTTTTTCAAATATTTTAGGCTCAATTGAAATAACTTTTTATTCACTTTTTCCCTCTTCAGCTGATAACCAATGAATAAAACATTTGATGTCATGTTCCAAAATATTATTTTTAACTTCAATAATATTATTATATTATTATCCGTATTGGATTCAGGTCTGTGCATTAAATTAGTATCCTTCTTTTCTTACTACTCTTTTAATTTCCACTTTAATTTTTATTAACCTTGAATAAGAAAGTAGAACATTAAAGACTTAAGTACATACACATAATATATTAATTATTAATTTGGAATAATACTTTCTTTTTGCAAATTTATAATATGATAGTGAAAATTATAATGAAAATTATATCGACAAAATAAAAATTCTATTTAAAGTTATGTTACAGTGATTAGTTAGAGTTTTGATCCTCCCCATCTTTGAAAACTTTATAAATTTTGCCATTCTTCGTATTTGCGGCCAAGACATAAACATCTCCATCAGTAGGATCTACCTTGATATCGGTAATTATGTCAAAACCTGTTCCAAAAATTGCAGAATTTAATTCCTCAGGTTTATTTACCACTTTATCAGACAAAGGTCCTTCTAATTGAAAACCTGTTCTAGTATTATTAAGGTCAAAATGTAATATAGTTCCATTTTTTACACCACCTACTAACACATCATCCATATATTCTTGTCCTAACTTTGAAGAATGAATAAATGCTATCGTTGTGGGGGCTATCGTGTCATTCCAGGTTAACACAGGATCATAATATTTGCCATTACCATTGAAAGTTACTAATTTACTTCTGTCAAATTCCTTATCAGAAAATTCACTATACATAGAAGATAGTCCTAACACCTGCCTCCATCCACTATTAAATCCAGGCTTAATGATGTTAATTTCATCACCATAATGCGATCCATTTTCTGTATCCCATAGAAATCCTGTAACATTATCAAAACCAAGACCAAAACTATTTCTTACACCATATCCATAATATTTGTCCAATAGTCCTCCCTCTCCTAAGGTAAATCCATCTTTAACCGTTTCTCCATCAGGAGTTATTCGTAGGACCCCTCCTCTACCATCGGGTAAGGATGTTCCCTGTAGATTTGAAGCAATAGTGTCACCAGTTGGGTCTTTTAATCTGTTTAAGTCTCCCATAATAATGTATAAATTATTATCTGGACCAATTTTCATAACTCCTCCATTATGTGACGGACCTGGTAAATAAGGTAAATCAAGGAGCAGTACAGGATTGATTAAAGAGTCATTCACAAAATCAAATCTGTATACACGATTTCCTAAAATTTCCCCATCATCTTGATTCTCTGTTTCAGTTACAAAAAGAAAAACAAATTTGTCATTGGGACCATAATTACTTGCATGTTTAGTTTTAGATATATCTAATACAGCTATACCTAATAAACCTCTTTCACTCTTTGTTGCTACATTTAAATCTAAAAGAACACCAACGACCTCTCCATTAGATACACGTTTGACTTTTCCAGTATTTTTTTCTATAACTAAAAGATCATCATTTCCTATAAAATCCATTCCAGAAGGAAATTGCAATTTATCAACAATTAATTCTGTATTCAGGTTGGTGTCTCTTAATATTGGTATAGAAGGCTCTTTTTTTGATTTTTTTGATGATTGAGCATCTATTTCACCAATACTTTCTATATAAATGAAACTTGCAGATATTACAACAAGAATAATTATTAAAACACTGATCATTGTAGAGTAATGACGATTATACATGCATTAAGTTATTAGAATACATCATATTTGAATCTATACTAATAAAAAATCATAAAAGAAAATATCTATTAATTATAAAAAATCTGTAAGTCAGATTATTTATCTATTTCTCTTTCAATTCCCATTTATATTCATAAATATGGACAAATATTCGTCGTTGTTATTATTATTACCTTAGTAGTTTGCTCTTATATCAAGTTGTTTTAATATAGGTGATTGTTTCAAATTTGTATATGGATAAATATTAGTTTTATACTTTGGTAAGGGATTATCAGGTTTAACACTTTCTACGAGATGAGTCTGATTAAATAAATTTTTATGAAAAACACCTCTCTTACTCTTTTCTTTGATTATCTTTTTATAACCTGAATCATCGATTACTATGAAATAGGGAGTATCTAAAGGTTTTGTAGAATAATAACTTCTATCTTGATAAGAAAGATCAAAAACATGTCTAGGCATCCATATGTAAAGAGGATTTCCTATCATAGTCACAGTATCATTTCTTTGTTGTAAATGTTGTATCAATACCGCATGTGTTTTAATTATTACAGAATTAGAATCAATTGTAATTAATGAAAATATCGATATTAATCCAACAATAGCAATAATCGATATCACTGCATATGGAATAGTATTTCTAATTTTAGAAATAGGTATTAGATTGGATAAATCTACAATTAACCTTGCTCCAGCAATACAGAATACCGGAAATAAAGGAACTATGTGAAATGAAGATACAAAGTCAATCCAATATAGAAACAAAAGAAACGGTATACTAAATAACAATATGAAGAAATCTCTTCTGATTGCTGCATACAGAATTCCAGCCATGCCTAATGAAAATGTTAAAGGATCATTTTGAAGGAAAGTAGCTAAAGAATTAATTAAAGGTTTACTCTCTCTTTGAGTTTGATGTAATACATCTTCTATCCAAATGTCAATGTCACCTATAGAATAAGCGTGTATAGGCCATAACATAGGTATTAAAATGACGGGTAAAAGCCAAAGTCCAATACTTTTGAGCTTATTGTTACCACTGTTAGTTATTACAATATATCCAACTAAGGGCATCATAACAAAAATTGGAATCTTTGTAAATATTGCTAAACCAAGAAATACACCCGATAATAAGATTAAGGATATATTCCGTGTTCCTAGCTTATTATTTTGTTCTTTGCCAGAGTTACTTTTTATATAAAGGGCTAATAGTATAGAAGTCAATAGCAGAGGAAGTTGTATAGACTCTAAAAATATTCTTCTTAATAACCATCCGTATGGTATGACTGCAAAAAGAATAGAGGCTAAGAGTGCGACTTTTAGTCCATATCTTTTTTCTGTAATTTTGTATATGAGCAACGTATCTAATACAGCAAATAAGCCCATAATGAGTCTTGGAATCAAATAAAGTGATTCTACTGAATCGGCATCAGGAGATGGATTCAAAGTATCAGGATAGCCAATCATACCCAGGATACCAGCCAATAATATTTGTCCAAAATATGGTGCAAAATATCTATCTTGGGGTTGAAGACCTTCTCCTTGCAGTGTAGACATAGCTTTACGCATATAATGACCCTCATCTACATGCAGACTGGGAAAACCTGAAATATTCCATAGACTTGTAACAGAACTTAAAACTAGAGGTATGAAAATTAAAAGTATTTTTTTATTCCTAATGCCCCTACTTTTAGTTATTTGATTCACAATTAACCACTCATCACATATTACAAAGAATTAACTAGAGGTGTTTTCGATTCTATTAATTATCTTTGTATCCATAATGCAGGAAGCAGCAAATTTATTTCTTTTGTTGATTTCGTCCATATCTATATAATTGCCACACTGAACCTATATAGTCAAAAATAACACTATATCCCATCTTGCTTTTACCTGATTTTCTATCCATGAAAGTATATGGTATCTCAAATATTGGAATATCTTTTGATTTTACAAGTATTTCTAACAAGATTTTATAACCCTTGGTATCGATTTTTATATTTTCTATAATAGATCTAGGCACGGCAAAAAAACCAGACATAGGATCGGTAACATTATTTACATTTAGACCAAATTTCGCAATAACAGCTGCAGCTTTACTTATCAATCGTCTCTTAAATGGCCATCCAACTATAGACCCATTCTTTGTATAACGAGAAGCTATAACTATTGAATTAGAATTATCGAGAGATTTCTCTATAATTTTTGGTATCGTTTCAGGTGGATGAGAAAAATCTGCATCCATAATCAATACATAATCACCTTGCGATGATTTGACTCCTTCCAATATGGCAGGGATTAAACCATTTTTGATTCTTCTATTAATAATCTTAATTGAATATAGCTTTTCTTTAAAGTTTACACTTCCTCTTTTAGATTCAAGATCGGAATATATGTAATTTTGTACGATATTACTAGTACCATCGGGAGAATTGTCATCTACTATGATAATTTCTGTAAAAACATTGGGAGCTAAATTTTCTTTAATTTTATCTAATAATCTAATAATATTTTCTGCTTCGTTATATGTAGGAATAATTATCGAAATTGTATACATATTTTTTGTTTCAAATATTTCGTGATGATTTGTTTGCACTTGTATTTCCTAGGATGTATCTGCATATTAAAATTATCGTGAGTTATATTTATAACATTTTTTTATAATTTTTTTTAGTAATAAATTTCTTTTATCTTTTTTACTATATTTTATTACTATTAAAATAACATTCATATATTTATATTAGATACAAGTTTAATGTTATAATAATAAATATAGATAATATTTGAGTTTCACATCAATCCTTCAAATAGTAAATATATAATAATTGAACATTTTTATATAAGATAAAGGAATAGTGTTTAAATCTCTTTTAAAAATAGTAGTTTTGTATATTTGTATTACTATAATGTTCATGATATTATTAGGATTAAATCCGAGATAAATCTACAAGAATTAGAATATTTTGCATCAAATGAATTTGGTGATCCTGATATCGCGTTAATGATAAGATCTTTTTCCAAAGATCATGATATGTCTAAATTCAGAGCTACTAGGAAGTTAATGACAGATAACTTTGAATCTGGAGGTTCACAATATACTATCAAATATACAGAACATTTTGGTTCTTCCGGAGCTCAATTCCAAATACAATTTAATGGTAGTAAAATAGAGGTATCCATTAATGAGTTAATCTCAAAATCTAAACATGTTACATATGTAAATTTAATAGAGCCTATTCTAAGATTTCTCTTTCTCTCTAAAGAATATATTCTCTTACATTCCGCATGTATGTCCTCTCCAAATGGTCAAGGGTTTTTCCTTTCAGCGCCTCCTGATACGGGCAAGACAACAACTGTAATAAAATGTGTCAAACAAGGATATTATTTTTTGTCTGACGATATGACTATAATTAAACTGCCAAATAATGCACTATCCTTTCCAAAATCAATGACAATTAGTGCACATACCTATAGGACAGCAGTTGAAGCACAATCATCATCACAGAATGGTGAGAACGATACAAATGACAAAAAAGGAATGAGAATTAGAAGTTTGATTCACTCAAAAACTGGAAGGAGTTTGATGCATAAATTGGCTGATCATAATGTACCAATCTTTACTATTAATACAATTGGCCAGTCAAGGATAAAGCCTCCTAAGTATCACATTAGTGACATTATAAAAGATGCGAAGATAATAGACAAGACAACCATCAATTCTCTTTTCTTCTTAGAAAAAGGTAGTGATGGAGAAAAAGTAGAAGAAATGGAAAGAATTTCTGTAGAACATGCCTTAAAGAGGGCGATAGAAAATAGTGATGACGCATTTCTGTTTCCACCATATAGTGATTTAATAAAATATATACGAATTGAGAGTAAAACAGCATATGATCTTTTAGAGGCAGAGAAAAAAATGATGGAAGAATTACTATCAAGTATTGATTGTTATATTCTAAAAAGTAGTGGAAGAAAATGGTCTGAAATGATATTTGATAAATTCTCTAAATAATTAAAATTTACTTATCTTTTTAGAAATACAGAAATAAAACACTTTTTTATTTTAATATTCACTAAACTATCGTTACCTTTTCTTTCATATTATTATAGTTAACTGAATCCACATCTATTATTAAAAAGGAAAAGATGGAAAAAAGAAAATTAATCCATATCCATTCCGGGCATGCCACCCATGCCACCCATTCCGGGCATGCCACCCATGCCACCCATTCCGGGCATACCGCCTCCAGGTGGACCTCCTTTGGATTTACTTGATGCAATAACATCATCAATTCGTAAAAGCATACAAGCGGCTTCAGTAGCAGACTTGATTATTTGTTCTTTAATTACCACAGGCTCTAAAATATTTTGTTTAAACATCTCTGATACAGTTGTACTTCTTACATTAACACCAGTCCATTTCATTCCTTTGTTTTGTTTTGCGCGTAACTCTGCCATTGTATCGATTGGATCCATACCAGCATTAGTAGCAAGAGATATTGGAATGGTTTCTAATGCCTCTGCAAATTTAATTACCGCTAATTGCTCTCTACCTTCTAAATTGCTAGACCAATTTCGTATATGTGTAGCGATATAAGCTTCTGGTGCTCCTCCACCTGCTACTATAAATGGTTTTTCCAAAACATCTTTCATAACCATCAGTGCATCATGAAGAGAACGGTCTGCTTCATCTACCACTCTTTGAGATCCACCTCTAACTAGAATGGTTACTGCCTTTGGATTTTTACAGCCTTCTATGAAAACCCATTTATCAGTTTCAACTTTTCGTTCTTCGACTACGTCAGCTGAACCAAGGTCTTTTGAAGAAAGATCATCAATATTATTTACAAGTCTTGCACCTGTGGCTTTAGTTAGTTTTAGCATATCACTTTCTTTAACACGTCTAACGGCAAGTATACCATCTTTAGCAAGATAATGTTGTGCTAAATCATCTATTCCCTTTTGACATAGTAAAACAGTTGCGCCTGAACTTTTAACTTTTTCTACCATTGCTCTTAGCATATTATTTTCCTCTTCAAGGAACATTTGCATTTGTTGAGGATCATTAATACGGATTTCCGCACTCATTTCAGTTTTTTCTATTTCTAATGGAGAATTGATCAAGGCTATTTTCGCTTTTTCAATTCTTTTAGGCATTCCACTATGAACAACTTCTTTATCTAGTACTATACCTTTAATAAGAGAAGTATCTTGCATGGAACCTCCTGCTTTTTTTTCTACTTTGATATTATCAAGATCCACTTTTAGAGTTTTTGTTTTTTCATTCAATTCAGCTATCATTTGTGTAGCGTCTACTACTATTTTACTTAAGACAGGACTATCTTCTGAAACTAACTTTGAATACATACTAGTATTAGCAATTTTTGCTAAAAGATCCCTATCATCAGTTTTTACTTTAATAGCAATTTTATCTAATGTCCGAAGAGCTTCAATGGAGGCAGCAGTATAACCATCAACAATAACTGATGGATGAACGTTTTTGTCAATCAATTCTTCTGCTTTTTCTAATAATGAACCAGTAAAAATGACTGAAGATGTGGTACCATCTCCTACCTCATTATCTACGGATTTGGCTACTTCTACAACCATTTTTGCTGCTGGGTGTTGGACATCTATTTCTTTTAGAATAGTAGCTCCATCATTTGTGATGGTAACATCTCCTAGAGAATCAACTAACATTTTATCCATCCCTCGTGGACCTAGACTAGATTTCACAACTTCAGCAACCAATTTAGCGGCAGTAAGATTATTTTTTTGTGCCTCTCTTCCTTTATTTTCACGTGTCCCTTCTCTTAAAATTACGACTGGCATTCCGCCAGCGCTTGTTTGAATTTGGCCCATACTCATATTCATTCACCTAATATAATAAACACATTTCAAATAATCCTATTTTTATAGTTTTACACGATTAATACACTTAATATCAATTATTTACATTGTAATTTTCCTTTTTTTTCCTCAAATTTGGACTTAAACTTGGCTACATTAATAATAAAACGTTCATGTTTTCCTTCTCCTATTTTTTCAATATCATCAAATACCTCTATATTAAACATTACTCTT
>Ga0209382_10002952_pt1 | contig 24102 bp, 15 predicted proteins | sample SoiMetdeltSBSDD5_FD_187599 | JGI IMG/M metagenome (GOLD analysis project Ga0209382, IMG submission 187599) | Bulk soil microbial communities from a Populus tree surrounding site in Tennessee, USA - Soil MetaG P. deltoides SBSDD5 (SPAdes) (version 2) | ecosystem: Environmental > Terrestrial >...
CGTTGGATTTTTCACGGGTTTGGTACCGGCGGTCAGCGGTCGGCTCGGAGATGTGGGGCGGGCGATCCGTGAAGGACAGCGTGGCTCGGTCGGTGATCGCCGTCACGATCGGCTTCGTGCGGTATTGGTATGCGTTGAAGTAGCGCTGGCGCTGGTTCTAATGGTTGGTGCCGGACTGCTGGTGCGCAGCCTTATGCAGCTGATGTCCGTAGACCGGGGATTCCAGACCGATCGACGGTTGCTCGCAACGGTTAGCATTCCGCGTGCGTACCCGGAGCAGCGGCGCGAGCAAATTGCCGTGGATATCCTCACCCAACTGCAAAACCGGCCGGATGTCCAGAGCGCTGCCGATATCAGCGGGCGGCCGTTATCGCGAGGCAGTACGGGACTTGGTATCGTCGCCGCGGAGGCACCGCCGACCGAAAACGTCCCTTGGGCAAGTTGGCGCGTCGTCACTAAAGACTATTTCAAAACACTTGGGCTTCCTCTATTGTCCGGCCGTCAATTTAATGAGCAGGACATCGTAGGAAAACCGTGGCGCGCGATCATCAGCAGACGGCTCGCGAACTTACTCTGGCCGGGTCAGGATCCGATCGGTCGTACGGCGATTCTGTGGAAAGGCCAGGGCGACAACCACGCCGAAATCATCGGAGTCGTCGGAGATATGCGTGAACGCGGGCTCGACACCGACCCCACGCTGGCTGTGTACTTCCCCGCATACGGCGGTGGGCTGGACGGAACGACGCATCAACTCATCATTCACACGCGCTCGGATCCCGAACAGTTCAACGCAACCTTGCGTGCCATCGTCGGCGGCATCGATCCCACACTGCCGATATCCAACGTTCAGACTCTTGAACGAATCGTGTCGAACTCCGTAGGCGCCCGCCGTTTTACCATGCTGCTGCTTTTCACATTCGCCGCCGTGGCGCTGATTCTGGCTCTCGCTGGAGTGTACGGCATCGTTGCTTACTCTGTCGCAAAACGCATTCCGGAAGTCGGAGTACGCCTTGCTCTCGGAGCAAAGCCGCGTGATGTGCTCTCGCTGATTGTGCGTCAAGGAATGCGCCCGGTTGGCGTGGGCATCGTGTTCGGCTTGTTTGCTGTGTTGTGGCTGTCCCGTTTCATGACCAGCCTGCTGTTTGAGATCAAGGCCGGCGATCCGTTGACCTATGCCGCCGTTCTGACAGGTCTCGCACTCATCGCCGTTGCGGCCTGCTACGTGCCCGCGCGACGTGTGCTGCGAGTGGATCCGGCCATCGCGTTACGTTCTGAGTAGCAGTTGTTTCCGAACACGTCGGGCTTAACAAGATGTTTCGGGCACGCGATTTTGCCCCTCCTGGGATAGGAGGGGCTAGCGAGCCGAGGAACGAGGGGAGCGGGGTGGTACTAAAGAACGCGAGCGCAGCGAGCATCCTTTTGAAGTCGCGCGATAGCGCATCCTTGGTTTTCAATAAGGAGCGCTTCGCGGAAAGATAAGGAGGCTCGCCATGCTCGCGTCCCTTAGTACCACCCCACTCGCCTCGTTCCTCGGCTCGTCGGCCCCTCCTATCCCAGGAGGGGCAAGATCGCTGCCCGAAACATTCTGGACAGCGCTTCCTTCGCGAAGGAGGGGTACCCTCAACTTCCCATCTTCATCGGCATTCAGCCATAATGGAATACGTGACTCTGCGAATTGGTTTGATGGTTTTCTGGCTGGCTGTGTCGCTGCAGCTCTCCGTGCAGACCGTTGACGCAAAACCTGGACAGTATTCGATTCGCTTCAAAGACGATCTGGGAATCCCACTCGACCTGAAACTCAAGAATAACCAGAATTCGACAACGGTTCGCTTCAACTGCGAATCGACCTGGAAACCGACCGGCGGCGCGCTTCATCTCTTCATTGAACATTCGCCTGACTTCGACGGAAGCCGGTCGTTCCTGTCCGTCACGCTGAACTACGGCATTCTCCGCAGTCTTCGCCTCGACGAGAGCAACGCACGACGGACGGAGGTCATCATCCCGTTGCCGGCTGCAATGCTTCGGCCTGAGAACGACCTTGTCTTTGCCGTTCAGCAGTACTCTGCGCGTGAGTCAATACCAGTCGCGACAACGATCAAACCTGACTCGTACATCGTCGTCCAATTTGAAGAAACGAAGCCTGCTCTGGATCTCAAGTACCTTCCCTCCCCACTCGTCGATCCGTACAGTTATCGCCAGAACCGAATTTCTGTCGTTCAACCGATACGGCCGACCTCCGAGACGATCGAAGCGACCGCACTATTGATTGCAAATTTCGCGAACCGCTCCGCCGAACCAATCGAAGTCCGCACGGTTCGTTCGATCGACGAAGCAACCGGTTCGGTTCTGATAGTCGGGTCGCCAAAGGAACAGCCGCAGCTCAAGTCCGTCGCCTCCGCTTTGCCACAGATAATTCGAGAAGGTGAAGGGATTATTGCGCTCACATCCGGACGCGGGAGTGCGTTCACCCCGATTTTGATCGTCACCGCGACAGGGCCGGAAGGAATCGTAAAAGCGGCTCATGCGTTAGTTCAGAGAACTTTCCGCCCTTCAGGTACTCTCGCCAGGATTTCTGAGGACACCAGGCTCATTGGTCGACAGCCGCGTGAGTGGAAGGACCACATTCCCCGCAAAAACCATTTCACTTTAGAAGACATTAATCTACGCGAGCTCAAAGTTGGATCGGAGGATGATCCGCTGACCGTACGGCTCGACACTACTCCCGACGTGAAATTTCTGAACTACGGTCACACGGCAACTCTGAAATTCGGACTGACGTCCAACAAAGTCATACAAGGGAGCCGGATCAACATCCATCTGAACGAGTCGTTGCTCAAATCGGTCGATGCGTCCGAACTGGCGGGCGAGTCCGGCTTGAACGTAGATTTGCGAATTCCACGAAAGCTGCTGCGCCAGCACAACGTATTGAGAATTGCCTGGCAAGGTTCCAATCACGAATCGGTTGAACCCGGGTTCTGGCTTCTTCCGAGCAGCGAGTTTGATCTGCCTCGCGATTACACCGCGAAGGTTCCTGATCTTGGCCTGCTGCGGTCGGGCTTCTTTCCGCTGGGATTGAGATCGGACCTTTCGGACTCCGTCATCCTGCTACCCGATAAAGGTGGAGAGGAAGCGATCCCGGCATTGTTGGACCTGGCGAGCCGGCTCGGCCGTCTGCAGCCGTCCGACCGTCTGCTGTTCAGGGTCTGCCGGACATCCGAACTACGGGCGGAGGAGAAAACCTCGTTCAACCTGATTAGTCTGGAAGTCGGCGATCTCCCACGCAGTAATGCGGCTCGGGGCGCGAGCGCAATGGTGCAAGAGAGCATCTCAGCCTCGAATTCGCAGAAGTATGTTCTGAAGGTGCTCGCGACTTCACCATCAGCGCTGCGATCGACCGTTCGCACGGTTTTCGCCGACGGCACCATCAACGAGCTTCGCGGCGATACCGCGTACGTGTATCCCGACAAGTTGGCTTATTTCACGGTCAATCCATCGTACAAGCTTGAAGAGTATTCCTACCTTACCCATCTGCAGGTGTGGCTCAAGGAAAACTGGGTCGCACTACCCGTGATTCTTGCGCTGGCGAGCAGTCTGCTGTTCATCGCGCTGCGTCTGATTCTCATCCAATACAAGAATCGTAAAGATGCGCTGCCCACGGGGGGCGCCGCGACATCCGCACCATAGACGGCAAACCCTAGCGAGATCTTACCAGCTCGAAGGGACCTAGATACCCGCGATACAAGGCGGTGCCGAACCAGGCCCAGTTTTGCAGGTAGTAGCTGTCTTTGTCTGCCCAAACGCCATTCGAATAAGAGGATTCGAGTCGCTTGAACATCGCTTGATCTTTCAGAGCGGGAGCCAACCCCGACAGCATTTCCAGAGATTCGTACTCAACAAGCGGTTTACCGGTCTTCGAAATAGATGCCGCCAGTTTGTGATCCTTGGACCATGCCGACGAAAGCCACCTCAGCGTTTGATCAAGGTAAGCTGCGGCGCGCGCTTCGTGAAACAGATCCCGATCCAGCGCTACGCGCCAGTAGACGCGAAAAGCATCGTACGAAAACTTGCTGTCTTTCAATGTCCCGGGGCTGATTTGACCGTTGGTGCGATTCAACTGCACCCAATCCGCCGGCAGCTTTGTGTCGGCAAAACCCGACACGATTTGAAGCACGTTGTACGAGGAATCGACGAGGCTGTTCCATGGCCGCGATTTGTCGAAACTGCCGAAGATGCGATACGCGTATGGCGCGTAATACGACGGGTTGATGCGGCACACGTTGCGTTGGCACAGGCTGTCGCCGGCCAGCAGGTAGCGATGACCACCGACCTCCACCGTCGCCTGCGACCACAGATCGCGAAGCATCAGGTGCGCATGCTCCGCATAATTACGGTTGTTCCATACAATGGAGGCGAGAATCAGCGCTAAAGCCGCATCCTGATCCGCGTCAGTAGCGAACGCTTCGTCGAGAACGCGCCACCGTTTGTCGGAACCCTCGCCCCATTTCCATGCCCATAGACTGTCGTTTCGAATCCCGGAATTGAGATTGTTCTTTGCCCACAGGAAAGTCTTGTCGAAGGTTGGCCGATCTCCGACCCAGACGGCACGCAGCATAGCGTACGCCTGCCCCTCGGATGTCGTGACGCCAGACGCCTTGTAGTCGATCACTCGGCCGTCCTTCTGAATGAACTTGGCGACGTAAACATCCCAACTGTCCTTCAGGACGGCGGGTATGGTGTCGGCGGCTGGCCGACTCTGTGCTGCCGGCGGTTCCGTCTTCGCTTCCGCACAGCCGAAGAAACCCAGCAGGACACTTGATATAAGTAATGCCGACAGCCACACTACGTTCCCCTCCTGGTACAGGAGGGGTGGCGCGAAGCGCCGGGGTGGTCGCTCACAGACTATCCTATTCATACTGCGCTCCGGAAACCCGCCAGTATGTCGTAACCAAAGACCAGAACGATCGCAGGACGCCGTCTCTTGGATATTCCTGGCCTGTCCAACTCTGATCGCCGCTGAACATCAGCTGGACAATCCGACGGTAAGCATGCGAATCGACATTCACAAATCCAAACGCCGTCTCAGTGTAAGCGCCGCGTGCAAACTGCCGCACCTGTCGTCCTGTCACGCGGACGTCGATACCGAACGAACTCTTGATGACGATGTCCACTTCCTCAGGAATTTCGCGCCCTTTATCCGTCAGGATTCGCACACCCGATTCGCTTAGATCGACGGAAGTTCCAGCGATCACCTCGGGACCGGCGAGCAACATACACTCGAACTCGCGGGCAACTCTGGGAGCGACCCGGCGCTGAGGCCGTTCAAAACCGACGCATGCGGCTGCCAGCAAAGTCACGAAATTCGCCGCCGCCCAGATACCATTGATGAGAATGGCATCGAGTTCAGCCGGCGACGAGCCGTGTGAACCGTACAGCAAAAGTCGAAGCGGAAACGCGACCATCAATCCGAGAACGGAGATTCCCAACAGCACGAGCGTCGGTATGGATGTTTCGTAATCGAAGCGCGCCGCAGCCTGGTTCGTCCCCTTTTCCGTGACATTGAATTTCCCCAACCGCGGGTTGATCAGAGCCAGCAGCGTCACGGCAGCGGTGTATGGAGCGATTGAGACTTCATACACGGCGGCATAAAACGAGTGCCGGTAGTTTTTGCTGATAATCGAATTCGCGATCATGGAAAGCGCGACATGAGGAAGGATGTATGCCATGACGGCCGCAACATCCGCCTTCAATGGATGCACACCAAACAGCAGGAAACTCAGCGGCGCAAGAATCATGATGAGCCGCGGTATTCCAAAAAAGAAGTGCAGCATCGCGTTGAAGTAGTTCACGCGCTGCGGAATGGTGAGACCGCGTTTGAACAACGGACAATCGATCCGCAGGATCTGCGCCATTCCGCGCGCCCAGCGCATTCTCTGCTGGACGTACCCGCGATAACTTTCCGTGGCCAGTCCGGCAGCAAGAGGAGTCGGCAGATAGACAGATGCATAGCCGGCTGAATGCAGCACGAGCGAGGTGTGAGCGTCTTCGGTAACGGTCTCCGTCTTGAAGCCGCCGATACTCTCAAGCGCGCTTCGTCTCAGCACCGCACATGAGCCGCAAAAGAATGCGGAGTTCCAGAAATCGTTGCCGGGCTGAATGACGTGATAAAAAAAGCGCTGCTCCGGAGGGATCTTGCCGGTCAACCCGAGATTCCTCTCGAACGGATCCGGATTGAAAAATGTCTGCGCCGTCTGGACCAACGCGACGCGGGTGTCGTCAAAGAAACCAACTGTCTTGCTCAAGAAACCACGCACCGGCACATGGTCGGCATCGAACGTCGCGATCAACTCTCCGTGTGTGTGCTGCAACGCGTAATTCAAATTGCCGGCCTTGGCGCCAACGTTGTTCGGGCGGGAGATGTACACACCGCCGAGATGTTCGGTCATAGCGCGAATTTCGGTGCGATGTCCGTCATCGAGAACGTAAACGGTTTTGTTCGGGTACTCAATCGTAAGAGCGCCGATCAGCGTCCGGCGGACGACATCGATCGGTTCGTTGTACGTTGGAATGAAAACGTCCACCGATGGAAAACTGGATGGGACGCTGAACGGACGGTTCTGCACTTCGATGGTCTGAAAGTACCCGAGAAATAAAATCAGAAGGCCATAAATTTCAGCAGCCAGCAGCAGTATCGAGACGGTCCCATCTGCAAACGTGTCCGTCGTAATCGTCGAAGCGATGCGCCAGTAGAAGTACCGCATTGACGCAAAGCAGCTCAGGAAAATGATGAGCGGACGAAGCACACCGCTGAAGGTTGCGACCAGCGCCAGCGCGATCAAGGCCATCGACACGCGGACTTGTTCGGCCGGCGAGAGAGGCACGACGATCGCCGAATAAAGGAACGGCAAGCCGATGACGAGCAGCAACGCGATGCCAATCAGCCACTGCTGACGCACTCGTTTGGATGAAATGTCGACGTTCCAGTTCATGCCGGCTCAGAAGCGGATGACGAGCCTGGCGTACAGCGACTGCTGCGTGAACGGTCCGTAGTTATCTGCCATGAACGTCACCGGAAGAGAAAAACGATCTGTCAACGCGAACGTGACGGTGCCGGAACCCCCATACGCAAGGTGCCGCGACGTCCCCGTGAAGGCCTGAGAACCGAAGAACCCGGTGACGCGGTAGCTGATGGTCGACTCAGAGCCCCCCTGCGCCTCACCGCGAAACACGCCGCTCAAAAAATTGCGCGGGCTGAAGTATCCGCCAACACCGGGATGCCCGGCAGCCGGTACAGGCGATATGCCATCACTGCCGATACGTGACACAGGAATATTGGTATTCGTGCGGCTCACAAGAGACGCGCCGCCAAAACCGAAACGGTCGTCCTGAAAGCCGGTGTAATTGATTTCGTACGCAGCGCGCAAGTGGCTCAGCGGATCCTCGCCGCCTGTCGCGAGGATCGTGTAGCCAACACCGCCGCCAACGGTGCCGAAGAAGTTTGACGGCACATTAACACCTTCTCTATTGCCGATGCCGCCTTCACCGAAAACATCGAAGTTGGCTGGAAGTCGCGCTGAGCCTCCGAAGACGGCGCGGTTGTCCATGACGCGACCGACCAATTGACCGGCGAATGGTCCGCTCACGGCACGAAGTCCGGTAACGGAGAGCAGCGATTCATCGACATTGCTGCGGCTCGCGATCGCATAGAAGTTCGTCAGGTCTGTCGGACTGAAGCGTAGTGTGGCGGATCCGTTGAACGTCGTCGTGTCGGTGCTGAAGCGAGTGACGCCTCCCTCGATGCGAAAATCTGCAGCGTCCGAAATCTTGGCCATCACGCCGCCGGTAAAGTTGGTGCCCCATTGTCCGTAGGAGGAAATAAGCGGCATGTATTTAGTTCGTGTCGCGGTCAGGTACACACCGCCGGACGAGTTCAAGCGCAGATTCAGCCTGCCGCCGTAGCGGAATTGATCGAGGCGATTGTTCAAATCGCCGGACTCATGGTGAAACTCGGTGATGGCTTCTGCAGTCGATCGGTCCTCGTTCAGGATCTGCTGCTTTAGTTGATCAATTTCCTGCTGCGTGACGGGCCGTTGGCTGCCAGGTGTTTGAGATTGAGCTGATGCGGTGAGACTACACGTGAGGATTAAGATGATTAGTGCGATCCAGATGCGCATTGATGTCACCTCCGTATATACCCCTCCTTCGCGAAGGAGGGGTGGCTGCGCCATAAAACAAAATGGCCCCGTTCCTTTGATGGCGCAGACGGGGTGGTTGTTTCAAGCTACCGTTTAATCGGTGGCCTTAAACAACCACCCCGTCCGCTCCTCAAAGGATGCTTCGCAGCATTTTCTTTAGGTCGCGTCCACCCCTCCTTCGCGAAGGAGGGGTATATACGCTGTACGCTTCCCAAACACGCTACCAACTAACCTACTGCCGACTCAGGCTAGTTCTGCGCCGCTTCAACTTTCGCCAGCACTTCAAGGGCTTCCTTTGAATATCCCAGCTTGCGGAGCGTTTTTGCGAGCTCCAGCCCCAGCCGATCGGTTGGTTGCGCGGCAAAGGCTTCGCGCAACAACGGCAGCGCTTCACGACTCTTGCCGGTGCCCTGCAAAGCGCCGGCAAGACCGAGAATCAGTTTCTGGTCGCGCAGCCCGAGCTTCATCGCGTCCTTATACGACTTCTCCGCACCGCGATAGTCGCGCTTCTCCAGCAAGAGATCCGCATATTCGCGCACGATCACCGCGTCGCTGTCGTATTGCGGAACGACCCGAGCGAATTCCTGGGCGGACTTCTTCAGATTCCCACTGCCCTTCCACGCTCGAGCCAAGGCCAGGCCCGCTTCGCCATTCGATGGGTTCGCACGAACTGCTTTCTCAAGCGGTCCAAGAGCGGCCGCGTACCTGTGGCTGGCCAGCAATCCGCCGCCGTACGTCAAATTCCAGCGCGCGTTGTTCGGGTCCCGTTGCAGCAGTGACTGATAAATGGGAAGCGCCGAATCCCAGTCTTTCCGGGAAGCGTAGATCGAAGCGAGCTGCTCCTGGATTTCGGAATCGGTCGGACGCTGGACAGTCAACTTACGCAGCAGCGCCTCACCTTCTTTCTCCCGCCCGGCACGCACCAACGCGAAGGCGTATTCCTTGAAATCCTGCGGTGTCATCAAAGCGGAGACAGCGGGTAATGAATAGACCTCCGCGGCCTCCTTTGCTTTGCGTTGCCATACGAAGACTCGCGCCAGCTGAAGTTGCGCTTCCGCGTCCCCGGGTTTGACGCGCAGGTATTCCTTGAATTTCGCTTCTGACAGGCCCCACGTGTCGCGCTGGTGCGAGTAAATCCGCCCCAACTGCTGCAATGCGACCGGATTCCGTGCATCGAGCCGCAGCGCCCGTTCGTATTCCTGCGCGGCGACTGCTTCGCGGCCGGCCTTCAATTCACCGAGGGCGAGCCCGAGTTGAGCCTGGACAGAGTCCGGCGCCAGCGACATCGCTTTGCGATACGTAATCAGCGCCTGTTCGATGTGTTTGTTTTCGAGATTAGTATCGGCGGTCCGGATGAGTTGCTCGAGCGATTGCGCCGGCGGGGCCGTTGGAACGACGGTTTGGAGACCCGTCCGTTGCGAGTATTTCAGGTATCCACCGTAAAGAAAGGATCCGGCGACAACACACACGAAGACGACGAGACAGAGGTGGATCCATTGCCGCACACGCATCCCAACACCTTTCCGGCGTCTCATTGGCACGAGTTTTGCCAAACGCCTTCGGAAGGCTAAAGGACACGTATCTGATGGCTTAATCGAACGCTCGACAGTTCAGGGACTGCGCCATCATGGACATTTTTCCAGCGGCCGGGTCCGAACCTCACTCCGAACGCAGGCATTCCATGGGATCGATTCGAGCCGCTCTTCGTGCCGGAATGTAACCGGCCACGACAGACACGGCCACCAATGCGATCCCAGCAATGGCCAGCGTTGCAGGGTCGTCCGGCGTTAGCCCGTACAACATGGTCGCCACGTAACGCCCGGTCGCCATGCTGACGACTGCGCCGATCACTAATCCGAGTCCCGTCAGAACCGCCACATCCTTCAACACCAGCCAGACCAGCGATCCCGGACTGGCCCCGAGCGCGGCACGAATGCCGATCTCCGCGCGTCGCCGATTCACGGAATAGGAAACCAGGCCCGCGAGGCCGACGGCGGCGACAGTCAGCGCAAGCACACCAAATAAGGCCGATAGTGTTGCCATCAAACGCTCTTGAACGAGCGAGTCCTGAACTTGCGAATCAAACGTCCGGTACGTAAGTGTGATGTCCTTACTGATACCTGAGAAGGCATTGGTGATAGCCGGCGTGATACCTGCGATGCCTGCGCCCGTCTTCACCACGAACGCGGCGGTCAACCCGGCAGGCGTGTTTTGAGAAAATGGAAGATATGCGGTCGGTGGAACGACGTCGCGCAGGTTTCTGTACTTCGCGTCCTGTGCGATACCGACGATTTCAACCGATGCCCACTCCGTCCCTCCCATCCGGGTCCGGTACGTCATCCCGATCGGATTCTTTCCGGAATAGAATTTCTTCGCCGCCGTTTCATTGATGATCGCAACTTTCGGCGAGGTTGCCGTGTCCGCCGTGTTGAAATCGCGACCGGCAATGATCTGCGTCGACATCGAAGACAGGTAATCCGCTGTCACATAGTTCAGAAACATTCCATCGTCACCCCGTTTCGCGGGAGTGAATCCCTCCACCTGAACTGTCGTGTTCCACGTGCTGCCGGAAATCGGCGTCAACACGGCCGCTGCGGCCTTCTGAACAGACGGCAGGTTGCGGACAGTTTCCAGCATCCGCTCAAACAACGGCAGCCGCTGCTCAGGAGCGGAAACGGCACGCCGGATGTCGACATTGACGAACAAGACGTTCGACGTGCTGAATCCCGGCTTCATCTGGAGCAGCGTTGAGTAACTTCGGATGAACAGCGCCGCGCCGATCAGCAGCACGAGCGAGAGACCGACCTGGACCGCAACCAGCCAACGGCTGGCGCCGACACGGCCTTCAGCGGCGACGACGCTGCGGGACATTTCTCGAAGGGTCTCACCGGGCGAGCGGCGCGTGGCGCGAACGGCCGGAAACACACCGAACAAAATTCCGGTGAGCAATCCGACAGTAGTGGTGAATCCAAGGACGCGCCAATCCAGCGTCAGATCCAGGAAGGGTTGCGTCGTTGCAGTCGCCAACTGCGCCACGAGTATCCGGCTTGCAACCTGCGCCACGAGAATGCCGGCGACGGCTCCCGTGAGCGCGAGCACAATACTTTCGACGAGCAACTGCCGCAGCAAGCGCTTTCGCGACGCGCCCATTGAAATCCTCACGGCGATTTCTTTGCTTCGTGCTGTCGAGCGCGCCAAAAGAAGGTTTGCGATGTTCGCGCATGCCACCACCAGCACCAATCCGACAACGGCCATCAGCACGTATAACGCTTGGGAATATCGGATGCGAATGCCCGACTGCCCGTTGGCAGCCGGCGACAGAGAGAACGACCTGCTCAAGTAATCCTTTAAGTATTCCGGCGGCCAGTTGTCGGGCATTGTCGCTTCCCGAACAGCTGGCTGAAGCGCCTTCATGGCGGCGTCGGCTTGTTGAATCGATGAACCGGGCTTGAGACGGCCCATAACCGTGAGCCACCAACTGGACCGTTGATCCAGACTGGACCCGGCGCCTCGGATGATGGCTTCTGAGCAAAGCGGAGTGACGATGTCGAATTTCCGTCCGACATCCAAACCGAAAAACGACACTCCGGTAACGCCGATCACATTGAAAAGGTGACCATCGATGGACAAGCTTTTTCCGAGAGCAGCCGCCGGTGATCCAAACTCGCTTTGCGAGAAACCATAGCTGACAACAGCCACCGGACCATCGGATCCGCATCCACGACGATCGTCATCAGGTGTGAAAGTGCGACCGGCGATTGTTGTGACACCTAGAACGTCGAACATGCCGCCACTGGCATAAATCCCATTCACAAAACGCGTCTCACCCGCTGTCGAAAGGTTGAAGCGCTGGTTGGACCAGGCAAAAATCCCGTCGAACGCCGCCTGGTGATCGCGAATCTGCTCCCAAATCGGATTTGTCCACGAATCGTTCTCCTGTGCATCGGTCAACTTCACCAGCTGCTGCGGGTCCTTTACCGGCAGCGATTTCAGCATCACAGCATTCAGCAAACTGAAGATTGCCGTGTTTGCGCCGATGCCGAGAGCCAGTGATGCGACCGTGACAAGCGCAAATACCGGAGCTAGCCGCAATGACCGGAACGTGTATCGGATGTCCTGCACGAACGAGTCAACGAAATGCATCATTTTTTGGAGATTCCCCCCGTGGCTGATCGCAGTTTAGAAACGGAATTCAGCCCTCAGGTTGGCGTTTGTTAAAACACCGCGGTCGGATTGATCGGCGAGCCCGTCCCCTTCACCATCGGCAGCGGAGAAGCCGTCAGCAGAAATTCCCAGCGATTGCGCGCTGCCGCGGCGGCGGCAAGATCGTCAAGCTGGCAGTCATCAAAAAGAGGCATGCCCAGTGCGACCAGGACAAAGTTATGAACCGGCAGGTAATCGTCCGGATTGGTAATCTGGCTCGTCGGCGGAAACGGTACGACGCTTAAGGCTGCTTCGCTGCCAAGCACCGCTATATCGCGTTGGCGCAGCCACGGAATCACTGAGGCGTCGAGTCCCGCCGCGCTTTGGCCGACGTTCCACGGTCCGACCTGCGCGCGACGCGCCCATCGGCCCGTGCGGATGAACACGGCGTCCCCGGCAGAAATGCGAATGCCGGCCTTCTTCTCCCACGCTTCAAGATCCTCGACATAGACAGGTGTGCCGGGCTCGAGATACGGCACGCCTTTCAACCGCGGCAGATCGACCAGGATGCCGCGAGTGAAAATTCCTTCTTTGATGTTGTGAATCGAGCCTTTGGTGGCGCCGCCTTCCATGGTGACGTGTTCGGTTCGCAGAAAACCGTTGTACATCTTGCCATTGAGGAAATGGTGCGCCAGGCCGTCGAGATGCGTGTGTGCGTAACCGTGGAAGGAAACCGCGATGCGATCGGCTGATGCGGCGTCGCGCACGCTGACCATCGAGTGTTCGTATGGGTTGCCGTTGTCGACGTCACGCTCGGTCGCGGCATCGCGAGCAAGGCTCACGACAAAGCCGTCCTTCACCAGGGCCGCAGCCTGCCGGCGTTTCGCCGGCGTGATGAGATTCAGCGTTCCCTTCTCATCGTCCTTGCCCCACCGGCCCCAATTGGACAACTCTGTCTTCCAGCTGTCCATCAGAGCTTGCGTGACCACGTGATCCGCCGGAGCGGTGATTCCACGTCGTTGTTGCGCGCCGGCCAATGAAAGGCCGGCAATGATCAAGGAGATTGAGATAGCGCATACAGTTTTCATGCGCAGAGAATACCGCTGATGGGACTAATTCCTAAATCCAATTGGAAGAGAATACTCGCCAGAGGGAGTTCCCCTCCTGGAACAGGAGGGGCGCCGCGAGCGAAGCGAGCGGCGGGGTGGTCAATCGAGGATGGTTATGTGTGAGCGACCACCCCGGCGCTTCGCGCCTCCCCTCCTGTTCCAGGAGGGGAGCTTCCTGGCGCCGGCAAGCATTCCCCTCGGATAGGATTAGGAATTAACAATTAACGAATTAGTCAGATCCGCCGCCCCCTCCGCTTCCCCGTCCACCTTTCTTGTCTCCACCCTGCTCCTTCTCCTTCTGGAGTTCGATCATGTCGGCTCCGCCGGCCGATTCGCCGAGCAGGTGCTTCGCGAAATAATCGACTTTCATCCAGAAGAAGTAGTCGCCGACGTCGCCATAGGCGTGACGCTTGCCGGGAAACACAAACAGGTCGAAACGCTTGTTGGCTTTGATCAGCGCATCGGCGAGGCGAAGCGTGTTGGCCGGGTGCACGTTGTCATCGATATCTCCGGTGGTGATCAGCAAATGGCCCTTGAGGTTCTTCGCAATCTCGGAGTTCTTATCGATGCTGTACTCGAATTTGACGTTGCCGTCTTTATCGGTGACCTCTTTCACGCCGTGATTGGTCTCGCTCCAGTTCCGGTTGTAAACGTTGTTCTCGTGATTCCCCGACGAGGAGACGGCCACTTTGAAGAAGTCCGGATAGACGAGCAACGCAGCCGTGGACATGAAACCACCGCCCGAATGTCCGTAAATCCCGACCTTGTCGATGTCGATGAACGAATGCCGGCGAGCCAACTGTTCGATGGCAGCCTTCTTATCGGCGAGGCCGTAATCGCGTAAATTGCCGTAGCCGTAATTGTGATACCACTTCGATCGCTGCGGATTGCCGCCACGATTTCCAACCTCGATAACGATGAATCCAACCTGTGCGAGCGCGATTCGCTCGTTTCTCGGCGTGAAAGTCTTCGTCACGCTTTCGGTCTGCGGGCCGGGATAGACAAACGCGATGATGGGATACTTCTTCTTTACGTCGAAGTCGAAGGGCTTGTACATCACGCCATAAAGATCCGTGATGCCGTCGTCTGCTTTGACCTGGAACGGTTCGGGAAACTGATAGCCGGCTTCGAGAAGTGCAGAAGTGTCCGTCGTCTCGAGACCGGACGCCTTGTTACCGATGTCATCGTACAGCAAGGATTCGGGAGCTGTGTTCACACGCGACGCATTATCGACGAAGTATTTGTTCGAATCGGACATGCTGATGGCGTGCGAGGCATTGCCGGGATTCAGAAGCTTCAAACCGGTGCCGTCAAGGTTTACCCGGTAGAGATGAGAGTAATAAGGGTCTTCGCCTTTTTCGCGTCCATTGCCGGTGAAGTAAAGTACGCGAGCTTTCTCGTCTACACCGACGATCGTATCCGTCACGTACTCGCCCGACGTAATCTGGTTCTTCAGGTTTCCACTCGCATCGTACAGATAATAATGGCCCCAACCGTCTCGCTCGGACCAGTGAATCAGTTCCTGACCATTATTGATGATGCGTAACGGCTTGTTTTCAATGTAGGTGTTCAACCGCTCTTCGATCAGGACTCGAACTTCTCCGGAATTCGCGTTCGCTTCGCAAATATCGAGCCGCTGCCGATCGCGGCTGAAACGCGTGAAGTAGAACCGGTCGGAATTGTTGCTGAGCCACTGCGGCTCGGTCTTTTCTTTCTCGCGATTGATGTTGGTGATTTCCTCAGACGAAACACCCAGGAGCTGATCCTTGAAGCGATCGGCTTTCACGGCGACCTTTCCTTTGCTCTCGAGCGTGATCACCGACATCTCCGCCTGCGGCGCGTTTTCCTCGCCGGGCATGACGTACTTGTAGGACTCGAGCGTCGGCCGTGGATTCGACAGCGAATTGATAACGAACAGATCGGCGACTTTCCGTTGATCTTGCCGCACCGTCGAAATCCGTCGCGAATCCTTGGACCAGTACAGTTGGATCGCGGGAAGCCGCAGCTTATTCAACTTCTCTTTGTCGCCGAGATCTTTGTCCGAGATCTTGAGATCGCGCTTGTCATCGTCGCTAATGCGCCGTGCATAACTAAAATCCTGCACCCCGTCCGTGGTCAGTTGCGTTTCGACGATAGAAGCATCATCGCCCTTCTTGCGGGCCTTCTCGTAGTTCGCCGCATCCATCATGTAAAGATTGTGGTTCTTCGCGAAGACCACCGTGTTCTCGTCGGGTGAAACTGACGCCCACCGCGGCTTCTTGGGTGGCTCGAAGTTGTCGAGGAGAACGGTCTTCGCGGTGGCCAGATCGTGCTCGAAATAGAGCGTCTTTGTTTTGCTGTTCGCACTGTCCTTGTCGTCTTTGTTTTCGGGCGCCTTGTAGTTGGGGATGTCGGCATCCTTCGGGACGTCGAGGGCAAACTGAAGCACGGTGTCCTTTTTGACCATCTTCAGATCCTTGATCGGGATGTGCTGCGCGTCGAAAGGCGTGCGCGTCAAAAGGCTCAATGTGGCCGCCATTTTCGCGTTGTCGAAGAGAGGTGTTTTGCTTTTCCGAACAGGATCGACAATGAAGTACGACTTTCCTTTGTTGGTTTCGTACGCGTACCAGAAGCGATCACCGGTTTCCATCCAATGCGGCGTAACGGAGGTGTCGAAGACAAGTTTCCCGATCTTCTGCTGCGTCCACCGCGACGCCAGTTCGTAATTGGGTTTTACGACGGATGCGGTCGCTATGCCGTTTCCGTTAGGGCTCTGCGCAAGCGCAGCGAACGGCGACACCACTACAAACACGAATATCAATGTCCAAGCGACAAAGACTCTCATATACACGGACCTCCTCCCGGGTGCGATTGCGCGCAAGTATAGCAGTGCATTGGCTTTTTAATGAGACGTGATGCAAAGCAAAAAACACGCCGGCGTAAAGCCGGCGGCTACGAGGTTCACGTGACATTGGGCGCGTAGCCGCGGGCTTTATGCCCGCGTGTTTCGGGTTTGCGAAATGTAGCAGCTTAGCGTTTTCCGGGACCGTACAATACGCGGCCCGGCCGCGCTTCCGTCATCGCGCCGTTTTCGAAGACGATCTGGCCATTGACGATGACTTGAGAAAACCCTTCGGCGTATTGATGCGGATTCTCGAAGGTGGCAGTGTCGCGAACTCTGGCCGGATCGAAGACGGCGATGTCGGCTCTCATGCCGGCCTTCAAAACACCACGATCTCCGAGATTCAAGCGCTGAGCCGGAAATGCGGTCATCTTGCGGATGGCTTCTTCAAGCGTGAGCGTGTGTTTCTCGCGCACGTACAATCCCAGCACTCTTGCGAAGGTGCCATAGCTGCGCGGATGCGGATTCGCCCGGCCGAAAATCGGCACCTCGCCATCAGAGGCAATCGAAGTAGTCGGATGCCGTAAGATCGCTTCGAGATCGCGCTCGGCCATGGCGTGAAAGATCCCCTGACAGCCTCCCTGCTCGACGATCCAAAACGTCGCTTCCGCGGCGTTATCGAGATTCATCTGCATGCCACGCTGGCGCATCACGTCAGCCAGCGTTTTGCCCGCGAGCGACGCATCGAAACCACAACTCGCCAGTTGCACATTCTTCGGATCACCGCCGCCGCGTTCGTCGCGGAGCATCATAACGGTGTCGGCTTTGATCTCGGAACGTTGCGAAGGATTCTTAAGCTTCGCCAGTATCGCCTGCCGATCGCCTTCCAGCGCCCATGCTGGTAACAGCGCAGCCTGAATACTTGTGCTCGACGCCGTGTAAGGATACTGATCGCTGGTCACGTCTACACCTCGCGCACGAGCATCTTCGACCAGTTTCAGAGCGTCCTCGCTTTTTCCAAAGTTCGGGGCACCGATAACTTTCTGGTGGCTGATCTGGGTCGGCAGATTGCCACCCGCTCCAATCGCGATGGTTTCTTTAACGCTGTCGAGCAGCCGTGCAGCGTCGTCGCGCTGGTGCGACTCATGCATGCCGCCATATTTCCCAACAACCTTCGCAAGTTCGATAACTTCTGCGGTCGATGAAAAAGTGCCCGGTACATAAAACAGGCCCGTGCTTAGGCCAAAGGCGCCGTCTTTCATTCCCTGTTCGACGAGCGCCTGCATCTTCGTTATCTCTTCAGGCGTGGCTTTCCGATTGATGTTGCCGATCACCGCGGTGCGAACAGACCCCTGCCCAATAAAACTTCCGATGTTGAGCGATTTCTTCAGCTCTGCGAGCCTGTCGAGAAATGGAGCCAGCGGCACCGGAGATGAACCATCCGGCCCTTCCATAATCGTCGTGACTCCCTGCCGAACGTAATTCGGCGCGGTGGGCACCTCAAAAATGCCGCGGCTGGCATGCGTGTGAATGTCGATGAAGCCCGGCGCGATCACGTTCCCTGAAACATCGATTACGCGAGTGGCAGCACCGTCGATATGGGGAGCAATCAAGGCGATGGAGTCACCTCGGATCCCGACGTCGCCACGAAACCAGGGACTACCGGTGCCGTCAACAATGCGGCCGTTCTTCAGTAGAAGATCGAACGCCGGCTGCTGCGCATGCAGCCATCCCGCCAACGTTAGCGCAATCACAAGCGGCAGCAAGTATCGGGTTGCCATGCCGCGGATTTTAGCCTCGGCAGGACACAACTCCAAACTCATAACTGATGAGCGTATTGCAAAACCCAAAGACCGCGGGTGTCTAAAATTAGGCAAGTCGTTTGAGCAGGCGGATGCCCCTCCTTCGCGAAGGAGGGGTGGCTGCGCATCAAGAAATGGCCCCATTCCTTTAATGGCGCAGACGGGGTGGTTGTTTCAAGCCACCGATAAGCGGATCCTTGAAACAACCACCCCGTCCGCTCCACAAAGGATGCTTCGCAGCATTTTCTTTAGGTCGCGTCCACCCCTCCTTCGTGAAGGAGGGGTATCCGCTCGCCCGAATCGTGTTTCCTAATTGGGACAACCTCCCTGTCCAGGAGGGGAAATTTGGGTTTTGCGACACTCTCTCAGAGCTGAATATACTGTCGCCGTGCGTAAGTGGATCAGCAGGGTCGCTCTAGCCATCGTGGCGCTGGTGGGTCTCGCGTTCGCGGGGCTCAGCTACAGGATGGGAAGTGCGCGAGATGCGTACGGCATGTTGCGTTACGCTCTGCCGCGGATGAGCCAGGGTGAAGTGAAAGTCGGCGACAAAGCTCCCGACGTCGAACTGATCTCGACGGACGGCGCCAGCCGGCTGCATTTGCGCGACAAGATCGGCCCGCGGCCGCTCGTGCTTATATTCGGGAGCTATACCTGACCGCCCTTCCGCACCAAGGTAGGTTACCTTGCTGAAACATACGAACGGTTCAAAGGAAACGCGGAGTTCCTTACCATTTATATTCGCGAGGCGCATCCGGAAGACGAGTGGCAAATGGACTCCAACATACAACAGGACGTCTGTTACCGGCAGCCGCAGTCTTTGGCGGATCGAGTGGCGATCGTCAAAGATTTCGTGACCAGGTTCTCCTATCCGATTCCGATCGTGATCGACTCGATGGCTGATACCGCAGACCGGATCTATGGCGGCTGGCCGGAGCGGCTCTACATCATCGATATCGACGGGACCATTGTGTACAAAGGCGGAATCGGACCGTTCGACTTCCATCCCGAACAAGTGCGCGAGTGGCTGTCGCAGCGATTCCCATCGTCGCAATGAAGCCGATTGTCGTCATCAATCCGAATTCAACGGAAGCCGTGACCGCTGGGATCGACCGGTCGATCGCCCCGCTGCGAATGAGCGATGGACCGCCAATTGAATGCCTCACATTGAAAGAAGGTCCGCCCGGTATCGAGTCTCAGGAGACGGCCGATTCCGTCATCATGCCGCTCTGCCGGCTGATCCGATCCATGGAGTCGGAAGGAAGCGCATTCGTCATCGCTTGTTTCAGTGATCCGGGACTGCACGCTGCTCGCGAAGTGACTTCAAAGCCGGTATTCGGAATCGCAGAATGTTCGATCGCAACAGCACTGACGCGTGGCGATCGATTTGGAATCATTTCGATTCTCGACAATGCCGTCGTCCGCCATCGCCGTCTCATCCGATCGATGGGATTGTCGGACCGTTTCGGCGGCGATGTTGCGATTGGGATCGGCATCCAGGGACTGGGCGACGAAAGTGCGGTGCTTGAACGGATGACCTCGGCCGGAGCGCGCCTGCGCGATGAGTATGGATGCGACGTCCTGATTATGGGATGTGCCGGCATGGCTCGCTACCGGCAAAGGCTTGAAACCTCGCTGTGCCTTCCAGTCATCGAGCCGACTTTTGCGGCGGTCACCATGGCTATCGGACAGTTGATGACACCGTAAGTCCGCGGATCGCGATAGGAATTCCATTAGTCGGAGTAAACCCGACGTTCCACTGGACACACCAAAAACACACATTCGACGCGTCTTCGGGACTATGCCCGACACGTGCGAAGTATGGCAATTTGTTGCACTTCAGGAACTCATAGTCGCTCGATCATAACTGCCACACCAATTGCTTTAAAACGGGTCGGTGAGATACGAACCGGATCCGATGATCAGTGTCAGGAATTTCACCAGCAGGGATGTCAGACAGGTGTCCCGACTGTGGCTAAAAGTGTTTTCTCCGGCCCGCGCTCGCTCTGAACCCCCGGGTCTCGAACAATACCTCGAGGAAGTCTTTCTACAGAATCCCTGGCGCGCGAATCATCTGTCGTCTCTAGTTTGCGAGGACCGCGAGGGGGCTATCGTTGGTTTCATCGGAGTTCTTCCCCGCCGAATGCGATTCCACGGAGAGCCCCTGACGGTCGCAGTTGCCTCGCAGCTCATGATCGATCCGGAGAAACCATCGCCGCTCGCCTCTGTCTCGCTGTTACGTCATTTCTTCAATGGGCCGCAGGATCTGTCGTTTTCTGACGGCGCGAACCAACGGGCATTGAAGATGTGGGAAGCAGGCGGTGGCAGCGCCGCCCTCTTGTATTCCGCGGAGTGGACGCGAGTGTTAAGGCCTGCCGGGTATGCTGCACAACTCTGGGAACGTCGGGGAGCATCCGGTTTTCTATCGCGAGCCATCCGTCCGTTAGGTCGGGTTCTGGATTTGGCCGCCTCTAAGCTGTCTCAGTCGCCATACCGCGTATTCAAACCTGTCCAGACGCGAGTCGAAGAAGGCGCGGACGCAGGCATCCTGCTCGACTGCATTCGAAAGTTTTCCGCCCGGCGCGCTCTCCAGCCCGAATACGACCTGAATTCCTTCCGCTGGCTGCTGAGCAAGGCGTCCGAACAAGAGAAACACGGGCATCTTCAAAGCGCACTCGTGAAGGGCGCCGCCGGAGAGCTCCTCGGATGGTACGTGTACTACGTCAGACGTGGAGGAATCGCGCAAGTGCTGCAAGTTGGCGGAGAACCGCGCCACATTGGCCGGGTGCTCGAACGATTGTTTTATTGCGCCCACCAAAAAGGCGCCGTTGCGGTTTCGGGTCAACTGGAGCCTGCATTCGTCCACGCTTTGGCCGGCGCACATTGCAATTTCGCGTGGTCGAGCGGAGTGATCATTCAATCGCGCAACCAACGATTGCTTAACGCAATCCACCGTGGCGATGCGTTTCTGTCCAGATTTGAAGGCGAATGGTGGATGCGTTTTTGTGATTTGCATCCCGCGGAGGCGTAGACATGTGCGGCATCGCAGGTATCTGGGACCTCCATGGTCGTGGTCCGGAGCCCCGGCTTCTCAATCGCATGATTCAGGCGATTCGGCACCGTGGTCCGGACGACGTCGGAATACATACCGAAGACGGCGTCGGCCTGGCGCACGCCCGCCTCAGCATCATCGATCTCGCTGGAGGCCATCAGCCAATGTCCGCCGACAACGGTGCTCTTTGGATCACATTCAACGGAGAGATCTTCAATTATCTCGAGTTGCGAAGCGAACTCGTCCGTAAAGGAGTTCGCTTCGCAACCAACTCGGATACGGAAGTCATTCTTCAGCAGTACCGGCTCAGGGGCGAACGTTGCGTCGAAGACTTCGAAGGACAGTGGGCCTTCGCGATCTGGGATGCCCGTCAAGGCAAGCTGTTTTTGTCGCGCGATCGGCTCGGTGTCAGACCTCTCTTCTACGCCACTCGCGAGGGAAGATTCGCGTTCGCGTCCGAGATAAAGGCGCTGCTGGTCATTCCGGAAATCTCTCGGCAACTGAATCCTGCAGCACTCGATCAGATCTTCACGTTCTGGTCGTCGGTGCCGCCGGCCACAATCTTCCGCGACGTCCACGAACTGCCACCCGGTTCTTCCATGACTTTGCAGGATGGAGAATTGAAAACTTATCGGTACTGGCAGCCGGACTATGTCGAAGAACCGATGAGCGAAGATCAGGCCGGCGAACGATTGATGGTTTTGCTGGAAGATGCGGTTCGCTTACGGCTTCGCGCCAACGTTCCGGTCGGCACGTATGTCAGCGGCGGTCTCGATTCCGCGATCGTGACTGCTCTCGTACGACGAATCACCAGCGGCCCGTTGCAGGCCTTCTCGATCAGTTTCGATGATCCGGAATTCGACGAAGCCAGCTACCAGGAAGAACTCAGCCGATCGCTCGAACTCGAACGTCACGAGATTCGATGCTCGCCCCACATGATCGGACAAGTGTTCCCCGAGACGGTGTGGCATGCCGAGCGACCGATCCTCAGAACAGCACCGGCTCCGCTCTATCTTCTAGCGAAGCTTGTTCGCGACAACAATTACAAGGTCGTGTTGACGGGCGAGGGTTCCGACGAAATGTTCGGCGGCTACGACATTTTCAAGGAAGCCAAGATACGCGCGTATTGGGCATCGCGCCTCGACTCGACGCGTAGACCCAAACTTCTCGAAAGGCTTTACCCATACCTGCCGAAACTGCAGTTGCAGTCTCCGACATACCTGAAGTCTTTCTTCCGTGTTTCGGCTGAGGAAGCCGCAGATCCGTTCTTCTCGCACTTACCGCGCTGGGAATTGACTTCGAAACTGAAAGCGTTCTTTTCCGACACGATTAAGGACGAATTGAAATCAAATTCTTCAAAGTCGCAGCTCGAGCTCTCGTTACCTGTGAGCTTCTTCGGCTGGGATGCGTTTCGACGGGCCCAGTACCTGGAGTCGTTGCTGCTCATGCCCGGGTACATTCTATCCGCTCAAGGCGACCGCATGGCGATGGCGCACGGAGTTGAAGCGCGATTTCCATTCCTCGACTCGCGGGTTGTGCGGCTCGCGAACTCGTTGCCGGTGCCGTTGAAAATGAAGGTTCTGAACGAAAAGTACATTCTGAAACAGTGCGCCCGAGGATTGATTCCCGAATCCATACGGAAAAGGCACAAGCAGCCGTATCGGGCTCCCGAAGCAGCTAGTTTTCTTTCAAAGGCGTCGGGCCTGGAGTATGTCGACGAACTGCTCAACCCCGAACACGTTCGGAAAAGCGGAATCTTCAATCCGACAGCCGTACAGAATCTGATTGCCAAGTTCCGCCGGGGCCAGGCGATTGGGATTAAGGACAATATGGCCTTTTTGGGAATTCTTTCGACACAGCTGGTTGTTCATCAATTCATCAATCGACAGGAGTCCTACAATGCAACACGAATTGCTTAAATTCATCCAGGAGAACTTCATGTTCGGGCTTGATAACTTCGAGTTATCCCCGGACGATTCTCTGATTGAAAGAGGATTGATCGATTCAACGGGCGTTCTCGAGCTGATCGCATTTCTGGAACAGAAGTACGTGATCAAAATCGAGGACAGCGAACTGGTGCCGGAGAACCTGGACAGCATCAACGCCCTGACACGATTCATCGAAAGAAAAACCAGGACGGGCGTTCATACATGCAATTAGAGGAGCTTCTTCAAAAGAGCGCGCGGTCCTTTCCGGACAAAACCGCAGTCATCGTTGGCGAACAGCGATGGACGTACAGCGCGATTGACGCTCAATCCAATCGCGTGGCACGCAGGCTTGCCGAAAAAGGCGTCAAACGGTTCGATCGAGTCGTCATCTGGCTCGAAAACTCGATCGAATGCGTGATTTCCATCTTCGCCGCGGTGAAGGCAGGAGCAACGTTCGTCGTTCTTAACTCTGGCACAAAGCCAGACAAGCTTGGCTACATTGTCAATGATTGCACTGCAGCGGCACTTGTCACCGACTCTGCGCGGTTCACCTCTCTTCGGAGCACCAGCCGGGACATTCCCGCTGTAGTTTTGATTGCGGAAGACATTCTGGACGAGCGCGGTTCGGCCGAGCCGGTACAGAATTGCGGCATCGACATGGATCTCGCCGCTCTTGTCTACACGTCGGGGTCGACCGGCAAACCCAAAGGCGTGATGTTGACGCACCTCAACATGGTGTCGGCTGCGACATCGATCACGACCTATCTCGAGAACACGGCGGATGACGTCATTTTGAACGTGCTTCCTCTCGCGTTCGACTACGGTCTGTATCAGCTCTTAATGGCATTCAAGATGGGCGCGACGCTTGTCCTGGAGAAAGCGTTTACGTATCCGGCTGCCGTGCTGAACTGCATCGTGAAGGAAAAGGTCACGGGATTTCCGATTGTTCCGACGATCTCATCCATTCTGCTTCAGATGGACCTCAGCGGCTGGGATTTGTCGCACCTTCGGTACATCACAAACACCGGCGCGGCGCTTCCGGGGAATCACATCAGCCA
>Ga0209382_10002957_pt1 | contig 24050 bp, 21 predicted proteins | sample SoiMetdeltSBSDD5_FD_187599 | JGI IMG/M metagenome (GOLD analysis project Ga0209382, IMG submission 187599) | Bulk soil microbial communities from a Populus tree surrounding site in Tennessee, USA - Soil MetaG P. deltoides SBSDD5 (SPAdes) (version 2) | ecosystem: Environmental > Terrestrial >...
ACGGCGCTCGTCGGCTCCCGGCCGGCGACATCGGGCTGTGGCGCAGTTTGGTAGCGCACTTGACTGGGGGTCAAGGGGTCGCCGGTTCGAATCCGGCCAGCCCGACCACTGAAGAAGGTGCTCCGGACCGGGCAAACGTACTGGTCAGAGAGGGTCCGCAGCGTTTCGCCGGTTCATGGATCGGATTGGCCGTTGGGGACCAGTGGGACCAGCATGGGACGAAGTGGTCCCCCACGGCCACTTGACTTGGCCGCAGCTGCTGGTTCGTCGGCGAACCGCTCTATCGCCGGCAGATGAGTCGCGGTCCGATGTAGGTCTCAGATATTGACTGTCAGCGAGTCGGTCGCGGTAAGACGACCACAAGTGATCTCGCGGTGCTGGTCCTCGGCCCAGTCGTTGTCATCGGATCTACTCGCCGCGAAGCTCGACGTCGGCTTGATGGCGACGAAAGGCCCTTTCAAGTTCGTGCTCGCGGTAGACCTGCCAGAAGGTCTCGTCGTCGTCACCGCCCCTGAACTCGAAGCCAAGCACGCGGAGCAGGGCGTCGGCGAGGTCACCCCCGTGCATGACGGTTGACTCAGCCTGCGTCCTTTCCCAGCGCGTCGTGGCGTCGGGGATCGCGGCATAGTACGCCATGTATTGGTCCCACACGGGTTCGACGATCGCCTCCCAGTTCGCCCTCGCCGCCGAGTCGAGGCGTGCGGGATCGAACGGAGCGAACGGCTGACCGGCGAACAAGTGGGCAAGTCGTTTTGAGAAGCGGTCGAGCCCTTCAAGGACGCTGTCCCTCATGGAAAGGACATCGTTGGACTGGCGGAATTGGAGCACCGCTTCGAGCATTCCGGCATTGGCGTCCATCAGCGCGTCGCCGAACTCGGTCGCGGCCGCGTCAGGATGAACCGGGTAGCCGAGACCCATCACTGCTCTTTCCACGCGGAACTCGTCCAGCGCCTGCGCGGCGACGTAGGTAAGGAGCCGTTGCCCAAGTCGGCGACAACCACCACATGGGCGACATCATCACCTGCCGCCTGTCAGACGGTGCCTGTCACCTCGTCGCCAAGGCGCCTCGATCCCCTTCCGAGGCCCGCTTGGTGGTCGGCCAGAGCCTTCCCTGACAGCTGACCAGAGCCGACGCCCGCCAATGGGGACTGTCGGCTTGTCAGGATTGCGGATCGTGAATCCAACGCACTACCGTGACGCACCATCGGCACGACTGCGCGGAACGCGGCAGATGGGGTGCGCTTTCTCCGATTAGGGTTCAGGGAATGGAGCCGACGGAGAGTCAGGGCCCTTACCAGCCACGAACGCCGCCGATGACCGAGGACGATCCGGTTGTGCAGTGGCTGCTGCGGGGCGATCCAGCGATCCGCTGGCAGGTGCTGCGCGACCTCGTCAGCGCCTCGGAGACCGAGGTCGCGACCGAGCGAGCGCGGGTGGAGCACGAGGGCTGGGGTGCTCGGCTGCTGGCGCTCCGGGCTCCTGATGGCCTGTGGGCGGACGGGGCCTGCTTTCCGAATACGGCGGCGTTCGCAGCGGCCACTGCGCGGGCTCTGGCTGCCGGTGGGCCCCCGCCGCCTTTCCCGTCGCCGGACGCGGAACCGGCCGAGGCACCGACCGACCTTTCGCGTGCCGGGGGCCAGCCGTGGACCGCGACGTACCGGGTCCTGCTGGACCTGTACTGCTTGGGCGCACCCCCGGACAGTCCGGTGATGCAGGAGACCGCACACCTGGTGGCCCGTAACTGCCGCTGGGAGTGCGACGGGCTACCGTTCTTCGCCGGCGAGGAGGACTGCTGCATCAACGCCGGCACGATCCTGATCGGTGCCTACCTGGGCGTCGACGTCGACCCGGTGGTGCAGCGGCTCGTGGCCGACCAGATGCCGGATGGTGGCTGGAACTGCTGGGCCGAGACGCGCCCAGCGCCGGGATCCTTCGCAAGCACCCTGGACGTGATCGGCGCTCTGCTGAGGTGGGAGCGCCATACCGGCGGATCTGAAGAGGTCCGCCGGGCTCGCCGGGACGGAGAGGAGTACCTGCTCCGCCGCAACCTCTTCCGGTCGTTACGCACGGGCGAGGTGGTCAACCCGCAGTGGGAACTGTTCTCCTACCCCCCACGCTGGCACTACGACCTGCTCAAGGCCACGGAGTACTTCGCCCTGCGTGGGGGCATTCCGGATCCGCGGCTGGCCGAAGCGATCGACCGCGTCCGCGCAAAGCGCCGACCCGACGGGCGTTGGCTGCTCGAGAACACCCACCCCGGCGCGGTCCACTTCCGGTTCGAGGAACCCGACGGCACGCCCAGCCGGTGGAACACGTTGAGGGCGCTGCGGGTGCTGCGCTGGTACGAGGCGTCCGCCCACTCCGGCAGCGCGAGCCAGGCGCCTTGACGACAGGAGGCGACATCGCGTCGACCGTGGCAGTTGAGCCGTTCCTGTGGAGGAGCCATCAGCGGTAACGCGACTTGCTACCAGGCAAGACGCACGACCGAGAGTGCCACGAGACCCGTCCGCCTCCCGGGTACGGCACCGGAGCCCTATGCGGGACTGCGGCGGACTCCGCATGCGACCGCACGCTCATCGGCATGTGTCGCCGAGCCGGTTAAGGCGGCGGGAAAGTCGGTACCGGAGGATGGGGAGCTTGCGCGCGGAGGGCCGGCCCTCTGGTGCGGCCGTCGGCCATGAGGACGTTCCTGGATGCTTGCTCCCAGACAAGGGCCGATCCTCGTGCGCTTGCGCGGGTTGGCAGTGGGTTGAGACTTGTCAGCAGTGGATGCGTGCACACGAAGTCGGTGGAGCGTTGCACACCGCGTCAGGTGTGCAGCTGCAGACAGCGCTGGCCGTGGGGGTAACCACCCAGCGGGCCACTCCGGAGACTTCGGTGAGGCTCGTTGTTCGAGTCAGACAGCGCGTACGAAGTCGGTGACCACGGGCCAGAAGGCCTCGGGTGCGTCGAGCCAGGTGAAGTGCCCCGCCTTCTTGATCATCTCTAACCGGCCCTGGCCGGCGGGCAGTGCCGCCACGATCTCCTCGGATGCGCCGACTGGTGTGACCGGGTCGCGCTCGCCAACGCAGATCAGTGTTGGCGAGTTGATCACCGCGAGCTGGTCGAGGATGTCGGTTCCGCGGACCAGGTCCATCCCCGGTCGGTTGAGGGCGAGGTTCTGGGGGGAGGCTGCGCGTTTGCGCTCGTCCGGGACGTGGGTCCCGAACGCGGCGTAGACGCGTTCGCCTTCTTCGTCGGACAGCTCCTCGCCGGCGTAGCTTCGGCGGGCGAGCTCGCCGACCTCGTCGCCGGCGATTGCGGTGAACGCCGTGGCCAGCCGTTCGTGGTCCCACCTGGCGAAGCCGGACTGGACGATGATCCCCGCGGCGTGGCCTGGGTGACGGGCTGCGTAGAGCAGGGCGATCGGTCCGCCCATCGAGTGCCCGAGCACGACGGGCCGCTCGATGCCGAGAGCATCGCAGAGCGACCGCACGTCGTCCGCACACTGCTCGAAGCTCCACTCCTCCGGGTCGCCCCAGGTGGAGCGGCCATGTCCGCGTAGGTCGAGGTAGACAACCTGGGCGACCTGGGCCAGTCGACCGAAGTCGGGAGTGAAGTAGGAATGGTCGAACGTCCCAGGGCCTCCGTGCACGAGAACAACGGTCGGACGCCGGCGATGCTCCGTGCCGTCCCAGACGAGGCCCAGGCCCTCGACGTCGAACCACAGCCGCACTGCGTTCTCCTCGACGTACATTCCTTGTCTCCTTGCCATCACGGGTGTGGAAGGCGCCCGAGTCCCCACACCATGTCGTAGAGCACGCCCGGCCTGCCGGCCCGGTCGAAGTCGTCGAAGGTGACGGTGGGAGTGTCCGGGTCGTCGCGATCGAGCAGGAACGTCCTCCGGTCGAGTGGCATAGCCTCCCTGGCGATGCCGTCCTCGCTGACGAGCAGTCCGCGGGCGGACTCGGTCACGTCCACTCGGCGATCTGGCCAGCCGTAGGCACCGGCGTACGGCGTGAGCTGCTCGGGTACGTCTGGCGGCGGGTCCAGGCGCCGTGACGCGACGTTGACCCCGAACCGTTCCGGCACCACTTCCGCCAAGACCGAGCGCGCCAAGGCGCGCCCGGCGCTGCCGTTGCTGAGGACGACCACGGCACCGGCCCGGTCCGGGAGTAACCGGAGGACCGACCGCTGTCCGTTCACCACGCCGTCCCAGCCCCAAACCTCAGTGTCACCCCAGTCGAACCGGCCGAGTCCCAAGCCCCACGCGTCGAACCAGCCGGGTATCGAGACATCGGCGTGGACCACCCGCAGCGGCGCTGTAACGGAGTCGGCGAGATGCCACGCGGCGAACCGGAGCATGTCCTCGAGCGTCGAGGCGATTGTGGCACCCGCGGGGCTGAAGGCTCGGCACAGCAACGGCTCGACCCGGATCGGTCCTCCTGGCGATGCGTCATGCCCGATCGCCCGGTCGACGTTCGCGGACGTCGTCCACGTCGTCTCACACAGCCCGGCCCCCGCGAGCAGCCGAGGCATGGCCTCCTCCCAGACCACACCGGTCACGGTCTCGATCACCCGACCCAGCGCGCACCAGCCGACGTTCGCGTAGGACCAGTGTTCGCCGGACGGCGCCTGCTGGGCGACCTCCTCCACCAACCGGGCCAAGGCCCGATCGTCGTCGCCGTTGTGCTCGTCGAACCCGAACTCCAGGGCCGCTCGCAGCGGTACGGGCGACCGGTTCGCTAGGAGGTCGCGAAGGGTCGCGGTCTGCGCCCATGGACACCGCCGCAGCTCCGGAACACGAGAGGCCACCTGATCGTCCAGGGACAGCTGATGCTCGGCGTCGAGGACCGCCAACGCCGACGCGACCATCAACTTAGTGAGCGAACCGATCCCGAATCGGGTGGACGCCGTCACCGGGCTCGCGGTTCGCAGGTCGGCGACACCGCAGTACGCCGCGACCCGCTGTCCGTGCCGGAGCACCCCGACTGCCGCCCCGGGAACGCCCTGTGCCATCGCGTGCCTCCGGAGAAGGGCCGCCAGGGCACGCTCATCCACGGACCGAGCGTACTGCGAATCGACTGCGGCCTACTGGGCGCGCTGACGCGGCGGATTGCCACGACGTGAAGCTTTGTTCGTGACCCCACGTCCCTGCAATGGAGCCCGATTCTTGACGTGAAGGATCCATGTGCTCAGGCTCCCGCAGCTCGGAGATGTGCACCGTCGGCCGCCGAGAGGTGGCGCGAGAGTAGCAGTCCGGCGTCGGTTACCGACTTTCGGCTGGGATGGAGGTACCGCTGCGTTGTCGTGAGCGATCCGTGCCCAGCGATCTTCTGCAGGGTGTGGACGGGTACGCCGGCGTCAGCGAGCCACGTCAATGCGGTGTGCCGCAGGTCGTGCCGTCGAAGGTGCTCGAAGCCGAGCGCCCTCACGACCTCGTTCCAGTGGGTCGCGTCTCGCAGGACCGCGGTCGTTATTCGGCCTCCACGAGGCCCGCGAAATAAGCGAGCATCAGGATCGGCACCTGCGATCTCAATCCGCCGTTCGACCAGCGGCCGGATCTCTTCGATGAGGGGAACTGTCCGCGCGCGCTTGCCCTTGGTTCCCTTGTCCACAAGTCCGCCCGGACTCGGCGTGGTCTGACGGCGAACCTCCCAGAGCCATTCGTCTGTGTTGACGTCCCGGACGCGGCACCCAGAGACCTCCCCGATGCGCGCACCTGTCGCGCCAGCGAACTTCACGACGTCGCCCCAACCTAGGTACTGATTCCGGGACCGCGCGACGAGTGCGTCTGCAAGCAGCGTCAGCGAGGTCCAGTCCGGCAACGCGAGGGCACGCGGGTCATCGAGCTCATCTTCCGCCAGCTTGTACTGACTCTGCCAGCCGTAGATTCGCGCGGGATTTCGGTCGACAAGACCGTCCCGGACAGCTTGCTCCATGACCTTGACGAGCATCGCGAGCGTGTTCTTGACCGTCGAACGGCCATGGCCATCGGCGATCCAGCTGACAACAGCGCGATCAACAGCACCGTAGGTGATCATCCGGACGGCTATATGGCCGAGCGAAGGAACGATCCGCAGCCGCCATCCCGCCAGGTACGGGTGAGTCGTATTCGCCTCCAAGCCGCGAAGGACGAGCTCGAGGTTGTGCTCCCCATACTCGGCGAGGTTCATTGTCGCGATGCTCGGATCGAGACCGGCCGCTGCCGCTTGCTGGAGTTCTACGATCCAGGCTTCCGCTTCGTTCGGAGCTTCGAACGCCTTGGATTTTGATCGGCGCCCGCCTGTCGCCGGATCTCGCCATCTCACTCGAGCTCGATGAGTCGATCCGCGCGCCTCTACGTCGGCGGAGAGCGATACACCGCTCGGTGGATGCTCTGCTCGCGCCGTTGACTCAGCTTCGGGCGCCATCTGCCTGAGCCAAGCTTTAGCCTCGGCGCGACTAACGAACGACTTCGACCTCGACTCTCGTCCGGTGCTTGGATCTAGCCAGCGAAGACGGGCGCGATACGGCCGGGCTCGACCTGGCCGTTCCTCGATGTCGATCGAAACGGTCGCGCCTTCGGGCGGACGGCGACCCGGATCTTGTTCGAGGCTCGTTTCCTTGTCCGTCATCGTCCGGCGTCCTCGCTTGGCTTGGCGGTGGTAGTTTCGCACGGCATTGACGTGCGGCGCGAAGAGCTGATCGGTAGCCATTGTCGGTGCCTCGTGCGACGCTGGGTCGCATGGAGGTCTTGGCCTCTGACGTTGAGCGGATCCCAGCCGCGAATCTGAACGTGTCGCTGGATCAGTTCGTCGCAGTCTGGCAGGAGGCCGAGAAGCTCGACGCATCTGGTGATGGCGACTGGTACGTCACCGGCGTCGTCGAGACCTGCCGTTGGTTGGGCCATGCGGTGGTCGATGGCCCAGACGGCCGGCGCGAGTTGGCCTATGCACCGGTGACGAATACGAACCGGATGGCGATTGAGGAGTTGATCGAGGCCGAGTGCGTTCGCGCTGACGTCCTGGCGATGCGTCGACCGATCCCGAGCTGGTTGCAGAAGCGTCCGAGATGGATCGACGGCGTGTGCACGACGCTCAACTGGGCGTGGCGACGCCGCGGGCCGGCGCCGATCGAAGGCGCGTCCGCCAGCGGTTGACGACCAAAACCGAGTCACGACGCGCCGCCATAGTCGAATGCGTCCGAGTCCGGTTCTGCCCGTGAAACGGCCTCGGCGCGCTCCGTGTCGTCGGTGTGCCAACGAGCGAGCTGCTCAGTGCGCTCGTCATGCTCGCGTCGGCGGTCGAGGTGCTCGCGGCGCTGAATCTCGCTGAGCGCCTGCTGCGCGCGGGCGATGGTCTCGGCCGTTTCATCGGCGGTCGGAACGCGAACGACGTCTTCATCGAGCGGGCCTGCTTCCCTGGCTTGCGCTTGGCGTGGTTCGGATTCCAGCTCCTGGTGATCCGAGTCGCCGCGACCGGAGTGCGTCCCGCTGGCGGCGGCGTACTCCGCGAGCGCGTCCACGGCGCCGGGCGAGAGCGCTGCGGCGCTGTCGGCCGACGAAATCGGCTCATCCTCTGGCGCGAACTCGTAGTCCGCGCGGATCTCGCGGTGCTGGTCCTCGGCCAGGTCAGCTGCCGCGTTCTCCACGAGCCATTCCTCGGCGCTGGTCGGCTCGTCGACGGTCTTGGAGTTGACGTCGCGGACGGCCAACTCCGCGCGGGCACGATCGGCCGCGGCGCGGGTTTCGGCGGTGTGTGCATACCAGAGTCCGCGGACGCTGTCTGCTTCAGATAGGTCGGACGCTCGCCGGTCGAGGACGTCGGCCAGTGCACGGGCCTGAGCCGCCTCCTGCTCGAGACGCTCTCTCTGTGCGGGGTCCTCCTCGACGGCGGCCGCCGCATCGCGGAGCTCAGCCTCACGCCGTTGCTTGGCAGCGGCTTGGGTCGTACCAGCGAGCTCGTTGCCGACGTAGCGCGGCTCCCACGCCTTCTCGCGTTCATAGGCACGGATCCGAAGACGTAGCTGCCCGTCGCTCATCTCGAGCTCATCCCGAGCTGCCTCGGGCCGGCCGAGAGCACGCCACGCGGCTCTCCAGGACGCATAGACCTCGACCTGGCCAGACTTCGGCGCCTCATCGAGAGCAGTCGTCGGGTCTTCTTGGCCGGTCAGCTCGCAGTGACTGGCGACGATCCCCGCCTTCCGAGCCCAGGCGGCTTGCTCCGCGCCACCCTCCGGCGGTGGTCCGAAGGCCTCGATCGCCCACTGGGGTTGCTCTGTCAGGACCTCTTCACCGAGCTCGCGGGTGCGGTCGTCGGCGGCGTCCGCCAGCGTGTCGATGTAGACCTGCCACTGTGGATCGTCAACCTTGGGCGTCCAGTCACGGTAGGAGTCGCCCCGTGGGTCGAGCGTCACGCTCTCGCTGATCCGGTGGTGTATCACGCTAATCAGCTGGCGCGACCCGGCGAGCGGGCCAGTGGTGACCGCCTCGGTGAGGACATGGTGCGGGTCGTGCCCGGCGAGTTCGGCGCGTCGCAGGAGCCGGCTGAGAGTCGGCCCTCCATCCTCGGCCGCAATCCGGGCACGATCGTTCTCCGTCAGGTCGCCGACGTCGACGAGTTCGTCAAGCCAGCGCTCGGTCCGGCCGGCCGTTGCAAGCTCGGCCGCGCCTGCCAGCAGCTCGGCGGGCGTGCGTACGGCGGCGGTCTCCGCCTCGGACTCGGCCGCGGTTGCCACGGCGGACTGCTCGGGTTGAGCGATCTCGAACGCCGACGCGACCACCGAGCGCGGATTGCGGTGCACGGCTTCGTTCACGACTCCGGTAGGCGAGTCCTCGGGCACGGCGCGTGTTGTGACGTGGGCGGTGTTCGCGTCGCGTCCCCGACTCATCCCGACGTACAGGGCATCGGCGCCCGTCGCAGCCGTTACGACGATATGGCTCGCGTCCACCGTCAGTCCCTGAGCGGCGTGTGCGGTGGAGGCGTATCCGAGGGCGAGGTGATTGGTGACGTAGTCGGCGGGCAGGCTGATCCGGTCGCCCAGCTGTTCAGCGCCGGTGTCGCGACTCGTGATCGGAGCGACCACCAGCCCGCCGTCCTCCCGTGTCTCGAGGACGCGGTAGCACTCGCGGTTGATCGGCCCACGCGTGTTGCCGTCATAGCCAGCCAAGTCCCAGCCGTTGAGGCGGGCCTGCACGAGATCGCCGACGCCGGCGTAGGCGTCTTGGATGCGGAGCCCGACGCCCGTCTCCTCCACCTTGCCGAGCCGGACCAGTTCCGCGCGGAGATCAGTCGAGAGTCGGGCAGCCTGCTCGTTGCTGTCGACAACCAACACGGCGTGCCGACCGGCGAGTGTGTCGGCGAGCCAGGCGCGGGTGGCTGAAGCTTCAGCTTGGTCTTTCGCGCCGCAGTCCAGCAGTCGACCTTGCTTGTGGTACTCCTCGAGCACGGCTTGCTCGCCGGCCCGCAGCCTCAGTGAGGCCTCGCGTTCCCATGCATGGGCGAACCGTCGTGGCTCGGTGAGTTCGTAAGTGCTGCCGGCTGTGGCTAGCAGCTCCATAGCGCCGCCGGCGCCGACCGAAGCGAGCTGACGATGGTCACCCGTCAATAGCAGCTTCGCATCTGCACTCGAGACGTAGTGGTGGATCGCGGCCAGCTGCGCCGTATCGGCCATCGCTGACTCGTCGACGACGACCAGATCACCCGATCGCAGTCGCCAGGCGCTGTCATCCACAGCAGGACGTCCATCGGCGAGGCGCTGCTGGGTCGCGAGCCAGCGGGCGATGTTCCTAGCGGCGAGACCCTCGCCAGCCAGTACGTCGGTCGCGATCTGGCTCGAGGCGAGTCCGACCACCTGTCGTCGCTCGCCGTCCCAGAGGATCGGGTCCTGCCATGCCTTGGCCATTGCTCCGACGACGAACGACTTACCCGTGCCGGCTGGCCCGACGAGGGATTCAACATTTGCACCCGAGGTGAGGATCCCGCGGAGAGCGGCTTCCTGATCGGCGCCGAGCTGGACACCACTCGTCCTGAGCACCTCGATGAAGGCTCCGGCATCGCGGTTGGAGAGCGTCGGAGCGTGCCGATAAACAGTGGCCGCACGCAGTAGGCGCTCACTCCGGACATGGTCCGGAGTGGCGTACAGGCGGCCGCCCGGGGCGTCGTATGCGGAGCGGCCGTCTGCGAGGCGCAGCGATTCCGGTAATACATCGTCCGCCGGGCGAGTTGTGTCCAGGGGAACGGCCAGCTCGAGAGCTTGGTCTGTGAGGCCGTCGACGAGGCGCGCCACCTGCGTACCGTCGAGTCGCCCGAGATGGTCGGGCAGTGAGTCACTGATCGAGCGCGCGAGGTCCGGCCGGGTCCATGCGGCCTTCTTCTCCTGAACGGCCGCGAGCGCAGTCTCGATCACCTCGCGTGGAGACCACCGCTCGGCCTTTGGCGCGTGCTGGGCGTTGTCAAGCACGTCGCGAGCGACTTCGGCTAGTCCTCCGGCCACTTCCGCTCGGAGTTCGCGGTCCCACCGTTCGAGTCGCTGCTCAACCGTCTCGCCCTTAGGAGACTTAGAGCGTCGCGTCGCGAACGTCGCCTGACGCTGGAGTCTGTCCAGCTCCAGGGAGTTCGGCTGCCGTCCGTACTTGGTCTCGAATGTCCTGACCAGCTCGGCAGTCCGGCGGGTGATTGACCGGCGCCGCGACGAGAACAGGTCCATCACCTTGGACGGCACTCCGACGATCTCGCGGGCCGTTCCGTCGGGCCGGGCGGCGAACTGTACGCCAAGTGCATGCGTCAGGTGCTCCTCCATTGTTCGCTCGGCGATCGCGGCCGCGGCGCCGCGGAACTTGTGGATCGCCCGCGAGTCGAGTGTCCGCCACTGACCGTCGGCGCCTTCGACGCGGTTCAGGATCGCGTTGTGGATGTGGAGCTGCGGGTCGTGGTTGCGCGAGTCGTGCTGGAAGAAGCTCGCGACGATCCAGTCGTGCGCGTCGACAAAGCGGCCAGCTGCGCCGCCGTGGTGACCCACCCGCGTGTACCCGGCTTGATGGGCGAGGTAATCCAAGCCGGCACGATTGCCAGTCCAGATAGCGACCTCCACGGCGTCGCGGTGCGTACGCCACGACTCCACCGCCAGTCGAGCTGCCTCCGCCGCTGTCTCGTCGCCCGCTGCTTCGGCCGCCGCGGCGGCATTCTCGGCAGCCACCTGTTGAGCCTCGAACGCGGCATGTAGCACGGTGATCGACTTCTGCACACTGAAGGTCGCATCGAGGAAGGCGACGTTTCGGCGAGCACGCTTGCCCGCCTCGACGCGGAGTTCGTCGCGGCGTTCAGCCGTTGCGTCCCGCTCGGCGTCCAACGCCTGCTTGTACAACTCGTCCTCTGACGCGTACCGCCGGCCGGCGTTTCCGAGAGTGGACGCATCTGGCCACTTGGACGGGTCCTTGAACGCCGGGTCACGCGGGTCGATGAACAACTCGTACAGCGCGGTCATGTCCTGGTGATCGACCAGGCCCGTCAGGCCGAGTTTCTCCGCTCCCGTGCCGTACCAGCGCCCGGGTGGCTCGCCCGCAGCGACTGCTCCGGTGTAGTAGTTCTCCCGGCCGGTCGCCACGGCGCCCAATAGATAGTCGGCCGAGTGGCCCGAGGAGATCGTCAGCACGACGCCCACCCCCGCGCGACCGTCACGAGCCCGTCGACGGTGCTCCCAGCGCAGCTTGCACGCATGCAGCCGGGAGTCATAGGAAGGCCGGCACCTGAGCTCCGTCTGATCGTGATGCCTAGGTGTGTATCTCTCTCTGGACGGGTTTGAAGCATCTGGTGAGGTCGCTGACAACGGACATTGGGATGGTCTTGGTCGGGTTGACGGACGATGGTGGCTCGGTGGTTGTAGCGACTTGAATTCACTGATCTGTCCTCACAGATGTGGCCTCGTTAACGACGTGCAGATGTGCGGGTTGATCCCGTAGTTCCTTAAGCGCGTTACCGGCGGTGCCACGGGCGACGTCGGCCAGTTCCATGAGCCGGGTCACCGTCGGCCACTTCCCGTTCTGGGCCGCGAACTTGTGCGCCGCCTTACGGGCGCGTTCACGCGCCGATCCACTGCCTTGGCCAGCTGAGGTGCGCCGCGGCGCTTGTGCGTCGGCCTTTGGACCCTGGACAGGGGTCTGAACAGCAGGCCGTACACCGTTTTGGACGGGCGTTTGGACGGGACCTTGTACATCGCCAGTCGTCGAGGACTGGGTCCTGTCCGAGCGCTTGGCGTGGCCGAGTAGGAACAGCAAGTGGGCCACGATCGCCGCCGCGATCGCGGGCCACGCTCCGACGCCGAATCGCAGGGCCATCGGCGCGGCGCCGAGCCCGCCGCCCAGGTAGCTCGCTTGCGCCAAACCAGACAGGCCCGCGGCTAGGACCACCACGCACCATGCGTAAGTGCGTCCGCCGTCGACGAGGCGCGCCGTCGTCGCATAGGCGACTAGAGCAAGCCCGTCGGTGATGAGCGGGTACAGCCATGCCATCGACTGCGGCACGCCTGCTCCCAGCGCCACTTCGTAGAGGCCGTGTGCCGTTGCCACGCAGGCTCCGATGCCAACGGCCAAGCCAGGCAGCCAGAGGGCTGCCCACGTCGCCCAGGTGCGGGAGTCATTCACCGTCGCCCACCGCCGCCCCAGCTGAGCTCGCGTGCTGCATCCAGCTGCGCATCAGTGGGCGTGGGCGGCGCTTCGCGTCGGCGCTCGGCCCACCACTGCGCGATCTGCTCGAGAGCATCGGCAAGGGGAACCGCCGTCTTGCCTCCTCGGCTGCGATCGCCGCTCGAACAGTGTCGGTCCAGCGAGCAGGTATCAGCGGTCCGCTTGATTCGGCGCGTGACGCCGGGTCGGTAGCGGTCGTGCCAGTCTCCGGCAAGGTGCGCCGTGCCGCCGTCTGCGGCGTACGCGGCCCGCCAGGCGTACATGAGCCACAGAAGTTCCTCGACGACGCCTGAATGCCATAGCCAGCATTCGGGTAGCGCCGCCTCGGCGTCCGGGTAGTGCAGGAAGACTGCGCCGAGCCAGTCGACGAGCTCACCGAGGATCCCGATCGCCGCATCGAGGTCGTCTGGCAGGTCCATCCACGAGGGTGCGGGGATCGGTGCCGCTCGACGGGCCAGGACGTCGACCTGATTCGCCAGCTCTCGAACCAGCCGTGACAGCTGACTTACGTCCGTACTAAGGCCTTCGAGACGAGCCACGCTGGCGCGGACGAGCTCGAGCTCGCTGGCTAGACCGGCCACCGCCGCCTGGCAGTCATGATCCTTCGCCACAGTTGCCACCCCCTTCACGCGCCGCCGCGACCTGGTTCGCCGAGCGAGGCTTGTTAGCCGTCGGCGACTGGTGAATGCGGGCTGGCGGGTGGTTGCGGGTGTGGTCGGGTGTTGACTCGCCGATCCAGTAGACGACCAGCCCGGACAGCACCAGGACGATGAAGCAGACCATCGTCAGCTTGCGCAGGAAGCTGACCTCGGCATGCCCCCGCTCGTCGCGGACCAGGACCTGCCGACGTTGGTCCAGCTTGTCGCGTTCTGGATCCGGCCAGGGCAGCATCGGGACCGTCTCGCGTCGCCTGGCTGCACCGAGACGGGATGCCCGGTCGTGAACGACAGCGTCGACCAGGAGGGCGACGATGAAGCCCAGGGTGGCGAGTCCGATTGGGAGGAAGATCAGCGCGAGTGGCATCGTGATCACACCCCGTCCCCGATCAGTGCTGGGTCAATGTCGAACTCGACGGGTGTCCTAACGGTGATGTGGACCGTGGCCGGTCGTGCCTCGACCGTCGCCTCGCCTTGGCCGGTGCCGAGTGTGTTGTCGTTACGGCAGCTCCACAAGACCGGAATGGTGTGGTCGACGCCCTCGAGGGCGTCGAGGAGGTCTCCGACGGTGCGGACGGTGGCGTGGTACCTCATTGGACACCCCACAATTCGAGCTGCGCGTCCGCCGTATCCTGCTCGAGACATTCGCGGCGGCGCCGTCGGGCAACGGTCTCGGCGAGGTCGCGGCAGTGCTGACACCACACGATCAGCTGGTCGGCCGGCAGCGTGGCTGCCTGTTCGATTGGGATGGTCAGGTCGGCTGGTGCGACGGTCAGTCCGTCAGGGCCGTCGGCGTAACAGCGACTGCCAGGGTGGTGGCCGCATTGTCCGCTGCACCCGCATGTTGCAGCCTGCCCGGCGCGGTCGGCCAGGAGCCACCAAACCGCCTCCGGCAGTTGTTCGGTGTTGGCGTTCATGAGTCGTCTCCGTCGTCGTCCTGGTCGTTTATGCGGGTGGGGAGTGCGATCACGTCGCCGGTGGCTTCGATGCGCGAGCGCATCCGGCGCTGAGCCCGTTCGGTACGGAGTGTCCGAACCTTCTCGGCAGTTCGGGCTAGCTGAGTCGTGATCCACACGGCCGCGCGCTCCACGTACGGATCGGCACCTGCACGGAAGCGCTGCCACCGCTCGGCCCAGAGCGCGTTTAAACGCTCCACCTCGACGCGTATCGCCGCGTGGCGGACGTCGCGCCGCTTCCAGGCCATCTCGACGCGGCTGATCGCTACCGGCATATCCCGTCGGATGATGAGCACCCGCCTCGGAGGAAGTTGAGCGATCTGGGCGCTGGACAGCACCGGCACTCGCCGGGTCGTGGTGGAGGTGACGTGGCTTGCGGTGTCGTATGTATCGACGTCCTCGTCCCGTTCACCAGTGAGAGCCGCGTACGCGGCGAGGTCGCCGGGATCCTTTGTGCCGCCGTACACCATCAACGTGGAGGTGTTGTTGAGGATCGAAGCAGCTCCGGCGTCTCCAAACCGCTGCCGCAGCTGCGCCCGCGACTGCGCGGCGATGTGGATGGTGATGTTGCGGCCACCCATGTCCGCGGTCCACTTGTCCAACGGCACCGGGCAGATCAATGCCGCCTCGTCCAGCGCCAACGTTAGCGGCGGATCCAGCCGGCCACCCGGCTGCTCGGCTGCGATCTGGCGAGCCCGCCTTGCGATGTGCCCAGTCAGCGCGGTGACGAGTGGAGCGGTCTGGGCCTCCTCGCCTCCGAGCATGTAGACCGTGCCCTGCTGCTCGAGCAGCTCAGCGACGTCGAAGGTGCCGCCATCAGCGGATTGGACTGCGACCGGGTCGCTCATCCATCCCAGCGCTGGCATGATCGTCGCGGTGATGCTCGACCGGGTGCGGTCGTTCGTGGTGAGAAACTGAAGTGCATCGTCCTCGTAGGTCGGCGCGACCGACCGCCGCAGCAATCGCCGGACATCGCCGCTGGCCTTGTCGGGGTCCGCAACCCATACGAGAACGTCGCGCATCGATAACCCACCCAGGGCAGCGGCGTGCATGAGCCCGGCTAGGACTCGACGACCCTGGGTCTCCCAGTACTCGCGGTCGCCGGCGTCTCGTCCTGGAGCTGATGCACCGGCGATCAGATCACCCGCCCGGTGAAGCGCGGTCGTCGGCTCCTCGCAGCCCGTGAGGGGGTCGAAGGTGATGGTCGTGGCGTACTCGTCACCACCGACGCCAGCTGGATTGAAGATGGAGACCGGACCAAGTCGCTGACGGCAGTAGCCGGTCAGCTCCACAAGATCAGTGCGTGTGCTGGTCGCGATTGCCGCACCGGGCGCGTCTAGGATCCGCCCCGCGAGCTCACCAGATTTGCCGGTGCGCGGCCCTCCAAAGCGCAAGGTGACGTCCTCAACTGGTGACCACACCTTCAGCAGACCCACGCGGGCGAGCGGGGTCGCGTACTGACGTGTCGGGGTGCGTAGCCGCTGCCAGAACGTGGCACTGCGGAGGCTCGGCCGCAGTACCTTGGCCTTCCGCCGGACTGCCAGACGCGACGCATGGCGCAAGATCTGCCAGTTCGACGCGACCCCGCCGTTGCGGCGCGAGCGGTTCGCCCACCGTTCGACGAGGCCGCGGGATCCGGCTCGCCCGTGTCGAAGCATCGGCAAGCCCATAGCGACGATGACCAGTCCGGCGACCATCAGAAGCGGCCAATAGGTATGGCCATCGACGTCGGCCGGCAGCTGCCGCAAGAACCACCCGGTCGCGCACGACCACAAGCCGGTCGCCACGACAGCGCCACCGACGGCTGACCATGCGATCAGACCGACCGACACGAGCGATAAGACGCCGGCTGTCGTGAGCCAGGGCGAAGCTGCCGCGAGCTGAGGCTCCAGCTGGCCATGTAGCACCACACCAAGAGCGATGAAGGCGCACCCGCCGAATGCGATCCAGGGCAAGGGGGAGTCAGAGTGCCTCGTCGACGCTCTCATCGGTTCTCACCTCCGGTGCACAGGTCGTGGCCGAGGTGCACCGTCCGAGCGCGGACATCCGTGAGCGTCTCTGCGAGCGCCATCGCGGCGTCTCGTGCGGCCAAGATCCGGTCGGCTGCGTCGGTAGCGACACCAGCCGCGGAACGGTCGCGCCGGTCGTCGTACAACGTCGGATCGGCTGCTTGCCGGGTGAGAGCGCCGGCCAACTGACTCAACAGCTGATCCAATGCGTATGCGGCCGAGTGAAGTCCACCCAGGACGTCGTCGACCGTGGGTGCGAGCCGCAGTGTCGCTTCGCCATTCCAGGGTCCGGTCGCGTTGTTCAGATACCGCACCAAGGCGTACACGCCGCCCGCGGCGGCGCGGACCGTATCCGCGCTGTACGGACCGTCGTACGGCAGGTCTCGCTCGATCTGCAGCCGCACCGACTCGGGCTCGTCTGCGCTCACCTGGAACACGTCCTGACGGGTACTCATGCCGTACTGCCCAGGCTTGGAACAGGGGAGTGCGCTGAGTCTTCGGCCGGCCGGTCCTTCACGGCCGCTTGCTCGCATGCGGCGATGTAGTCCAGGAGGGCATCGCCAGGAATGCGGACGGCGCCCTTGCCAGTTCCAAGGCGATGGGCTCGCAGTGCGCCAGATTCGACCGCGCGATAGATGGTCGCGACGGACACGTCGAGTGTCTCCGCGACGGCTCTGACGCGATAGATCTGGGTAGGCTCGATCTGCATCGTTGCTCCTTCAGGTTTCGATGTGCGCCCCGGTCGGTGTTGCAGCACTGGCCGGGGCATTTGCCTGTCGTGTCGTCTATCCCCCTAGACGGTTACTCGCGAGGGCTGCCGTCTCGCTGTCTAGGGGGGTGTACAGTAGTCACTTTAGTTACCGATCTCGCGTATGTCCAGGGGGCTATACAAAGCGCTAGTGTCGCTGGATTCGTACGCGGTCCGTGATTACGCGAGGCGGCTGTCTAGGCGACTGTCAAGCCCTCTAGACTGCGACGCGTGACGAACGAGACCGAACGGATTGCTCAGCTCGGAGATCCCTTCGAGGTCCTTCGAGCTGCAACCGAGCGGATGGCGTCTGCGCAGCAGGAGGTCACCGAGCTAGCGCGGCTTCGTCGCCAGGTGATTCAGGATCTCCATGACCAAGGCCTGTCGTACGCACAGATCGCTGAGAAGGCCGGCCTCACGCGGGGTCGAATCCATCAGCTTCGCCACAGCGGGCCGGCGCCAGAAGGGGCGTTCCTTGGAGTCGGGCAGATCATCATCGCGACCCCGCTCAAGGAGGAGTTCGAGTACGGCAGCGCACGACCGGTCGTTGCAGCGGAAGACTTCAACGCCGCTAATCGGCTTGGCGAGCTGGCTCGAACGCTTGGCCTCGACGTTGTGTTTGAGCAGATCCCGCTGGGCGGGGAGTTCGATCTGAATCGAGATGGCCTGGTCGTGATCTGTGGGCCAAGGCTGTCTGCGGTGATCGGCGACGCCCAGCGAACGGATCCGGCTCTCCAATTCGAGCGACAAGACGGCGGGCCGTACGCCTTGCGTGACCTGCGAACTGGTGAAGTGCACCGATCTGGCGCCGACCTCGAGACACCTGAGGCGTACGACGTCGCCTATCTTGCCCGGCTGCCGCGGCCGGACGGACCGGGCCTGTTCCTGTCTCTAACGGGTATCCACCCACCTGGAACGCTCGGCGTTGCGCAGTACCTTGCGACGGATCTTGCGGCGCTGCACAAGGAACTGGGCCAGGAGCCGTTCTCTGTGCTATTGCGAGTGGAGCATGGTCCGGACAACGAGCCGGTCGCTGTTGAGCCTATGACCCCGATCTACCGGCATCGCGAGGATTGACATGGATGTCTCGTTCGCCACGACCGCGGCCAGTGCGGATCGAGACAACGAAGACTTCTTCGGCACTGGGCCGCAGGTTGCGGTGTTACTCGATGGGGCAGGGACTCCGTCCGGCGCGGAGGATGGGTGCTCACACGGCGTCGCGTGGTTCGCGGGTCAGCTCGGTTTCAGATGTCTTGCTGTCGCTGGGGTTAATGAGGATCTGCCTCTGGTGGAAGTCCTCGGTCAGTCGATCGAGGAGGTTGCGCGTTTACACGCGCGAACCTGTGACCTGACGCATCCTGGCTCGCCCTCAAGCACGGTGATCCTTATCCGCCAGGATCTGAGTGGACTCGAGTATCTCGTTCTCGCAGATTCAGTGCTGGTCGTCCACGGTGAGGCGGGCACTACGGCGATCACCGATGACCGCGAAACGACTTTCGCCGATCGATATCGGCCAGCCCTCGATGTACTTGGAGAGTCGGGGGAGAAGCACGATGGCGCGATCGAAACGTTCGTTGAGACCCTCCGCGACTATCGCAATCGCGATGGCGGGTTCTGGGTTGCCAGCTCAGATCCCGAGGCAGCGAAGCAGTCCCTGACGGGACACGTCAAGCCCGAGGATGCCCAGGTCGTTGCGTTGCTAAGTGATGGCGCTAGCCGTCCCGTGGACCGATTCGGACTCGCGACATGGGACCAGGCGATTGCTGCGCTCCAGGCTCGTGGGCCGGGGGAGTGGCTGCGCACTGTGCGGAGCGCGGAGCTCGACGACCCCCACGCGCAGCGGTGGCCGCGTACGAAGATTCACGACGATGCGACGGTTGCTATTGCCGTGCCTGATTGGTCCTGACATAGATGCCGACGTACAGCCTGATCACGGCCGTTCTTGATGGGCATCACGAGCACCTACCCGAGACCTACGAGTCGTTGCGCGCTCAAGAGCTGCCGGACGGCTGGGATTGGGAGTGGATCGTTCGCGAGGATGGCGAAACAGGTCGGCCGCTGTCCCTCCTTCCGTCGGACCCACGGATCTCCTCATCCACCGGCCCCAAGGGCCGGGCCGCAACCGCTCGGACACTCGCTCTCGGGAGGGCTCGTGGCGTCGTCGTTAGAGCCCTCGACGCAGACGACCTGCTCACAGACGGAGCGCTGCTGCGTGATGTCGAGGCGCTTCGGGATCATCCAGAGGTCGGCTGGTGCTTCTCGCCATCAACCGACCTGCTCCCTGACGGCACAGAGCGACCGGGCGAGCTGGTCGCCGACCCTGGTCATGTCCAGCCTGGTTACTTCCTCGACGCCAGAGACCGGATCAACCTTCTGGGCGTTGCAGGCTCTGCGCTTTGCGCGTACGCCGACCTAATCCGAGCAGTCGGTGGATGGCCTGCGGTGCCGGCCAACGACGATGTCGCACTGCTGCTCGCCGTGGGAGAAGTCAGCGCCGGGTGGATGATCGACAAGCCGAGCTTGCTGTACCGCCGGTGGCCGGGAAGCACCACGGAGGCTTTGGATCAGGCCGCTGAAGGAGCTGCCGATGACCGGCGTGACGCGATGCTGGCCAGGGCAACGTCACTACGTGGCACTGGCTGGCGATGGAAGCCTTCTCGAGCGGTCGGCTGAGCCGCTCGACCTGAGGCGTGGCAGAGCAGGAGAGATTCGAGCTCTCATCTTCCGGTTTTGGAGACCGGGGCTATTCCAGTTGAGCTACTGCCCTTCTGGGTGGTGGGGGCGAGGTACAGGCTCCTCGCCCCCAGCGCCGTCCGTGCCGCTAGTCGGTTTCGGTCCCGTCCTGCGCAGTCGTACGCTGCGCCTTCAGCACGCGTGCGGTCGCCCAGCGAAGGGACGGCCCGGCGGCGTCGACGAGGACGCGCTGCATCGTGCGCTTCTCGCCGGTGTCCTTGTCAGCCCAGACATCTGTGGTGACGGTTCCAACGATCAGGACCCGGTCGCCCTTGCCCAGGCTGTCGGCGATGTGCTCACCGAGGGCGCCGAAGGCGGTGCAGCTGTGCCGGGTCGGTTCGCCATCAACCCATTCGCCGATGTCGGGGTCCTTGCGGCGGCGGTTGATCAGGACCGGAAACCGCACGACCTGCTTGCCGCTGGTGGTGTAGGTGACCTCGATGTCGGCGGCGATGTTGCCCTCGAACGTGACGGTGGTCTGCAACATGAGCACTGCTCCTTTCCTGTTGGTGGTGGCCGTTTGTCGGCCGGGCGGGCCTTGTGCCCTGCCCGGATAGCCGCCCGGGAAGCGCTGTCGGCGAGGCTCGGTGTCAAGGCAGGGGAGCCGAGCCGCGGGCAGAAAATTGGGGAGGAAGTAAGCGGAGCACGCCGAAGGCGGTCGTAGCGCCGATCCGAGTTTCTGCCCCGCGGCCCGGCCGAAACGACAGCGGAGCCGGCCTTGACGCCGAGACCGACAGCGCTACGCCAGGCCACCACGCCATAGACCCAGTGTCATCAGATTCGGCCGGTCAGGCCGCAGGTGTGGCGACGGTCCGTAACACCGTCAGCACTTTGCTCGACCGTCAGCTGTCGATCCGGCAGATCAGAATCCGACCTGCTGCCGGATGAAGACGACGTGGATCCGGCCCGGGTCTTCCTGGTGGATCTCGAGCACCTTGCCGACGCGGCTGTTCATGCCGTAGGCGGCGAGTGCGCGGCCGTCCTCGAGCGGCAGGCTGTACCGGTAGATCCGCTCGCGCGCAGTTTCTCGGTCAGGAACGAGTTTCTGCGTTCCGACGACGAAGATCACATTGGCGGCGCCCCAAGCGTAGGCGGCGAGTTGGCTGCCGGAGGCGGAAGCGATCAGGAGCACACCGCCCTTGGTGACCGCGTGGACGCTGCCGAGAGCGTAGTCTGCCTGGCCAGCGATCTGTTTCATCTCCTGCATCTGGGTGGCGAAGTCGAGTTTCATCATCCGGTTGCGGGCTGAGTCGTAGTCACCGCTCGCGTTGATCGCCTGGGTGATGCCGCTCTCCTCCAGGGTCACGGAGGTGTTTGTCATCACGGATGCGCCGTGGGGGATGCGGGCGAGGGCGGCGTCGCGTGCCGCGTTTAGTTCGTCGACGACCTCGACGCCAAAGCCGTGCTCTTCGAGCGCGACGGTCGTGTCGGCGAGCTCGCGGTCGTCAGCGAGAGTCGTGAACTGTTCTGTGGCTTCGGTCGTGCTCATATCGTGGTGTCCTTGATCGGTCGGGGTGTACCGGCGAGCCCGCATTGCACGCGATTCGCTCGCGAACAGCGGGCGCGACCTGACGACAGGCTTCATCTGAGCCTCCCGTCGCCGGGTGCATGCAGATGCTGTCGCACACCTCGGAGGGTTGTCCCACTTGCGGTGAGCGGCCCTCGCCGGATGTTGGTGATATCCGGCGATGGACTGCCGTTCGGCGCTCAGCTCAGGCGTCTACGGCCACTCCTGCATGGAGCGCGCCGGCGGCACCGGCGGCCGGTTGCCGAGGTGCGCTGGTGCCCGGCGCCGGCTACTTGCCCGGTTGTCTCGGTGGGCCGCGACCGTAGTCTGTGGTGTCGTTCGGGTGTACGGGTGACCCAGGCCGGCACCGTCCGTTGTGCGTGACGAAGGATTGGAACCGGCCCGGGCTGGTTCGGCGTCAGGTCAACGAGGAGCTTGGGACTCGCGGGACAACGCCGAAGACTTCGTTGAAGTTGTTTGATCAACTGGGGGCGAAGCTAGGCGTGCCTCGCCGCCGATCCTTGTGTACGGAGCTCGGCCGGGCGGTTGTCGGATCGGGCCGAGGCTCGGCGGCGGCGGAATGACTCGCTTGACGTCGCTGTCCGTGGTGACTCTGATCGGTTCGGCGTGGTGGATGGTCTCGTACGGGTCGCCGTGGAGCAGGCGGTAGGTCGCGGTGTTCGGGTCGACCTCGACCCGAAGGCATCGGCCCTGGAAGCTGAGCCGGAACGTCAGTCGACAGGCCGGGGGGTAGCCGCGGCGCGAAGGTGAGTTGTCCGTCGTGGTCGCGCATCCCGCCGAAGCCGGCGACCGCGACGTTCCAGGCGCCGGCCAGGGACGCGATGTGCAGGCCCTGATGAAGGTTGTTGTGTAGGTCATGGAGGTCGGTCAGCGCCGCCTCGCGCCAATAGGCGTAGGCCAGATCGAGGTAGCCGACCTCGGCTGCGACGACCCCCTGTGTCGCCGCAGACAACGACGAGGCCTGCGCTCCAGCGGATGACCGGTGTGATCGGGGGCCGAGCGGTGGTGATGCTGACGGGGCGGTGGAGTCCATTGCTGGTGGTGGTCCAGGCGTTGATGACGCGTTCGGAGGCGATGATCAACCCGGCGGCGACGGCGGCGTCGAGCCAGTAGTGGTTGCCGGTGCCGACGATGACCAGCAGGGTGATGATCGGGTGCGCGATCCACAGCCACCGCCATCGGGTGCGGGCGACTCGGATGATGCCGACCGCGACCAGCACCGCCCAGCCGAAGTGCAGGCTCGGCATCGCCGCGAACTGGTTCGCCACCGAGTCGTGCTGCGGTGAGGTGGCGTACACGTTCGGGCCATAGATGGCGGCGGTGTCGACGAAGCCGAGGCCGTGCAGCATCCGGGCCGGCGCCAACGGGAACGCGGCGTGGATCAACAGGGCGAACCCGGTCAGCATCGCCATCGAGGTCCGGATCCGGGTGTACTGCTCACGGGACTTGATGAACATCCAGACCAGGAACCCGGCGGTGAGCGGGAAGTGGACCGAGAAGTAGTAGATGTTGGCGAACCGGGCCAGCCACTGACTCGACATCAGCAGGTGCTGCACCACCAACTCGTTCGGCAGATGCAACGTCTGTTCCCAGCCGACCATCTGCCCGGCGTTGTGGAACGCCGTCGCCGGCGAATGCTCGATCAGCATCCGGCCATACCGGTAGGCACCCAACAACACCGCCACCAACACCAACTCCAGACCGACCGCACGCAACAACAACACCCGCCGCGAACGCGACGACGATGACGACGACGTCTGCATGATCGGCCTCCCTCCGGCACGTCGTTGATGCGATGGCACAACCACCCCCAGGAGTACGACGCCGCGGACCGTCCGAATTCGACATCACGTGTGGTCTACACGGCGAAGGGTCGTCAGTGCGCGATTCGAGGATCTGGACGGTTCGACTGAGTGGGTGAACTGACCGATCCCGCGCTCGAGGAGGCCGTCGTCATCTCGCGGACTCCGGCTCCGGCGCAGTAGGCGTCGCTTTGCGGCGCGGGTTCAGCGGAGGACGGTTGTGATTCGAGCATGAGTGCCGCGACCAGCGCCCCCACCACGGTGATGGCGGCGAGGACGTAGAAGGCCACTTCGAAGCCGTGTGTGAGGGCGGCGCCGCTGAACGGGGTGGTCCCGGGATGGGAGTCGACGTAACGGTTGGTGAAGGTGGTGGCGATCGTGGTCGCAATGGCGACGCCGATCGCGCCGCCGATCTGCTGGCTTGTGTTGATCAACCCGGAGGCGATGCCGGCATCGGTGTCGCGCACTCCGGTGAGGGCGCCGATGGCCATCGTCACGAAGGCGAAGGCCAGCCCAAGACCGCTGATAATGAAGGCGGGGAACAGGTCGGGGAAATAGTGGCCGTGTACCGGCAGCTGGGCGAAGAGCACGAGCGCGACGGCCGAGAGTGCGAGCCCGGCGGGCAGCACCTTCCTGACTCCGATCCTCGTCACGAGTGCTTGCGTGACGGCGGAGAAGGCGATAGTCGTCAGTGTCAGCGCGATGTAGGCGACGCCGGTTTTGAGCGCCGAGTAGTGCAGGACCTGCTGCATGTAGAGCGTGAGCAGGAAGAACTGCGCGAAGATGGCGCCGCCCGCGATCAGGCCGCTCATGTTCGATGCCGCGAGCGTGCGCAGGCCCAGGATGCGTAGCGGCAGCAGGGGCGCCTTGGAGCGCAGCTCGATCAGGAAGAACGAGGCGATCAGGAGCCCGGAGGCGGTGAGGAGGCCGACGGTGGTGGGGGTGCCCCATCCGTGCTCTGTGGCACGGGTCAGC
>Ga0209382_10002958_pt1 | contig 24048 bp, 23 predicted proteins | sample SoiMetdeltSBSDD5_FD_187599 | JGI IMG/M metagenome (GOLD analysis project Ga0209382, IMG submission 187599) | Bulk soil microbial communities from a Populus tree surrounding site in Tennessee, USA - Soil MetaG P. deltoides SBSDD5 (SPAdes) (version 2) | ecosystem: Environmental > Terrestrial >...
TCCATCATGGTCCGCCCGGCATAGCCACAGCACAGACCTGCGTTGAACGTCGCGAAGTCCCCGGTCCCCTCCGGGTACACGGCCAGGAACCCGGCGGCGTCGGACTTGGCGCTCATCCCGCTGATCTTTGCCGCGCTCATGGCGTTGCTGCCGCTGGCGTGGAGCACCAGGACCAACGGCACGGCATGGCTGCCGTCGTAGCTGCCGGGCACGTGCACGACGTAGCGCCGATCCAGCCCACCCGACTGCAGCACAACGGGCACATCGGTGCCGGGCGGGGGCGGCGCGGTCGTCGACGTCGTCGACGTCGTCGACGTGGCCCTTTCCTCGTCCCGGCCCGAGGCGATCAGCAGCGCCCCCACCCCGGCCGCGACAACGATGGCACTCCCGACCACGACGGTCAGCGTCTTCCCCCACCCCGGCGAAGTGATGGCCACTTTGTAGTCCATTAGGCGGCGCCGCGTCGGCATCACGGGATGCCAGCCCACGAACCTCCTTCGCAGGTACTCCGATCAGACCGGCGTGGGTGGACGGTGGCGCCGCCTGAGGTGAGCGACCGAGCCGCTACACCACGGTCGTTGCAGTACGCAACGGCCCGCCGCCCGCCGCGATCACGCCCCCTTCGCGCGTCTACGACTTCCGTCACGCCAACGCCACGATGATGATCAAGGCCAGAGTCCCGCTCGCCGAGGCCGCCCGCCGGCTGGGACGTAAGACCCAGTGCTCGTCGTCCTCGCGATCTGCGAACCCAGCGTCGACGAGCAGGTCGAGCGCCTCGGCCACCTCGTCCTCCGTGACTTGGCGCCGTTGCTTCTTCGCCAGCGCCTTGTGAGCCTGCGCGGCGGTGAGCGGCGTGTCGTCCAGGCCCTTGCTACGCAGCCGATCGGCGATGCGTTGCTCCCGCCGCCCGGGCCGGGCGGTGAGCGGCGTGTCGTCCAGGCCCTTGCTACGCAGCCGATCGGCGATGCGTTGCTCCCGCCGCCCGGGCCGTACCGGGCTCACGTCCATTGAAGCCGCCAAGCCAGCGGCAGCGATGACGATCTCCCGGTCAAGATCCTCTAGTCCTGCCAGCTGGAAGAGCGCAGCGAGGATGGCGGATGCGCAGGCGAGGCGCGCGGCTGTCGCGGCCACGTCAAGCCGCCAACCGCCCGGTCGGAAGTAGAGCCCGTCATCTTCCAAGCCGAGCGAGTAGTGGAGCATCCTCTCAAACGCCGCGCGTGCCAGGACGTCGTCGTCGCCGGGCGGCGCCCACGACACCCAGACGTCTTCGACGTCCGTGTAATCGAACGCGACGAGCTGCTCTGACTGCGGGTCGGTCATCGACGCCAGCTCCCAGTGCCGAGGAACCGCTCCTCGAGGAGCAGATGTGTCAGCACGATGTCCAGGTGCGCAGACTCGCGATCAAAGACACCCTCGTCGTCGACGACCGCCTCGCGCAGAAGGTCGTCCTCAGTTCGCGCAGCCTCGAACCATCGGGCGCCGAACTCAGTCGACGGTATGACCACTAGGGGCGAACGTCTCCCCGGTTCACGCAGGCGACCGACGATCACCCGAACCTCCTCATCACCCACGGACACCCCCCGGGTGTCGGTATGGAACTGGGCGCCTTCAGCGCACCACCGATGAAGCGCTGCCGTCGCTGGTGTGTCCATCACGAGCGAGACTCGGTCGGGGTCAACAGCGCGCATCCATGTCGCTGACGCTTCCGGCGAAACGGCCACGGCGCTACTCATCACGCTCACGTACACGGGAACTGGATCCGAGATCTGCTCGGCCGCGTCGACCATCAGGAGGAGAACCGACTCGCGTTCGCCTCCGTCGAACGCCGTGCTGCGCGCGACCGAGACGACCTCCCGGTCGGGGAGCGGCACCCCGTCAAGCTTGTGCGCTGATCGAAGCCGATGCGCAGCTGCGCTCGTCGATTCGTTGCCGAGGACGTGACCGACCACAACCTCCCGCCCGGTGGCCGGCAGGCCGGGTGGGGCTCGCCGACGCCGTCAGGTTCTACGCCTCCGCGTTCTCGGACCTGGCGGTCGCCCTGACCGGCACGGTCACGGGCACAAACACGGGCGACCTCGTGGGCCGGCCCGCCAGCGGCAAGCCCGCGGCCTTCGCGTACATGGACATGTACCGCCTCACCGACGGCATGATCGTCGAGGCCTGGCGCGTCGAGCACGTCGCCGCGCTGCTCGCCCAGGTCGGGGGCACCACCTGACCGAGGTCAGTTCAGCGACAGAAAGTCGACACATCCATTCAACGAGCAGCGAGACTTCCGGCAACATTCGATCGTTACCATCTCGGTGTGGCAGTGACGGACTTCGACGTGCCGTTGGTGTCCTGGCCCCGCGGGGCCGCGCTCCGGGCGGACCTCGCCCGAGCGGGCCGGGCCCGCCTGCTCGTCGTCGAGGACCACTACGACCCGCCTCCGGCGCACGACCCCCTCGAGGACTGGGTCCGGGCGGGAGCGGACGCGGTCGAGGTCTACGTGCGCCGTGAGCGCTTGCGGCGCGACCAGGCGCGCCGAGCGCCCGCGGCGTTCGATAATGACGGCCTGCTGCGCCGCGGTCACCGCTGGGTGGCCGTCTCCCTCCGAGAGCGACAGTTGCTGGAGCCGTTGCTCGCCCGGGCGGGGGCACCGGTCAGCAGGGTCGAGCTGCTGGCGGCGGTGCTGCCCGGCGCCGTCGCGGACGACCACCGGGCGCTCGACCGTCTGGTGCGCCGCCTACGGGCGCGCATCGCCCCTCTGGCCATGAACGTCATGGTCGTACGGGGGTTCGGCTACCTGCTCGCGCTGGAGACCCTGCCGGACTACTAGGCCGCCTGCTGCTCGCGCCGCAGCGAGCGGTAGAGCATGTAGGCGCGCACCATGGCGGTGACGACGATGGCGAACATCACCGCCTTGCCGGCGGGCGCCTCCACGACCGCGATCATCACCAGCCCGGCCAGGATCACGACGCCGATGAGCGCCAGGCCGATGCGAACCTTCGTGACACTGCGCTCCTGGGGGGTCTCGTCCGGCATGGTGCACAGTGTGGCAGCGGGCCCTGGGGCGGCCGCAAGCCGACGTCAGACACTTGTCAGGAGCATGGGGTTCAGACGTCAGTCAGTGGGCCCAGCGCTGCAAGGAGATCGAACACGGCGGTTCATCTTCAGGACATGGACGCGTGACAGACCGTCAATACGTTCACGATCAGGTCAGACGACGCGGTCGGGCCTGTCTCTCCGGGAACGTATGAAAGGAGCGCGTACCCATGTCATTTGGCCCTCGTGACCACGCGAGAGCCGGCATGTCGCTCGGGCGGAAGGTGGGGGTCGGGCTCGCAGTGGCCGGGACCGCCATCCTCCTGACGCCCGCGATCGCCGGCGCGCAGGCAACCGATCCCGACGACCTACCGGCTGCGGTCGACGCCCTGCGCCAGCAGACCAACCTGCTGTGGATCGTGATCGGCGCCGTCCTCGTGATCTTCATGCAGGCCGGTTTCGCGCTGGTCGAGACTGGGTTCTGCCGCGCCAAGCACGCGGCCCACGTGGTGTCGACCAACTTCGCCATCTTCGGCCTCGGCTTCGTCGCCTACTTCCTGGTCGGCTACGCCTTCATGTTCGGCGGCTACAGCTACGCCTTGCCGGGCTACGACTTCGGCTACCACCAGGCCGTCGGCGACTCGCTGATCGGCAGCGGCAACTGGGTCTTCCTCTGGCAGGGCGGGTTCGCCCTCTCCGGGGACGCCGTCCAGGCCGCGGGCGGGGCCGCCGTGTTCGGCTTCTTCCTCTACATGGTGGCCTTCATGGACACCACGGCCACCATCCCCACCGGGGCCATGGCCGAGCGCTGGAAGTGGAAGGCGTTCGTCGGCTGGGGCCTGTTCTGCGGCGCCATCTTCTACCCGCTGTTCGGGGCCTGGACCTGGGGCGGCGGCTGGCTGGCCAAGACCTGGGACACGATGGGTCTCGGCGCCGGCTACGTCGACTTCGCCGGTTCGGGCGTGGTCCACACCATGGGTGGCGTGGCCGCCATGGCCGGCGCCCTCGTCCTCGGTCCTCGCATCGGCAAGTACAACGAGGACGGCACGGTCAACACGCTGCCCGGCCACCACATCCCCATGGCCATGCTGGGCTGCTTCATCCTGCTGTTCGGCTGGTTCGGGTTCAACGCCGCATCCACGCTGGCCGCTAGCGACGTGCAGTTCGCCACCGTGGCCACCAACACCGCCATCGCCGCTGCCTTCGGCGCCACCGTGGCGATGTTCGTGATGATGTGGCGGACGGGCAAGCCCGATCCTGGGATGATGGTCAACGGCATGCTGGCGGGCCTTGTCGCCATCACGGCGCCGTGCGCCTTTACCAGCCCGGCCTACTCGGCCCTCATCGGCTCCATCGCCGCCGTCCTGGTCATCTACGCCGCCGAGTTCATCGACCGGAAGCTCAAGGTCGACGACCCGGTGGGTGCCATCGCCGTCCACGGTGTGTGCGGCACCTTCGGGGTGCTGGCCGTGGGCCTGTTCGCCAACGGCAGCTACGGCGCCGGCTGGAACGGCTCCGACGTCTCGGGCGTCGAGGGCGTGGTCAAGGGCGAGTTCGGCCAGCTCGGTGCCCAGGTGCTCGGGTGTGTGGTGCTGTGGACCGTGATGTTCGGCCTCGTCTACGGCTTCTTCAAGATCCAGAACGCGGTCATGAAGGGCGGCATCCGGCCGCCGGCCGAGATCGAGATCGCGGGCATGGACATCCCCGAGATGGGGGCGCTGGCCTACCCCGAGTTCCTCGAGGTCGATGTCATCGACGTCGCCACCGGCGGCGGCAGCCCCACCAAGCAGGAGCCGGTCAAGGAGCCGGTCTGACGCACACCACCACCATCCGTTGACACCGCCGGGCGGGCACGGGGCCTCCGTGTCCGCCCGGCGCGACACCACGAGCGGGCCTTGGACGTCGCCGAAGTACTCCGCAACATCCTCGTCGTACTGATCGCCGCCAAGCTGGCAGCCGAGCTGGCCGAGCGGGCCGGCATCCCCGCCGTGGTGGGCGAGATCGTGGCCGGCATCCTGATCGGGCCGTCGATGCTCGGCCTGGTGCACGGAGGCGACGAGGTGCTCCAGACGCTGGGCGAGATCGGCGTCATCCTGCTGCTGCTGGACGTCGGCCTGGAGATGGACCTGGTCGAGCTGGGGCGGGTGGGCCGGGCCTCGGTCCTGGTGGCTACCGTGGGCGTGGTCACCCCCCTGGTGCTGGGCGTCGGGGCGATGGAAGCCTTCGTCACCGACGACTTCAACGTCGCCCTGTTCGTGGGCGCCGCGCTCACGGCCACCAGCGTCGGAATCACGGCCCGGGTGTTCAGCGACCTGCGGGCCATGGCCACCACCGAGGCCCGGGTCGTGCTGGGCGCGGCGGTGGCCGACGACGTGATGGGCCTGGTGGTCCTCACGGTCGTCGTGCGCCTCGTCACCGAGGGCTCGGTCTCGCTCGTGTCGGTGGCCGGGATCGTGCTCGGCGCGGTCGCCTTCCTGGTGGTCGGCGTCGTCGTGGGCATGCGGGTGGCTCCCCCACTGTTCCGAGGCGTCGAGCGGGTGTCCCGCTCGACGGGAACGCTGGTGGCCCTCGCTCTGGCCTTCACCCTGGCCTTCGCCGAGCTGGCCGACATGGCCCGCCTCGCCCCCATCGTCGGGGCGTTCGTGGCCGGCATCGCCCTCAATCGCAGCGAGCAGTCCGACCGCATCCGCCGGGAGTTGACCCCGGTCGGCCACCTGTTCATCCCCGTCTTCTTCCTCCAGATCGGCATCGACGCCGACATCGCCTCGTTCGGTCAACCGGCGGTGCTGCGGGACGCGGCCATCCTCCTGGTGGTGGCGGTGGTGGGGAAGCTGGTCTCGCCGCTGGGGGCGGCAGGCACGCCGGGCGACAAGCCGCTGATCGGGCTGGGCATGCTGCCCCGGGGCGAGGTCGGCCTCATCTTCGCGACCATCGGCCTGGCCAACGGCGTGCTGGACGACGACCTGTACGCCGCTCTGCTGCTGGTGGTCCTCGTGACCACGCTCGCGACGCCCCAGCTGCTCAAGGCGCGCTACGGCCGGCTGCGGGCCCGCACCCGGCCGGTAGGACCGCCCGCCGGCACTCCGCCGCCGACCGGTGGCTGGCTGATCGTCGAGGCCGATGAGGTCCGGCTGCGGGCCGAGCCGCCGCCGGACCAGGTGCTGCCAGTGGCGCTGTCGGCGGCGCTGGCGGTGGGGCGGAACCGGCCCGGCACCGATCTGCTGGACTGGCTCACCGCGCTGCCCCCGGGCGAAGCTGCCTGGGGTGCCGCCACCCGGGAGCGGCTGCTCGACGTGGTAGAGCGGGGCAACGCCCGGGGCTGGCGCTTCCTCGCCACCACGGGGGTGCTCGACCGGGCGCTGCCCGAGCTGGCCGAGGCGCTCCGTCGCCGCCACGCCGAGCCGTTCACCATCGACCCACTGCAGGCCTACCGCTTCGCCGGGATGGAGCGCCTTCGGCGTCTCGACGCCGACGATCCGCTGGCGCTGGAGATCCGCGCCCTGGACAGTGTCGACCGGCTGTTCCTGGCCACGCTGCTGAGCGAGGCGCCCGAGGGCGCCGCCGCCCTGGCCCACCGCATCGGCCTGGCCGAAGACGATGCCGCCATCGTGCTCGACTGCGTGCGCGACCGGGACCTGCTGTGGTCGGCCGCACGCCAGCCCGGCGCGCTGGGTGAGGAGAAGGTGCTCCAGCTCGCCTCACACCTGGAGACCGCCGACCGGGCGCGCCTGCTCTACACCGTGAGCGCCCTGCGAGCCGAGGGCCGCGAGCGCTGGGAGATGGCCCGGCTGCGAGATCTCCACGAGCTGATCCAGGCGGCGCTGGACCACCCCGAGCTCACCGGCGCCGATGCCAGGGGCCTGGCCGACCTCCGGCGGCTGGAGGCTGCGGCCCGGGTGGCCGACGACCCAGCGCTCATCGAACGGGTCGGGCGGGCGCCGCTGTCCTACGTGCTGCGCCAGCCATCCGAAGCCATCGCCCGTCACACCAGGCTCCTCCACCCCCGGCCGGCACGCGCCGAGGTGCGGGTGCGGACCGGGCCGGCGCAGGAGGGCCGTTGGTGGGTCGACGTGGTCGCTCGCGACCGCCCTGCCCTCCTGGCCACCGTGACCGCCGCCCTGACCGGCGCCGGTCTCGACGTCAGCAACGCGGTGGTCGCGACCTGGGAGGACGGCGCTGCCGTCGAGACCTTCACCGTGCGCTCCACCACACCGCCCGATCCGGACGCTCTGATCGCGGCCATCGCGGCCGGGTTCGGGTCGGAGCCGACCTCCCAGCCGCTGCCCGATGCCGAGGCCACCTTCGACCACCTGGCCTCGCCCTGGCACAGTGTCTGCGAGGTGCGCTCGGCCGACCGGCCTGGCCTGCTCCGTGACGTGGCCACCGCCCTCGACGCCGCGGACGTGGACGTGCTGGCGGCCGACCTCTACACGGATGACGACCTGGTCATCGACCGGTTCGAGCTGGTGGACCGGCACGGCGCCAAGCTTGGCGCCGCCCACGAGGCGGCGCTCCGGCGATATCTACGCGACGGCGTTGAGCCCAGGAGGCGCTTCGGTCGCCGGCCGGGGACCGGTCGCTCGACCATCCGCAGCAGCAGGTAGCCGTCGTCGATGCCATGGAGTCAGGTCGTCTTCGGGTACGGAGTCCAGAGGGCGACGAGCGCGCCGCCGGGATCGGCGCCAAGGGCGTCGACTTCGAGGCCACCTACCACGTCCGCATCGACCCTCACGACCTCGGCCTGACCGTCGGGCCCACGGTCTTCGAGCCCAGTCCCACACCCCCCGCGAACCCCGACGCGACCATCGCATCGGACTCGGTCACGCTCACGAACCTGTTCAACGCCGGGCTCACCCTCCACGACGCCGAAGCGTCCGGCCGCCTCCACATCGACGGCGACCGGCCTCTCGCTCTCGCCCTGCTCGACAAGCTCACCCTCGGGCCCGGGACCGACTGACCGCCACGGAGGCCCGCAATAGACCGCCCCGCAGGGACACCCGACACCGGGTTCTTCTGGAAAGTCGCCCAACCCTTCCTCGCCGACACGTACACCACCGTCGGCACGCTCATGAGGTTCCCGTGCCTCCGCGCCGGCGAGGACTTCTTCGCCACCTGCGACCATCGCACTGGCGACCTCATCGTCAAGCTTCCCCGCCACCGAGTGAGCGGGCTCATCGCGGCCGGCGAGGCCCAACCGTTCGCGCCCGCCGGCCGGACATTCAAGGAATGGGCCTTGATCGGGCGCCGAGACGAGGTCACCTGGCACGCCCTCCTCGCCGAAGCCCGAGCGTACGCCCGACACGAGCACACCGTCTGATGCGCTTGGCAGTTGACGACCGCGGGCGGGAGCATTACTTTCCAAACTAGTTAATTAGCTGTTGTGGAAAGTACAGGCACTGACGATGACGATCGCGACCGACGAGGATCGACTCAGCGAGACCTTCGCGGCGCTGGCCAGCTCGACGCGGCGAGCGATCCTCGCCCGTCTCGCCGAAGGCTCGGCGACCGTCAACGAGCTCGCCGAGCCGTTCGACATGACGCTCCCGGCCATCTCGAAGCACATCAAGGTGCTCGAGCGGGCTGGGTTGATCGTCCGCACCCGCCACGCCCAGTACCGACCCTGTGCGCTCGATCCCGCCCGACTCGAGGAGGTCTCGACCTGGACTGACCGATGCCGGGATGCCTGGGAGGCCCGCTTCGATCGGATGGACGACTACCTCACCCAGCTTCGCTCGCAACGAAGGACGGACGAACACGATGACTGACGACGACGTTTCTCACGATGCGGTGGTGATCGAGCGCAGCTTCGACGCCCCGGTGGAGCTCATCTGGCAGATGTGGACCGACCCGGACCACTTCGCGGCCTGGTACGGCCCGGACGGTGCCTCCATCCCGGTCGCCGAGATGGACATCCGCGCCGGCGGAGCCCGCCGGGTGTGCATGCAGGTCGAGACACCGAAGGGCCCCATGCAGATGTGGTTCGCCGGCGAGTACCGCGAGGTCAGCGAGAACCAGCGGCTCGTCTACACCGAGTCGATCTGTGACGAACACGGAACCGTGTTAGCGCCCGCGGATGCGGGCGTGCCCGAGGGACATCCCACCACGACCGAGGTCCATGTCGACTTCCACGACATCGACGGCCGCACGAGAATCGTCATGACCCATGTCGGCGTGCCCGGCGACTCACCCGGCGCCGCGGGATGGGTGATGGCCCTCGACAAGCTCGCTTTCCACGCTGCCGCACACATCAGCCGCTAGCAGGCAGTTCCGCAACAGGAGCGCCCGCGACGACTTTCTGGCCGCCGAGCGTTGTACCTACGCCAGGGACCGGCCCCGTCCCGCGCGAGGAGGCATCAAGCATGACGTCGTCGGATCAACTCACGTGCTTCGCCAACGGGGTCGACCGGAACCAGGCGGCACTGCTCTTCGCCGCCCAGCGGCCCGCGGCGCTCAACCAGTTCTTCGAGGCGTCCGGCCCCCCAGCGTGGGAGACGATCCCCTCGTGGTCGCTGATCGGCACCGCCGACAACGTCATCCCTCCGGCGCAGCAGCAGGCGATGTCCACCCACGCAGGCGCGCAGATCTCCACCGTCAACGCCGGACACCTATCGCTCGTCACCCGACCGAACGCGGTCATCCAGGTCATCGAGGCCGCGGTCGACACCACGACCTGACCCCGTCACAAGCCGACCAGTTCGCCGCGTTCCGGCTGCGAACGCGGCGAGCTCACTCGTCCCGTCGGGAACCCGGGCCGACGTCGTGACGGTGGCCAGGTCCAGCTTCCGAAGCGTCCCGAGCCCCATCACCTCGTGCGACCCGGCGGGCGCATCGCCTACCGCGCTGCGGACACCGACTCGGAAGGAGTCACCACGTACGAGTCCGGTTAGGGTCTCAGGACGGGCGGGAACTGACCCGCTGCGTCACTGGCTCGGCTCTCGTGAAACGGCCGTCATGGCCGTCGTCGCGGGACCGGCGCGGGACGGCGGAAGTTGCCGGCACGCCACTGACTTCCTGACCAGGGCATACGCCGCGATGGCAGCCAGCCCTGATAAGGGCGAGGTCGCTGGTTCGATTCCAGCTAGCCCCACACTCCCCACCCCCGGCGAAACGGTCGCTGACCAGCGACCTGGAGCCGCGGGCTTAGCGGCCGCCACGGTTGGCTCGACTCCCAGGGAGCCGGAAGTCCGCGACGAGCGCGGCGTGATCGGACGGCCGGGACCCCGACCGTTCCACGTGGTCGATCCAGGTCGTGTCGAGCCGGGCGGCCAGTGCGCGGTCGGCCGCGATGAGATCGAGGCGCATACCGAGGTCGCGCGCGTATCCCATGCCGAGGTCCCACCACGTGAACCGGCGGGCATGCGGGCCCCACCGGGCGACGTCGACGTCGACGAGGCCCGCGTCGAATACCCGTGCGAGCGCGGCCCGCACGCGTGGCGTGACGTACACCGAACCAGTGAATGCATCCGGGTGGAACACGTCGCTGTCCGTCGCCGCCACGTTGATGTCGCCGGCCACCAGCAGATGGGCCTCTTCGAGTAGCCACTGCCGCACCCGCTCGGCGAGGGCTTCGAGGAAGCCCACCTTGAACTCGTAGTGCCAATGGTCGACGGCGCGACCGTGTGGGACATACACCGACGCCACCCGCAGCGGCGCCGGGGTAGCGACCAGGCAGCTGATGATCCGCGGCTCGCGGTCGAGATGCTCGTCATCGAGTTCACCGGACGCTCGGATGTCCGCAATCGGATGGCGCGCCGCCACCGCGACGCCGTTGTAGGCCCGTCCGCCGACGTGTGCGACGGCGTAGCCGTGCCGCTCGAACGTCGAGGTGGCACGCTCGGACAGCTGAGCGGTCTTGGTCTCCTGGAGGCACACCACATCGGGAGCGGCCCGCTCGAGGAAGCGCCCGACGGCCTCGAGCCTCGCTCGGAGCGAGTTCAGGTTCCAGGTCGCCACTCGCAGGTGCCCGGGGGCCGGCCCGGCGGGCGACATCGACGCGCGTCGATCGAGGGCCGCCCTGCGCCGCTCGAGTCGCGCCGCCTCCGTCGCCGACCGGGAAGGACTCGCCATCACGGTCCCCGGCTACCCCGATCGACGCCCTGGGACCGGCCATCCACGGCGGTCATCCGGCGGAACCGAACGCCGTACCGCCATCCACCGTCCGATCGGGTGTGACGGGTGATCTCGTCCGACGATCGGGACCAGACCGGGCGCGGCGCACGCCACTAGAGCGCCAAGGCGCGAGACGTCTCCTTCTGCGAACGCCGTCCATGACGGCAGTACGCTCGAGCGATGGCGGAGGTCGACGAACGGGACGATCTCGATTCGGTGCTGGCGGCGCGATCGGAGAGTTCCCGGCGTAATTCCCGGGCCGCACTGATCGAGGCTGCGTTCGAGGAGTTCTCGACCAAGGGGTACGAGGCGACCACCGTCGTCGGGATCGCCGACCGGGCCGGCGTCACGACCGGCGCCCTGTACGCCCACTTTGCCAGCAAGCTCGACCTCTTGCTGGCGACGCTCGGGCTCACGCCGGTCGAGGACATCCTCCGTTCGGCTCGGGAGGCCGCGGCGCTGCCGAGAGGTGAGGCGACGAAACGGCTCGTGCAGTCCATGGCGGCGCGTCCGGACCGCCACATGCTGCTGCTGCTCGACGTGATCGTCGTTGCGCGGCGGGATCCCCATGTGGCGCAGGTCCTCATGCGCGGGCTCGAGCGCTACGTGGGGGCCTCGGCCAGCGCCAACGAGGAAGCCGTGGAGCTCGGGCTCATCGACCCGGCGCTCGCCATCGACGACCTCGCCCGGGTGCTGACGCTGCTCACGATGGGCAAGATCGTGTTCGGCGCCCTCGACGGGGTGCCGCCGTCCGAGGCGGCCTTCGCGCGGCTCGCCGAGCTGCTGCTGCGGCCGGCCGGCGCCGCCCCCGGCGGCGAGGGTGATCCGCCGGCCGCCTTGGCGCGGGTCCGGGCCCGGGCCGCGGCCGCGGAGCGGGCGCGCCGGGGGTTGCACGACGGCATCGTCGATGCCGTGCACGAGGGCCACAGCCTCCGCCAGGTCGGCACCGCGGCCGGCCTGTCCCACGAGCGGATCCGCCAGGTCGTCCGCGAGCACGACACCTGAAGCGTCAGCTGAGGTCGGGGGGTTCGAGGATGTCGACGAAGTCGTCGGACAGCACGTCGTACTTGCTGTCGTGCATCTGGAGGATGGCGACCTCCCGGGTGAAGATCCGGAAGGCGGCGAGATCGGGCAGCTCGGGGAGGGCGTTCTCGCGGAAGTCGTAGGGTGCCGTCTCCGGCCGGTCGACCGGGTTGGCCACGACGGCGTCGACGACCCCCTGGGAGTCGAGGGACCGGACCTCCTCGGGGCTCAGCTGGCTGAGTGCTCCCTCCAGCTTCTTAACGTTCGACCAGGTCACGACGGTGTTGAAGTCGACGTCCGGGTCGTCGGGGTCGAACCCGGCCGCCTCCATGTCGTCGCGGAATTCGGCGATGCCGGGGTTGTCGGCGTCGGTCGGCGGGAGTCCCGGGCTGACGACGATCAGACCGTCGAGCGTGCCGCCGAGCTCGTGGACGACCTCGGGCGACATCACGACCGACGCCGTCGTGATGATGTGATCCTCCGCGGTGATGCCCTCGGCGGCCAGCGCGTTGAACATCACGACCGGCTGGGCGGGGAGCAGCCCGATGGCATCGGTGTCGCGCTCGGCGATCTGCGCGGCGATCGGCGCGTAGTCCGTCGTGTCCGCCGGGAAGTAGATGACCTCGACGTCGATGCCGATGATGTCGGCGACCTGCTCGACCTGCGTGGCGGCGAACTGCAGCGCCGGCACGTCGGGCAGCACCAGGAGGAAGTCGTCGGCGCCCTTGGCCTTGGCGGCGGTGACGCCGGAGATGCCGACGGAGATGCCGCTGATCGAGGAGTATGCGTTGTCGCTGGTCAGCTCGAAGGCCGAGGTCCCCCAGGTGTAGAGAGCCGGCAGGCCGGACCCCGTCGCGCCGTCGTCGAACGACCCGATGAAGCTGAGCAGCGCCAGCGAGCCGTTCGAAGCGGTCTTCCGGCCGCAAGCGAGGTTCTCGTTCACATCGCCCTTGTCGTCGCAGAACTGGACCTCGATGGGCCGGCCCAGCGCGCACTCACGGTTGACGGCCCGGACCGCAGCGTCGGTCCCCATGCGGGCCCGGTCGCCGTTGTTGCCGAGCTGGCTGGTGAGCGCGGCGATCGTGGTGAACCTCAACGGCTCCCCCGGGCAGTCGGCGTCGTCGTCAGCGCCGACTTCGGACGCTGTCGTGGCCGGCGAAGCGGCGTCGCCGCCACTGCTGGTGACACCGCCGATCTTGCCGTCACCGCACGCGGTGCCCAGCAGCGCGACCAGGGCAGCAGCCATCAACAGCGGATGTCGGATCATCACGCAGTCCCCTCCGTGGTGGCGGGTTCCAGGTAGGCCTCCTGGATGTCCTCGACCCGGTCGCGCAGGTCGGCGGCGGTGCCCTCGAGCTCGACGGCCCCACGCTTCATCACCAGGACCCGGTCGGCGACGGCGAGCGCCTTGTGGATGTGCTGCTCGACCAGGAGTACGCCCATGCCGTCGTCGGCCGCGGCCCGCACGGCGGCGAGAAGCCGGTCGACGACCATCGGCGCCAGGCCGAGGGACAGCTCGTCGACGAGCAGCACCTTCGACGACCGGGCCAGGCAGCGCGCCAGGGCGAGCATCTGCTGCTGGCCGCCCGACAGCAGTCCGACCCGGCGCTGCAGGTGTCCCTTCAGCTCCGGGAACAGGTCGACGGCCCGGCCGATGTCGCACCGGCTCACCCGGAGGTTCTCCGCGGTGGTCAGGTCCATGAGGACGGCCCGCTCTTGGGTGACGACGGCGAGACCCTTCCGGGCCCTGACGTGCAGCGGGTCGCGGGTGGCCTGCCCGAGGAGCCGCACCTCGCCGCCGAGCGGCGGCAGCTCGCCGGAGATGGTGAGCAGCGTCGTCGTCTTGCCGGCGCCGTTGGACCCGAGCAGGGCGACGACCTCCCCGGCGTCGACACGGAGGTCGAGGCCGCGCACGATCTCGACGTCCCCGTAGCCGGCGCGCAGCCCGACGGTCTCGACCAAGCCCGTCATGCCGGCTGCTCCGTCGTGGTGCCCGCAGACCCCAGGTATGCCTCGATGACGCCGGCGTCACCGGCGATGTCGCCGGGAGAGCCTTCGGCGATCTTCCGGCCGAAGTCGAGCACGACCATCCGGTCGCAGGTCTGCAACAGCAGCGGGACGTCGTGCTCGATGACGAGGATGCCGATCCCGTCGCGCTGCGCCATCGCCCGGATGGCCGAGCCGAGCTCGGACGCCTCCCGGGCGTCGAGACCGGCGGCCGGCTCGTCGAGGAGCAGCACCGCCGGTTCGCTCACCAGCGCCCGAGCGATGCCGACCAGGCGCGACACGCCGTGGGGCAGGTCGGAGGGACGCTGGTCGAGCACGCCGCCGAGCCCGAACTCGGCGACGAGGTCGTCCATCAGGGCCGTCGGCTTCTGCCGGCCCGGCCGCACGAGCCCGACGAGGTACTGCCACCGGGACTGGTCGTCGGCCGCGACGAGCAGGTTCTCCTTGACCGTCATCTCCTCGAACAGCTCGACCGCCTGCCACGAGCGCACGATCCCGGCTCGGGCGCGCCGCTCGACGGACCAGCCGTCGATGGGGGCCCCGTCGAAGCGCACGGAGCCCCGCGCCGCGGCGGTGAAGCCGGTGACGACGTCGAGCAGCGTCGTCTTGCCGGCGCCGTTCGGGCCGATGAGCCCGACGACCTCGCCCGGGTCCACCGAGAAGCTCACGCCGTCGAGGGCGACGACGCCCCCGAACGACACGCTGACGCCGCTGACCTCGAGCGTCGCCGGGGCCCGGCGGGGCCGTGCCGGTGCCGGCACCTCCTCGACGCGCCGCCGCGGGAGCCGGAAAGGCGCGGTGATGCGTTCGGCGGAACGCGACCACAGGGACGCGATGCCATCGGGTGCCTGCCGCAGCACCAGCACGGCCGACACGCCCGAGAGGACGGCGAGCCAGGACACGATGTCGGTCCCTTCCGGGGCGACGTGGGTGAAGATCACGTTGCTGATGGAGGACGGGGCGCCGGAGGCGCCGAGCACGACGCCGGCCACCCAGGCGAGGCCGCCGACGACGGCGTACTGGATCAGCAGGACCGAGCCGACGACGCTGTAGACGCTCAGCTGCACGTTCGGCTGCCGCAGGGACAGCAGCGCGCCGCCGAGGGCCGCGATCGCGGCGGCGACCGCGAACGCGTACACCTTGGCCCCCACGACGCCCACGCCGAGCGACGCCGCGGCCCGCTCGTTGCTGCGGACAGCGAGCAGCCGGGCCCCGGCCCGTCCACGCCGCACGTTGGCGACGACCAGCCCGACCAGCACGAGGATCACGAGCACGAACACGCCGTAGCGCTGCGGGTGGTTCAGCGGGTCGAGGTCCATGCCGAAGAACGACAGGTCGTCGATCGGCAGGCCGCGGACGCCGCCGATCAGGGCGCTGTTGGTGAAGATCAGCGAGCTGAACATCAGCGCCATGGCAAGGGTTGCCACCGCGAGGCTGGTGCCGCGGGTGCGCACCGCCGGCAGGGCCACGACCAGGCCGACCAGGGTCGTCACGACGATGCCGCCGAGGAGCGCCAGCTCGAACGGCCAGCCGTTGACCGAGACGAGCCGGGCCACGATCCACGCCCCGAATCCGGCCAGGGCGAACTGGCACAGCGACAGCTGACCGGCGTAGCCGGCGACGATGACGACCGAGGCCAGGATGATGGCGATGGCGAAGGTGGAGATGAGGGCGCCGGTCCAGGTGTCGACCCCGAACAGGAGCGCGACGCCGACCACCCCACCCACGATCAGGGGCAGCAGTGACACTGAGCCCGACCCCGGCAGCGGCAGCCGGGCGATGGTCTCGCCCCGCTGCAGCCGCGACCGGCCGGTGATGATCATGTAGCCGAGGATGATCGCCAGCGGCACGGCCTGGACGAGGCCGGTCAGCGACGCCGCGGACACGCCGAGGGCGTCGGCGATGTCGGGCTGGAACAGTGAGATCTCGCTCTGGATGATGCCGATGAGCAGCGCGGCGGCGACCGTGACACCGAATGACGAGAAGCGGCCGACGAGGGCGGCGGCCAGCGCCGGGATCACGGCGATCGACAGCACGGCGGCGTTGAGCGTCACGATCGGGGCGAGGAGGATGGCGGCCAGCGCGGAGAGGCCGCCGGCGACGGCGAAGTTCACGAGCTCGATCTGGTTCGGGGACCAGCCGGCGCTCGCCGCGACCCGGCGGTTCTCGGCTACCGCCGAGGTGGCGAGGCCGAACAGCGTCCCCGAGTACACGAACCGCAGCACCACGGCACACGCCAGGGCGATGCCGATGAGCAGCAGCCGGTCCATGCCGATCATCACGTCGCCGAACAGCGTCACGTTCCGTGACGGCAGCATGGGCCGGGGCTGCACGATGGCGGGACCCCAGCGCAGCACCATGAACGCCTGGCCGGCACCGAACAGCCCGAGCGTGGCGATGAGGCGCGCGAGCTGCGAGGCGTCGCGCAGCAGCGCCAGCACCCCGTAGGTGAGCAGCCCGAGCAGGACGCCGACGACGACGCCGATCGTCACCGCCACCGACGTCGCCATGGTGTCGCGCAGGTCGTAGCAGTGGTACGCGGCGATCCCGCCCATGGCGCCGGCGCTGAAGTTCAGGACGCCTGACGCCCGGTGCACGATGACGATGCCGAGCGCGACGAGCGCGGTCAGCGCACCTGTCGCGGTGCCGAGCAGCACGAAGCGGAGCGACGCTTCGCTGAACAGTGCCGTGGCCAGGAAGCTCACGAGCTACCCCTCCCCGGGCGGCTGAGACGCCTGCCGACCCCCGGCGCCAACATAGCTTCACTACGGGTCCGGTGGCCCCTGACTGTGCAGGATGTCATGGAGCCCCTGCGATCGTCAGAATTCTTGACGCCTGGTTCGCCCAACCGGCGTCAGTTCGACGGCATCACCTCGTCCCGCAGCTGGCGTTTGAGGACCTTCCCCGCGGGGTTGCGGGGGAGGTCGTCGCCGCGGAACCAGATGTGCACCGGCACCTTGAACGCCGCGAGGCGCTCGCGCACGTGGGCCCGGATGTCCTCGGCGTCGGCGTGCTCGCCCTGCTTGAGCTGGACGACGGCACCGACCTCCTCGCCGAGGACCTGGTGGGGCACGCCGATGACGGCGGCGTCGAGGACGGCGGGATGCTCGAAGATGGCGGCCTCGACCTCCGAGCAGTACACGTTCTCGCCGCCCCGGATGATCATGTCCTTGGCGCGATCGACGATGAAGACGAAGCCCTCCTCGTCGATGCGGGCGACGTCGCCGCTGTGCAGCCAGCCGTCCGAGAACGTCTGCGCGGTCGCCTCGGGCTTGCCCCAGTACCCGCGGACGACGTTGGGCCCCTTGATCCAGAGCTCGCCGGTCCGGCCCTCGGGCAGGTCGTTGCCGAGCTCGTCGACGACCTTCAGGTCGCACACCGGGACCGGCACGCCGACGCTGTCGGGCTTGCGCAGGTAGTCGGCGCCGCCGTTGCCGGTCGTCAGGCTGGACGTCTCGGTCAGCCCGTAGCCGTTCGACGGCGTGCGGCCCGGGAACATCTCGTCGATCTTGCGGACGAGCTCGGGCGGCGCCGGGGCGCCGCCGTAGCCGATGCTCTGCACGCTGGAGATGTCGCGCTTGTCGAAGTCCGGCGACTGGAGGACCTGCCACACCATCGACGGCACGCCGCCGAAGGCCGTGATGCGCTCGCGCTCGATCAGCTCGAGGGCCCGCTCGGGGCTCCATTTGAACATCAGCACGAGCTTCGAGCCGGAGGCGACCGCTCCTTGGAGCACGGAGTGGCAGCCCGTCGCGTGGAAGAACGGGACGGACAGCAGGCTGGCGCTCTGCGCCGGCGCGCCCGCCCGGTCCGGGGCCGGGTCCGGCCGCGGGCTGCGCATCGCCGTGCGGGCGCCGGAAAACGCCAACGACATGATGTTGGTGGTGAAGTTCCGCTGGGTCCCGAGGGCCCCCTTGGGACGGCCGGTAGTGCCGGACGTGTAGAAGATCGTGGCGTCGTCGTCCGGGTGGATCTCGACGTCGGGCAGGGCCGGTGGGTTGCCGGGATCGGGCTCGCCGACCACGTCGTGCCATGCAAGGCATCCTTCGGGGACGTCGCCGCGCACGACGATCGTCGTGAGGTCGGGCAGGCCGGGCATGCCGGCCAGGTGCTTGGCGAGCCGCTCCATCCGCTCGCCGTCGGCGACGAGGACCTTCGTCCCGGAGTCGGACAGGCCGTACTCGAGCTCGGGCCCGGTCCACCAGGCGTTCAACGGCACCACGATCGCCCCGGCCGCGGCGGCGCCGAAGAACGCGATGGACCATTCGGGGAAGTTGCGCATCGCGATGGCGACACGGTCGCCCTTGCGCACTCCCAAGTTGTCCACCAGCGCGTTGGCGAACGCCGATGCGGCCGCGTAGTGCTGGGCGAAGGTCATCCCCTCGTCCTCGTAGACGATGAACGAGGCGTCGCCGTGCGCTCGGCACGCCTCGAGCAGGGCGCGGATCGACGGCATCGCGTTCTTCCACGTCTTGGTGGGCCGGCCGTCGATTTCGACAACCTCCATCTCGAACGGCGACCCCGGCGCGGTCAACTGCGCGTGCGCGTCGGCGATGGAGATCGGTGCGCGTCCTGGCATGCCCCCTCTTTACCCGCCGCGGGACTCATCGGCGCGGCCGGAGTGCGGCAGTACATGGCGATCTTGCGGGGGCCCGAAGTGGTAGTGCCGGCGCAGGTCGACGATCGTGCCGACGATCTCGGAATCACCGACGAGGCGACGGCGCCGGTTCGGGCCACGCACGGGAGGACACCCTAGGCGCGGCCCTTCCGGAGACGGACTAGATGACGCTGACGACCTCGGTGTCCTGGGCTTCCCGGGTGTCGTCCCGGCGTTCGACCAGCACCAGGGCGCTGGCCTGCGCGTCGCCGAGGACGAAGGCCTGGTCGAACGACGTCACGGTCACGGTGAAGGAGCGGGGTCGTCCCGTGCAGGTCAGGGGAAACCCGCCCATCCCGTCGGCCTGGGGCTGCGAGACCGTGACGAACGCCTCGAGGACCTGCCACCGGCGAGCGCACGAAGCCGTGACCTCGATGCTGACCGTCTGGCCGTCGGCCCCCAGCGTGGCGATGTCGGCGACCTCGACGGAGACCCGGGACCTGGGCGCGGCGTCGGCGGGCGCGGCGAGGGCCACAGGGAGGAGCGCGACCGCAGCGACGGCCAGACCGAAGGTTGCGGTGACTCGACGACGGTGGTGCATGTCACCACCCCCCTTGCTTGCGTGTCCCTCCCCTTCTACGCCTCTCGATCGCTGCTGTCACCAGCGGGCCGTTCCGGAGCCGATGCCGCCTCTTCTTGGGAATCGGAGGGGCGCACCCGCGTAGCCTCACGGGCATGTCGGCGGCGGCTCGTCGTCGACCCAAGGGTCGGTGTGATCGCGATAGCGCTGAGCGTCTTCCCGACCCGCAGCCAATGCACGCACTCGCCGTGCCCACGCATGGCATCTCTAGCCCGGTTGTAGGCCGCTTGATTCGTGAGGCAGGCGCTCCCTATACCGTCCGCTCGGCGATTGCGGTGAGAGGCTCGACCCTAGGGAGCTCAGACGTGTCCCAGGACCCCGACTTCCAGATTTTGGTGAGCGAGGTGGATGGCACGGCGGTGGTGCACGTGGCGGGCGAGATCGACCTCAGCGTCCGGGCCGAGCTCGCCCGAATGCTGGCCCAGGCGTGCGCCGGTGGTCGAGACGTGGTCGTTGACCTCTCACGCACGACATTCATGGACTCGGCCGGGCTCCACGCGCTCGTCACGGCGCGGCGTTCCCAGACCGCCGCGGGGTGGAACCTCGTGTTGCGCAACCCCTCCGCTTCCGTCCGCGGCATGATCACGATGGCCGGCTTGGAGGGGTGGTTCGACATCGAGCCCGGCTCCGAGGCCTGAGCCGCGCTCGTGCGTCCCGGCCCTGCCCGTCGCCGGGTCAGGAAAACCGGTGGATACCGTACGCGGCCGGGTAGACGCTGGAAGTGGCGAACGAACCGCAGATCCAGCGGTGACAAGTCGCACCGCAAGGGAGGGATCAGCGATGGCACAGACTTCCACGACGCGCGGCGTCCCACGTGACAGCTCGGCGGCGGCATCGGAGCGCAGCACCTTGCTGGCGGCCTGGTCTGACGAACGAGCGGCTGCCCGCTCCGCCAGAGACCGGGGGGATGCGGCCGGGGAATGGAAGCACCTGGAACGGGCGCACATTCTGAGCCAACCGATGGCGGGCGCCCACGTGCGCACTCACGTGGCGATGCTGGCGTGCGCGCTGCGGCGACGCAGGGCCCGAGAGATCGTCGGCCAGGTGCTGCGGCTCGTCGTGGCAGGCCCGGGCTCGTGGACCGGGCGCTACCCGGTCGGGAACACCGGGGGAGCCGACGTCAGCGCGTTCCGGCCCATGCCCGTACCCGACGACCTTCGGGCGGCGCTCGGCATCGAGGCGCGAGCGACCAGCGCGGACGCAGAGGGACCCCAGAACGACAAGACACGAGATCAATTGACTGCTACGGCGGGGACGTTCTCCACGGACACCGCGAACTTGCAGGACTGCGTGGCGCCGGCGGTCGTCGAGCTCGCCGATGGCGACGCGTTCGACTTGCGGATCGCCCCGGTCGTCAAGACGATCGGGGACGACCGGGTTCGGATGCTCGCCTACAACGGCTCCATCCCGGGCCCGACCCTGTGGGTCCCCCAGGGCGCTGAGATCCGTGTGCGGGTGCGCAACGACGCCGATGTCGACGCAACCGTCCACTGGCACGGGCTGCGCCTCGACAACGAGTACGACGGCGTGCCGTACGAGACCCAGCCGCCGATCCCGCTCGGCGGAGAGTTCACGTACCAGCTTCGCTTCCCCGACGCCGGCCTGTACTGGTACCACCCGCACATCCGCGAGGACTACGGGCTGGACATGGGCCTCTACGGGAACATCGTCGTGGTCCCCGCGGAGGACGGCTACTGGCCACCGGTGAACCGGGAGCTCGTCATCACCGTTGACGACATCCTCATCGAGGAGGGGCAGATCGCGCCGTTCCATCACGCCGGACCCACCCATGTGGCGATGGGCCGGTTCGGCAACGTCATGCTCACCGGAGGCGAGCCCGAGTTCAACTTCCAGGCCGGCGTCGGTGAGGTGGTGCGCCTCTACCTGACGAACACGGCGAACACCCGGATCTTCAACGTCGCGTTGCCAGGCGCTCGCATGAAGCTGGTGGGCGGCGACAGCGGCCGGTACGAGCGTGAGACCTTTGTCGAGGAGGTCCTGCTCGCGCCCTCCGAGCGGGCTGTCCTTGACGTGCTGTTCGAGACCCCCGGCCCCGTGCCGCTGGAGCACCGCACGCCGGGCCACACCTACGAGCTCGGCAGCATCAGCGTTACTGACGAGCCGATCGAGCAATCGTTCGCGCGCGAGTTCGACCAGCTCCGGACCGACCCCGAGCTGGCGGACGAACGGGCGCGGCTCGACACGGAGCTCCAACGCCCACCGGACAAGACGCTGGCTTTCGAGTCACTGATGCCACTGCTCTACGGCGACCAGGACACCGCGGCATCGTCGTGGACGTGTCCGATGCATCCCGAGGTCGTGAGTGACGAGCCGGGCACTTGTCCTTCGTGCGGGATGAAACTCATCCCGACGGCGGCGTCGTGGACGTGTCCGATGCATCCCGATGTGCTGAGTGCCGTTCCTGGGGTGTGTCCTTCGTGCGGGATGAAACTCATCACTGCCGGCGCGGCACCGGCGAGCGAGGGCCACTCTCATGCCCACGACATGGCGGACGGCCTGGAGTGGGAAGACCTGATGCCGGAGATCAACCGGGCCTCGGATGCCAGCAACATGGTCTGGAAGCTGGTGGACCGCGATACCGGGAAGGAGAACTGGGAAATCGAGTGGGGCTTCAGCGTCGGTGACAGGGTGAAGATCCGCCTGGTCAACGACATGGAGCAGGACCACCCGATGCACCACCCGTTCCACGTCCACGGCGCCGGACGCTTCCTCGTCATCTCCCGCGATGGCAACGCGCAGGACAACCTGGTGTGGAAGGACACCGTGCTGGTCCGCGCCGACGAGACGGTCGACATCCTCCTCGACATCACCAATCCCGGCCTCTGGATGGCGCACTGCCACATCGCCGAACATAACCAGGCCGGGATGATGTTCAGCTTCCCCGTAGCGGACAAGGAGGTGTCCTGACCCGATGCAGATCGCGCTCGCCCTCTATCCCAAGTTCACTGCTCTCGACATCGTCGGGCCCTTCCAGGTGTTGGCCGACGTGCCCGGGCACGACGTGCTTTTCGTGGCCGGTGAGTCGGGCCCGGTGGTCGACCACACGGGGCGGTGCCCCCTCGTGGCCACGGCGACGTTCGCCGAGGTGACCGACCCCGACGTGGTGGTCGTCCCCGGCGAGCTGTTCGCCGACAGGGACGATCGGCTCGTTCAATGGCTCCGCCAGGTGCACGCCAAGACCACGTGGACCACAAGCGTGTGCACCGGCGCGCTCTACCTGGCCGCAGCCGGGATCCTCGAGGGACTCGACGCCACCACACACTGGGCATGGGCTGACCAGCTGGAACGACTCGGCGCCCGCTACACCGAGCAGCGCGTGGTCGAGCAAGGAAAGGTGATCACCGCAGCGGGAGTTTCGAGCGGAATCGACATGGCACTCACGCTGCTCGACCGCATGTACGGGCCGGCGGTCGCCCAGAGCGTGCAGCTGGCCATCGAGTACGACCCCCAGCCGCCCTTCGATGCCGGCTCACCATCCAAGGCCCCAGCCGACGTCATCGAAGTCGCCAAGACAGCGCTCGGGGTCCCCGCGTCCACAGGTCCGAACGGCGACGACTGACCCCTCTCCGATCCTGCGCCCAGCGGAGGTGGTGCGGTGGACGACAAGACCGTCGCCTTCGTGCCCTAGCTGGGCCTCACTCCCTCGACGGAGTGGCCAGAAGCGATGGTCGGCTCCGGTGAGGTGGTATTGCTAGGAGCGTGCGCCCGGACCTCAACGAGACGATTGTTCGGCTGTGCCTCCTGGACGATCCGGCACGGTGGGCGGCCTACCTGGCCGTGCGGAGCGCGGGCCGCCCACTGACGCGCGCCGAGGTCGCCGATGAGGCCGGTGTCTCGGTGAGGCTGGCCGCGTTCCACTTGGAGAAGCTTCTCTCTGAGGGCTTTCTCGAGGCGACCTACGAACGCGACGAAAGCTCGGTCGGTGTTGGTCATCCGGCGAAGCGGTACCGCCCGACCGGGCTCGAGCTCGAGGTGTCGATCCCGCCGCGACGGTACGACCTGGCCGCCGAGATCCTGGCCGAGGCGTTGGAAGCCGACTCCCCTGGTTCGCCGCTGGAGTCGCTCGCCGACGTCGCCGCCGAGTATGGCCGTCAGGTCGGGAGGCGGGCGCGGGCACGCAATGGCGGCAGTCGGCTGCTGACCGCACTTCGCGTCGTCGGCTATGAGCCGGCCCTCTCGGGCGACGATGTGGTCCTTCGCAACTGCCCTTTCCGTCACGTCGCCCAAGCACGACCTGAGATCATCTGCCGCCAGATGAACCTGGCATTCGTCGCCGGTGTTCTGGCCGGCACGAAGTCACGGTCCCTCCACGCCGTTGCATCGCCCTCGACGGGGCGGTGCTGTGTCCTCGTCACTCCCTAGCGTCGGGCGCCGACACGGCGAGAGCGCCAGGTCGATTCCGTGCCTCTCGGCGCCGCTTCCGGGACAGTTCCCCGGGCGAGTCTTGCGTCGAGATATCACCAACGAATACTGTCGTTATTGGCTGGTCCGGGAGTTCGGGGTGCCCGCACCGACACGCGCCGAACACCAGATCACGTCGACGGTGCGGCCGCGGCTGCCCAATCGTCGCCGTTGTCGTCCGGGGGACTTCTACGCAACGCGGAAGGTGAGGACGAGATGGACCGACGAA
>Ga0209382_10002960_pt1 | contig 24040 bp, 18 predicted proteins | sample SoiMetdeltSBSDD5_FD_187599 | JGI IMG/M metagenome (GOLD analysis project Ga0209382, IMG submission 187599) | Bulk soil microbial communities from a Populus tree surrounding site in Tennessee, USA - Soil MetaG P. deltoides SBSDD5 (SPAdes) (version 2) | ecosystem: Environmental > Terrestrial >...
GAGAGAATGGCGGTCCCGAAAGGATCCAACGGAAGGGGTTCCGTACATGACTGAGGGCTGGTCTTCCAAGAAGGTGCTCGTCACCGGGGGTGCTTCATTCATCGGATCGACGCTGGTCGAGGCATTGTTGGCCAGGGACGCCGCGTCGGTCCGGATCATCGACGACTTCTCGAGTGGGGCGATCGCAAATATCCGGGATCTGGTCGGGGAGGGGGCGGTCGAGCTGATCCGGGGCGATCTTCGCGACCCGGCCGTTTCGGCGAAAGCCGTCGAGGGGATGGACGTGCTCTTCCACCTGGCCGCCGACCACGGCGGCAGAGGGTATGTCGACCTACACCAGTATGCGTGTTCCACCAACCTGGCCCTGGATTCGTTCCTCTTCGGAGCCGCCCTGCGCGCCGGCATGGAGAAGATCGTCTACGCCTCGTCGGGGTGCGTGTATCCGCTGTACCTGCAGGCAGACCCGAGTGAGACGCTCCGCCTGACCGAGGACATGGTGGCCTCGCCCGGGTATGACCCCGACGGTCTGTACGGCCTGGCCAAGCTGGCGGGGGAGCTCACGCTCAGGGCCATGCACAACGAGTTCGGCGTGAAGACCGTGTCGTGCCGCTATTTCACCGTCTACGGGCCCCGAGGGGTCGAGAACCACGCCGTGATCGCGATGATTGCGCGGGCGTTCCTCCGTCAGGACCCCTTCCACGTCTGGGGGAACGGGGAGCAGATCCGCAACTGGACGTACGTCGACGACATCGTTGAGGGGACCATCCTCGCTGCTGAACGGGTGGACGACGGTTCCGCGATCAATCTCGGTACGACCGAGCGCGTTCGGGTGATCGACGCCGTCCACAGGGTCTGCGAGCTTGCCGGCTACAACCCTCGCATCGTGCTCCAGCCAGACATGCCCACGGGTCCGATGAACCGGGTTGCGGACAACTCCCTGGCGCGGAGCGTCCTGGGGTGGGAGCCACGCGTCCCGTTCGCCGAGGGGCTCCGGCGCACGCTCGAATGGTATTTCTCAAGCAAGGACCCGACCGAGGTCTCGGCAATCCTCGAGCGCATGCTGACCGGCCGTGGGCATCCGGACGAGGAGCTCGTTGAGATCGCGTCCGCACAAGAGTGATGAAGGCGACGCGCTCATCCTCCTACGGCATCCGCCGTGGCGATATCCCTGGTTCGTCGGAGGGTCTCCTTCGACCTCGTTCCCACAATCACCCCGTTGTCGTTGGATGGAGCGACTCTCCATCCGATGCTGACTGATGTGGGCAGCAGAGAAGCTCTTCGATGATCGTCAAATCGAGATAGGTGGCGGGTGCAGAAGCCTAGGACACGTCGCTTCATCGCGCGGTTCTTCGTGATCGAGGCCTTGCTGGCCTCGACGATGACCATTGGTTCCGGAGTGGCGGAGGCATCCACGACCTGCGGGGTTTCGAACGGCCACACCCTCTGTGTGACGGTCCCGGACACGCCGCTCACGGGCCCAGCCGCCATCACCAAGGAGGTGGCGGCGGGCTTCGCTCCCCAGCTCGTCGTGGCCGTCGAGCAGTGAATCCCTGGATAAGGTTGCGACTCGAGAAAGGCAGCTCGCATCGTGTCGATGGCCGCTGAGGGCCGTGCTCGTCTCACACCGACGCTCGAAGCACCTGGAACGGCGGACGCTGGTGGTCCGACCGCCCGCGGTCGGATGAGGGACTGGATCAATCGGGAGTATCTCCGGTTGACGCTTGCTCTCCTGGTCACACCGGTTACCCTGGGGTTGGCCTGGCTCGTGGTTCGCCATGAAGCGCTGCCGTTCGACAACGTCCGGTCGGCCGCGCTCACCACGGTGATCTTCTGCCTCCTGACGATCGGGCTCGTGCTGTACGTGCATCGGTTGCCGTTGCTGTCCTTCCCGTCCTTGTTCCTCGCGGTCACGTTCCTTTTCACGTGCAGCCCGCTGATCCTGTTTCTGATGGAGGGCAGCGATGCCTTCCGCTCCTGGGAGATCGTGGACACCGAGGGCATCCTGAAAGGGATGCCGGTGGTCACGCTGGCGTTCTCCTCGTTCCTGCTCGGTGCACTCCTGCTTCCGACCCAGATCCTCGCCCTGGCGAGGGGTACCGCCGCTAGCACGGCGGGGGGAGCGGCGGACATCACGCCTCGTCTTCGAGCGCTTCGGAGGGTCGGGTTCGCGATGTACGCGGTCTCGGCCTTGCTCATCGCAGCCTCCTCGCTCGCCGGGGGCACGCTGAGCTTCGCCGTGGAGGGCGGCTATACCGCATACCACGAGGCCAAGAGGTCGGGAGCCATCCCCCAGGTCGTAGGGGTGTTCGTGGCGCATCTCCTGCCGTGGTCGTTGCTGATCCTGACCGCAACCAGCAGGGATCGTCGCTCGAGGAGGCAGGTCGTCCTGCTGGCGGTCCCGTTCATCCTGGTGATGCTCGGGGTCGGCGACCGAGGGGGGCCGGTCGCCACCATGGGCGTCGTCGCGTCCGGTCTCTACCTTGTGGGTGCCCGGATCGGCTTGTGGCGCTCCCTCGCCCTCGTCGCGTTGATCGCGTTCCTGATCCCCACCATCCTCAACTTGCGACAGGTGCCGATCTCGGAGGTGTCGGTGAGTACGGTCGCGAACGCCGCGACCAATCAGGTGCAGGCGGCGAACACCTTCGGAGACGATCCCGTCTCGGGCTTCCTTTCTTCCATGTCGAGTCCCTATCAGACGCTGATGAAGACCGTCGTTGCGGTTCCCTACATCGAGGGCTACCACCTCGGAGGGGACTACCTGGCCTCTCTCATCGTCGCGGTCCCGTTCCGATCGATCATCTTCCCGTTCATCGGCGCCGAGATCGATCGCCTTCCACCCAGCCAGTGGATCCTCCCGTTACTGCACCCCGGGAAGAACGCAGGCCTGGGCTACCTGCAGATGGCGGAGGCATACTTGCAGTTCGGCGCGATCGGGGTCGTCGGCCTGTACTTGATCTTCGGATGGGGGCTGACTCGGCTCTGGCGGTCGATGACCAGCAAGGCACCGGACCCTCGGGCGCTGGCCTTCGCGTTGATCGTCGTCATGGAGACGCTGCTCTGGGTCAGGAATTCGTCGTCCTTCGGGGTCCGAGCCGTGGCGTGGGGGTGGATCATCGTGTACGTGATACCCGCGCTGCTGACGCGGAAGAGGTCTGCCGCACCGCCGCGGGGCGAGATGGTCGCGGTTCCCCACCGATGAGTCGAGGCGCGGGTCGGGCGGCGGGGAGTTCCGTTCGGATCCCCCACGGGCGGGTCGAAGGGTCCGAGTCGGACGCGCTGCCTCCGAAGAGGGTGCTGTGTGTATTCGGCAGCTTGGAGCGGGCCGGGGCGCAATTGCGGACCCTCGAGGTGTGCAGTGAGCTGCGAGGGACTCGATCCATCGAATTCGACTTCTGCTCCCTCGATCTTGGCCCGAACGAGCTCGAGGGAGACGTCGCGAGCCTGGGCGGCTCGACCCACGTCGTGTCGATCCGGACGCCTCGCTTCCTGCTCGAATTCTCTCGCCTTCTCCGACAGGGCCGCTACGATGTTGTCCACACCGAGCCCCAGTTCCTAAGTGGGATCGTCGCGTGGTTGGCGGCGTTGCAGCGGGTGCCCATCAGGATCGTGGCGGTCCACAATTCGATCGGTGATGCCGGAAGGCGCACGGCGAGCAATCCCGTCGTTCGGGTCGTGCTCCCCAGCCGGCCGTTCATCTGGGCGATGCGATGGCTCATCACGCGATATGCCACCGACGTCGTCGCCGTATCGAAGAGCGCGCTAGACAGCGCGCTCCCAGACCGGTGGCAGTCGATGCGCGACTGCAAGGTGGTTTACAACGGCACGGACGTCGCTCCATTCAAGGTTCCCGAGGATCGAAGGGGTGTTCGAGGGGAGTTCGGCTGGCCCGCCGACAGCAGGATCGTCGTGAACGTGGGACGGCTGTCGGCGCAGAAGAACCATCGCGTCATCCTGGAGACCTTCCGGCTGGTTCACCGGAAGGACGGCACCGTCCGGTTGCTGCTCATCGGCGGCGGGCAGCTGTATCAGGAGGTGGATGGCCTCATCGATCAACTCGGGCTCCGCGAGATGTGCGCGATCACGAACAACCGTCCTGATGTTCCGCGGCTGCTCCTGGCGTCGGATGTCTTCTTCTTCCCCTCCTCGTGGGAGGGGCTGCCGGGGGCGCCCCTGGAAGCGCTCGCGGCCGGTCTCCCGATCGTTGCGAGCGACATCCCTCCGATCCGGGAGATCGCCACGTTCTTCCCGGGCTCGATCCTGGTCGCATCTCCGGATGATGCCCTCAACCACGCCGAACACATCCGCTCCGCGCTGCAGATGCCGAAGGACCGGGAGAACGTGCAGCAGCGGTTCGCCGGGTCGCCGTTCTCGTTCCAGGAGTCGGTGGCTGCGTACCGGGCGCTCTACGGGATCGACGAGTTCGAGGCGCCGCCTGAGAGCCCGCGGTGAGCGCTGGCCGGTGATACGCGCCCGGGTCGCGCCGAAGATCCTCTACACGTCGGCCGATGCCGATCCCGAAAGTGGGGCGTTCCGCTGCCTGCTCGACATGGGCATGGAAATCGGCAACTGGGGGTATCGGCCCATCCTGGCCCTGGCGGAGGAACCGGTGGGCGCCTCCCTCCCCACCGGGACGGAATCCCTTCCCTCGCACGCGTTGTCGCTCCCACGCCTTCGTCGGGGGCGTTCCGCGGCCCAATACGGGAGCGACCTCCTGCAGACTGCGCAGAGCGCCTACCGGCTGGCGGGCATCATCCGCCGGGAAGGAGTCGCCCTGGTCCACGTGAACGAGATCCTCGACGTCTATGCGGGGATCGCGGCGCGCCTGGCGGGGGTCCCCTGCGTCTGGCACGTTCGAGCGGACGTGTCCACATGGCCGTCTCCACTCAGGAAGGTGCTCCCGCGCCTCGTGGTCGCCCTCGCCAGCGAGATCGTCGCCGTGTCCGAGTCGGTTCATCGGGAGGTGTTCCTAAAGCAGGGGATCGAGACACCGAAGGTGTCTGTGATCCACGACGCCGGTCCCGATCCGGCAGTGTTCCATGTCGGTGTTGACGGTGCCTCGGTCCGTGCGGAGCTCGGCGTGCCAGACGAGGGGTTCCTCGTTGTGTTGGTATCGAAACTGGTGGAGCTCAAGGGCCACGAGGTGCTCATACGAGCGATCCCGCAGGTGCTGGACACGTTCCCGCAGACACGCTTCGCCATCGTTGGGCCTGAGCTCAACGGCGCGCACCATCGCCGATATGCGGAGCGGCTCCGGCGCTTGCCGGCCGAGCTGAGTCTCGGCGATGCCGTGTCCTTCATGGGCTACCGCGATGACGTTCCCCATATCATGGCCGCGGCCGACGTGATCACGCACTGTGCGACGCATCCCGATCCATTCCCCGGGGTCGTGCTGCAGGGGATGTCGCTGGGCAAGGCCGTGATCGCTACCAACCTCGGAGGTGCAACGGAGCAGATCGACGACGGCGTTTCCGGCGCGCTGGTCCCTCCCGGGGACCCGGCTGCTCTTGCCGACGTCATCTGCTCACTGTTGAAGGATCCGGACCAGCGCGCTTCGCTGGGACGAGCGGCGGTAAGCCGGGTGACTTCTGACTTCCCATCCGAGGCGTCCTATCGGCAGCTTTCCCACGTGTACCGGCGGTTGATCCACCCCTGAGGCAGGACTGATGGGCGAGATGATCATGAGGATGCGCGGACCGGGTGGAAGATCACTGCTCGGCTCGCCCCGGCATGCACTGCGACGTTGGATCTCGATGTACCCGACGATCTACCTTCCGATGGCCCGCTTGAAGAACGAGCATTCCGTGCTGGAAGCTCGCACCGAGCTGGTCCTGGACGGTACCTCGCGTTCCGCGAATACCTTCGCCGCGATCGCGTTCCAGTTGGCGCAGAACGACCACGTCCGGTTGGCCCATCACATGCACGCGGCCGCCTCGCTGGTCGCGGCGGCACGCCGCGGCGTGCCGACCCTGATCACCGTGCGAGAGCCCGAGCCGACGATCCTGTCCTCCTTGATGCGCGAGCCACAGGTGACGCCCCGGCAGTGGCTGAAGACCTACGTCGCCTTCTACGAGCGGATCCTGCCCTTTCGGTCCGCTTTCGTCATCGCGACGTTCACGGAAGTGACGTCCGACTTCGGGGCCGTGACCCGGCGCGTGAACGAACGGTTCGCGACCCGGTTCCGAGAGTTTGACCACACGGAGCAGAATGTCCAGGCGGTGTTCACATTGATCGACGAGCGGGCGGAGGGCCCCCCGTGGCAGCCATTCCTCAACCGGTTCGTCTCCGGGCTCCTAAGCGCCGACGAGTACCGCGCGCTGACCCAACGGTATCGGGACGGGTCCGAGGGACGTCGGCGCTCGGTCCCCGAGCTTCGGGTCCAGCGCCCTTCGGCGCAACGCGAAGCCGCCAAGGGACAGATGCGGGAGCGATATCAGGACCCCGGCCTCGCGGATCTGCGGAACGCGGCGGAGCAGGCCTATCGCGCGTTCGTCGGCACCGCAGGTTCATCGGCCGGTTGACGTATGAGACATACGTTCGAGGCCACGTGCCGGCCCGTATCCGCCTCCGTACAGTATCGCCGCACGCGCCTGCCGCGTTGCCGGATACGCGAGACGCTCAGGATGGCTGATGGACGCTAATGATCGGAACCTCGACCAGAACGACGCGACGACCCGGCCACGGGCGCTGGTCGTCGAGGTGATGGGGCCGGCCCTGGTCGGCAAGACGTCGCTCGTCCGATCGCTGCGCGCCCGTGATCACCGGATCCGGGCCGGCTTCGACGTGCCGAGGATCCGGTGGTTTCCCATCGTGGTGGCGAGGGTCGCCGGCCTACTCCCGGCGTGGCTCCTGCACTACCGGCGGGACCGCTGGTTCACGTGGAACGAGATGAAGTCGATGGCGTTCTTGGATGCATGGCTCCGAGCAGCTCGCAGACAGCGGCCCACCGCCGCCGTCACCACCGTGCTCGACCACGGTCCGGTCTACCGGCTGGCCCGCCTTCGCGAGTTCGGACCGGCCGTCACCAGGAGCGAACGGTTCCAGCGGTGGTGGCGCGCCTCCCTCGAAGGGTGGCTGAGCGCCCTCGACCTCGTCGTGCTGCTCGAGGCGCCGGATGTGACCCTGCTGGGGCGCGCGAAGGAACGGGGGCACTGGTACCTGAGCGCAGGCCATCGCGAGGAGGAGAAGGAGGAGTTCCTCGCCCGCTTCCGCAGGGCGTTCGCCCAGACGCTCGAGGCGGGGACGGCGGACATGCCCAGAGTCCTGCACGTCCGTTCGGATCAGCACACGCCCGACGAGATCGCGGACGAAGTATCGGCCGCGCTGGGGTCGGAGGCACGAGGGTCCTCTCGGCAGGAGACGTCACACCGATGATCAAAGCGGTCAAGCGCACCTTGAAATCGGCGTCGAACGTGCATCGTCCGGACGGTCGTCCGAACGTCTTCCTGTATTCGACGCCGAGGAGCGGAAGCACGTGGCTCATGGAGCTGATCTGGAGCCAGCCCGGATTCAAGACCTGCAATCAGGCCCTGTACCTGGAGAACCCGGTCGTCCGCAAGCACCTCGGGATCAGTGAGTGGGACGAGCTCTACAGTGTCGATGCCACCGAGAAGCTCCGGAGCTATCTCCAGCGACTGTGTGACGGGCGCCTCGGCTTCACGAACCCGAACCCGATCCGGCGGTACTACCGACCCATCACTCACCGGATCGTCTTCAAGGAGATCCACGCATCCGCCGATCGGATCAACTGGGTGCGCGACACGTTCAACGCCCGCGTCGTGTACCTCGTCCGGCATCCGATCGCCGTGACGATCTCGAGCGAGCGCTGGCCCACGCTGCCTTCCTTCTTGACGAGCGATTACCGCCGTCATTTCAGTGAGGACCAGCTCGAGCAGGCCCAGCGCATCCTCACGAAGGGGACCGATCTGGACCGCGGCGTCCTGTCGTGGTGTCTGCAGAACGCGGTTGCGCTCCGAGAGGCCACGCCGGATTGGGCCGTCGTCTCCTATGAGCAGCTGGTCGTGGATCCCGATCCGGTGATCCGCGAGCTCACCGACAAGCTGGCCTTGTCGGATCCGGAGCGGATGCGACGGCGGCTCGGCGTTCCCTCCGTCAACGTGCGGTTCAAATCGACTGAAGAGACCCGTCGGCTGCTGAGCGAAGGGAGTGCCGACAAGCGCTCTTACCTCGTGGAGAAGTGGCGGAAGAAGGTCGATCGTCGGGAGGAAGGTCGGGTCATGAAGATCCTGGACATCTTCGGACTGGATGTCTACCGGGACGGAGAGACCCTGCCCGACAAGCGGATCTGGATCCAGCGAGAGCCTCCGATCGAGGACCCAGCCGAGGGCGAAGGCCGTGCCCGCCCTGTCATGCGAACGACGTAGGAGAGATACGCCTGACACGCGTGCCGGACCAGCCGAGCCTTCCGTATCGTCGTGGTCGGGTCCCCCCCGCCATCACCGGAGTCGTCCCGATGCCCGAGGAAGTCGTCGTCGTGCCACGATGCGCTCAACCCATCGATGGTGGATCCGATCCCGGCCTGGAACTGGTACGTCGTCTGTGCCAGACGCTTTCCACAAAGGGGGTGGACTACTGCCACTGGAAGAGCAACGAGGCGTTGGATCGGTCCGCACGCGCCGAGAGCGACCTCGACCTGCTCGTCAGCCGCCGGCACGCTCACCGGTTCGAGGAGATCATCCGGAGCTTGGGCTTCAAGGATGGGAGACCGCCGTCCAAGAAGCAGCTGCCTGGCGTCTTCCACTCGTACGGTCTCGACCAGGCGTCCGGCAAAGTGGTCCATCTGCACGTCCACCACCGGCTCGTTGTTGGCGATGACATGACCAAGAACTACCTGCTCCCGCTCGAGGAGGCGTATCTCGCGTCGGCCCGCCAGGGTTCCCTGTTCCGCGTTCCGGCCCCCGAGTTCGAGCTCGTGGTCTTCGTCCTGCGGATGGTCCTGAAGCACTCGACGTGGGACGCCATCCTCACTCTCAAGGGATCGCTTTCCGCGGGCGAGGCTCGGGAGCTTGCCTACCTCAGCGGTCGTGCGGACGTGGAGCAGGCGCGCCGGGTCGTTCGAGAGCATCTTCCCTTCGTCGGTCCCGACCTGTGGGAGCGTTGCCGGCGGTCCCTCGAGCCGGGGACCCCCGGCTCGTTCCGGGTCCGGACGGCTTACGGCCTCGAGCGATCGCTGGCCGCTCAGGCAGGGCGGCCTCCCGGCCTCGATCCGTTCGTGAGAGTGTGGCGGCGCGTGCGAGTGGCATTCCGCCGGCACGTGCTGCATCGGCGCCGAACGCGCAGCCGGCTCGACAACGGCGGCGCCTTGATCGCCGTTGTGGGTGGGGACGGAGCGGGGAAGTCCACGGCCGTGGACGAGGTGTACCGCTGGCTCTCCAACGACCTGGACGTCGTCAAGATCCACCTCGGCAAGCCTCCCCGGTCGACGATGTCCTCCCTCGTTCACGGCGCTTGGAGAGGGGGTATCCGCGGGGTGGGAAGACGATCCGCGTCCGCTCACGAACCCTCGCCGCTTCAGGACGGCGATCGCATCCGCGTACGGGCTCTCGTGAAGCTGGTTCGCAAGGTCATGACGTCCCGCGATCGCTACCTCAGCTTCGTCCGGGCGCGACGGTTCGCCTCCGAGGGCGGGATCGTCGTAGCCGATCGGTTCCCGGTCCCGCAGGTCACGCTCATGGACGGGCCGGCCACGTTCTGGGTGCCTCGTCTGCGAGATCGGAGCAAGGCTGTGGAGCTGCTCGCCCGACTGGAAGGGCGCTACTACGACAGGATCACGTCCCCCGACGTGCTTATCGTGCTTCGCGTACATCCGGACGTGGCGGTGCAGCGCAGGCACGGTTCGGAGGGAGCGGACTTCGTTCATCGACGGGCGGAGGAGGTGTGGCGGCTGGACTGGAGCGGGACCCCCGCCATCGTGATCGATGCCGGCCGGCCCAAGGACGTCGTGCTCGCCGAGGTCAAGGCCGCGATCTGGGAGGCGCTGTAGCGCCATGCCGAAGGATCCCGGGATCGGCGTCGGCGCAGCAGAGCATCATCATGGACAGGACCGACGGCGGGGTGGGCGTCGAGGCCTCCTCCAGGCTGATGATGTCGCAACTGGACAGCGGCAAGAAGGCGCTCACACCGCAGGAGGATCGGGACCTACGGGTCGAGGGGATGACCTACCTGACCCGGGTCGCGCACATCGCCGTGATGGATCGGAAGGCGGCTACGGCGGCAAGGTGCCGTCGGACCCGAAGAAGACGACGACGTCGGCCGAGGACCGGCCCAGCTTGGTGGCGCGCGCTAAGGCCCGGGTCTTCTCCGACGGGAGCCTGACGAAGAAGGCGTCGCTCAACTCGATCGCGCAGGCACTGGACTACGGCGCACGGGCGATCGCGGGGCTCGTGGTCAACCCCATCCTGCTGCGCTACCTGGGAGACGCGGGGTTCGGGAACTGGCAGGTCCTTCTGCGCTTGATCGGCCACACGGGCCCCGCAGGAGGAAGGCCCGCCGAGGCGCTGAAGTGGTTCGTGGCGAACCGTCAGTCCTCCACCGATCTCCAGGGCAAGCGACGAGCCGTCGGCAGCGCCCTCGCCGTCTGGTTGATCTTCCTACCCATCCTCGTGCCGATCGGCTTGGTCATCTCTTGGTTCTCCCCGATCTGGCTCCACGTGCCTCCCGGGGACTACTCGATGATCCGGTTGGCGGCGGTGATCCTGATCGCCGACCTCATCGTGGCCGGACTGACGAACATCCCGTGGGCGGTCATGGCGGGCGAGAACGTGGGCTACAAGCGCATGGGCCTCACCGCGTCCCTCGAGTTCGTCGGAGGCGGCTTGATCATCCTGGCCGCCGTCATCGGAGGCGGCCTCGTGGGGGTCGCGGTGGCGACGGTCGCCGGGACGGCCATCATCGGAGCCGTCTACTACTGGCTCACCCGCATCTACGTGCCGTGGTTCGGATACGCGAGGCCGGACCTGGCGGCGGTGCGCCGCTTCTTGGGGCTGAGCTGGTGGTTCCTCGTGTGGAATTTCGTGATGAAGATCACGATGGGGGGCGACATCATCGTGCTCGGCATCGCCGGGTCCGCGTCGCAGGTGACCGACTACTCGCTGACGCGATTCATCCCCATCACGATCATGGCAGGCATCACGAGCCTCATCTTCGGGATGGCGCCGGGCTTGGGTGGACTCATCGGGGCGGGGAAGACCCTGCGGGCGGCCCGTGTGCGGAACGAGACGATGGCGACCGCATGGCTGATGGCCACCGTCGCCGGGTCGGGCGTCTTGCTGCTGGGGAAGTCCTTCCTCGGGATCTGGGTGGGACTGCGGTACTACCCCGGTCTCGACGCGACGCTCCTCATCGTGTTGATGGTGGTGCAACTCACCCTCATCCGGGTCGACTCGAACATCATCGACCTCACGTTGAACCTGCGCTGGAAGGTGCTGCTGGGACTCGTGTCCGCCGCACTGTCCGTCGCGTTCGCGTGGGTGCTCGTGTCCCGGTTCCACATGGGCATTCCGGGCGTGACCATCGGGTTCATGGCCGGACGGATCCCGCAGAGTCTGGCCTACCCCGTGATGGTCGGGCGCTTCCTGCCGATCCCTCCCTTCTCCCAAGTAAAGGGGTTCGTCAGGGGAGCGCTCGCGACCGGCGCGCTGTTCGCGGTGACGGCCGTCGGCGGCCAGTCGATCCAGGTGCGCACGTGGGTGGGACTGATCCTGGCAGCCGGCGTCTCGACCGTTGCGCTGAGCGCCACGGCGTTCTTCGCGGGGCTGTCCGCGACCCAGCGTCGATGGCTGTGGTCGCGGGCCCGACGGGTGGCGCGCCTGCGATGAACGCGGCCGTGGACGGACCGTTGATCGACCGCCCGGTCTTCGTCATGGGAACCGGGCGGAGCGGGCTGACACCTCTCATGGACCTGATCGCCTATCACCCGGCCTTCGGGTGGCCGTCTCAATACAACGAGCGCCTGCCGCGCGTGCGCGCGGTGTCGGCGCTGTCGAGGATCGTCGACATCCCCCCGTTCGACTCACGTGTGAAGTTCGCGCGGGGCGTCCCGAAGCACACGGAGGCGTATCCGCTGTGGGCCCGATGCTTCCCGGGGTTCGCGGAACCCTTCCGTGACCTGGTCGCCGAAGACGTGACGCCGTACGCGAAGGGACTCTTCCGGGAGACGGTCGCCGAGATCCTTGCGTACCAGCGGAAACCGAGGTTCATCGCCGAGTACTCGGGCTGGTCCAGGATCGCGTTCCTCAAGGCCATCTTCCCTGACGCGAAGTTCATCCACATCGTGCGAGACGGAAGAGCGGTCGCGCATTCCTACACCACCGTGGACTGGTGGAACGGGTGGGAGGGCGTCCACCGATGGAGGCTCGGCATGCCCGGCCCGGAGCTCCTCGATAAGCTCGCCAGGTACGAGAACTCGTTCCTCGCCCTGGCCGCCGTCTACTGGAAGATCCTCGTCTCGAACATCGCGGAGAAGAGCCGGCTGCTGCCCGCGGACGACTTCCACCTGGTTCGATATGAGGACCTCGTCGACGACCCCGTGAAGGAAGCCTATCGGTGCATCGAGTTCGCGGGGCTCTACGCCGACCGAGGTCGTTTCGCCAAGCATCTCCGCACCGTGAAGATCGTCGATGCGAACCGCCATCGGATGAGGATCCCACCGTGGAGAGAAGCGATCGATCCCAGGCAGCGCGACATGTTCAACGACCTCGCCGGTGACGAGCTGGCCGAGTTCGGGTACGCCTAGACCTGGAGGTCAGCTCATGTCCGTCACACAACGTCTCCTGCGGAACCAAGGGTTGCGGAATCTCGTCCCTCCGCGACTGAAGGCGATGTTCGCCGAGAACCGCGTGCGCCTAGCTCGGGTCTCGCGCCACACGGAGCTGCGGAACGTCTATCACTGCTGCCTCCACAAGACCGGGAGCCAGTGGATCCGGAAGATCCTCGCGGACCCGGATGTCTACCAGAGGACGGGGCTCCGCACCTACGCTTACGCGCCTCGTCTGCCCGAGGCCCGCAAGAACCGCGGCTACCGAGGCTTGCGGTTCGAGACGCCTTTCCCTCGCAACACGATCGTGTCGCCGCTCTACATCGATGTCGAGGGCTTCTCGGCGATCCCGAAGCTCGACCCCTGGCGCGGGTTCTTCGTCGCGCGCGACCCACGCGACATCGTGGTGAGCTGGTACTTCTCCTCGTCCAAGTCGCATCCGACGCGGAGCAACCCAAGCCTTCAACGGACCCGTGACCACCTCGCCGCCGTGAGCGAGGAAGAGGGGCTGATCTTCACCATCCGACGTCTCCATGATTACGGCCTGTTCGACGCCTTGCGAGGCTGGTGGGACGTCGACCAGGACCGTCTCCTGTTGCTTCGGTATGAAGACCTGATCGGTTCGGACTCCGACCGCTGGTGGCAACGGCTTCTCGACCATTGCGACGTGCGACTGGAGCCCGGCGAGCGCAGGGCTTTGCTGGCCCGCTACAGCTTCAAGACGCTCTCGGGGCGCGAACCGGGTCAGGAGGATCCCGGTTCCAAGCTGCGCAAGGGGATCGCCGGCGATTGGCGCAACCATTTCACCCCTGCGGTTCGAGACGTGTTCGTCGAGGTGACCTCGGACCTCACGACCCGGATCGGCTACCCGGACTAGAGCCGGGGGGCGCCGGTCAGGCGATCCCCCAGCCGTCGAAGCCGTCGGGCATGTAAGGCCGCAGGCGCACGACGTCCTCGCGCAAGGACGCCTCGAGCTGTTGCCGGACATCGTCGGACAGGTGCGCTCGATCCACGTCCACCGGCTCGGTGGGGAGCTTTCGAGCCAGGGTCCTGACGGATCGAGGGGCGTGTTGGGTCATCGCTGTCAGCCCGGGGATCCGTCGAAGGCGCTGTGCCATGGCGGGCTTCATCCGACGCTCCGAGGAACGGAAGAACTCGCGATCGACGATGGGAGGGATCCACCCGTCGTCGACTCCCAGGAACCTGAAGATCGTTCGCAGGGTCTCGACGCGCTTGTTCGCGAGATCCCTCGAGTCGATGAACAGGAACTGCTGGGGGGAGAAGAACGAAGCGTACTGTTCCAGCTGGAAGCCGTACCGGCTGATATCCAAGTAGGTGGGGTCCTCAGCAAACGCCAGCTCGATCGGGCGCCGCTCCTTCCCTCTGGACAGCGCGTAGAGATAGTGCGACTGCATCCGCTCGATGGGGTGCCGCAGTACGTAGAGGAGCCGCACGTCGGGAAGGACCGACGCGATCCGAGCCGGGACGTCACGAACCACGGGGAACTTCGTGTAGCTGGTGGAGGCTTCGCCCAGGGCGGTTTGGCCGTCCGTGGCTCCCTGGAACTGGCTTTCGTACCAGGCGACCCCGCGGCCCCAATTGTGCCGAGGATCGAAGAACATGATCTCCTTGACATCCGGCATGAACACCTGGGGATGGGTGCGCAGGTAGTGCCATAGGCTCGTGGTTCCCGCCTTCATCGCCCCGATCACCAGGAAGTTCGGCAACCGCGACGTCGGACGGTCGTTCACGGGTGGGCCGGGTCTTCTTTCCGCGGACACGTCGACGGTGTGGCGGTGACGTCGTCCGGAACCGCCTCCCATGACCTGTCGCTCAACGTTCCTGCAGCGACGTCCGTCGCTCCGCCGCGTCCCGCCGACGTGGCGTTCGGATCTGGTAGCCGTAGCGTCGAAGGAGCGGATAGGTCAGGAGCGTCACGAGGAAGCGATCCACTGGATGGAGCTCCTGCTGCCACCGGGTGTCAAGCTGGAGGACGACTTCGTTGGTGACGAACCTCCGCCGCTTGCTCCCATCCGGTCCGTGAACCTCCGGGACCAGGATCGGAACACCCCGAGCCAAGTCGACAACGGGGGAGGGCTTTCCGACGAGCTTGGCGACGGCTTCGACGGTACCGCGGGGGTCCTCGATGAGTTGCTCGTACCGTAGCAAGATCGATCGGTCCTTGCCGTATCTTCGCCGCAACGCCTCGTTGGTCAAGTGCTTCGCCACCCACCGCACAGACGCCCTCAGAGCCAACAAGTGCGGCCCAAGGCCGGTGTGCTTGCCGGCATGATTCTGCAGGGAAAACGCAACCCCGCGCGGATCTCGGAGGATCTGGACAACATAGGTCGTGACGTCGGAACGGACGGCGAGCAAGGCTGCGTCGGCTGCCGACTTGGAACTGTCGATCACGACTTCGGCACCGGTCACCCGCGCGAATGCCTTGTGCAGTTCGGTGTAGGCCGCGAGGTACCGGCCAGCCGCCGTGGTGGGGGGAGGGGGAGCCGAGAGGCGCCGGAGCCGTAGCGCAGACCGCCACCCCAGATGCTCGGGGGCGACCTGCTTCTGGATCCTTCCGATCTCGGCGAGGCTCGGCTCCGCGAAGGTCGCACCGGGGACCAGCAGCTTAGACCAGACCTCGCACTCCGCATGAGGCCGCCCGCACGCGCAGGTTCGGCCCGGCCGAAGACCCCGACTCCACAACCTCCGCAGCTCTCCGGCGAAGACCGTTCCCTCGATCGTGCTCAGCATCCGCCCGAGGACACCGGTACCGCTTCGCCCAGGCCCCAAGACGTAGACGACCTTCGGTGTGGGTTCTCGGGCATTCATGGGCGTATCGTTGCTCAGGCCTCATCGAGCACTCATCACCCATCCGCCGTAGGAAACGGCGTATCCCGACATTGGACCCCGACGCGGTCGGCCGCGTTCGTTAGGTCTCCTACGCCGAACCGCGCATGCGATCGGCGTGGCGCCCCCGACAGAATTCGCAGGGCCGGCCTCGACGCTAGATGGGCGCCGACACGGAAGGCTTTAGGACCGCCCTAAGACGGTTGGATTCCGACGATCGATACAGCAGGAGGAGGGTGCAGTTGCGTGAGCCCGTCAAGCTGACATCGAGCGGGCCTCGGTCGGATGGGCGCCCGGCCTCCTCCAAGAAGCTGGTCCTGCTCTGCGAGCACTTCTACCCGGAGATGATCTCCACGGGTATGCATATGACGGAGCTCGCCACGAGGCTCGCCGAGCTCGGCTGGCAGATTACGGTGTATACGGCGGAGCCGACCTGGGGGACGGACGGCAACGAGGAGAGGTCTGTTCCCAAGGAGATGGTCCACGAAGGAGTGCGGATCCTGCGGGTTCCGACCATCGGACGGCAAAAAGGGAACCTACTGTCGAGAGCGGTCTCCGCCGTCACGTTCGTGCTCTCTGTTAGCTGGGCGCTAGGGCGAAGGCGGGCCGACTACCGCTGCATGGTGATCACGACCAACCCCCCATTCATCGGTGTACTGGGCTGGCTCTACTCGCGCCTCTTTCGGCGGCCCTACCTCCTCATCGTCTACGACGTGTTTCCCGATTTCGCGATCAGCCTGGGCGTCCTGTCGCCCGATTCGTGGATCGCGAAGGCTTGGGAACGGATGACGCGGATGATCCTTGCTGGTGCCGCGGTCACGGTGGTCATCGGTCGGGACATGCAGGACCTGGTGCGGCGCAAGATGTCCCCACGCCTACACGACCGGATCGTCATGATCCCGAACTGGTCGGACGAGCGACGCGTTCACCATGTCCCCGCCGCCGCGAACGCGTTCCGGCGGGAGCATCGTTTGGATGGCCGCTTCGTCGTCCAATATGCGGGGCGACTCGGGCAGAAGCACAACCTCGAACCGTTGATCGATGCTGCGCGGCTGCTTAGCGACACGCGGGCGCTCTTCCAGTTCGTCGGGGACGGCGACAAGAAGCCGAAGCTCGAGGCGCTCGCCGCCGATCTCGGTCTCGAGAACGTCCAGTTCCTGCCGTACCAGCCGATGGAGCGCCTGGCGGAAACGCTCTCCGCCGCGGACGTCGCAGTCGTGTGTCTCGAGAGCGGGCACACGGGGATCAGCGTCCCGAGCAAGGCCTACGGAGTCATCGCGAGCGGGACTCCCATCGTTGGCATCCTCGATCCCGATGGCGAGATCGGCCAGATGGTCAAGGAGACCGGTTGCGGCGTCCTGGTCGATCCGGTGGCGGAGGAGATCGCTGCGGTGATCCGGGATCTCATGGCCGATCCGGTCAAGCGCTCAGCGATGAGTGCAGCCGCCCGCCAGACCTTCCTCGAGAAGTACACGCTGAGTAAGGCCGCTGAGGCATACGACGCAGCCCTCTCCTCGATGCTGAACGGTTCTGCGAACGGGGACGAACGCGGGATCGGATGAGCGCGACCGAGCAGCCGGCGGAGCACTATCGGAACGGACGACGACAGTCCGCGAGTTGGGCGCGGCTGTCTGCTCGCTCACCCAGCGGGAGGGACCGGATCAGTAGGCGCCGTGCCCGTGCAGAACCGCAGGGATCGTTTGTAGCAAGATCCGGAGGTCCAGGAGGAAGCTCCATTCCATGACGTACCGGTATTCGAGGAGGGCTCGGTCGTGCTGCGAGACCTCGCTCCTGCCACTGACCGCCCAGAGGCCCGTCATTCCCGGCTTGATGCTGAGGATCGTCGGCGCATAGTCTCCGAACCGCTCTACCTCCTCTCGGACGATGGCCCTCGGTCCCACCAGGCTCACGGTCCCGGCGAGAACGTTGAACAACTGTGGCAGCTCGTCCAGGCTGGTCTTCCTCAGGACACGGCCGACCCGGGTCACGCGAGGGTCGTTCCGGAGTTTGTACCTCTCCTTCCACTCAGCCATCTGGTCCGGATGGGCCTGGAGGTACGTCTGGAGCCGTGTCTCCGCATCCTGAACCATCGTCCGGAACTTGATCAACCCGAATTCGTTGCCGCCCTGGCGGAGGCGGCGATGAGCGAAGAATACGGGTCCGGGGGATTCCATCTCGATCGCCAGGGCGATGATCAAGAAGAGGGGGAGGCTCACGATGATGAAGACCAGTGCCGTTGCGATATCGAATGATCGCTTCAGCGCCCGCCATCCCGCAGAAGTGGCGATCGGGGACGTTGACGAGGCGGCGCCCTCGGAGCCAGCCGCGCCGCTCCATGCCTCGTATTCAGCCTCCATCCGAAGAGGATTGCCGTTTCCCGTGTCCGATCCGACCGTCACCTGCCGTAACTTCTCTACCGCGGATTGCCGTATTGCATGAGCCCATCCTTGGCGGATCGAGAACTCAAGAGGGGCGGGACCCCTCCGTCCTATTCGGCGGGCCCCGACCGAGCGCTTCTTCAGCCGGACGACGGGGTCGTATATGAGCTTCGCAACGATGCCGTGTCTAGCGAGGGACAGGTGCCGAGGCTCACTGAGAGTCCGAGATGATCTGACCCAGGGATCTCGAACGTCGTCGCCCCGGCGGAGCACCAGGTCGGTGGTTCGAGGACGTAGTCGATGCGCAGCGCGAGCAGGCGGAAGAGACCGCTCCCGTACGTCGTGACGGGCCAAGTGGTGCGCATCGCGTCCCGCGTCGACGTCGTCAACGCGCCATACGCGTGCGTTCGATCACTGGTGTTGAAGTCACCCGCCAAGATCACGGGCCCGCCCCCTGCGTGTGCATCCGCGAGCAGGCGTTGTGTCATCGCGAGGTGATCGGGAAACGAGATCTCGTGGAGCGGGTTCGGTAGGTGGACGGCCACCAAGCCGAATGGGCCCGCCGGACGGTCGACGGTCACCGCGAGGGCCGTCGATTTGGGGAGGTCCTGGAAACGCTTGAGCGGCTCAAGGGGCCACCGCGAGTAGATGTCGAGTCTCCCCAGATCTCCCCCACGAGCTTCGCCGCGAGTGGCGTGCGCATAGCCCGCGAGTGAAGCGGTCAATGCGTCACGCAGCTCCTGCGTTGCCTCGACGACAACGAGCACATCTGCCTGCTGGTCGGCTAGCGATCGGGCGGCGGCCGAAGGTGTGGGGTTATCGATGAACACGTTCGCTGAGACGAGCACGAACGGGTCGACTGGAGCCGCGGTCGCGTGCGGTGTCCGAGGGGACCAGATCGCTACCACGGCGCACACGAGAAACGAGGCGACGGGCACTGCGTATAGAAGTCGCCGGCCGAGGACTGCGGCGAGCGCGCACACCAGAGCGGCGGCGACAGCGGCGGCAGGAAAGAAGACGGCGGCCAGGTCGAGTTCGGGACCGAAACGCCGCACTGCAAACCACAGCCACGGCGCGAGGGCCAGGCACAGTGGCCCCACCCAACGGCGCCGGACCGGTAGAGCGGTTCTGGCCCGACGCATGCGTGTATCAGTGTCGATCACGCCATCGTCTCGAACATGAGGTTCCTTCGAGGCCGGGTCCGGTGGGAGCCACCTCTCGTTGGGACGCAATCCTGGAGGACGCCCTCTCTACGCCGTACCCAGAACACCGTACCCGAAGAGGGGGTAGACTTGCTTCTTCGTCCCAAGTACATAGTGGCTCGCTCTCTGGGAGGCCGTGTTGCGTAGGATCCTGATCATTCTGGTTTTTGTGGCGGCGACGATGCCGCCCAGCCCAAGCGCCGGAGCCGCAACGGTGACGGTGGCGGCGGCTGGTGACATAGCCCGCCCGTCCTTCGGCCTGCCCCAGCAGCAGACGGCCGACCTGGTGACGGCGTTCAACCCGACGGCGGTCTTCGCCCTGGGAGACACCCAGTACGAGAACGGTGAGTTGGCGAACTTCCAGGAGTACTACGACGCGAGCTGGGGGGCCTTCAAGTCCACGACCTTTCCGATCCCGGGCAACCACGAATACCAGACTCCTGGGGCGGCGGGCTATTACACCTACTTCGGTGCGGCGGCCGGCGACCCGTCGAAGGGGTACTACAGCTTCGACGTGGGTGACTGGCACGTCGTGGCGGTGAACACCAACTGCAGCAAGATCGCGTGCACGGCCCAGAAGAATTGGATGACGGCCGATCTGGCCGCCGATTCCCACCTGTGCGACATGGTGATCTACCACGCGGCAAACCTGCAGTGGCCTCGAACGAAGGCGAAGGCCGCCGGGGTGGATGTGGCGCTGACCGCGAGCCGGCACGTGTATGAACGATGGGCTCCCGAGGGTGGGCTCGTCCGGTTCATCGTGGGCACGGGCGGTCGGTCGCTCGGGAAGCTGAATTCGGGCGCGGTGGTCGGCGTCAGGCAGTACGGGATCCTGAGGCTCAGCCTGAATGCGACCGCCTACTCGTGGTCCTTCGTCGACATCAATGGAACGGTCGGCGACTCGGGCTCCGGGAGCTGCCACAGCTAATTGTCGGGATGCGACCACCCAGGTAGCGTCCGGGGCAGGGCGTCTCGGGGTCCGTCGGAGCGGTCGGCGACGACTTCACCCAGTTTCGCGTGCGCGACGAGGTGTTCGCTGAGCAGGTGGGCTAGATTTCGTTGGAGCGCTCCTGGTAGTGGAACCGCATGAGCCGTATCCCGTCTACGGCCGACGCGTGATGCATCACGTACGCATACACGCTTATCTCCTCGCACTTGTCGTTCTCTTGAGGAGGCTCGCGCGTGTCCAGCGACCAACTTGCGGCCGTTCTCATCTCGCTCGCGATCCTGGTCGCTTGTGGACATCTCCTGGGACACATCTGTGTGCGGCTCAAACAGCCCCGTCTGATCGGTGAGATCGTGGTGGGGGTCGTTCTCGGCCCCTTCGTGCTCGGCAAGATAGCGCCTGACTTGACGATCGGTCTGTTTGGGGACCCTGGGTCGACCGAGCAAGTCACGAGCACCGTCCTCGGCTTCACGTACTGGCTCGGCTTGCTCCTGCTGATGTTCATCTCGGGGAGCGAGGCTCGACGCGTTCTGGCGCGCGAGAACCGAAGGCCGACCGGCTGGATTCTCGCGGTCGGTACGTCGATTCCATTCATCGTCGTCCTCTTCCTCGGATCATTCCTGTCACTGGGCGAGCTGGCGGGTCCGACATCCAGTCGGGCAGCCGTGGTGCTCGTGCTCGCGATTGCTGTCGCCGTGACGTCGATCCCCGTGATCTCGCGTATCTTCTTCGACCTCGGAATCATCCACACTCGGTTCGCAAGCGTCGTTCTCAGTGTGGCGATATTGGAGGACATCCTCCTCTGGGCGGCGCTCGCTGTCGCCACCGCGCTGGCGAGCCAGTCGGCTCTGGGTGAGCAGGTTGCAGAGGCGGTGACCTGGGACGTCGTTACCACGGTCGCCTTTATGTCTGCTGGTTTGTTCCTTGCTCCCCCGCTCGTCCGAAAATTGCACGGCGCGAGATGGAATCTGATCGAGAAAGCGACGCCGGTCGGATACGCCGTGCTGATTCTCCTTGTCTATTCCGCCATCGCGGCGGTTCTCGACGTGAATACGGTGTTCGCCGCGTTCCTCGCCGGGTTCGGCTTCGTAGGAGGGTTCAGTGGCTCGGAGCGTGAGAAGTACGCCGACGCTCTCGACGCCATCGGGAAGGTCGCGTTCGCGGTCTTCATCCCCCTGTACTTCATCATCGTCGGCTACCAGCTGCAGTTCGGTGCTGGATTCTCGCTGGCACTCCTGGTGGCGTTCCTAGTCGGATCGTCGGTGCTGCGCGCCGCGTCGGTGGGGATCGCAGCTCGGCTCGCGGCATTCCGGAGACTCGACATCCTCAATCTCGCGGTCGCGTTGAATGCAAGAGGAGGTCCTGGGATCGTTCTCGCCAGCGTCGCGTTCGAGGCCGGCATCATTTCGGGGACATTCTTCACGACGCTGGTGCTGACGGCGATCTTGACGTCTCAGTTCGCTGGAGTTTGGCTCGGCTACGTCTTACGAAAGGGGTGGCCGCTTCTCTCGGCGGAAGGTGTCGTAACGCCAATCCCCCCGCTTGGAGCCGCTTCGTTGGCGCCTTCGGGGCCGGGGACGCTCTCCTCGCCCGCGAAAGGTGCCCCCGAGGAGAACTGAGGCAGCACTGGGCGCCGGCCGGGGAGCCAGGCGGCCGGTTGGCATTAGCCTCGACAGAATGGGGCCGAGCTTAGCTCGACGGTCGGTCTCCCTTCCGTGATCGATGCAGGCTCGGTGGTGTGGTGAGGGTGCAGCGTCATCGTGGAACCTCGCCGCCGCGCTGTACGCGCGCGGGGGCCCTGGCATCGTGCTTTGCGTCCGTCGCCCTCGATGCGAAGATCATAGAGAGTTCGCTCGTACCCCGTGGTGCTCGCGGTTCTCACCTCGCACATGGCTGGTACCTGGCTCGGGCGGATCGCTCGCAGCGGCGGGGTCTTTCTGAGGCGAGGACGGTCGCCCTAGTGCCGCCGGGGCGGACGCGACCTCCGCCGTTGCTTGACAAGGCCCTGGCAAGATCGGGCCGTCATCGCGATGCGAAAGCCGACGAGCGCGATGCACTGGGAGGCGGCGTCGGCCGGATTCCACAAGTCGCCGGGCTGCAAGAGGCAGTACAATCAGCGGCGGTTCGGGCATCCTTCCCGAGTATCGACGGCTTGGACCGGGGAAGCGAGAGTCAGCGGCGATCCGGGGGGACCCAGATGCGAAGCGGAGCGCGCCGGACAACGGGAGCGAGGACGAGGCGGCGTCTCGCGGCAGCACTCGCGTTAAGCGTCCTGGCGATCGCGATGGTCGCGCCACCCGCATCGGCGGGTGGTGAGAACGATGGCGAGATCTTCTACCTCTGCTATCGCAAGGGTCGGACGCGGATCAGCCATCGCCTCGTCGAGACGTGGCGCCCGTGTAAGGCATCGGATGACAACGGTCTGTACTGGACGCCGGTCCTGCTTCGCGACGGCGCCCGGGTCAGGCCGCACAAGTCGCACATCTACCTTCGCAACGGCACGTCGGTGACGCCCGTCGCCTTCCCGTCCGGGTTCGACTACGTCTGGGGTAAACCGGGGGCGACCTCCAGACAGCGGAACTGGTCGACCCATCTGTTCTGGCAGTGCGGGGATACGAGTGCGAGCAGGCACTACGCGACACCTCCGAACTGTCCGAACGCGGATAACGGTGAGGGTGAGACCGCGTTGACCCTGATCGTGCGGTTCGGACAGTGCTGGGACGGCATGAAGTTGACGCGGCCCTCCGGCGGTGAATGTCCTTCGGGAACGAGGATCTTTCCGAAGCTCGAGATCCACATCCAGTACACGGTGCCCGACGCCGGGTCGTCCAGGATGTCGCTTTCGAACGGATCGATCTACGGGATCTATGGCGGGTTCCGCAACGGGTGGGCCCCGGCGACGCTCCAGACACACATCGACGAGTGCATCGCGAAGGGCACCAGCTGCCATCTATCATCGTGACGGATCCGCCGGCGCCTAGTCGTCTCGGCCGGCACGTCGCGTCCGAGCCGCGGGTCAGCCGGTGAGATCGTGCTCCGCGGCGGCCCGAAGCAGTGCCGCGACGACGATCCCGAGGAACGTCCCGAGCCACAGACCGATCAGGAAGATGCCATCGCGGGTGACCGTACTCGGCGCAGATGACGGTATCGCGGCGCCGAAGTAACGGGTGGGGGAACGTTCCCGAACGCGGCTTTAGCGATAGCCTGGCCACAACGCCTAGCCGAGGGACTCCAGCCGCTCCGGTTCAGATCGACGCTTCTCGATCGCCATGAGCCTGTGCAGCGTTCTTGGTCAGCACATCCGGCTGTTCGCCCTCTCGCGACTCGACGTCCTGGTCCCCGGCCTCGGGCAGCGCTCGCGATGATGCCGGTGCTATCGGTGCGGGGAGGCGTCTCCACATGAGGTGACCCACGAAGGCGAAGACGGCGACCCAGAAGCCGCCGACCGCCGCCCCGGAGAGGACGTCGACGAAGTAGTGCATGTCCATAGCCATGACCGATAGCGCGACGGCACTGACCACCGCGATGGCGCCCGCCACCGCCGGAAAGAGCAGGTCTCGACGTCCAACGAGCCAGATGACGACGACGAGCATCGCGAATACAGCGACCGCGACGGCCACATGGGAGGACAAGAAGGCGCGAGCCTCCATTTCGTCGTTGGGGCCGGTGGGCATCACGTGCGGGTCCACACCGAGCAGCACCTTCAAGACCTCGACCGATGCCTTCGTCACCACGAACGCCGCTATCAGCAACGCACCGGGCCGGACGTCTCGTCGGCGGAGCCACGCCCACGCCGCGACGCCCAGGATCAGCGCCGTGGCAGCTTTGGTGGAGCCAGGGAGAGCGGCCAGCCGCTCGACGATCTTGAGTCCTTGCGACGGATGTGGTTGCCGAA
>Ga0209382_10002961_pt1 | contig 24040 bp, 22 predicted proteins | sample SoiMetdeltSBSDD5_FD_187599 | JGI IMG/M metagenome (GOLD analysis project Ga0209382, IMG submission 187599) | Bulk soil microbial communities from a Populus tree surrounding site in Tennessee, USA - Soil MetaG P. deltoides SBSDD5 (SPAdes) (version 2) | ecosystem: Environmental > Terrestrial >...
GCTGTACAGCGCGCCATGGGTGAGCTCGAGGTTTGCGCGCATCCGTTCGGCGTGGACGGTCATCCCGGAGGCGAGCCGCGCACCGAGGTGCTGCACGTAGTCGATGAGGATCGTGGCGTCCGGGAGGACCACCCGCTCGGCGCCCGAGTGTGAGATGTCCCGCTCGTGCCAGAGGGCGACGTTCTCATAGCCGGTGTGCGCGTATCCGCGCAGCACCCGAGCGAGCCCCGTGATCCGCTCAGCGACGATCGGGTTCCGCTTGTGGGGCATCGCCGAGGAGCCCTTCTGCCCGGCGCCGAAGGGCTCCTCCACCTCCCTCACCTCCGTCCGCTGGAGGTTGCGGACCTCGGTCGCGAACCGCTCCAGGCCCGCGCCCCCCAGCGCGATCGCACCGAGGAGCTCTGCGTGTCGGTCCCGCGGGACCACCTGGGTCGAGACGTCCTCGGCCCGCAGCCCCAATGCCTCCATGACACGCTCCTCGATCCGCGGCGGCACCGACGCGTACGTGCCGACGGCGCCTGAGAGCTTGCCCACGCGCACGCCCTCGAACGCTTGCTCGAGGCGCCGGAGGTTTCGCTCGGCCTCGAACGCGAAGCCGGCGAGCCGCAGTCCGAAGGTGGTCGGCTCGGCGTGGACGCCATGGGTGCGGCCGACGGTCATCGTCTCGCGGTGCTCGAGTGCCCGGTCGATCAGGGCATCGCGGTAGGCCGCGGCACCGCCAAGGGCGATCTCGCCCGCGTCGCGAAGCTGGAGCGCCAGGGCGGTGTCGAGCACGTCGGAGGAGGTGAGCCCGTAGTGGATCCATCGCCCGGCTTCCCCGACCTGTGCGGAGACGACGTCCACGAACGCGGCGACATCGTGCCCGGTGGTCCGCTCCCGCTCGTTGACGGCCTCGACCGTGAACGAGGCGCGTCCCCTGCACTCGCGGGCCGCCTCCGGCGGGACGACGCCCTCCGCCGCCCACGCGTCCGTCGCCGCCAGCTCGACCTCGAGCCAGCGCTGCATGCGGCGCTCGGCCGTCCAGACCGCGCCGATCTCCGGGCGCGTGTAGCGCTCGATCACGCGTTGATTATGCGGACGGCGAGCAACCCCGCGTTCTTCGCGCCGTCGATCGCGACCGACCCGACGGGCACGCCCGGCGGCATCTGAACCGCGGAGAGCAGCGCATCGAGGCCACCCAGCGTCTTACCCGACAGCGGGACTCCGAGCACCGGGAGATCGGTGTGGGCGGCCGCGACACCCGGCAGCGCGGCGGACATGCCCGCGCCGGCGATGATGACCCTGAGTCCCCGCATGCGCGCCGCATGGCAGTACTCCCGCACCTTCTCGGGATCGCGGTGAGCGCTCATCACGCGAACCTCGTAGCGGATCCCGCGCTCCTGCAGCGCCGCGCCCGCCGGCTGCATCTTCGACTTGTCGTTCTTGGAGCCCATGATGATCCCGACCAGCGGGGCGTCGACCTCGATCTCCTCGAAGACGGCCTCCACCTCGGGCATGGGCTCCACCGCGGCCGTCTCGGACTCGGCGGGCTGAGTGCCCTCGGGGTCCGCGATCTCCATCGTCCTCTCCTTTGGCTAGGCGCCGACCCGGGAGACGGCCCGCTCGGCGATGTCCGTGCGCATCTGCATCCCCGCGAACGAAATCATGTTCGCGGCCTCGTATGCGCGATCGCGTGCCTCGGTTGGGGATGCTCCGAGCGCGGTGACGTTCAGGACGCGCCCGCCGGCGGTGACGATGTCCCCGTTCCTTCGCGCGGTTCCGGCGTGAATCACCTCGACGTCCCGCATCCGAGCCGCGTCCTCGAGACCAGCGATCACGTCCCCCTTGGAGGAGGACTCGGGGTAACCGGCGGACGCCAGGACCACGGTCACCGCCCACCGGTCGTCGAAATCCGCGACCGTTCGGGCGAGGCCACCCGGTTCCCGTGCCGACCGGCACAGATCCAGCAGGCTCGACCGCAGGCGGGGCAGAACCGCCTGGGTCTCGGGGTCGCCGAACCGGCAGTTGAACTCCAGGACCTTCGGCCCGGCGTCGGTGATCATCAGACCCGCGTACAGGACGCCGGAGTACGGCGTACCCCGCCGGCGCATGAGGTCCACCACGGGCTGGTGCACCGCCGCGACGATCTCGTCGGTGCGCTCGCGATCGAAGCCCGGCACCGGCGAATAGCTCCCCATGCCGCCGGTGTTCGCCCCCCGGTCGCCGTCGAAGATGCGCTTGTAGTCCTGGGCGGGAGCGAGCGGGGACACGTTCTCGCCGTCACAGACGGCGAGGAGCGAGAGCTCCTCACCCTCCAGGTGCTCCTCCAGCACCACCTCGGTCGTCCCGAACCGGCGCTCGACGAAGAAGACGTCCGTGGCCTGCCGGGCCTCGGCCTCGGATTGGGCGATGATCACGCCCTTGCCTGCCGCGAGGCCGTCGGCCTTGAGCACCGCCGGATACGGCGCGCACGCGAGGTGATCCCGCGCCTCCTCGCGGGACCGCAGCACCGTGTGCGCGGCGGTGGGAACCCCCGCCGCCGCCATCAACTCCTTGGCGTGGATCTTCGAACCCTCGATCCGCGCCGCCTCGGCCCGGGGGCCGAACGCGGCGATCCCGCTGGCTTCGAGCGAGTCCACCAGACCGGCGACGAGCGGCGCCTCCGGCCCCACGACGACCAGGTCGATGCTCTGGGCGACCGCGACGTCGACGATCCCACGAACGTCATCCGCGCTGACCTCCAGGCAGCGGGCGTCCATGGCGATCCCGGCGTTGCCGGGCGCGCAGAGCAGGTCGGTTCGCCCGTGGGTGCGGGCCAGGGCCCGCACGATCGCGTGCTCGCGCCCGCCGCCGCCGACGACCAGGACGCGCATCGGACGCTCCGCGTTCGGCTACAGGACCTTGGTGAATTCCTCGGCGGGAATCGCGGCCATGGTCTCGTTCGTCGTCGTCCCGCGCGAGCCGAGCTCGATCGACACCTTCGCCATCGCGCGCTCGTCGGGCGCCTCGACGACGCTCACGAAGTCGTACTCGCCGAGCGTCGCCCACTGGTTCAGAACCTTCACGCCCAGCTGCTCGACCTCGCGGTTCACCTCTTGAACCCGCCCCGGGTTGTCCTTCAGCGTCTTCACCCCGTTCGACGTGAGTTTCGTCAGCATGATGAAAACGGCCATGTCTCCTCCTCCGTCATGATCACGCGGCGCGCGCGGCTGCGAGCCTGTCCGGTGCCGGAGCCTACCTTCGTTTACCCTCGACGGACGGGGTAAGGGGAACCTACGTGAGGAGACTGGAGCCGCTCAGGCTGACGCCTTGGACGCTGCCGCTGATCGTCCTTGCGATTGCGGTCCCGATCGTCGTCGCCTTCAGGTTCGGCGGGCCTCCCGGCGGCCTCGCCGTCGGCGCGGCGGCGGCGGCCGTCATCCTCGTGGTTGCGGCGCGCGCCCGTTTCGACGAGCCGATCGAGGTCGCCTCCGCCCCCGCGGATCACTTTGCGATGCTCGTCGTCCTGGAGAGGCCGCTCGAGGATCCCCCCTTGGCCAGTGCGATCGAGGAGATCGCAAACGCCGGCGCCAAGACGACGAGGTCCGGCGCCGGCCGGCGGCCGGAGATCCTGCTCCTGGCGCCGGCGACAAACACCGCGGTGGCCCATTGGCTATCCGACCTGAGGCATGCGCGCTTCGATGCCCAGCGCCGGCTCACGCTGTCGCTGGCGACACTCGCAGCGGCGGATGTGGACGCCCGCGGCGCCGTCGGGGACTCAGACCCGGTTCAGGCCGTGGAGGACACCCTGCGCACGTTCGGCGCCCAGGAGGTCGTATTCGTGACGCCGTCGGGACGCGCCAAGGACGTCGAGCAGGTCCGACGCCGCCTCGACCGCCCGGTGCGGGTGCTGGAGGCGTCCGAAAAGGCCGCCGATCCATCGCGGTTGTCCGGTTAGGCGCGATGTAGCGAACGAGCCCGACGATCTCGGGGTCAAGCTGCGGCGGCCTCGACCGGCTCCGCCGCCCGCTCGAACACGAGCTCGCCCTCGGCGGCCTCGACCCGGACGGCGTCCCCCTCGCGGAACTCGCCCTCCAGCAGCTTGAGCGCCAGCCTGTCGATGAGCTGCTTCTGGATCACCCGCTTCAGCGGCCGGGCGCCGTAGGTCGGGTCGTAGCCGAGGTTCCCGAGCAGCGTCCTGGCGTCGCCGGTCAGCTCGATCTCGATCCCCTTCTCGTGCAGACGGCCGGCGAGCTCGGCCACCTGGAGGTCGACGATGCGCCCGAGGTCGTCCCTGCTGAGGCGGTGAAAGATCACGCTGTCGTCGATCCGGTTCAGGAACTCGGGCTTGAACGTCGTCTGCAGGATCTCCTCGATCCGCTCCCGGATGCGCTCGTCGATCGCCTCGCCGGCGATCTCCTGGGAGCCGACGTTCGAAGTCATGATCAGAATCGTGTTGGTAAAGCCGATGGTTCGTCCCTGCCCGTCGGTCAGCCGCCCCTCGTCCATGATCTGAAGCAGGACGTTGAAGACATCCGGGTGGGCCTTCTCGATCTCATCGAGCAGCACCACGGCGTAAGGACGCCGCCGCACGGCCTCGGTCAGCTGCCCACCCTCCTCGTAGCCGACATAGCCCGGCGGTGCCCCGATGAGCCGGGCGACCGTGTGCTTCTCCATGTACTCGGACATGTCCAGGCGGACGATCGCCTGCTCCGAGTCGAACATGAACTCCGCGAGCGCGCGAGCGAGCTCGGTCTTCCCGACGCCGGTGGGGCCGAGGAACAGGAAGACGCCGATCGGCCGGTTGGGATCGGCCAGCCCCGCCCGCGACCGCCGCAGCGCATTCGAGACCACCTCGACCGCCTCGTCCTGGCCGACGACCCGCTCGTGTAGCCGCTCCTCCATGTGGATCAGCTTCTCGACCTCGCCCTCCATCAAGCGCGATACGGGGATCCCCGTCCACTTGGACACGACCTGGGCCACGTCCTCCTCGGTGACCTCCTCGGTCAGCATCGAGCCGCCCGCGCTGTGGAGCTCCCCCAGGCGCGCCTCCTGCTCGGCGACGACCTTCTCGAGCTCCGGGATCTCGCCATATCGAAGCTGGGCGGCGCGCTCCAGGTCCGCGTCGCGCTCCGCCCGCTCGGCCTCGCGGTTCGCCTCCTCGAGTCGCGCCTTCGCCTCCTTGATCGCCTCGATCGCACCCTTCTCGTTCTGCCAGCGCGCCTTCATCTCGTTCGAGCGCTCACGGAGCTCGGCGAGCTCCGCCTCGATCGCCTCGCGACGGGCCACCGACGTCTCGTCCTTCTCCTTCTTCAGCGCCTCGCGCTCGATCTCGAGCTGCTGGATCCGCCGCTCGACCTCGTCGATCTCGGTGGGCATGGAGTCGATCTCGATCTTCAGCCGCGATGCGGCCTCGTCGACCAGGTCGATGGCCTTGTCGGGAAGGAAGCGGTCGGCGATGTAGCGCTCGGAGAGCGTCGCCGCCGCGACCAGGGCAGCGTCGGTGATGCGCACGCCGTGGTGCACCTCGTATCGCTCCTTCAGACCTCGGAGGATCGCGATCGTGTCCGCAACGTCGGGCTCGTCGACGAACACCGGCTGGAAGCGCCGCTCGAGCGCGGCGTCCTTCTCGATGTGCTTGCGATACTCGTCGAGCGTCGTGGCCCCGACGGCGCGAAGCTCGCCGCGAGCGAGCATCGGCTTCAGCAGGTTGGCGGCGTCGACGGCGCCCTCTGCGGCGCCCGCGCCGACGATGGTGTGAAGCTCGTCCATGAAGAGGACGATCTGGCCCTCGGCCTGCTTGACCTCGTTCAACACGGCCTTGAGGCGCTCCTCGAACTCGCCGCGGTACTTGGATCCCGCGAGGAGCGCACCGATGTCCAGCGCGATCACGCGCCGATCGCGGAGGCTCTCCGGCACGTCGCCCGCCACGATGCGCTGCGCCAGCCCCTCGACGATTGCCGTCTTGCCGACCCCCGGGTCGCCGATCAGGACGGGATTGTTCTTGGTCCGCCGCGAGAGCACCTGAATCACCCGCCGGATCTCTTCGTCGCGGCCGATCACGGGATCGAGCTTCCCTTGCTCCGCCTCGGCTGTCAGGTCACGCCCGAACTTCTCGAGCGCCTGAACGGTGTCCTCGGGGGTGGGGCTCGTGACCGGGTTCGGGCGGACCTCCTTGACCGCCGCGGTGAGCTCGGCGCGGCCGGGCAGGATGTCGGCCACGGGCGACGACTTGTCCGTGAGCGCGAGCAGCAGGTGCTCGGAGGAGATGTAGGAGTCGCCCATCGCGGACGCCTGGCGCTCCGCGCGCTGGACGGTGCGGACGAAGGACTGGGACGGGCGGACATCGGGCTCCGCGTCGCCGCCGAGCTGTGGCAGGCCGTCGACCGCCTCGGCCGTCCGACTGCGGATCGTCGCGACGTCGGCACCGAGCTTCTGAAGGACGGGCACGACGAGGCCGTCCTCCTGGTCGAGGAGCGCCATCAGCAGGTGCGCGGGCGCCACCTCGGAGTTGCGCCGCTCGGCCGCCAGGCGCTGCGCGGCGGCGACGGCCTCCTGGGACTTGATCGTGAACCTGTCCTGCTGCATGAGAGTAGTAGTTTAGCTGAGAGCGCTGAGCAAATCTAAGTGAGCACGACTAATATCTGAACCGCGGCCGCATGCCCGGCGGCTCAGCCGGGGCGCTTGCGCGCCCGCTTGACCGGGATCTTGATCGGCTGCGCCTGGTCCGCGGGGATGAGGTCGGCCATCTCGTAGGCGCCGTACGGGACCAGCTCGGCCTTCAGCGAGCGGCGCACGCGCTCGACCTCCTCGTTCATCTGGAGCTCCAGCTCCGTTGCGCGCCTGCGCAGCCGCTCGAGCTCCGAACGCATGCGGGCGACCTGGTTCTCCATCTGCAGAATGGCTTCGACGCCCGCCAGGTTCAGCCCCTCCTCGCTCGTCATCCGCTGGATGCGCTGCAGGCGCTCGACGTCGTTCTGGGAATAGAGGCGGGTCTGCTTGGGAGAGCGCTTCGGGGTGATGAGGCCGCGCGCCTCGTACATGCGCAGGGTCTGCGGGTGCATGTCGGCGAGCTCGGCGGCGACTGAGATCATGAACACCCCGCGCTCCTCGTCGATGCCCCCACTGCCGTCCCGGCTCCGCCGCCGACCGCGCCCGGTGTTGCCTCGAGCAGCCATGATCACGTCCTAACTCCTCACCTTGCCGGACGAAGCGGACGCCTCGCGCAGGAGTCGCTCACGCGGGTTGTGGTCGTTCATCGCCTCCGCGAACTGCCGGAGCGCCTGCCGCTGGTCGGGGTCCAGATCGCGCGGCACCTCGATCTCGAGCCGGTAGAGGACGTCGCCGCGTCCCTTGCCGGCGGCCCGAGGCGGTCCCTCTCCACGCAGCCGCTGGACCGTTCCGTGCTGGGTGCCGGCCGGGATGCGGATGCGCTTCGTGCCGTTCAGCGTCGGCACCTCGATCGTTCCACCCTGGATCGCCTCGGTGATCGTGATCGGCATCGCCACCTCGAGGCTCCCGTCCGCGCGGTGCTTGAAGACCGGCGAGGGGGTGACGCGGGTGACCACGTAGAGGTCTCCCGGAGGGCCGCCCCGCGGCCCATCCTCGCCCTTTCCGGCCACACGGATCCGGCTGCCATCTCGGACGCCCGGCGGAACCTTGACGCGGTAGCGCTTGCGCTGCAGGGTCAACCCGGAGCCGTTGCAGGTCGGGCACGGATCCTCGATGACCCGACCGCTGCCGCCGCATCGCGGGCAGGGCCGGCTGATCGAGAAGAAGCCCTGGCTCTCCGAGTCGATTCCGCTGCCGCCGCATCGCGGGCAGGTGATCGGCGCCGTGCCAGGCTTGGCGCCGGAGCCATTGCAGGTCGAGCACGTGGCCTGCTTCGACACCACGACAGGGATCTCGGCGCCGTGCATGGCCTGGTCGAACGAGAGGTGAACCTCCGTCTCCAGGTCCCGTCCGCGTCCGGACGCTGCCTGAGCGTCCCCGCCGCCGCGCCCGAAGAAGCTCGAGAAGATGTCCCCGAGGTCGGAGGTGAAGCCGCCCCCGCCCCCGGCGCCGAAGCCCCGTCCTCCGAGGCCGGAGAACATCCCGCCCGCGTCGTACTGCCGCCGCTTCTCGGGGTCCGACAGCGTGTCGTAGGCGGCCTGGACCTCCTTGAAGCGCTCCTCCGCCCGCTCGTCGCCGGGGTTGCGGTCCGGGTGGTACTCACGCGCGAGCTTGCGGTATGCCCTCTTGATCTCGTCCGCACTCGCCTTGCGCCCGACGCCGAGGACCGAGTAGAGATCGCGGTCCGCCATCGCGCCGGCCCCTATTCGCTCACGACCACTCGCGCGGCTCGCAGGACCTGTCCGTCCAGGCGGTAGCCGCGCTCGAGCGTTTCGACCACATGACCGGGCTCGACGCCGTCGGCGGAGGCGCGTGTCGCGAGCGCCTCCGATGTGGCGGGATCGAACCGCTCGCCGGTTGGGTCATACGTCTCGAGCCCGGCGCGCTCGAGAGCCTCGCGCAGCTCGTTGTAGACGAGCGCAACCCCGCGCGCCAGAGCCTCCTGCGCAGACACCTCCTCGCTCGGGACGTCGAACGCGGCGGCGTCCTCCTCGGACGGCGTCGGCTCTGATCCCCCGGTCGGCCTGCCGGACGCCGGGTCGATCCCAGTCGAGCTCAGTGCGCGCTCGAGGCTGTCGAGTGCGGGGAGCAGCTCGCGGGCCACCGACGCCTTCCCGCGGCGCTCGGCCTCCTGAGCCTCGCGTGCCGCGCGCTTGCGGAAGTTCTCGAAATCCGCACGCGCCCGCTGCGCGAGCTCGAGGTACTCGTCGCGCTCTCGCTTCACGTCCGCGAGTAGCGCGTCGAGGTCCTGCTCGACCTCGGCGGCATCGTCGCGCTCGCCGCGGTCGGTCGGGGCGCGGTCCGAGAGGTCGGCGGCCTCGTCCGCGGCTGTGCCGCGGGCCCGCTCGCGCTCATCGCCGTGAGCGGCCTGCCCGCTCCGTTCATCCCGTCTGGTCTCGTCAGCCATCGGCTAGGACCGCTCCTCGTCGACGACCTCGGCGTCCACGACCTCCTCTTCGTCCTGGGCGGCCGCGCCATCCGTGCTCGAGCCATCCGAGGCGGTCGCCCCGGCGGCCTGCTGCTGCTCGGCGGCCGCCTGGTAGATCTGCTCCGAGACCTTGTGGAAGGCCTGCTGGAGGGCGTCGGTCTTCGCCTTGATCGTCTCGGCGTCCTCGGAGTCGAGCGAGGAACGCACGTCGGCGATGGCGTTCTCGATCTCCTCCTTGGCGCCCGAATCGACCTGATCGCCCATATCGGCGAGCTGCTTCTCGGCCTGGTACGCGGCGTTCTCGGCCACGTTCCGCGCTTCGGCCAGCTCGCGCTGGCGCCGGTCCTCATCCGCGTGGGCCTCGGCATCGCTGACCATCTGCTCGACCTCCGAGTCCGAGAGCCCGGAGCCGCCCTTGATCTCGATCTTCTGCTCCTTGCTCGTGCCGAGATCCTTTGCGGAGACGTTCAGGATCCCGTCCGCATCGATGTCGAAGGTGACCTCGATCTGCGGGACTCCCCGCGGCGCGGGCGGGATGCCGGTCAGCTGGAACTTGCCCAGCGACTTGTTGTATGCCGCCATCTCGCGCTCGCCCTGGAGCACGTGCACCTCGACCGACGGCTGGTTGTCGTCGGCGGTCGAGAAGATCTCCGACTTCCGGGTGGGGATCGTGGTGTTGCGCTCGATCAGCTTGGTGAACACGCCGCCCTTCGTCTCGATCCCGAGCGAGAGCGGGGTCACGTCGAGCAGCAGCACGTCCTTGACGTCGCCGGCGAGGACACCCGCCTGGATCGCGGCGCCGATCGCGACGACCTCATCCGGGTTGACGCCCTTGTGGGGCTCCTCTCCGGTGAGCTCCTTGACCTTCTCCTGAACCGCGGGCATCCGGGTCATGCCGCCGACCAGCACGACGTGGTCGATGTTCGAGGCGCCCGCGTCCGAGATCGCCTGCTTGACCGGAGAAACGACCCGCTCGAGCAGATCGGACGTCAGCTCGTTCAGCTTCGCCCGGGTCAGCTTCATCTCGAGGTGCTTCGGACCACTCGCATCGGCGGTGATGAACGGAAGGTTGATCTGGGTCTCCTGCGTCGTCGAGAGCTCGATCTTGGCCTTTTCGGCCGCCTCGTACAGCCGTTGGAGCGAGTTCTTGTCGGCCGAGAGGTCGATGCCCTGGTCGCGCTTGTACTCGGCGACCATCCACTCGACGATCGCCTTGTCCCAGTTGTCGCCCCCGAGGTGGTTGTCGCCCGAGGTGGACTTCACCTCGAACACGCCGTCGCCGATCTCGAGGACCGAGACGTCGAACGTCCCGCCGCCGAGGTCGAAGACGAGAATCGTCTGGTCCGACTCCTTGTCGAGGCCGTAGGCCAGGGACGCGGCCGTCGGCTCGTTGATGATGCGCTTGACGTCGAGTCCGGCGATCTTGCCGGCGTCCTTGGTCGCCTGGCGCTGATCGTCGTTGAAGTAGGCGGGGACCGTGATCACCGCCGAGTCGACGGTCTGCCCGAGCTTGGCCTCGGCGTCCGTCTTCAGCTTCTGGAGGATCATCGCCGAGATCTCCGGCGGCGAGTACTGCTTGCCGCGCACGTCCACGCGGACGTCACCATTCGGGCCGGCGACGACCTTGTACGGGACGATCGTCTCCTCCTCCTTGACCTCGGCCTCCTTGCGGCCCATGAATCGCTTGATCGAGAAGATGGTGTTCTCGGGGTTCATGACCGCCTGTCGCTTTGCGACGGTCCCGACGAGCCGGTCGCCGGAGTCCGTGAATGCGACGACGGACGGGGTCGTGCGCCCGCCCTCGGCGTTCTCGAGCACCGTCGCATCGCCGCCCTCGAGGACGGCCACGCAGGAGTTGGTGGTGCCCAGGTCGATCCCGATTGTCTTTGCCACTGTGCTCTCCTTCTAAGTCTTTGCCTAAGAAATCTGAGTGTGAGGCTAGCAGATCGGTGGCGCTTTCCCGCCCGAGGCCAAGTGAGATAGCCGCGCTCCGTCGCGGGTCCGCGGGGGCGCCCCGTGCGTTAGGGCGACGAGGTCGGGGTGGTCGACGAGCTCGGGACGTAGGCGAGGTTGTCGGCGACGAACTGCGCCACCAGCTTGGCCTGCTCGCCCTGCACCAATCCCTTCGGCATCCGGCCGCCGATGCCGTTCTGCACGGTGGTCAGGACCAGGTTGTAGTTGGCCTTGATCGTCTCCGGGCTCTTGCTCCCCGTGGCCAGCAGTTGATCCAGATTCGGGCCGATGGTGCCGTCGGTTCCCGCCGCGGCGAGGGTGTGACAGGAGCCGCAGTTGATCTGGAAGATCTGCAGCCCCTGCTGATCGTCGGCCGGGACCGACGACTCCGGCGAGGCCGTGGCGCCGCCCTTCGACTGCAACGCCCAGAACGGCAGCACGACCAGGCAGATGGCCGCGAGCACGCAGAACAGGACGATCGGACGCTTCATAGGGCTTCGCCGAAGCCGCGTGGTCGGCTGCGGCGCGGAGATACTAACCCGCCGCCATCTGCAACCGGCGGGCGGACCGGCCGGGTTCCGCGCCGAGGCGCTGAGGCTGGAGGAGGCAAATCATCAACCTCAGCGGCACTCGGCGCGCAACCCGCACCGGTCGCGGCCGCTAGTGGAATCTCAAGGTGCTGAACAACCCCGCGTGGTCTGAATCCCAGAACCCATGGTGGGGCTTGCGGCCGGTCACTGCCGTGCGCGCCCGCCCAACGTGCTTGGGATCGTCGGTCATGATGTGGTCAACCTTGTGGTCGAACTGGGAGACGTTGCCCCCGGCGCCGACTCGCAGGACATCCGCGTCGAGGCAGCAGCTCAGCGGGTCATGGGTGCTGCGCTCGGCGAACCCGTGGGACAGCAGCCACCAGTTGGCGGCGCCGTCCCCCGGCTTGAGCTGAGTCTGGACGTCCGAGTTCAAGTCCCCGACGAGAATCACGGGCCGCGTCCCGGTCGCCGGGCCGCCGGGCGCGATCAGCTCCTGCGCCTGTGCCCTCCGAACCCTGCCGTTCCCGACGTCGGTGCCGTGGTTCGTGTGGTTCGAGGGCTGGTTGTCGAACGCCTCGAGGTGGGTGTTCACGAACCGGAACCTGGGGCTCTTCCCGACCTTCGCGTTCACCGCCGTCCAGCCCCGGGTCACGTCGAGGGGAATTCCGCTGACCCGCTCCTGAAGCAGCGTGTCGTAGTGGTCGCCCTCCGGTTTCGTCGTCTTCACGCCGGCATGGCGCCGCGCCAGGATCACGTCCCGCATGGTCAGGCGCGCGTTCGTGTCGCAGCTGTGGTCCGCGCTGCCGTCCGTGTTGGCCTCGGTCTCGAAGTCGAACTCAGGCTGCACGACCTCGGCCCGATACTGCTTGCCGTGGGCGTTCAGCCGCTTGAGCAGCAGCCTCAGGAAGTCGTAGCGGACATCCTTCGCTTCGAACGGAGCCGGCGGCACGATGATCTTGCACGGGCCCGTGCGCCACAGGGCGACCTCTTGAAGCCCGACGAGGTCCGGCTTCTTCTTGAGGATCTCCCTCGCCAGCCCCCTGGCGCGGACCTGGAACTTGTTCCGGTCGACCTGGTTCAGGATCTTCCCGGCAGCGTCCTTCAGCTGGTCGAGGTTCTGGGCGTTGATGCCCGGAGTGAGGTCGGCGCCGAGGTAGAGGTTCCGCGTCATGACCCTCACCTTGGGTTTCGTCCGCGCGGCGTCCGCGAAGGCCGCCGAGCCGGCGAGGATTGCCATCGCGCACAGCGCGAGGACCGCGACGATCAGCGAACTGCGTCGATCGACGCGAGGTACGTGACTGAAACTCAACGAAGGCCTCCTCTATGGCTATCCGTGCGGCGAGCCCTTCCCTAGGCAAGCGGGGGCACGCACATCCAGTACCTCCATCGGCCGACGCCCGGAAATCCTTTAGTTGCCCCTTATTTCCTCCGCAGCCGCCGCCAATAGGGGCACATTCGCCTGAGGCCGCACGCCTCACAGCGGGGGCGCGGCCGGCAGACCTCCCGACCGTGGCGGATCAGGTTGATGTGGAGCTCGTAGGCGTCCTCGGGGTCGACGATCCGAAGCATCTCGTCGTGCGCTTCCGTGAACGAGGCGCCCTCGCGGAAGAGCCCGAGTCTCCCGCCCACCCGGTAGACGTGCGTATCGACCGGTATCTCCGGTCGATCGAAGGCGAAGATGAGCACGCAGGCGGCGGTCTTCCGGCCCACCCCGGGAAGCGCCACGAGGAAGTCGATTGCCTCGTCCCGCGCCGCGTCGTCGAGCCAGTCGAGGTCCGGATGCTCCCCGAGCTCCGCGAGGATGTGCTGGATGCGCGGCCCCTTGGTGTTGGCGAGGCCACCGGGCCGGATGGCCTCGATCACGTCCTCGGTCGGTGCGTCGCGCACCTGCTCCCAGGTCGGAAAGCGCTCGCGCAGCCGCGTATAGGCGACGTCGCGGTTGGTGTCGTTGGTGTTCTGTGAGAGGACGGTGCGGACGAGCTCCGCGATCGGGTGGCCGTGCGGGCTGTTGACCGGGCGCCCGTAGAGCTCACGCAGCCGGTCGCGGATTGCCCTGACCCGCCGCCTTGGCGGCCGCCTCCAGCGATCGGTGCTCACGCGCCGAGGATATGTCGACGGGGGAGCGTGCCGATTGCAGGGCCGGGGAGCAATTGGTCGAAGGACCGCGGTTAGAATCCCGCGACACTGCCCGTGCCCGAACTCGTCCACAGCGTCGGCAGACGGTTGCCCCATGGTTGGCGCGACCTCTTCCGCCAAGTCATCCTCTTCCTTGGCGCCTACCAGGGCTACCAGATCGTGCGCGGAATCGCGGATTCGCATCCCGCCGCCGCGATGTCCAACGGAATGCACATCATCCACCTGGAGCAGTCGCTCGGGGCGTTCTTCGAGCCGGCCTTCCAGCAGGCGTTCCTGAACCACCGGTGGATCATCGACGTCGCGAACTGGATGTACTTCAACAGTCACTTCGTGATCACCACGGCGTTCCTGGTGTGGCTGTACCTGTACCGGAACGACCACTTCAACTTCGTCCGCAACATGTTCCTGGTCGCGATGGGCCTCGCTCTGGTCGGCTACGTGCTCTATCCGACCGCGCCGCCGCGGATGTTCCCGGGGGCCGGCTTCACGGACACCATCCAGGCCTTCACGAGCACGAATCAGGACGCCTCCTTCACCAGCCTGCTCGTCAACCCGTACGCGGCGGTCCCGAGCATGCACATCGCGTTTTCGCTGATGGTCGCGGTGGCCGCCATCAACCTGGTCCGGAGCGCCTGGGCTCGGCTCCTGTGGTCGATCTATCCGCTGTCCGTCTTCTTCGTGATCGTGGTGACCGCGAACCACTTCTGGTTCGACGCCGCGCTCGGCGCGATGGTGGCGTGCCTCGCGGCGGTCACGGCCCACCAGCTCGCTCGCCTGCGCCCCGACGCGTGGTCCTGGCGCGAGGGGATCGACGAAGCACCCGCCTGACGTTCCGCGGCGACAAGTCGCCGGCCACCGGACCCCGATAGCGTCTGCCCGTGGCCTCGGAGGTTCCGGGAGGCGGCCAGCTTCGCGATGTACGCACGGGCCAGGAGCTCAGGGCGTACGCGCGCGATCGCCTCATCGAATCGCGGCTGACGCCCAACGGGATCTCGATCACGGGCCTCGTTCTCAATCTGGCGGCCGCAGTGCTCGTGACGCAGCGCCTGTTCGTGCTCGCGGGACTCGCGTTCATCGTGGGATCGGTCATGGACACACTCGACGGCCGGTACTCCCGGATGTCCGGGAAGGGAACGCTGTTCGGGGCGTTCCTGGACTCGACGCTGGATCGCATCGAGGAAGGCGTCGTGCTCACGGCCGTCGCGTGGTACTTCGCCGACACCGGCCACGCCATCCCGGCAGCTGCCTGCGTGCTCACCGTGCTCGGCTCGCTGATGGTCTCCTACACCCGCGCCCGGGCCGAGGCCCTGGGCGTCGAGTGCAAGGTCGGGATTGCCACGCGACCGGTACGGGTAGTTCTGCTGTCGATCGGTCTGGTGTTCGCGAAGGGCGCCGGGCTTTTCGACATTGAGCTGCTCGCGCCGGCCATCTACGCTATGGCCGCGCTCACGGCGGTGACCGTGGTGCAGCGTGTGTTGCACGTGCGGCTCAAGCTGAGGGCGCTGGACGTTCGCGAGGTGTAACCGGCATACGAGCGCGGCGTAGTAGGAGGCTCCAACGCCGCGAGGAGGACTTCGAACCGAATGAGCACCGAGAACGGAATTCACGATGGCGCCAATGCCAACGGCCACCTGATCGACGACGGCAAGGTCCGCGTCGCGATCGTCGGCGTGGGCAACTGCGCCAACTCCCTCGTCCAGGGAGTCAACTACTACTCCGACGCGGATCCCGCCGAGGAGGTCCCCGGGCTGATGCACGTCGACCTCGGCGGGTATCACGTCCGCGACGTCGAGTTCGTCGCGGCCTTCGACATCGACGGCGAGAAGGTCGGCAAGGACCTCGGCGAGGCGATCTGGGCGGGCCAGAACGACACGATCAAGTTCGCGGACGTGCCCGAGCTCGGCGTGCCGGTCCATCGCGGGATGACCCACGACGGGCTCGGCAAGTACCTCAAGGAGAAGATCAAGAAGGCCCCGGGGCAGACCGACGACGTCGTCGGCATCCTCCAGGACACCAAGGCCGACGTGATGGTCTGCTACCTGCCGGTCGGGTCGGAGCAGGCGACGAAGTGGTACGTCGAGATGGCGATCAAGGCAGGGGTCGGCTTCGTCAACTGCCTGCCGGTGTTCATCGCCCGTGAGGACTACTGGGACGAGCGCTTCCGCCGCAACGGCCTGCCGATCATCGGTGACGACATCAAGTCGCAGGTCGGCGCGACGATCGTCCACCGTCAGCTCGCGCGGCTGTTCCACGACCGCGGCGTGCGCCTCGAGCGAACCTCGCAGCTGAACGTCGGAGGGAACATGGACTTCTACAACATGCTCGAGCGCGAGCGGCTCGCCTCGAAGAAGGAGTCCAAGACGAACGCCGTGACCTCCATCATGGGCCACGAGCTCCCGGAGGGCGATGTCTACATCGGGCCGTCGGACTACGTCGCCTGGCTCACCGACCGCAAGTGGGCGCACATCAGGCTCGAGGGCCGCTCGTTCGGCGACGTGCCGCTGAACGTCGAGCTGAAGCTCGAGGTCTGGGACTCGCCGAACTCGGCCGGCATCGTGATCGACGCGGTGCGGATCGCGAAGCTCGCGTTGAACGACGGGATCGCGGGGCAGCTCGACGGGCCTTCTAGCTACCTGATGAAGTCGCCGCACACACAACGGCCGGATGACGAGGCGCGGGAGTTGACTGAGGCCTTCATCAGCGAGCACGCGTGCAAGGCGCCCGGCGCGCGGGCAACGGAGCTCGCGGCCGAGTCCGCGACCGCGGAGTAGGCCAGCCGCTCCAACGACGTTCGAGAGGCGCGTCGTCAGGCGGGCCTCTTCTCTTGGTCTCGGCGGTCGTCGCGCTTCTATGCTCCTGCAGATGAACGGCAGATGCCGCTGCCGGCGCCCTGCGACGCCGGCCTAGACTCGTGGCCGGGGAAGAGCTCTCGATCGTCCAGGTGAGCCCGCGCCCGTGGGGAGCGACCCACGAGGTCACCGAATTCGTCGAGCGGGTGTCCTCAGGGCTCGCGGCGCGCGGACACCGCGTCGTGGTCGCTGCGCCGTCGACATCGCGAGCGGCCATCCGTGAGTCCCGACGGGCGATCGCGGCTGCCCGTGACGTCCCGGCGTCCATCCTCGGCGACCGCTGGCGGGGCGACCGGGCCGGCGGCGGAGATGGCCCGCCCGTACTCGCCGTCGGGTCGACCCTTTCGATGCCGCGCGGCCCCGGGCCTCGGTCGGCACCGTTGCCGATCGACCTCAGCCGTTCGCTCGAGGACCTGCTGGGCGCCGTTGACTACGACGTCGTGCACGTCCACGATCCGTTCGCTCCCAGCGCGGGCGCGCTCGCGCTTCGTCACTCTCGGTCCCTGAACGTCGGCACCTTCCACGAGCCGACCGAGCGCATCCTGTCCACCCAGGTCGCGCGACCCCTCGTCGAGATCTTCTTCGGGCGACTCGATGCCCGTTCGGTGAGCTCGAGGGCGACATCGGAGCTCATCGAGAGATTCTTCCCTGGGACCTATGAGCTGGTGGAACCCGGCGCGGACCCAAACGTCGACCGGTTCTGGCCCGGCGCTGACCCCGGATCGAACGGCGGTCCGGTGCGGATCGCGTTCTGCCTCGAGGAGGAGCGAGGTGCGCTGCGCCTTTTCCTCCGGGCCCTGCGGCGCCTGCCGATCGAGATGGACTGGGAGGCCGCCGTCTGGACCCCGAGCGCGACCGAGGTCAGGCTGGCCCGGCGGCTCCGCGAACGGGTTCACCTCCTCGGACCGCGCCAGGCGGCGCCCGACGAGCTGATTGCCGGGGCGGACGTGGCGTGCGCTGCGTCGGGCGGGCCGCGGGCCGCGCCCGGACTCATCCGCAAGGCGCTCGCATCCGGGACGGTGCCGGTCGCGGCGGACCTGCCCCTTTACCGGGAGCTGATCGGAGAGGGGGAGCGCGGCCTGCTGTTCCCCGCTGGCGATGCCCTCACGCTCGCCGGCCAGCTCGCGCGCCTGATCGCCGAGTCCCGGCTCCGGGCCGAGCTTGTGAAGGGTGGCCGCGGCTTCGTCCGCGACTGGGAGGCCGTGGTCGACCAAGTCGAGGAGATCTATCGACGGATCGCGTCGCGGCGGCACGATCCCGACGGCAACCCCGCCGTACGGCGGCGCCTCGCCGAGCGGCGGCCAATCCATGTCGACCTGCATATGCACACCGACCATTCCCCTGACTGCGCCACCCCTGTGGACGTCCTGCTCTCGACCGCCCGGGAGCGCGGGTTGGGCGCGATTGCGATCACGGACCACAACGAGGTCTCGGGCGCGTTGGCCGCGCGCGATCTCGCCGAGCAAGACGGTGACCTCAAGGTCATCGTCGCCGAGGAGGTGAAGACCGCCCAACAGGGCGAGGTGATCGGCCTGTTCATCGAGGAGAAGATCCCCCGCGGGATGACAATGGCGGAGACGATCGCCGAGATTCGTCGCCAGGGAGGTCTCGTGTACGTGCCGCATCCCTTCGACCGGCTGCACTCGGTGCCGGACTACGAGCACCTCCTCGACATCGTCGAGGACATCGACATCCTCGAGGTCTTCAACCCCCGGGTGGCGCTCACGGGGTTCAACGAGGAAGCCGAGCGCTTCGCTGCCAAGTACCGGATCGTGCCGGGGGCGGGGTCCGACAGCCATGTCGCGCAGGGCCTCGGGAGCGTGATGATCCGGGTGCACGACTTCGAGGGCCCGGAGGAGTTTCTCGAGGCCATGCGAGATGCGGACATCGTCCGCAAGCACAAGAACCTGATCTACGTGCAGGCGCTGAAGCTCCTGCAGACCTCCGGGCGCTCCGGTGCGGCCGCAGCGCGGCGGCGTGAGCGGCGCACGCGGTGATGCACCCGGGAGGAGCGGCGTCGGGGCCGTCAAAGAAAGGGCGCACCGCAGCCAGCATCGGAGCGAACTTGCCCACCACCGACGACGAGATCCAGGAGAAGTACCTCGAGCGCGCGATCCGCGAGCTGAACCAGCTCACCCATCGCCTTCAGGAGTGCTCCCACTGCCCGCGAGGAAACCTGATGCCGGTCCTCGGGTCGGGCCATCCGCAGGCCGACGTCTTCCTGTTGAAGTTCGCGCCCACCGCGGCGGAGATCGAGGAGGGCGTCGCGTTCTACGGCCGAGCCGGCAACGCGCTGCGCAAGAGCTTTCGGCGACTGAACATCGATCCGCTGGTCGTCTACGGGACGCTCTGCGTGAAGTGCCCCGTCTCGGATCCATCCCTGGCCGGCGGTGAGTGCATCGAGCGGATCGTCGAGGAGATCGCCATCGTGCAGCCCCGGATCGTCGTGGTGATGGGCGAACCCGCGCTCGAGGTTCTGAACGACGTCGACGTCCCGCTGTCACGGAGGCTCGACGCCGAGCCCGGTGCGATCCAGGAGCTCACGCCCACGATCGCCGCCCTGTACGTTCCGGACATCGACGAGTCGCTCGACTCGGAGGAGGCCAAGCACGCGTTCTGGAGCGCGTTTCGGACGCTCGGCGACTGGTACGCCGACCTTCCGCCCTACTAGCCGCCTCCGGGTCTTACACTCGGTGAACATGGAGCTCGAGGAGCGCACGATCGAGCAGCTGCCCGACCGCTGCGAGAACTGTGGCGCCTCGCTGACGGCGGGCGAGAAGCAGCGAATCCTGGACGAGGGCGCGACGGCGGCGCTGTGCACGACGTGCGCCGCCGAGCTCGCACCGCTCGCCGAGCAAGAGGACGCTGAAGCCGACCTCTAGTCCCGCGTCTCACACCGGTGCCGCAGCGGCAGCCAGCGCGCCCATCGACTCGAGCGTCGCGCTCGCGAGGCCCCGCGTCACGACGACGTCCAGCGCGTCGTATTCGTCGAGCGCCCGCCGGGCCTCATCGGCGTCGGCAGCGGCCACGCCGACGGTTCCCCTCGGCCGATCGAGCCGGGCGAACTGCCGGCGGTACCCGTCGTGCAGATCGCGGTAGAAGGATTCCTCCTTCGCGAGTCGCTCCCTCGCGTCGTCGCCGACCGCGGTTCGCACGTAACCCAGCACCGGGGGCGGCTCGCGCCCCGCCTCGGCCGCACCGGAGTGCACGCTCTCTCGCGCGCCGGCTGCGAACTCAGGCGTCATCCAGTTGAGGAACGCGCCGTCGAAGCCGCTGCCGGCCAGGGCGCACATCTTCGGACCCATGGCGGCGAGAACGAGTCGCACGCCGGGAATCGCTTCGCGCAGGGCGGGCAGGGCCTCGCGCATGGTCGTCAGGGGGCGCCTGTTGAAGCCGGCCCCCACGCCGACCCAGAGACGGTCGCGGTCGAGGCCGAGGGTCTTGATGCGCTCGTTGATGTCCGCCGGGTCATGCCGGTCGAGCGCCATGACGGCGACGCCCAGCTCGAGCTCGTCGGTTCCCTCGGCGAACGCGGCAAGCGTCTCGAGGCCGTTCGCACCCGGATGGTCGTTCGACCACATCGACGAGTAGTCGAGCTCCTGGCAGCGGGCGGCCAGCGGAGCGGCGACCTCGGGGTCCAGCCCCGCGGCGACGCCGAATCCCCGCGTCATCGCTCGAGGACCGCCACGCACTCCACATGCGGGGTGTGCGGAAACATGTCCACCGGCCTCACCCGGCGCAGCCTATAGCCGGCCTCCGTGAGCTGGGCCGCGTTCGGCGCGAGCGTCGTCGGGTTGCAGGAGACATAGACGATCCGCTGGGGCTCGCATTCGATCACCCGGCGAACGACCTTCTTCGACAGCCCCGCGCGCGGTGGGTCGACCACGACGACGTCTGGCGATCCGGCCTCCTCCAGGAGCGGGCGGATGCCGACACGGACGTCCTGGGCGATGAAGCGCGCGTTCGCGATCCCGTTGCGCCTCGCGTTGTGCTCGGCATCGGCGATCGCCTCTGGGACGGTCTCGATGCCCCAGACCTCACCGGCATCGCGCGCCAGGGAGAGGCCGATCGTCCCGATTCCGCAGTACAGGTCGAAGATGCGCTCGCTACCGGTCAAGTTCGCCGCCTCCGCCACCACCCCGCAGAGTCGTTCCGCCATCACGGTGCTGGTCTGGAAGAACGCACTGGGCGAGATGCGGAGGCTGAGGCCGGCCAATGCCTCCTCCAGGAACTCCTGCCCGAGGACCCCCGTCGGGCCGGCGGTGCCTCCACCCGGGCCCTCGACGACGGTGTGCAGGTCGACCGGTGGCCGGGCGAAGCTCGCGGGCGAGGTGACGAGGCGGGTCTGGATCTGGCCTGTGCGGCGACCGTCCCTCACCACGAGGTTTCGAAGCACGCCTGCCCGGGCGCCGGCATCGTAGGGCGGCACACCGCAGCGGCGCGCCCATTCGCGGACCTCGTTGCGGGCGCGGTTGTTCGCCTCGGTGGCCAGCTGGCAGTCTTCGGCGTCGATCACCTGCGACCAGCTGCCGCGTCGGTGGAAGCCGAGAATGAGCTCACCGTCCCGCTCGCCGAAGGAGTACTCGAGCTTGTTGCGGTAGCGCCACCGCTCGGCGGAGCCGGCGATCGGCTCGAGGTCGAAGCCGTCGAGACCCCCGAGTCGGCGCAGCGCATCGTCGACCTGCCGAGTCTTCTCGGCGAGCTGCTCCTCGTACGGAAGGCCCTGCCACGGAGCGCCGGGACAGGGCTCGCCGTCGTGCACGCACTGGTCCGGAACTCGTCTCGGGCTCGGCGCCAGGATCTCGGTCGCGCTCGCCTCCCCGTAACCGCGCTTCGCCTTCCTCAGCCGGGCACGCACGCTGTCCCCGGGCAGGGCGCCCGAGACGAAGACGACGTATCCATCTGCGCGCGCCACGCCCCGCCCGCCGTGGGCGAGCGAGTCGATCTCGAGCACGAGCTCCGTACCCGGCCTGGGCCGCGCCCCATGCTTGGTTCGAGCGTTGGCGATCGCCCTATCGTTGCAAGCACCTTGCCGTTCGAGCTCGATCGCTACCGGGAGCGCGCCGAGAGCTTCGGCGAGGAGCTGTCCCGCGAGTACTACCGACATCTGGCGGGGCACAAACGGGAGCTCGACATCGAGCGGATCTACGAGGCGTACGCCGACCTGTTCGCGCGCGATTCGGTGATGGCGCTGCGCCAGCTTGCGGGGAGCGCGGCGGCCGCCGACGGCGGCCGGCGGCTTCGCTACCTCCTGCATTTCGGATTCGACGGCTTGGTGGGAATGGAGACACGCGCCGAGGCGGCAGAGCTGGCCGGGTTGGAGGCCTCGCTGGAGGTCGATGCCGGCGACGGCGAGGTGCCGTACAGGGCGGTTGTGATCGAACAGGCGAACGAGGTGGATGCCGGCCGGCGTGCGGCACTCGAGGGCGCTCGCAACGCCGTGCTGGAGGAGCGCCTGAATCCGATCCATCGCAGCGCGCTCGAGCGCGCACACGACCTCTGCCTCGAATTCGGGTGGCCAAGTTACGCGCAGGCGTACGCCGATCTGCGGGGAATCGATCTGGGAGGGCTGCGCGAGCAGACTGCCGAGTTCCTGGCTGCGACCGACGACGCCTACGGGCCGCTGATCGATGCGCAGCTCGAACCTGCCGGACTGCCCGCATTGGGCGCGCTTCGCCGCTCGGACTTACCGCGCCTCTTCCGTGCCGCCGGGCTGGACGGACTGTTCCCGGCGGAGCGGCTGATCGCCTCGTTCGAGGCCACCCTCGCAGGGCTCGGGATCGACCTGGGGGACCAGCCGAACGTGCACCTGGACACGGAGTCCCGACCGACGAAGTCGCCGCGCGCTTTCTGCAGCACGCCTCGGGTGCCGGAGGAGATCTACCTGGTCATCGCGCCGACCGGAGGGCGCGACGACTACGCGGCCCTGTTCCACGAGGGCGGCCACACGGAGCACTACGCGAACACTGTCGGCGACCTCGACTTCGAGTTTCGCAAGCTGGGCGACAACTCCGTGACCGAGTCGTTTGCGTTCCTCGTCGAGCACATCGTGTCGGATCCGATCTGGTTGCGGGAGCGGCTGGGGATCGACGAGCCGGCGCCCGCCGTGGAGCACTCGCGGGCGGTTCGGACGGTGATGCTGCGCCGCTACTCGGCGAAGCTGGCGTACGAGCTCGATCTGCACGCTGCCTCCGCCGACCTCGCCCGGATGCCCCAGCGCTATTCGGATCTCCTGAGCGAGGCGGTCCGGGTTCCATGGCCGTCGGCGAGCTGGCTTGCGGACGTGGACGACGGGTTCTACGCGGCGTGCTACCTGCGAGCCTGGGCGCTCGAGACGCAGTGGCGCGCCGCGCTCGAGGAGCGCTTCGGCGAGCGGTGGTTCGCGAGCCGCGAGGCGGGGGAGTGGCTGCGAAAGCTCTGGCGCCACGGGCAGCGGCTCGACGCCGACGAGCTCGTACGGGAGGCCCTCGGAGAGGAGCTCGACTTCACGCGGCTGGCGCGGCATGTCCACGGGTAGCCGTGTTAGGGCGCTTCCGATCCGTGGTCCGAGGGGCGCGTCGGCCGTGGCTAAGCTGGCGCGCATGCCCGCCGTCGGCCACGTGCACCTCAAGGTCGCCGATCTGGATCGCTCCGAGGCGTTCTACCGCGAGGCGCTCGGGCTCGAGGTGACCGAACGGGTGGGGGGGAGCTTCGTGTTCATGTCGTTCGGTGGCGCGCACCATCACGTTGCGCTCCAGGGCCATCAGGACGCGCCCGCGATCGATCCGGCGGCGCTGGGCCTCTACCACTTCGCCGTGGAGGTGGCGGACGAGAGGGAGCTCGCAGGTGCGATCGATCGCATTCAGGGGGCGGGAATCGGATTCACCGCCGTCGATCACGGGATATCGAAGTCGGTGTACTTCAGCGATCCGGACGGGCATGGCGTCGAGGTGTACTGCGACACGCGTGAGTCGCGCCACCGCCCCGAGTGGGAGGGAATCGCCGCGCCGCTCGACGTTGACGCGCTGCCGCGCGGTTAGGGGCGCCGGCCGCCCGGAGGTCGGGTCGTTAGCGGGCGCTCTTCGCTAGGCGGCGCTCGATGTCGCTCAGGATCCCCTTCCGAGCTTTGCCGCGCTGCTCGCGCGTGCGCACTCGGCGCAGCTCGGCGGGCGAGAGGTCTCCGAGGCGCGACCTGATCTGGGCGGCCGTGAGCTGGTCGTATGCCGTGATCGGGCCGCCGGCTGGGACGCCGGAGCGCCGGCGCAGGCGGTCCGCTCGGGCCAGGGGGGCATCGGCGGCGTCGCGCGCAGCGCGCGCGGCACGCCGGGCGCCCGCGGTCGCGCGGCGACGGGCCGTCCCCGTGCGCGTGTCGATCTCCCGTTGCGTCTGGTCGAGAAGGCGCTCGAGCTGCTTGATGAGCTCGTCGCCATAACGGCGGCTGCGGGTGAGAAGGGTCGAGACGAGCTCGTTGGCGTCATCGCGCGTGATCCGTCCGCGCCGGACTGCGTCGTCGACGGCGTCCTGGAGACGGTCGCGCGAGAGGGTCACGCTGCGCTCGAGCGCGTCGCGGAATGCCTCGACGCTCTTGTCCGCGC
>Ga0209382_10002962_pt1 | contig 24036 bp, 25 predicted proteins | sample SoiMetdeltSBSDD5_FD_187599 | JGI IMG/M metagenome (GOLD analysis project Ga0209382, IMG submission 187599) | Bulk soil microbial communities from a Populus tree surrounding site in Tennessee, USA - Soil MetaG P. deltoides SBSDD5 (SPAdes) (version 2) | ecosystem: Environmental > Terrestrial >...
CGAGACCGCCCGGATGGTCTACGGGCAGGGTAAGCGCGCTTGGGACAACTTGGAGCCGGACGAGCGCGACCGCATCGGCGCGCTCGTCCGCAAGTTGAAGGGACGTCGATCGAACCTGACCGACGGCGAGCGGAGCGAGCTCTGGACCCTGGTCAAGAGGGCGGCGACCGGTTGACGATGGCCCTGGCGCGGGTCATTCCCTGCCTGGACGTCGATGCCGGACGCGTGGTGAAGGGCACGAACTTCGTCGGTCTCAGGGACGCGGGCGATCCGGTCGAGCTCGCCGCCCGTTACGACGCCGAGGGTGCCGACGAGGTGGTCTTCCTCGACATCACCGCCACCCACGAGCGCCGCGAGACCATCGTCGAGCTCGCCCGTCGAGCGGCGGACCACGTCTTCATCCCGTTCGTGATCGGTGGCGGAATCCGGTCGGTCCAGGACGCCCAGGCGGTCCTCGACGCCGGGGCCGACAAGGTCTCCGTCAACTCCGCGGCGCTCGAGCGCCCCGCATTGATCGGCGAGCTCGCCGAGGTCTTCGGCTCCCAGTGCGTCGTCATCGCCATTGACGCCAAGCGCGCCAACGGCGGCTGGGACGTCTACACGCACGGTGGTCGCCATCCCGCCGCCGGCCGTGAGGCCGTCCCGTGGGCGCGCGAGGCGGTCGAGCTCGGGGCAGGGGAGGTCCTGCTCACCAGCATGGATCGCGACGGCACCACGCTCGGCTACGAGCTCGAGCTCACCCGCGCCGTGGCCGATGCCGTGACCGTGCCGGTGGTCGCGTCCGGCGGCGCCGGTGAGCTGCACCACCTGTCCGAGGCGATCCTCGAGGGCCGGGCGGACGCGGTCCTGTGTGCCTCGATCTTCCACTACGGAAGCTATTCCGTACGTGAGGCGAAGGAGCACCTGCGGGGCTCCGGAATCCCCGTGCGCATCGCCTAGGCCGGCGTTTTGGTGGCAGGTAGGCGGTGACGCCTCGCCGGCGCACGAGGCCCGCTAACCCTTCAACGGCGGCAATCCCGGAAGCCGGTTGAAGGGTTGACCTTCCATAGGGCGGTCAACCCTTCAAGCGGCTGTGGGGATGGGCGCGATTGAAGGGTTGACGTCTCCGGGTGGCAGCGTGGCCTTACTTGCGGTCGTTCTGCAGGGGCGTTGCCCGGCCGCAGTCCTGGGCGATGGTGGAATTCCCGCACGTATGGTGCGGTTTTTCGACCATCGTTCGCGCCTGGCCCTACTTGCCGCCGTTCTTCGGGTGCGAGCCGTCCTTCTTGGGACGCTTCGAGTGAGCGTTGCCCTTGGACCCGCCGGACTTCGCCTGTCCGCCCTCCTTGCGCTTGCGGCGGGCCTCGATCAGCGCCTTCCCGTGCTTGCCCGGGGGCCTGGGCTCGAACGCTCTGATCGTCGACGTGCCGGTGAGATAGATCCGCTGCCCGTCGGAGATCACGGGGTTGTACTCGCCCTGGTCGTTGTGCCAGACCTGCTGCCCCCGCTTGACCGCATAGGCGTAGGTGCCGATGTTGGGGCCGATCACAGAGACGTAGACGGTGCGATCCACGACGCTCGATGATCCGAGGATCACGCCGTTCATGTAGTGGTCCCAGCGAACGGCACCCGTCTTCGCGTCGAGCGCGTAGAAGCGCTTGTCCTGGGAGCCGATGAAGACGGTCGGCGGGGCGTGTGGGGTGTCCGCTACGGCGGGGGATGAGTACACCTCGGCCCCCGTGGAGTGGCTCCAAGCAAGGTCGCCAGTCTTCTCCTCGAAGCTGTAGACGCGCCCGTCGAGGCCGCCCAGGTAGACGCGGCCGAACGCGACCGCGGGCGTCGAGTAGACGCCGCCCCCGTGCAGGAAGCCACCGCCCTGCGTGTTCGCCTGCCACTTGACGTGCCCGTTGCCCGCATCGAGGGCATACACCTCGCCCGCGTAGTTGTCGGCGAAGAGTGTGCCGTTGTGATACGCCAGGGCGCCCTTGACGGGGCCGTTGGTGTGGGTCTTCCAGCGGATCTTGCCGGTCTTCTCGTCCAGGGCGAAGATATCGCCGGACTCGCAACCGAAGATCACCTTGCCGCTGTGGACGAGCGGCGAGGACTCGCTGCGGTCGGGGAGCGGCGTTCGCCACAGGACCTTTCCCTTCTTGTGCGCGTCGAGGGCGACGGCCTGATGCGGCTCGAGGTTGACCACGAACAGCCGCCCGTCGTGGTAGGCCGGGGATGAGGCGTTCAGGCTCCCGACGTCGCGCTTCCACAGGATGTGCCCACGCTTCGCGTCGAGCGCGTAGAAGGTCGCGTCCTTGTCCATGAAGTAGATGACGTCATTGACGATGATCGGCTGGAACTCGAGGAGCTTCCCGGCCTGGAAGCTCCACTCGGAGGAGTGGAACGGGGGGTTGAGGCCCTTGACCGGCAGGTAGCGGACTCGCGCCGGGTCGTAGCCATACATGGGCCAGTTCAGCGTCTCGGGCTTCTTCTTCTTGGGCTTCTGCTCGTGAAACGACGCGTTCGGGTTCGAGACGTCACCGGGCCGTTTGGTCACCAGGTACGCTGCGACGGCCGCCCCGGCGACGAGAGCGACCGCGGCACCGACGACGGCGAGCCGGCGGCCCACGCTCCACGAGCGCCAGATGTTCAGCAGGCGAGCCATCCGCGAAGCCCGTCATGGTAGGGAACGCCCCTGAGGGGACCGTCAATGTCGCATGAGAGCGCCGAGATCGAGCCGGAGCGCATTCCGGAGCGCCTGAAGGCGCTGGGCGCGCTCGAGCGCGTCCGCGAGGCGGCCGGCGGGGTGCCGGTCTACCTGGTCGGCGGGGGGGTCCGCGACCTGCTGCTTGGTCGGGAGCGGACCGATCTCGATATCGCGGTCGAGGGCGACGCGGTTGAGCTCGGGAAGCGACTGGGCGGCGAGATTCGAGCGCATGAGCGCTTCGCCACCGCGACGGCAGTCCTCGACGGGCTGGAGCTCGACCTGGCGACGGCCCGCAGCGAGACGTACCCGCGCCCCGGCGCGCTGCCCGAGGTGCGCCCGGCCACGCTCGCGGAGGATCTCGCACGCCGCGACTTCACCGTCAACGCCATGGCGGTCCCGCTGCTCGCCGCGCCCGAGTTGATCGATCCGCACGGCGGTGCGCCGGACCTCGAGCGGGGCGTCCTGCGCGTCCTGCACGAGCGTTCCTTCGTCGACGACCCCACCCGCGCGCTTCGCGCCGCACGCTACGCGGCGCGCTACGGCTTCTCGGTGGAGCCGGACACCGAGCGGCTGCTTCGCACGGCCGATCTGAGCACCGTCTCCAGCGAGCGCGTCGAGGCGGAGCTCAGGAAGCTCGCGGCCGAGCCTCGGGCTCGGGAAAGCTTCGAGCTCCTTGACGAGTGGGGCCTGGTCGCGCTCGAGACGGGTGCGCCGGAGCTGATCGATGTCGTGAGCGACCTCGCCGGGTCCGAGCCCTGGCGGAGCGCGGTGCGCCGTGACGACGCGGTCCTGGCGGCGGCCCTCGCCCGCGACCTGGAAGCCGCCCGGGAGCTCGCGGCGAGCGAGCCGCAACGGCCGTCACAGGCGGTCGCGCGGGCGCGAGCGCACGACGCCGTGACGCTCGCGCTGGCCCGAGGGCTCGGCGCCGAGTGGCTCGACCACTACGTCTCCGAGTGGCGCGGGGTGCGCCTGGAGATCGATGGTGGAGACCTGCTCGAGGCCGGGATCCCCGAGGGCCCGGCGATAGGCCGCGGGCTCGCCGCGGCGCTGAGGGCGAAGCTCGACGGCGAGATCGCGGGTCGCGACGCCGAGCTGCGGGTGGCCCTGGGGGCCGCCCGCGGGTAGGCGTCCGGGGCAGTCTGGCCCATCCGGTACCGTCAGTGATGTTGGTCGAGGAGCGGCTAGCGATGAGTCTGGCTGACACGTTTGCGGGGGCATCGCCGCCCGACCCGCGTGTGTGGCGACGAGGTCGCTTCCCGGAACACCTGGCGAAGCCGCGGCGATCCGTGCGTTGACCGCGCCGTTTGAAGACGATCCCGTCTATCTGACGGAGCTTCCGGACGACCTCCGCGCCCGGCGGTGGGAGGCAGAGAGGCGGCGCCGTTGGCGCCGCCGCCTGGCTGCGCTCGCGGTCCTGGCCGTCATCGGGGCGGTCGCGGCGATCGCCATCGTCACGCTCACCGGCGACGAAGGCGGTCATGCCACACGGGCGCAGGCGGGCCAGGGAAACGGCGCGAAGGGCGGCCAGGCAGGCGCCGCCAGCTTTCCGGCGGACTGGAGGCCGTACACGGGGCCGGTGCCGATTCTCGAGTATCACGCGATCCAGCCGCCCGTTTCGGGCACTCCCTTCCCGCAGCTCTTCGTCCCGCAGGCCGACTTTGTCGAGCAGATGAAGTGGCTCGACGCACACGGATACGAGGGCGTCACGCTGGATCAGGTCGAGGACGCCTGGTACAAGAACGGCGAGTTACCGCCGAAGCCCGTCGTGCTGACCTTCGACGACGGCTACCTGAGCCAGTACGTGGCCGCGTTCCCGGCGCTTGAGCACTTCCACTGGCCCGGGGTGCTGAACCTCGTCGCGAAGAACTCCGACCTGCCGGACGCGGACGTGCAGAAGATGCTCGATGCGAATCCTCCGTGGGAGCTCGCGTCACATACGATCACCCACGCGGACCTGACGACGCTCGGATCCCCCGATCTCGATCGCGAGGTCGTCGGGTCGCGCCGGATGCTCCAGGGACGCTTCGACGTGCCGGTGAACAACTTCAGCTATCCCGAAGGGCGGTACGACGACACGGTGATCGCCGCCGTGAAGGCGGCCGGCTACCGTGGCGCCATGAGCGAGGTCCCGGGCGCCGCGACCGCCGCCCATCCGTATGTGCTGAACCGGATCGAGATCGAGCTCGACGACGGGCTCAGCGGGTTCATCTCGAAGCTCAAGGCGGCCGAGTCCGGAGCCTCCACGGCCGACACGCCCAGCCCGGGCGGCTGAGGGGCCCGCGCTTGCGCTGGCGCGAAGACGACGGCGTTCGCTGGCTGGAGGCGGAGCTCCCGGGCGCAGTCGCTGGGTTCAGCACCCGCATCGGCGGCCTCAGCGCCCCGCCGTTCGACACCCTGAACCTGGGGCGGCTGACCGGTGATCCCCGAGTCCGGGAGAACCGCCACCGCTTGGCGGCCGCGGTCGGGATCGACCCGCGCGAAGTGCTGATCGGCCGTCAGGTTCACGAGGCGCACGTGCGTCGCCACGACCGCCCGACCGAGCCGAGCGCGTATGCAGAGCCCGCCCCCGGGTTGCCCGAGGCCGACGGCCACGCCACCGACCGACCTGGGCTCGCGCCGCTCGTCTTCGTCGCCGACTGTCTCCCGGTCGCGCTGGCCGGCGAGCGCGGTGTCGCGATGCTTCATTGCGGCTGGCGCGGGCTGGCTGCCGGGATCGTCGGCCGAGGCGTGGAGGAGGTGGAGGCCCGTGCCGCCGCGGTCGGCCCCGGCATCGGGCCGTGCTGCTACGAGGTCGGGGACGAGGTTCGCGACGCCTTCGGCGACCTCGGCGAGGGCATCAGCAGCGGGAGGATGCTCGACCTGCGTGAGGTGGCTCGCCGGCTGCTCGTGGCGGCCGGGGTGGAGCGGCTCGAGATCAGCGAGCTGTGCACGAGCTGTCATCCCGAGCTCTTCTTCTCGCATCGCCGCGACCGCGGGCGCACGGGGCGGCAGGCCGGTCTCGTCTGGATGGCCGCCTGATGCCGGGCCTCATCCACGGCCTGGAGGCGGACCGGATCCAAGCCAACCTGGAGCGTGTCCGGGAGCGGGTGGGCGCGGACGTGGAGATCCTGGCGGCGACCAAATACGTTCCGGCCGAGGAGCTCGCCGTGCTGGCGGAGGCCGGGGTCGAGCTCGTGGGCGAGAACCGCCTCCAGGACATGGAGGAGAAGCGCGAGCGGTACGGCGACGCATTCACCTGGGATTTCATCGGCAACCTCCAGAGCCGAAAGGTGAAGCGCATCCTTTCCCTGGTGCGGCTGATCCACTCGGTGGCGAGCGACTCCGCACTCGAGCAGCTCGGCCGCCACGGCGACGAGTCCACGGAGGTGCTCGTCGAGGTCAACGTCGCCGGTGAGGAGAGCAAGGGCGGCGTCGCGCCGGCGGAGCTCGGCGCGTTCATCGAGCGCTGTCCCGTCTCCGTTGTCGGGCTGATGACGATGCCCCCATTCAGCACCGACCCCGAGGCCTCGCGGCCGGCCTTCGCGCGTCTCGCCGAGCTGGCCGCCGATCACGACCTGTCCCGGCTCTCCATGGGGACGAGCCAGGACTGGGAGGTCGCCGTGGACGAGGGCGCGACCATCATTCGCCTGGGAACCGAGCTGTACGCGTGAGAGTGGCGGGTGGACGCCCGGAACCCGCAATAATTCGTACAGGAATAGCCCGTCTAGAGGCGAACGTACGCTGAGCAATGGCCTTCCGCGACACATGGCATCGGGCGCTGGTCTACTTCGGCCTGGCCGAGGATCCCGGCTACAGGGACGGGGGCATGTACGAGCCCGAAACCGGCCAGGATCTATACGAGTCGCCGGCCCCCCGCGGCGCGACCGTCAGCCCGCTGCGCGAGCGACGTCGCGGTCGGGATGAGATCGACGACATCTTCGCCGAGGACGAGCCGGTGGGTCGCGGCGGGCGGATGCTGCGGCCGGTCGGCGGGAACGGCGCGGACGTCCGGGTGCATCTCGTGACGCCCTACAGCTTCAACGACGCTCAGGAGGTCGCTGACAAGTTCAAGGAGGACACCCCGGTGATCCTCAACCTCCAGACCACCGACTCCGAGCTCGCGAAGCGGCTGATCGACTTCACGTCCGGTCTGACCTACGCGCTCGGCGGCGGGATGCAGAAGATCGCCGACAAGACGTTCCTGCTGACCCCCCGCAACGTCGAGGTCTCGGCCGAGGAGAAGGCCCGCCTCGTCGAGAAGGGCTTCTTCAACCAGTCCTGAATGCCGCGGGCTCTAGGCTTGGCCCGCGATGAAGGTCGGGTTCGCCGGAGCCGGGAACATGGCTGGCGCGATGGCGCGCGGCTGGGCCTCGGGGCCGGGCGGGCCCGAGGCGATGCTGTTCTGCGACATCGACGCCGACAGGGCCGCGGCGCTCGCGGCGCAGGCCGGTGGAGGGACCCGAGACACGCTCCGAGAGCTGACGGTCGACAGCGACGTCGTGGTCCTCGCGGTGAAGCCGACCGCGCTGGAGGCCGTCGCCGACGAGCTCGAGGGGAAGGCGCCGGCGCTTCTCTCACTGCTCGGCGTGACGCCGATCGCGCGAATCGCGGAGGCCTTTCCGGGCGTCCCAGTGCTGCGCGTCATGCCGAACCAGCCGGTTGAGGTGCGCCGGGGAGTGCTCTGCCACGCGCCCGCGCACGAGATGCCCGACGACCTCCGAGACGAGCTGCTCCGGCTCCTCGGCGCACTGGGCGAGGTGGTCGCCCTGGGCGAGGAGCAGATCGACGCGGCGATGGCGATCATGTCGAGCTCGCCCGCCTACATCGCCCTGGTCGCCGAGGCCCTGGCGCGAGGAGGCCGGAGCGAGGGTCTGGAGCCGGCGGTCGCGGACCGGCTCGTATCCGGCGCGCTCGCCGGCACCGCGGCGCTCCTGCGAGAGCGCGATCCGGAGACGATCCGCGCCGCGGTGGCGTCGCCGGGCGGCGCGACCGAGGCCGGCTTGACTCAGCTCGAAGGCGTGGTGGAGGAGGCGTTCGTGAGGGCGGTCAACGTGTCACTGGAGCGGTTCCGGTGATTCCGATCGCGGACACGCGCGACGTGATTGCCGACTACGTCGGTGCCCTGTTCCTCGTCTATCTCATCCTGATCATCATCCGGGTCCTCTTGACGTGGATCCCGCGGGTTCCCTACAACCGCGCGCTGCAGGCTTCGATCGGATTCGTCGAAGAGGTCACCGACCCCTACCTCAACTTCTTCAGGCGCTTCCTGCCGCCGATCGGCGGTGGCGGGTTCGCGCTGGACCTGAGCCCGATCCTGGGGATCATCCTGCTGATCATCGCCCAGCGTGTCGTGGTCGGGCTCATCGGCGGGTGAGGTCCTCCCGTCTCAGCGCGGCCGCCGTCGCGGGATGGCGACGGGCGCTTCTGGTTTGCGGCGCGGTGGTGCTGCTCGACCAGATCTCGAAGGCCATCATCGTCTCCTCGCTCTCGATCGGCGAGCACGAGTCGATCGGGCTCGGGTTCACCCTCACGAACACGCCGAACTCGGGACTCGCGTTCGGAATCGGCCAGGGAGAGGGGTTCGTCCTCGGGGTGACGGTGGTCGCCCTCGTGTTGGTCCTCCTGTGGTTCGCGCTCGACCCGACCCGACCAGGTCTCTGGCTCGCGGTCGGGCTCCTGGTGGGGGGAGCCCTGGGCAATCTCGCCGACCGCGTGCGAATGGATGCCGTCACGGACTTCATCGACCCGCCGCTCTGGCCGGCTTTCAACCTCGCGGATGTGGCGATCACCATCGGTGCTCTCGGCCTCATCCTCGTCTCCATGAGCCCGACGCCGGCGCGCGACGAGGCGAAGCCCAAGCCGGGCCCTGGGTGAATCTCGACGTTCGCATCGCCTATTCCGATGACTGGCTGGCGGTGGTCGACAAGCCGGCCGGCCTCGTCGTCCATCCCGCGGCGGGACACTCGGGGCCGACGCTCGTCGACGTGTTGGGCGATGTCCTCGGCGGCGGTGATGACCCCCGGCGTCCTGGAATCGTCCACCGGCTGGACCGAGACACGTCGGGACTGATGCTCGTCGCGCGCTGCGACGAAGCCCATCGACGCCTGGCGGCGGAGATCGGCGCGCGCGAGGTCCACCGCACCTATCTCGCGCTCGTCGAGGGCCGTCCCCGAGCGCGCTCGGGCACGATCGACGCCCCCCTCGGCCGCGACTACCGCGCGCCGGAGCGACGCGCCGTGGGCGGCCGCGGCCCGCGCGAGGCACGAACCCACTTCACGGTGCTGGAATCGCTCGCGGCCGACTCGCTCGTTGAAGTGCGTCTGGAGACCGGGCGCACCCACCAGATCCGGGCCCACTTCGCGGCGATCGGCCACCCGGTCGCGGGCGACCCGCAGTACGGGCACGCGTGGCGGCACGGTCTGGCGCGCCAGTTCCTGCACAGCGCGAGGCTGGGATTCACGCATCCGTTCAGCGACGAGGAGATGGCGTTCGATTCGCCGCTGCCGGATGACCTGGCTCAGGCGCTGGAGTTGGCGCGGGCGGGGTAGGGCACGGAGCGGGGAGCCGCGAAAAGCACCCTTGCCCCGGGTTCAAGTCAATCCATGCTCGGAAATCGAGCGCGGATTGACACGACCCATGGGTCCTGGATCCCGTTCCGCGCCCGCGACGTCAACGGCTGGGCCTCGTACAATCCACGACCGACCCGTAACCGACCCCCGACGGAAGGCACGGGGCCCTGCCCGGCGGAAGCGCCGGGTCCCCGCGGCGCCGTTGGGACGCCAACCTAATCCACAAGGGAGCCTCATGTCCGAACCCGGAATCAAGGAGCTGTTGGAGGCCGGTCTTCACTTCGGCCACCAGACGCGTCGCTGGGATCCGCGGATGCGCACGTACATCTACGGCGAGCGTGACGGGATCCACATCATCGATCTGCTGCAGACCGAGCACCTGCTCGCCGAGGCGCGGCGCTTCGCGGGCGAGAGCGCGAGCAAGGGCGGCACGGTTCTGTTCGTTGGGACCAAGAAGCAGGCGCGCGATGCGATCAAGGAGTGGGCCGATCGATGCGACATGCCGTACGTGAACCAGCGCTGGCTGGGCGGTCTGCTCACGAACTTCCACACGATGTCGGCGCGGATCGAGCGGCTTCACGAGCTGACCGAGCTGCGCGAGGAGGGCCAGCTCGACCTGCTCCCCACGAAGGAGCGGATGGCCCGCGAGGCCGAGCTCGCGAAGCTCGAGTACAACCTCGGCGGCGTCCGCAACATGAAGCGCCTCCCGCAGGCGGTCCTGATCATCGACCTCAAGACCGAGGCGATCGCGGTGCGAGAGGCCGAGCGGCTGCGGATCCCGATCATCGGTCTGGTCGACACGAACGTCGACCCCGTGCCGATCGACTATCCCATCCCGGGGAATGACGACTCGATCCGGTCCTGCGAGCTCGTCATCCGCACGATCGGCGAGGCGGTGTACGAGGCCGCGCAGGCGTGGCGCGACGCGGAGGCGAAGCGCCAGGCGGAGGAGGAGCAACGCCGCCAACGGGAAGAGGAGGAACGCCGGCGGCGCGAGGCCGAGGAGCGGGCGCGCAAGGAGGCGGAGGAGGCCGCCGCTGCAGCCGCCGCTGAGGGCTCGCAGGCGGCACCCGCGGAGACCACTCAGGAGGCGGGCGCGTGAGTGCCGAGACGACGATCAAGGCGGCCGATGTCAAGGTGCTCCGGGACCGGACCGGCTCGGGGATGATGGACTGCAAGGCCGCCCTGGCCGAGGCCGATGGTGACCTCGACAAGGCGGTCGAGATCCTGCGCGTGAAGGGTCAGGCCTCGGCCGCGAAGCGCAGCGGCCGGGCCACGAGCGAGGGGCTGGTCACCTCATACATCCATGCCACCGGCAAGGTGGGGGTGCTCGTCGAGGTCCAATGTGAGACGGATTTCGTCGCCCGCAGCGACGACTTCAAGGAATTCGCGCGTGAGGTCGCGATCCACGTCGCGGGCACGCCCTCGCCGCCGCTCTACGTCTCCGCGGAGGAGATCCCCGACGAGGCGCGCGAGGCCGAGCGGCGGGTGCTCGAGGCCAAGGCCCGCGAGGAGGGCAAGCCCGACGAGATCGTTGGGCGGATCGTCGAGGGCCAGCTGTCCAAGTGGGCGAAGGCCGTCGCCCTGCTCGAGCAGGAGCACGTTCGAACGGATCGTTACGACGGCAAGACGATCGAGGACCTCCGCGCCGAGATCGCCTCGAGAACGGGCGAGAACGTGCGCGTCGCCAGGTTCGCACGGTTCGTGGTGGGCGAGTAGCGCACTACGATTGTCCGCGCCGTGTCAGAGGAACCCGCATTCAGCCGCGTTCTCCTGAAGCTCTCCGGCGAGGCCCTGATGGGGGGCCTCGAGTACGGCACCGATCCGGGTCGCGTCGAGCGGATCGCCGCCCAGGTGCACGACGTTGTCGAGCGCGGGGTGCAGATGGCACTCGTCGTCGGCGCCGGCAACATCTACCGCGGGCTTCAGGGCGCGGCCCGGGGGATGGACCGCGCCACCGCCGACTACATGGGCATGCTCGCGACCGTGCTGAACGCCTTGACGCTCCAGGACGCGCTCGAGAAGCGCGGCGCTCACACTCGGGTGCTCTCCGCGATTCAGGTCACCGAGGTCGCTGAGCCATACATCCGCCGCCGCGCGATCCGGCACCTCGAGAAGGGGCGGATAGTGATCTTCGCCGCCGGCACGGGCAACCCGTTCTTCACGACCGATACCGCCGCGGCGCTGCGCGCCTTGGAGATCCGAGCCGACGTGATCCTGATGGCGAAGCACGGGGTCGAGGGCGTCTTCGACGCCGATCCCTCCGAGGTCCCCGATGCGAAGTTCATTCCCGAGATCACCCACCGGCAGGCAATCGAGCGTGGCCTCCGCGTCATGGACTCGACGGCGCTCTCCCTGTGCATGGACAACGACCTGCCCATCTGCGTCTTCAACCTCGCCGACGAGCGCAACATCGATCGGATCGTGTCGGGGGAGCGGGTCGGCACGATCGTCTCGTCAAACGGCCGGCTCGAGCCGGTTGCCGGGACACACGAGGAGAGGGTTTCAGGATGAGCGATTTCACCGATGAGCTGCTGGACGACGCCGAGGAACGCATGCACAAGTCGGTCGACGCGTGTCGCCACGAGCTCGCCACCGTGCGCACGGGCCGCGCATCCCCGCACCTCCTCGATCGCGTCGTCGTCGATTACTACGGCACCGAGACACCGTTGCGCCAGCTGGCCCAGGTAGCGGCGACCGACGCCCGGCTCCTGACGCTCACGCCCTACGACAAGAACGCGATCAAGCAGGTCGAGAAGGCGATCATGGAGTCCGATCTCGGCCTCACACCATCCAATGACGGCAACGTTGTCAGGCTGCAGATTCCGGAGCTGAACGAGGAGCGGCGCCGCGACCTCGTGCGGGTCGTCCACGGCGTGGCGGAAGAGGGACGTGTGGCAGTCCGCAACATCCGCCGCGACGTGATGCACGACCTTCGCGAGTTGAAGAAGGAGGGGGAAGTCGGCGAGGACGACGAGCGCCGCGCGGAGGGCGAGCTCCAGCGACTGACGGACGAGGCGGTCAAGGAGATCGAGTCTCACCTCGCGAGCAAGGAAGAAGAGATCCTGGAGGTTTAGGCCCGGGCGTCCGCGGGCCCGTGATCGGCAATGACCTCCATGTCGAAATACGTCGCGATCATCACCGATGGCAACGGGCGCTGGGCTCAGCGGCGGGGCCTCTCCCCGATCGAGGGCCACCGCGCCGGCGCGGACGTCGTGAAGGACCGGCTCCGCGACGCGGTGGACCTCGGGATCGAGGAGCTGACCGTCTTCTCGTTCTCGACCGAGAACTGGTCGCGGCCCAGGGACGAGGTCGACGGGCTGATGCGCATGTTCGCCGAGCGCATCGACGACGAGACGCCCGAGCTTCACGAGGAGGGGGTGCGCATGCGCTTCATCGGCAGGCGCGACGGGGTCGGGCCCGAGCTCATCCAGCGGATGGACTGGGCCGAGGACCTGACCAGGGACAACGACGTCATCCGTTTCTTCGTCGCCTTCAACTACGGCGGTCGCGCGGAGATCGTGGACGCCGCGTCGGAGTTCCAGGGATCGACCGAGGAGGAGTTTCGGCGCCACCTGTACGCGCCCGAGATGCACGATCCCGATCTGCTCATCAGGACGAGCGGCGAGCTGCGCGTCTCCAATTACCTGCTCTGGCAGTGCGCCTATTCGGAGCTGGTCTTCCGCCCCGAGCTGTGGCCGGACTTCACCCGAGAGGCGTTCGAGGACTCGTTGGAGGAGTTCGCGGCTCGCAGGCGGCGTTTCGGCGCCCGCGCCTAGCTGGACCGGTCGGGTTCACTCACGTTAAGGTCGGCCCGCGATGGAGTCGCCGCCGCGTCCGCGAGCCCCGAGGCTGACTGCTGCAAGAGGGCGAAACCCGCCCCGGCAGGGACGGACGGGCGCCGGCGACCGCCTGGAGCCGGCCCCATGGGTGGTGAGCCCGCCGGTCGAGGACACCCCCTCGCGACGCCGTCGCGGCAGGCCCGCCCCGCGGCCGGCGGCGGATGAACCCGCCAGGCCGCGTCGCCCCCCGACCCGCGAGACGATGGCGCGGGTCGGTGTTGCGATCCCGTGGATCGGGTTCGCGATCGTCATCGTGGCGTTGGGAGGAATCCCCTTTGCGGTCGCGATGATCGGCATCGCCGTCGTGGGCATCGCGGAGCTCTTTCGCATGACGCGCCGCTTCCACCCGCTGGCGCCGGTGGCTTTCGCGGCCGCCGCAGCGCTCGTGATCGCGGCGTATTACGGCGGCCAGTTCCAGATGATGATCGTGCTTGCCGCGAGCTTCCCGGTCATGTTCCTGCTCGCGGCGTTGCGCGGGCGCGAGGAGGGGACGACGACGGCCGTCGCGATCACCCTGCTCGGGATCGTGTGGATCGGCCTGCCGTTCGCCCACGCCGTGCTGCTTCGCCAGCTTCCTCTGCACGGCGGGGCCCTGGTGATCGACGTCCTCGTCGCAACGTTCCTCACCGACACCGCGGCATACGCCGGGGGGCGGCTGTTCGGCCGCCACCCGCTCGCGCCCACGCTCTCCCCGAACAAGACGATCGAGGGGCTCGCCTTCGGGTTCGTCGGGGGAACCCTGGGCTTCTGGTTCGCGGGCCTGTACCAGGACTGGCTCCCCGGAATCGACGCGCTCGTGATGGGGATGTGCATCGCGGTCGTCGCGCCGATGGGCGACCTGTTCGAGTCAATGATCAAGCGCGACCTGAACATCAAGGACACGGGCAACGTCTTCGGGCCCCATGGCGGCCTGCTGGATCGGCTGGACGCGCTGCTCTTCACGATCGTGATCGGCTACTACCTGGCCGTGGCGCTGATCTACTGAGCGCGCTCACGCATCGAGCCCCACCCATGAAGTCGAGCGCGGCCCCATGAAGTCGAGCGGTGCATTTCCCGCGCTGCGCGCGGATTTTGCACCGTTCGGCGAAGAGAGGAGAGGGAGCGGGGGTCAGGACGCGAGCGCCTCGCGCACGAACGCGAGGTCCGAGCGCATGTCGTCCTCCGTGCCGGGGGTCTCGCAGACGACGGGAGCGCCCGCGGCCCTGATCATCGCCCGAAGCACGTCCGTGCCCATCGTCCCCTTGCCCAGATTCGCGTGACGGTCCGCGCCGGTGCCGGGCGGATCGCGGGAGTCGTTCGCGTGGAGGAGATCGATTCGCCCCACGATCGCCCGCACGCGGTCGACGGCATCGTCCAGCTCCTCGCCCGCCGCATGGGCGTGGCACGTGTCGAAGCAGAAGCCGAGCTCGACGTCGCCGCGCTGCCCGGTGATGAAGTCCCACAGTTGCGCGAGCGCGTCGAAGCGCCTGGCCACCGCGTTGTCGCCACCCGCCGTGTTCTCGATGAAGAGCGGAACGTCGGCCTCGAGCAACTCGAGCGTCCGGCCCCAGCGCCCGATGCCGGCCTCGATGCCGTCCTCCGCATGCCCGGGGTGGACCACGACCGCTGTCGCGCCCACGGCCTCGGCGGCATCGCACGTCTGCTGGAGGATCTTGCGCGAGCCGTAGCGCACGTTGTTGCGCGGCGAGCAGACGTTGACCAGGTACGGCGCGTGGACGTAGAGGGGCACCGCCGACGCCCGAAGCTCCTCGGCGTCCCCACGGTCAACGGGCTTCTCCCAGCCCTGTGGGTCCGAGAGGAACACCTGGACGCAGTCGGCACCGAGCGCTTCGGCCTCGCCAAGCGGATGCTTCGGCGCCACGTGAGCGCCAACGAGCCGCGGTTGCCTCCGCCGGGCCACGCGCGCTCAGGCGAGGGTGGTGAGGCCGATCCCCACGTGGATGGGAAGCTCGGGCGGGGTCTCGCCGCCGCGAACGAGACGCTCCGCCCGCTCCAGCCACTCGCGCCGCTCGTCGTCAGGGAGCGCCGCGACCCAGCTCATCGAGGCGACGTAGTCGAGGATCCGGTCCGGGTCGGCGGGCTGCGAGGTGGTTACGCGAATCTGCCGCGGTTCGGTCCAGCCGTCACCCGTCCGCACCGTTTCCTCCCAGGGAGGACCATCGAAGTACGGATGCTCCGGCCGGGCGTCCAGGATCATGCTTCCGAGCTCGTGGCCCCACGAGGCTTCACCCCAGTCCGGCAGCGTCGTGAGCACCGCGAGGGCGCCCCCGGGCCGCAGCACGCGTCGAATCTCGGGAAGTGCTTTCGCACGGTCGAACCAGTGGAAGCCATCGGCCACGGTGACCGCATCGATTGATGCGTCTGCAAGCGGAATGTCCTCCGCGACGCCGTCACGCACGTGGTCCGGGCCGACGATCGCGGCCAGCCGTTCACGCATCTCCGCCTGGGGCTCGACCGCCACGACATCGAGGCCGAACGCAAGCAGCGCTCGTGTCAGCTTGCCGGTGCCCGCGGCGAGGTCCAGCACGGGTGCGTGTGGAGCGAGGCCCAGCTCGGCGGCGAGCGCCCCCACGACCGCCGGCGCGTAGTCGGGGCGGCCGCGCTCATACGCGTCGGCGACCGATGCGAACTGATCGGCGAGCGGATGCAGGGCCACTCGAAGAGCGTAGTCGGCCTTAATGCGCTGGTAATAGCCCTCCCTACACTGCCTCGGGATGAGGAAGCTCGTGATCCTGGGCGCGACCGGCTCGATCGGCGAGCAGGCGCTCGAGGTGGTCGCGAGGTCGCAGGACCTCGTCGTCGTGGGACTCGCCGCGGGGCGGCGGTGGGAGCGCCTGGTCGATCAGGCGCGCGACCATGGCGTTCCCGCGATCGCGCTCGCCGACCAGGAGGCGGCCGCGGCCGCGCGAGGCGCCTGGAATGGCCGCGTGCTCGATGGCGAGGAGGGGGTCCGTGAGCTGGTGGCGACCTCCGGCGCGGATGTGGTCCTCAACGGAGTCGTCGGCTCGGCCGGGCTGGGACCTACGGTCGTGGCGCTGAGCGAGGGGATCGAGCTCGCCCTCGCCAACAAGGAGAGCCTGGTCGTCGGCGGCGAGCTCGTCACGGCGCTCGCCGAGGCCACCGATACCCGCATCATTCCGGTCGACTCGGAGCACTCGGCCCTCTTTCAGCTGGTGAGCGCAGAGCGTCCAGGGACGATCGAGCGGCTCGTGCTGACGGCGTCCGGAGGCCCGTTTTATGGCCGCACCGAGCTGACGGGGATCACGCCCGAGGAGGCGCTCGCCCATCCCACCTGGGACATGGGCGGTCGCATCACCATCGACTCGGCGACGCTCATGAACAAGGGTTTCGAGATGATCGAGGCACACCATCTATTCGGTGCTCCCTACGGACGCATCGACGTCGTCGTCCACCAGCAGTCGATCGTCCATGCGCTGGTGCAGCTGAACGACGGGGCGTCGCTCGCGCACCTGGGGTATCCCGACATGAGGGTGCCGATCTCCTACGCGCTCCACTATCCCGACCGCGGAGACGTTGAAGTGCCGACCCTGGATCTCGCGAAGGCCGGAGAGCTGACCTTCGCCGAACCGGACACTGAGACCTTCCCATGCCTGCGGTTGGCGCGCGAGGCCGGCGGGGCGGGCGGTACCGCGCCATGCGTGCTGAACGCCGCCGATGAGGTCGCCGTCGGCGCCTTCCTCGACGGGCGCATCCCGTTCACGGCGATCGCGGAGGTCGTCGAGCGGACGCTCGACGCGATCCCGGCGACGCCGCCGAGCCACTTCGACGACCTGTACGCCGTCGACGCCGAGGCGCGCGAGCGGGCCCGCGAGTTGATCCAGGCGGTGGGGGTGGCTCCATGACCGCTTTCCTGTCGAGCGCCTGGCCATGGGCCCTGACGATCGCCGGGTTCGCGGTGCTGATCATCGTGCACGAGTTCGGGCACTTCATCGCGGCGAAGGCGACCGGGATGCGCGTGGAGCGCTTCTTCCTCTTCTTCCCGCCCAAGGTCGTGAGCATCAAGCGCGGGGAGACCGAGTACGGCATCGGCGCCCTGCCGTTCGGCGGCTTCGTGAAGATCACCGGAATGAACCCCGACGAGATCGAGCCCGATCGGGCACGGGAAGCCCGCCAGTCGCGGCAGGGGGTGATGACCAAGATCGAGGGCGCCGGTCAGGGAGGCTCGCGGCAGCCGCTTCCGCCTGATGTGGCCGAGCGGGCCTACTACCGGCAGCCCGTGTGGAAGCGGATCGTCGTCATCGCGGCCGGTCCGGCGGCGAACGTGCTGCTCGCCTTCGTGATCCTCTTCGCGATCTCGCTCAGTCTGCACCAGGTCGACACCAGCGTCGGCACCATCGACTCCGGCTTCCCCGCCGCGGCGCATCTCCAGCCCGGCGACAAGATCCTCGCCGTGGACGGCAAGAGCTTCCCGAACGCGTCGAAGGAGGAGCGCATAACGCACTTCTCACATCTCGTCGCCCAGGACAAGTGCGCGGTGCAGCCGCCGAAGGACGGCTGCAAGGCGACGATGCCGGTTCGGCTGACGATCAGACGGGATGGCCGGGTCGAGCACGTCCCGATCACGCCCATCTACGACGCGCAGAACAAGCGGATGCGGATCGGCTTCAGTTACGGCACCAAATCCGTCGACCAGTCCGTGCCCGAGGCCGTCGGCAGCGCGGCGAGCGACATGTGGCGCGTCACCACCGGAACCCTGGGGGTCTTCACAAAGATCTTCCAGGCCCAGGAGCGCAAGAAGATCCACGGGATCGTGGGCATCTCCGACTTCACCCAGCAGTCGTTCCAGTACGGAGCGGTCGCAGCGCTCTCACTGGTCGCCCTGATCAGCCTGTCGCTCGCGATCATCAACCTCTTCCCGTTCCTGCCACTCGACGGCGGACACATCTTCTGGAGCCTGGTCGAGAAGGTTCGCGGCCGCCCCGTGCCGTTCAGCGTCATGGAGCGCGCGAGCGCGGTGGGCTTCCTGCTCGTGATGATCCTGTTCGCGATCGGGCTGACCAACGACATCCACAGCCTGAACAACGGCGGCTTGAACATCAAATAGCGCGTGCCCTACCGCGGTGACGCGGGTAGGCTTTCGGTCGGATGGAGGTGGAGACCGCCGAGCGGGGGACCGAGCGTCCCGTCGCGCTTGACGCGAAGACGGCGTGCGAGGCGCTTCAGCTGACCGCTGCGGCGCATCCCGAGCGCGTCGCCATCCGGACCAGGGACGACGAGTTCAGCTGCACCTGGGGCGAGTACGCGGAGCGGGTGCGGGCGGTGGCGGCCGGGCTGGCATCGCTGGGGCTGGGGAAGGGCGACACCGTCGCGCTGATGATGGTGAACCGCCCGGAGTTCCACTTCGCGGACGCGGGCGCCATGCACCTCGGCGCCGTCCCGTTCTCGATCTACAACACCTACACGCCCGAGCAGATCGAGCACCTGGTGAAGGATGCGGACAGCGCCGTCGCGATCACCGAGCAGGCCTACGCGGAACGCATGGTGGCCGCTCGCGACGCCTCGGACACGCTCGAGCACGTGATCATCGTCGACGGCGAGGCGCCCGAGGGGACGATGTCGCTCGACGAGCTCACCTCGCGGGGAGACGACGGCTTCGACTTCGAGGCGACCTGGCGAGCCGTCGAGCCCGGCGACGTGCTGACGCTGATCTACACGTCGGGGACGACGGGCCCCCCCAAGGGGGTGCAGATCATGCACTCGAACATCTGCGAGACCGTCCGCTCATACGACCAGATGATCCAGTTCCCGGACGCCGGCCGGATCGTCTCGTACCTGCCGATGGCCCACGTGGCGGAGCGGAACGTGAGCCACTACCTCCCGATGCTCTGCGGCTTCACGATCACGTGCTGCCCGGACGCGCGCAAGGTGATCGAGTACCTGCCCGAGATCAAGCCCACGTGGTTCTTCGCCGTGCCGCGGATCTGGGAGAAGCTGAAGGCCGGCTTGGAGCAGATGATGGCCGGCGTGCCCGAGGAGCAGCGGAAGCCGATCACCGGCGCGCTCGAGGTCTCCCTCGAGCGGGTCCGCCTCGAGCAGCGAGGCGAGCGGATCCCTGACGAGCTTGCCGAGCGAGTGGCGAAGGCCGACGAGGAGGTCTTCTCCAACCTTCGACAGCACCTCGGGCTCGACGAGCTCGAGGCCTGCAACGTCGGAGCGGCACCGACGCCGCCGGAGGTGATCGAGTTCTTCCACGCGCTTGGCATCCCGCTTGCCGAGCTATGGGGCATGTCTGAGACGACGGGTGCCGGGACCTGCAACCCGCGCGAGCGGATCAAGATCGGGACCGTGGGCCCGCCCTGTCCCGGCATCGACGTCAAGCTCGCCGAGGACGGCGAGGTGATGGTGAAGGGGCCGGTGGTCATGAAGAGCTATCGCAACCTGCCGGACAAGACTGCCGAGACCTTCAGCGACGATGGCTATCTGCTGACCGGCGATATCGGCGAGTTCGACGAGGACGGCTACCTGCGAATCGTCGACCGCAAGAAGGAGCTGATCATCACGGCGGCCGGCAAGAACCTATCGCCCGCCAACATCGAGGCGCGGCTGAAGCAGATTCCCCTGGTGAGCCAGGCGATTGCGATCGGCGACCAGCGCAAGTACGTCAGCGCGCTGCTCACCCTCGACGCGGAGGCGGCCAAGGGCTGGGCCTCCGAGCACGGGGCCGAGGGCGACCCCGAATCGCTGGCATCCAACGAGGAGCTGATCGCCGACGTCGAGCGAGGCCTCGAGCGGGCCAACCAGGAGCTTGCGCGCGTCGAGCAGGTGAAGCGGTTCAAGCTCCTTCCGGCGGACTGGGAGCCGGGGGGCGACGAGCTGACGCCGACGATGAAGCTGAAGCGCAAGCCCATCGTCGAGAAGTACGCAGCCGAGATCGACTCGCTGTACGACTGAGCGAGTCCAGATCCAGGCGCCAAGGGCCGAGCTACAACGGGCGATTGGCGCTTTCTTGTCGCATGGCGACAACAGGTCGCCAACCCGGTTCGCGAGGCACGTGGAAGGCCGAGACCGAGGTCCTCCCCGATACCCTTGCGTCGGATGGCCTCCAAGCGACAGATATGGGTGAAGGACGTGCCGATCGGCGGCGGTGCGCCCGTGGCCGTCCAGACGATGACCAAGACCGAGACGGCGAACCTCGCCGCGACGATGGAACAGATCCACGAGGTCGCCGACGCGGGCTCCGACCTGGTGCGCGTCGCTGTGCCTCGTGACAAGGACGTCGAGGCGCTCAAGACCATCGTCGCCGAGTCGCCGATCCCCGTCATCGCCGACATCCACTTCAACTACACGCTGGCGCTCAAGGCGATCGACGCCGGAGCGCACTGCGTACGCCTGAACCCGGGGAACATCGGCGGCCCCGACAAGGTGGCCCAGGTGGCCGAGAAGGCCACCGCAGCCGCCGTCCCGATGCGGATCGGCGTGAACTCGGGCTCGCTTCCCAAGCACCTGCACGAGCTCGAGCGTGAGAACCCGGTGGAGGCGCTGGTCCAGGCCGCCGTCGAGTTCGTCGAGCTGATGGAAGGGCTCGACTTCGAGAACTTCAAGGTCTCCATCAAGTCGACGAACGTCCCGAACACGATCGCCGCGAACCGGCTGTTGGCGGAGAAGATCGAGTACCCGATCCACCTGGGGATCACGGAGGCGGGGACGAAGTGGTCGGGCTCGCTGAAGTCGGCGGTCGGACTGGGCACGCTGCTCGCCGACGGCGTGGGGGACACGATCCGCATCAGCCTCTCCACCTTCCACGCGGAGGAGGAGGTGAAGGTCGCCTGGGAGATCCTGAAGGCGCTGCACCTCCGCGAGCGGGGTCCGGTACTGATCGCCTGTCCCACCTGCGGGCGCCTCCAGTTCGACATGGATACGGTCGTCGCCGAGATCGAGCAGCGCCTCGAGCAGTACGTCGAGCCGGTGGAGGTCGCGGTCCTGGGCTGCGCAGTGAACGGGATCGGCGAGGCGTCGCACGCGGACTTCGGGATCACCGGCGCCAAGAACGAGGGCCTGATCTTCGCCCACGGCAAGCCGCTCCGGAAGGTGCCGCAGGCGGAGCTCGTGGACGCGCTGTTCGAGGAGATCGACAAGTCGCTCGACCGCGGCTCGGTCGACGTCGACGAGACGAAGTCCGCCGAGGGCGCGGCGTGGCTCAAGCGCATCGAGGACGAGAACGCCGACGAGCTGACCCCGGAACGCATCGCTCAGATGGAGGCCGCCGCCGCGAAGGAGAAGGGCCTCGACGTCACGGCCGAGCCCTTCCTGAAGCCGGTCGGCGGGAATGGCGAGCCGGGTAGGGCGCGCCCGAAGCTGGACGAGGACGCCTCGCCGACGACGGGCCGCCGCTTCACCCGCGCCTGACCACCCCTGCCCGGCGATGCGCATTTGAGGGCGCGATGGCACCGCGTGGTGCACACTCGATGTCGGCGCTCGCTCGGTAGGCTCGCGGCGCCATGAGCCGCCTGTCGACCTACTTCCTGCCGACGCTTCGCGAGGATCCCGCTGACGCCGAGGCGCTCTCGCACAAGCTGATGTTGCGGGCCGGGCTGATCCGCCAGGTCGGGGCCGGGATGTGGACGTTCCTGCCCGCCGGATACCGGGTGCTGAAGCGCGTCGAGGCCATCGTCCGCGAGGAGATCGACTCGATCGGGGGCCAGGAGATGCTCATGCCGGTGCTGCAGCCGGCCGAGCTCTGGCAGCGGACGGGCCGCTACGACATCGAGGAGCTGTTCAAGCTCAAGGACCGCAGGGGCGCGCCCTTGGTGCTCGCGATGACCAATGAGGAGGTGGTCACGCTCCACGTCGCGCGTGACGTCCGCTCCTATCGCGAGCTGCCGAAGATCCTGTACCACCTGCAGACGAAGGAGCGCGATGAGCCGCGGCCGCGCGGGGGGGTCCTGCGCACGCGAGAGTTCACGATGAAGGACTCCTACTCGTTCGACCGCGATTTCGATGGACTCGAGCGGTCCTACGAGCTTCATGTCCAGGCCTATGACCGGATCTTCGAGCGTTGCGGCCTTCGCACCCACCGGGTGGAGGCGGACGTCGGCATGATGGGTGGCTCCGGTGCGCACGAGTACCTCGCGCCGTGCCCGGCGGGAGAGAACCACATCGCCCTGGCGCCGGGGTATGCCGCGAACGTCGAGGTCGCATCCGCCGAGCCCCAGCCGGTTGAGTTGCCGCCGGCCCTGGACGAGCCCCGCGAGGTCCCCACGCCGGGCCTGACGACGGTGGATGAAGTCTCCGGGGCACTGGGAGTTCCCGCCGGCGCCCTGCTGAAGGCGCTCCCGGTCATCGTGGGCTCGGAGAAGATGCTCGTCGTGCTCGTCCGGGGCGATCATCGCCTGAACGAGGTCAAGCTCCGTAACGCTCTGGGGGCGGACTTCCGCCCGGCGCATCCCGAGGAGATAGCGGCGCGTCTTGGCCCTGCCGGCTTCGTGGGCCCCGTCGGCACGGACCTGCCCGTGATCAAGGATGCGGCGATCGCCGGCGAGGGCTACGCGTCGGGAGCGAACCAGCCCGACACTCACCTGATCGGCGTCGCTCCCGGGCGCGACTTCTCGTTCGAGGAGATGGACGTCCGGCTGATAGAGCCCGGGGACAGTGCGCCGGGCGGGCATGCGATCGAGATCCAGCCCGCGATCGAGGTGGGCCAGATCTTCAAGCTGGGGACCCGATACTCGGAGCCGCTCGGAGCTAACTACCTCGACGAGAACGGGAACGAGCACCCGATCGTCATGGGCTGCTACGGCATCGGGCCCGCGAGGACGGTCGCCGCGTCGATCGAGCAGCGCGCCGACGATCGCGGAATCGTCTGGCCACGCTCGATCTCGCCGTGGGACGTCCACCTGGTGGGTCTCGGCAAGGCCGGCGACGAGGTCATGGAGGCCGCGGAGCGTCTGTACGCCGAGCTCGCCGAGGCCGGGGTATCGGCGGTGTACGACGACCGTGATGCGGGCCCGGGCGAGAAGCTCACCGACGCGGAGCTGCTGGGATGCCCGCTGCGCCTCGTCGTCGGCCGGCGAGGCCTCGCGGATGGCGTTGTCGAGGCGCAGGTGCGGCAGAACGGGGCGGAGGACCGCCTGCCCGCGGCGGGGGCCGCCGCCAGCGCCGCGGCGCTTCTCGACGACGTCGAGTGACCCCGGTCACGAGCAAGCGCCGGCTCCTTGGGCTCGACCGCTCGGGGCCGAAGCCCACCGTGACCATGCGCGGTCAGCCGCTTCGCCCCCTCACGATCCCGAACCTCGTCGGGTACGCGCGGCTCGCGGGGATCCCCGTGTTTCTGTACCTCGCGCTGAGCTCCGACGACGGCCGCACGGCCGGCGCCGCGATCGTCTACCTCGCCATCGCGGCCAGCGACTACCTGGACGGCTTCCTCGCCCGCGCGACCGGCCAATACAGCCGCCTGGGCGCGCTGCTCGATCCGCTCGTCGACCGACTCACGGTGCTGGCGGGGGTGGTCGTCTGCTGGAAGTTCGAGCTACTGCCGAGGTGGGCCCTGGCGATCCTCGCCGCGCGGGAGATCGCGACCCTGATCGTGGCGCAGCTCGGGCTCCGGCGGGGCCTTGACCTCGAGATCAACTGGGTGGGGCGCTGGTCGGTGTGGCTCACGATGGGCGGGATCTTCCTCGCGCTCGTGACCTCGGCCTGGATCGCGCCGGCGATGTTCTTCGTTGGATTGGTGGGGTCGCTGCTCGCCACGCTGCTGTACGTGCGCGCCGGCCTCGGGCTGCGGCGCGACCAGCCGGCGGCCTCGCAACGGAAGTAATCCTTGCATGGGCTCAACCTCAACTTGACCTTTGCCTGGCGCGCTTATAATCGCGGGTCCAAACGAACCCAGAGGGAGCGCCGAATTGGAGGAAACCTTCCCCGATGTGAGCTCCATGAGCGACAGGGAGCTCAAGGAGCTGATCGACCAGCTTACGGACGAGGAGCGCGAAGTCTCCTATCGGCGGCGGCTCCT
>Ga0209382_10002964_pt1 | contig 24029 bp, 16 predicted proteins | sample SoiMetdeltSBSDD5_FD_187599 | JGI IMG/M metagenome (GOLD analysis project Ga0209382, IMG submission 187599) | Bulk soil microbial communities from a Populus tree surrounding site in Tennessee, USA - Soil MetaG P. deltoides SBSDD5 (SPAdes) (version 2) | ecosystem: Environmental > Terrestrial >...
CCCGACCCCTCCCCTGGGTTGGTCTGCCACCCCACTCTCCCCAACCCCTCTCTCCCCTCGCCGGGGAGAGAGGGGCTCCGAGGGAACGACGCTGCGTTGGGCGCCGGGGAGAGGGGCTCAGAGGGAACGACGCTTGGTGTGGGGAGCTACGGCGCTACGACGTGCCCGGCGGCGGCGCGGAGTCGGGGCAGCTCGCCGCGGGCCAGGGCGACCGTCGTGGCGATGACGGCGTTGAGCGAGCTCGGGTCGGCGAGGCCGCGGCCGGCTATGTCGAAGGCGGTGCCGTGGTCGACGGAGGTGCGCAGGTAGGGGAGGCCGAGGGTCCAGTTCGTCGCCGCGCCGCGCGCCGCCGTCTTGACGGCGATGAGCCCCTGGTCGTGGTAGAGCGCGAGCACCCAGTCGAAGTCGCCGTTCCTGTTGCGCGTGAAGACGGCGTCGGGGCTCTCGGGGCCGGAGACGTCGATGCCCCGCCGGCGCGCCTCCGCCACCGCCGGCGCGAGGATCGCCTCCTCCTCGCCACCGAGAAGCCCGCCTTCCCCCGCGTGCGGGTTCATGCCGGCGAGGGCGATGCGGCCGCCGGCGTGGCGCGCGAGGCAGTGGAGGGCGTCGAGCACCGCCTCGCCGGTGACCCCGTCGAGGGCGCGGCGCAGCGGCTCGTGCACGGTGAGCAGGGCCACTTGCAGGTCGGGGGCGAGAAACGCCATCAGGTAGTCGCGGCCGTAGCGCTCGAGCCCGCAGGCGGCCGCCAGGTAGTCGGTGTGGCCGACGAAGCCGGGCAGCCGGTGGCGGGCGATCGTCGCCTTGGAGACGGGGAGGGTGACGAGCGCCGCCGCTTCGCCGGCGCGGGTGAGGGCGGAGGCGGTGTCGAGCGCAGCGAGGGCGCCCGCGGCATCGGCGGCCTCGGGATGTCCCGGCGACACCACGCGCGGCTCGGCCACCGGATCGAGCACGGGAATCGGCTCCGCGGGGTCGTACGCCCCAGCAGGTGGTGCGGCGTCGACGAACGCGAGGCGATCCCAGGCCGCCGGCACGAGGTGACGCACCGCGACAAGCGCCGCCCGCTCGGCAACGAAGAGGAGGTCGCAGTGCGCGGGGGGCGGCGCGGCGGCGAGCCGCAGCATCAGCTCGGGGCCGATGCCCGCGGGGTCACCCTGGCTGAGGACGAGCCGGGGGCGCCCCGGTTTCGAGGGAGCCGCCGCCGGCACGGGAGACGTCAGGGCTCGGAGGAGAGCGGCGGTCCGGGCCTCGGCCGCCGCCGGCGCAGCTCCTCCTCCTTGAACATGTAGCGGATGTTGTGCTTCGGGATGAGCAGGTTGGGGCCGTCGTGGCGGTTGAGCTTGATCGCTCCCTTGTCGTACCACTCGATCCAGCCGCGCAGCTCCTCGCCGCTACCGAGCACCACCACCATCGGCGTCTTCGCCGCCATCTGCTTGAGGTAGTAGAACTCCTCGGCGTTGGTCTGCTCGGGCGGGCTCTGCTTGCGCCGGAGGGTCCGCGGCCCCCCGTCCTTCTTGCTGAGCTCCGCCAGGTCGGGCCGGATCAGCTTTCGATTGGCCATGAGGCTCCGTTCTCGGGCTCCCCGTCCATCACCGGCAGCGATGACGGCGGCGGGGTCCGGCGATTCTTGTACTCCTCGTCCTCGTAGGCGAGGCAGCAGAGGAGCCGCCCGCATTGCCCCGAGATCTTCGACGGATTGAGCGAGAGGTTCTGCCGCTTGGCCATTTGAATGGAGATCGGTCGAAAATCCTTCAGCCAGGTCGAGCAGCAGAGGGTGCGGCCGCAGACGCCGACGCCGCCGAGAAGCCGCGCCTCGTCGCGCGCCCCCACCTGCACCATGCGCACGCGCATGCCGAAGCGCCGCGACAGGTCGCGCACGAGCTGGCGGAAGTCCACGCGCCCCTCGGAGGTGAAGTAGAACGTCGCCTGCCCCTTGAAGAGCGGGAAATCGACGCGCGAGACCTTCATCTCGAGGCCGAGGTTCTTCGCCCGCTCCTGGCAGAAGCGCTTGCCGGTGACCTCGTTGTCGCGCTGGCGCTCCCAGGCGCGCACGTCGTCGTCGACAGCAGCGCGCACCACCTTCAGCGCGCTGCTCTTCTGGCAGGGCTTGAAGACCGGCATCGGCGACTGCTCCACCTTCCCGAGGGCGAGGCCGTCCTGGCGCTCGACGACCACCCGCTCCCCGCACGCGTAGATCGCGTCACCGCTCGCGCAGAGGGTGAGGTTGGTCTCCTCGGCGAAGCGAACGCCGACGAAGGTGCGCTCCACCGCCGTCGACATGCCCTTGAATTGACAACCACCGCATCCGCCCATGGTGGTCCACCCGTCTATGGTCGGAGGCGCGACCCGCAGTCCGCGGCGCCCGCCTCGAATGAGCCTCCCGTGCTGCCGGACGCCGAGCTCAGTGCGCAAGCTCTCGGACAAAGTCGGTGGCGACCGGCTCCAGCCCCGCTGCCGGGCCAGGAGACGATATGGGTGAAAGCGGGTCGAGCGCTGCTAACCCAATGGACCGCAAGGACCTGGAAGCAGCTTCGCGGCAGTATCGCACCCGCTTCCCCCGGGGGTCAAACGGGCCGCGTGACCCCCGACGGCGGCCATCCCTGCGACTCGGTGAGCTCGAGGGACGCACGGCCGATGTCGCGCCGGTAGACCTTCCCCGGCCAGCTGACGAGCGTCACCGCCCCGTAGGCGCGCTGGAGCGCCTCACGCAGCGAGACGCCCGAGGCGCACACGTTGAGCACCCGGCCGCCGGCCGTCACCAGCTCGCCCTCGCGGCGCGCGGTGCCGGCATGGAAGACGTGGACGCCCTCGACCGCCGCCGCCGCCTCGACGCCGACGATCGGCTCCCCCTTGCTCGGCACACCCGGATAACCGGCGCTCGCCAGCACGACGCACGCCGCAGCCTCGTGGCGCCACTGCAGGCGCGAGACCCCGAAGCTGCCGGCGGCTCCGGCCTGCAACACCGGCAGCAGGTCGTCCTCGAGCCGCAGCATGAGCGCCTGCGTCTCGGGGTCGCCGAAGCGGGCGTTGAACTCGAGCACCTTCGGCCCCTCGGCGGTGAGCATCAGTCCGACGTAGAGGACGCCGCGCAGCGGACGGTTCTCGCCGTCGAGCCCCTCGATCGTCGGGCGCACCACGCGCTCGAGGACGTCGGCCGCCACGTCGCGATCGAGCACGCCGGCGGGGCTGTGCGCGCCCATGCCGCCGGTGTTGGGGCCGGTGTCGTCGTCGCCCAGCCGCTTGTAGTCGCGGCAGGCGGCGAGCGGCAGCGCCCGGATGCCGTCGGAGAGCACCATGAAGGTGACCTCGTCGCCGACGAGGCAACGCTCGACGACGACGCGGTCGCCGCTCGCCCCGAAGCGGCGCTCGGCGAAGAAGGTGTCGAGGGCGGCGACGAGCTCCTCCTCGTCGCGCGGGATCAGCACGCCCTTGCCCGAGGCGAGGCCGTCGGCCTTGAGCACCACCGGCAGCCCGAAGTCGCGGGCCGCCGCCTCGGCCTCTGCGCGCTCGTGGGCGATGGCGAACTGCGCCGTGGGGATGCCATGGCGGACCATGAACTGCTTCGAGAAGACTTTGCTCGACTCGATCTCCGCCGCCGCCTGCGTCGGTCCGAAGACCGGCAGCCCGCGCGCGGAGAGCTCGTCGGCGAGGCCGAGCGAGAGCGGCAGCTCGGGGCCGACGACCGTGAGCCCGATGCCGATGTCGCCCGCGAAGTCGGCGAGCTTGTGGATCTCCTCGGCACGGATCGGCACCAGATCGGCGACCTCGGCGATGCCCGGGTTTCCCGGCGCGCAATAGAGCTCGGAGATGAGCGGGCTCTGCCGCAGCTTCCAGCACAAGGCGTGCTCGCGCCCGCCGCCACCGACGACCAGGACCTTCATTCCATCCCTCGCTTCATCGAATCCATCATGCGATCTTGCGCGCCGCCGCCTGCGCGGCGGCGACCGCCATTACATCGAGAATGTCGGCGACCGAGCAGCCGCGCGACAGGTCGTGCACCGGCGCCGCGAGGCCCTGCAACAGCGGGCCCACCGCGCGTGCCCCGCCCAGCCGCTCCGAGAGCTTGTAGGCGATGTTGCCGGCATCGAGGTCGGGGAAGACGAGCACGTTGGCGCGCCCGGCGACGGTGCTGCCGGGCGCCTTGCGCGCGGCGATCGCCGGCACCAGCGCCGCGTCGGCCTGCAGCTCGCCGTCGACGGCGAAGCCCACCCGGCGCCGCGCGAGCTCGGCGAGCGCCGCGCGCACTTTGACGACCCGCGGGTGCTCGGCGCTCCCCTTGGTCGAGAACGAGAGCAGCGCCACGCGCGGCTCCTCGTCCAGCAGCACGCGACAGCTCTCGGCCGCCGCCTCGGCGATGTCGGCGAGCGCCTCCGGCCCCGGCTCGGGGATCACGGCGCAGTCGCTGTAGACGAGCTCGCGCCCCATCGGGAATTGGACCGAACCAGGGAAGCTCATCAGGAAGCAGGACGAGACAAGCGAGAGCCCGGGCCGCGGCCCCACCGCGCGCAGCGCCGCGCGCAACGTCTCGGCGGTGGTCGCCACGGCGCCCATCACCGCGCCGTCGGCGGCGCCTGAGGCGACGAGCAGCGCCGCGTACTGCAGCGGGTCGCGGGCGAGGAGCGCAGCGTCGCCGGCCGTGCCGCGCGCGAGCAGGCGGTTGGCGAGGAGCGCGGTGAGCTCCGGCGCCCGCGGATCCGTCGCGGGGTCGACGCACGGCAGCTCCTCGACGCCGAGGGCGGCCGTCGCGGCGCGTACGGCCGTGGCGTCGCCGACGAGCAGCGGCCGGCAGAGCCCTTCGGCGCGCGCGCGCAGCGCCGCCTCGAGAACGCGCGCGTCGCCGGGCTCGGGAAGCGCGATCGTCGCCCCGCCGCCGCGCGCGCGCTCGCGCAAGCGCTCGAGTGTCCCGACACCGGAGCGCGCCGTGGTCATCCTGCCGGCACGAGGTCGCCGGAGGCGCGGGCACGCAGGGCGCGAGCCGCCTCCTCCACCTCGTCGATCAGGTAGTCGGGGGTGGAGGCGCCGGCGGTGACGCCGAGGGTTTCGACGCCGGCGAGCCAGTCGGCCTGCAGGTCCTCCGGGCCGTGCACGAGGAAGCTCGGCTTGACCCGCGCGCAGATCTCCCAGAGGTGCCGCGTGTTGGCGCTGTTGCGGCCGCCGATGACGAGAATCGCCTCGACCTCGGGGTCCTGCGCCAGGAGGAGCGCCGCCTCCTGGTTCTCCTTCGTCGCGTAGCAGATGGTGTCGGTGCGCGAGACCTCGCGCCCCGCGGCCTCGATGGCGGCGGCCACCGCCTCGTACTCCTCGGCATTGAGGGTCGTCTGGTAGAGGATGCGCACGCCGGGGTAGCTGGCCCAGTCGATCGCCGAGGCCTCCTCGACCGTCGACACCACGTGGTAGGCGGCGGGATCGAGGTCGTGGGTGTAGCCGATGATCTCGCGGTGCCGCGGGTCGCCGATGAAGGCGAGGTGCAGCCCCTGCGCGAGGGCCGCCTGCGCGTCGTCGTGCACGTCGTAGACGAACGGACAGGTGGTGTCGAGCACCTGCAACCCGCGGCGCCGCGCCGTGTGCAGGAACGACGGCGGCACGCCGTGCGCGGAGAAGACGATCGTGCCGCTCCCGACCTCGTCGAGGCCCTCGACGGTGCGCACGCCGAGGTCCTCCATCTCCTGCACCACGCGCTCGTTGTGCACCACCTGGCCGAGGATGGCGCCGCGCCCGCCGGCCTGGGCGAACTTCTTCACCTTGCGGTCGGCGATGCGGACGCCTGCACAGAAGCCGTATTTTTCGGCCCGCTTGATGCGCATCGAGGTCAGTCTAGCAGGGGGCTGCAGGCGCTCCGACCGGGGGGCGGAGGGTGCGCAGGGCACACACTACCCAACGATCCTCGACCCGTCGCCTCCGGTAGGGTGCGCCGTGCGCACCATCCGCGCTTGGGTTCGATCGACGAAGCGCGCGGAGCCACGGCGCACGGAGCGCCCGCCTAATTCACGTCAATACTGCGCCGTCGGCGCCGGCGTCGCGCCCGGCTCCACCGGCTGCTCGACCACCGCTTCGCCCTCCGCCTTCTGCACCACGCCGCACGCGATGCGCGCCCCGGCGTTGCCCGAAGGTTGCGTCGTCAGGTCGTCCTTGCCGGCGTGGAGGATCACCGCCTTGCCGACGACGTCGTTGGCGCCGCCGTCGCCGACCGAAAGCATCGTCGTCGTCAGGTCGAGGTTGCCGGTGCCGTCGGAGGCCACCTCGATGTTGCCGAAGTCGCCGGCATGGTGCTGCGCCGCGTCAGGCGCTCCGTGCGGCGTGTTGGTCGGATTGAAGTGGTCCCCGGCCGTCTTGAAGTCAGGGCCCTCGCAAGTGCCCACTGCGTGGACGTGGAACCCGTGGGTCCCGGCAGGCGCGCCCTGGACCCGCGCGACGACGTGCACGCCGCCCGCTTCCTGGGTGAAGTTGACGACGCCGCTGGCGCCTCCCGGCCCGGAGAGCGTCACAGCCGCGATCTGGGTCGTCACGGTCGGCTCGGTCACTGGAGTCGGCGCCTCGCTGGCGGTCTCGGACTGATCGACCACCGGCTCTTCCTTCTTGCACCCGGACACCGTCAGGGCGAGGGCCAACACGGCGCAGCCCACCGCCCCCACGCCCCCGGCACGCATCGTTCGCGACATGTTTCGCCTCCTTTGCTCCCGCCCTGGCGGCAGCGAATGGGGCGAAGACTAGCAATGCGCGTGCCGGTGGGAACCAAGGGAGGCGCCAGGGCGCCCGCCGCTAAGAGCTGCCAACCACCTAGTCAGCACGGCCCCTCGCATACCGCGCGAGGATCGCCGCAATCATCGACGGTCTCGTCGAGGAGGTTCGCTGTGATCGTGGCGGCAAGCCGGTCCTCGGTCGGAGAGCCATCTCCGCTCAGAACCCTCACGAAAGGCCTCTTTATGGTGACCGTTCGCCAGCACCTGCGGTTCACGCCGCCAGCAAGGCCATCCGAACCATGCTGAGGGCTGCCTACTGGCAGTTCGTCGCGGCCTTTCGCGAAGCCGCGTACCGGCTGCGCCGCGGCGATCGACTCGTCCGCTTCCCCGAGCGGTGCTTTTCCACCGCCCTTGCCTTGCCTGGCCCCTACGAGCTGAACAGCCGCCGCCGGCTCTCAAGACAACTCAGACTCGGCTCGTACTCTCCGGGGAGCTCGTGCGCTCCGGGACGCCTGCGTCGCCCGTTCGCCGCGGGTGGCAAGGACCCGCGCCCTGCTTCGCTCTGAGGATCACGAAACGGGCGCCAACGAGGCTCCCAACTGCACTTCCGCCGGTGGAGATCGATCTCACACCGTCGCAGGCCATCGCAATCTCACCCTACTTCCTGCCAGGAGGTTGGCACCTCTCGCGCGCCGGTCAATACCCGCGTCGGCTTGCCGCAAGATAGCCAGTTCTAGACAGTTGCCCACCAAAGGTCATTCGCGGAAAAGGCTGCGGGGTCGAAATACGCCGCCGGCTTGTGCCGCCCTAACAACCCTCTCAGGTGCTCCTGGTCGATGCTGTAAATTGGACTACTCCAATCATCGACCACTACCCATCGACAATGAAGCTCCTCAAGCGCAGCGACGAGGTCAGAGCCATATTGCGAATCGACAAAGGCGAATGGCCCTCGACGCCACAGCGTTGCGATTACGCGCTTCTGCCGCAAGAGTCTCCCCCAGTCCTCCCCTGCGCCACGGTCCCAATCGATTCTCGCGCCTGCACAGGAAGCACGGAGCGTCTGCAGGGCACGGTCAAAACCATCGGCACTCCAGGCGGCCGATTGTGCCGTTGCCAGCTCGTTAGAAATGTCCACTACTGTAACGGTGGACTCTCCCCCACATAGGTGCCCCCCCACATAGGTGGAGATGCGCCGCCTCCGAGCCAAACAGTTGCGTGCCGTTGGTCCGGGCCTAGATCGGGTAGTCGGACTTGTACGGCAACTCCAAACGCTCGACAGAAACCCCTCTCTTTTCGAGTTCCTTCACAAGATCATCGTCGCTGAAGACCATCGTGCTGCTCTGGTTCTCGAGCTCCGTCTCTCCGATGGACAAGTCGGCCTCGATCAACCGGGACTGGACCTCGAAGCCTCGGATGTGGTAGGCGCGACCTGACGACGGGAAGAGTTCCACGCCCTGGTTGCGTAGAAACTCACGCGCCCTCTGATTCTCGAGATCCAGTGGATAGACACCGACCCAGGCCAGTCGATCAGCGCTACTGGGATTGACAGACGCCGCCAAATGCGTTCCACGGTGCAGTGAGCTAAGCACAGCGTGATGATGCATACCCTCAATCCGGGAAGAAGATCCTGACTACCGGGCCTTCACGCGTGTGGACCTGCAAGTGCGAGCTCTCGCGCGGATAGGCACCGGCGCCTGTATCCCGATGGCACGGTCCAGCTTTGCCGCCGTTGAACTCTTTCGCCTCGCGCGGGGACCTCCCGGTTGTGTTGTGATACCCACTGCCCTGGCAATGCTCCAAGAACAGTTCCTCAGCTTGCGATTCGACTTGTGACTCGAACGTCAGTTGCGCCGCGCTCAAGAGCCTTGGCAGCATTACGAATGCTCTTTGATGACCACCGAGTCCTCCTTGCAGCGCCAAGAGGAGCATCGCGCGACGTAGCATGGACGAGCCGCTCTGTGGACACGAAGTAGTTGGGCAGGTCCTTGACCGCAAGCGAGCCTTGAGAAGCCTACCCTGCGCCGCTCCGCGACGCGTATGAGTGGATCAGGTCCGCAGTACTGTCCTCACCCTTCTCGCGTGCAGTATCGGCGGCCGTTGCACCACTGCGATCGGTCTTTGCGGGGTCCGCGTGGTTCTCCAACAATAGCTTCGCAACTTCAGTGTTTCCCCAGGCCGCCGCGCACATCAGAGGGGTCACGCCGTCAGCCGTCTCGGCGTTAACGCCCGCACCAAGGGATAGCAAGTAGTTCGCGACGGCTGCTTCGCCATTCGCAGATGCCTCGTGCAACGCAGTCATTTCACCATGCCCTCTCGCGTCTACCGATGCACCGTTCCGCACCAGCATCTCGACTGCCGTAAGCAAACCCTCAGCTGCCGAGACCATGAGCGGCGTTCGACCACAGATGCCCACTTGATTCAAGTCGAGACCTTTGGACTCGACTTCTAGTTGAGCTTGCGGGGTCCCCGCCACGATTCGCGCAATGAAATCCTCAATCCTCGATTGGTCGTTCATGGGCGTACGTTGAAGTTGCCGAGTTGAATTCGGTGCCAGGCCACATAGGTGCCGCCCACTTTTCCGGGTGTGCAGCAAGGGTGCGACTCTCGATTCCGTCTATCCTTGCATGGCTCGTCGACTCCGCTACTTCCCCGAGCGCCCACTGGTCGAGGTCACTGCCAGAACCGTTCAGGGCCGCTTCCTGCTCAGGCCCTCGGCTGGTTTCCGCGAGATCTTCGTCGGTATCCTGGCTAGATCCGCCGAGCGCTACGCCGTCGAGGTGCATGCCTACGTCTGCCTATCCAATCACTTCCATCTGCTCTGCTCTCCCGCTGACGCTCAGCAGCTCGCTGGCTTCATGTGCTACCTCAATTCCAATCTCTCCAAGGAAGCCGGACGACTCCATCGGTGGCGCGGTCCTCTCCTCATCCGCCGTTACCAGGCCATCCCAGTCTCCACCGAAGAGGAGGCACAAGTCGGACGTCTTCGGTATCTCCTCGCCCACGGAGTCAAGGAGTCGCTAGTTTCTCGAGTCACCGACTGGCCAGGTCCGCACTGCGCCAACGCCCTGCTCGCCGGCTCGCGTCCGGTCGGAGTCTGGTTCGATCGCACCGAGCAGCACGCGGCCAGACATCGAGGTGAAGAGGTCTCACACTCCGACTACGCGACTCTCGAGAGTCTCGACCTTGCACCCCTGCCCTGCTGGCGACACCTACCGACCGAAGCTGTCCGTCGCCGCATCGCCGATCTGGTTGCTGAGATCGACAAGGAAGCGGTCTCTCGGCGCCAGTCGCGCAGAACGACTCCCCTAGGTGTCCGTGGCGTTTTCCGCCAAGACCCGCACGATCGACCCTCCTGCAGCTCTTGGTCGCCTGCTCCGCTCGTCCACGCCGCGTGCAAGACCGTTAGGCACGAGCTGCGTGCGGTCTACTACAGGTTCGCTGTGGCTTTCCGGATCGCGGCCGACAAACTCAAGGCCGGATGCAGGGATGTCGCCTTCCCTGCCGGCTCTTTCCCACCGTCGCTGCCCTACTGCCGCGGCGCCTGACCCTTCTCTCGGCCTCCCGCGTGGAAGACAGCGGTCTGGCAGCTCGTCCACGAGCTTCAAGCTTCGCTCGTCACCGAGCTTGGGAGGACCTGCGCCGTGGCGCCGGCTTCGCTCATCTGGTCACACTGCGGGACTCGGTCAGTTGACGCAGAACCGAACCACGCGACGAGTCGATCCTGTACGAACGGCCTCGGCCGCCGAACAAAGCGCTTCCTCGACGGCCGATTCCGATAAGTGGGCGGCACCTATCCCTGAACCGAAGTGGGCGGGTCGGTGTGCAGGGTGGGCTCTCTAAGTTCCGTCGCAGAACGATGGCCGCCAGCTATCAGCAGAGGGTGTCCACAATCATCGGGCAAGACCATGGCGGGCCGGTGCGCCGGGTGGGCTCTGGCGACTGCCAAGTGCCAAGCCCGGCACCGTTTCCGCGCGCCTACTTCCGAGGAATCGGGGCGCAGTAGTTCGCCGGTTTGCCTGGACTTCCCACAAGAACCGGAAGACCGGCTCTCTCACGAAAGACGACACGGCGCGTTTCACTCAGTTGTGGGGGTGGGCTGGGATCGAACATCCTGGCTTCGATGAACCCCTCCCTTCCTCTCGACTTTGCAGCGTCCACCAACTTCCAACCGTTGGCCCTCTCGAAGTATGTGATGGTTCGCTCAACGTTCCCTGCTGGCGCCGCTCGATCGAGTAGCTCCCCGCTCGCTACGAGGAAATTCACCCTCCCCGCCTCGACCCCCAAGGTCACCTTCAAGCGTTCCAGAAGCCGCGGTCCGGACCGTTCAAACACACGGACCTGAAAAGTGTCCGGCGCGCATTCCAGACGATATGGCTCGACCTCAAAGCTGACGACCGGATCCTTTATCTCGAGCGGCCGGATGTACAACTCCTCAACAAGAGCGACTGCGACGTCGGCAGGGTGTTGCATCGCCAACGCCGCGAAAGACAGGGGACAAAGCAAGCCGACAATCACATACTTGGCGATCATTCTCTCCCCCCTATTCTGGGGCCACTAAGCTCCGATTGCCTTTGAGTATCAACTCTACGGCGTAAGCCGGATTGATCTCGGCTCGGTTCGAGAAGAACTGATTCAGAGAATCAACGATTGAGCCGACGGTCTGGCCGTTCTTCAGGCGGTCAATGAATTCACCCGAGATAAAGGCCAAGTCTCCAGACACCACATCACCGAGTCCAACGTTGCTTGTCACACCAACTAGAGCTTGCTCCTGGCCAACATGGGAACGTTCCTGCCCACATAGGTGCCCACATAGGTGCCCACATAGGTGCCCACATAGGTGCCCACATAGGTGCCCACATAGGTGCCGCGCACTTTTTCGGGTGTTGCAGCAAGGGTGCGACTCTCGATTCCGTCTATCCTTGCATGGCTCGTCGACTCCGCTACTTCCCCGAGCGCCCACTGGTCGAGGTCACTGCCAGAACCGTTCAGGGCCGCTTCCTGCTCAGGCCCTCGGCTGGTTTCCGCGAGATCTTCGTCGGTATCCTGGCTAGATCCGCCGAGCGCTACGCCGTCGAGGTGCATGCCTACGTCTGCCTATCCAATCACTTCCATCTGCTCTGCTCTCCCGCTGACGCTCAGCAGCTCGCTGGCTTCATGTGCTACCTCAATTCCAATCTCTCCAAGGAAGCCGGACGACTCCATCGGTGGCGCGGTCCTCTCCTCATCCGCCGTTACCAGGCCATCCCAGTCTCCACCGAAGAGGAGGCACAAGTCGGACGTCTTCGGTATCTCCTCGCCCACGGAGTCAAGGAGTCGCTAGTTTCTCGAGTCACCGACTGGCCAGGTCCGCACTGCGCCAACGCCCTGCTCGCCGGCTCGCGTCCGGTCGGAGTCTGGTTCGATCGCACCGAGCAGCACGCGGCCAGACATCGAGGTGAAGAGGTCTCACACTCCGACTACGCGACTCTCGAGAGTCTCGACCTTGCACCCCTGCCCTGCTGGCGACACCTACCGACCGAAGCTGTCCGTCGCCGCATCGCCGATCTGGTTGCTGAGATCGACAAGGAAGCGGTCTCTCGGCGCCAGTCGCGCAGAACGACTCCCCTAGGTGTCCGTGGCGTTTTCCGCCAAGACCCGCACGATCGACCCTCCTGCAGCTCTTGGTCGCCTGCTCCGCTCGTCCACGCCGCGTGCAAGACCGTTAGGCACGAGCTGCGTGCGGTCTACTACAGGTTCGCTGTGGCTTTCCGGATCGCGGCCGACAAACTCAAGGCCGGATGCAGGGATGTCGCCTTCCCTGCCGGCTCTTTCCCACCGTCGCTGCCCTACTGCCGCGGCGCCTGACCCTTCTCTCGGCCTCCCGCGTGGAAGACAGCGGTCTGGCAGCTCGTCCACGAGCTTCAAGCTTCGCTCGTCACCGAGCTTGGGAGGACCTGCGCCGTGGCGCCGGCTTCGCTCATCTGGTCACACTGCGGGACTCGGTCAGTCGACGCAGATCCGAACCACGCGACGAGTCGATCCTGTACGAACGGCCTCGGCCGCCGAACAAGGCGCTTCCTCGACGGCCGATTCCGACAAGTGGGCGGCACCTATGTTGGGTGAGCTCGGGATAGGCGAAGTAGGTGTTGCCGGTGTAGAGCGTGATCCGGCTCTGCGTCTGACGGCCGCTGGGCGCCCGCCGCGCCACCTTGACGTCGAGCGCGTGAAAGACGCCGCCGAAGCGCGGGCCCGAGATCTCGAGGTCGGGATAGCCCCGCTCCGTGCCGCGCTCGACCTCGATGCCAGGCTCTTGCTGCAGCCGGTCGACCAAGAAATCGAGCACCGAGACCTCGATGACGTTGGCGAGCGCCGCCGGCTCCTTCGGCAGCGGGATGAAGTGACCGCGCGTCTGCAGCTCACGCTCGAGCTGCTCCTCACTCGACGCCGACAGCGGCCACCGCTCGTGCAGGCCTCGCCGGTACACCGCCTTCGGCTCGAGCGAGTACTCGCCGCACACGGTGCGCAGGAAGCTGAGCAGCTCTTCTGTGTGGCTCACCTGCGCGGACTATAGCCGCGCGACGCCCTGGGCATCCGCTGCATCTCCCTCCTCGAGATTCATCAGGGAGCAGAGGTGGCTGTTCTAGAGCATTACGGCCACACCTCAAGCCACCTCGAAGTGGGTCAAGCTTGGTGGGTGCAAGATCCGGTAGGCATCGCTGTCAAGAGGCCTGTAAGCGATCCTAAGCAGCGATAGCAGGGCGCTGGCCCTAGGGAGTACTCTGATCCTCTCGAAAACTGCTAGCGGTTGGTCGGTCAGAACGAAGATGTTGACCTCGCCTTGGCCAGCATCATGACCATCGACCTCGGCTGTTCCGCCGAGGCCTTCGATAAGCTCATCCTCGACAACGATCATCCTCTCGAAGTCTTCTTCCGACGAAACTGGTAGCTGCAAAACGAGCTGGTATTGCACAGCCTGGCCTTGGCGGTGCCACGGTCAACGAGCCTAGCGAGATGCCTGTTGCATCCGAAGCTGGCGAATAACCCGGTTCCAGTACCGCACCGCTTCGATGTGTTGTTCCCGCCCTAAGATAGTCTTATTAGCGGGGTCAGTTGGACTCCCGCCGAGAATGACTGGCTGGATCTCAAAGACTTCCTTCCCGGCTGCCTCCAGAGACCTACGAAGCTCACGTCGGTCGGCCATAGTCAGTCAGGATCGAGACAGCTCGGCCAAAAAGGCATCGAAATCGGGAGCCATCGGCCTCGCCAAGCTCAGATCCATCCCGACAAAGGGAACCGTCACGATCGGCATCGCGGGATCGCGAGTGTCAAACGCGAAAGCCTCACCACCACCGTCCGAGCCGAAGACGAAGAGACCAGGAGCGTACTCATTAACCTCGTAGGCACTGTTCATCGAAACCAAATCCTCTGCCTTCCAGAGAATGAGGTACGAAGGGCCGACGAAGCCCTCTCCGCCGTTCATATCGCGCAGGAGCTGCGAGTACGCGCTCGGCAGCAGAAGTCCACTCTCGGCCTCGAGCTGATCAATCACGCCATCCGCAGCTCCCTCATTTCCGTTGAATGCTGACAGCAGACGATTCTGGACCATGGACCACCTTCTCATTGTTCGAGCGCACGTTGCAGCCTATTCCACCATGTCGTCAGCGGGGAATGGGCACTTGGAGCGAGGGGGATCTTGTTGATCGGGTCGACAGGATCCCCACCAAACTTCACCGGCTGAATCTCGTGAATGTGCTGCCCAGCGAGCGCCGGATCGGCAGCATGCATCGCCCGGTTTGCCTGATTGGCAGCGCTTCTAGCTGTCTCGTACTCGAGATCCACCAAGAGCCTGAAGGGGCCAGTAGGGCGCGGGATGCCTGCAGGGTATCCGCTCCAATCAAAAATCGAGAAGCTACCTGGCCTCAAGGCGGGAACGGGGCCGGTCGCGCCGTCGGTCAGCAAATCACCTGCGGCCGCAACGCCCGCGGTAGCCAAACCTGCGGCGCCGATAGGCAACAGTTCGGCCGCAATCTCGACAAACATCCCCGCATGAGGCGCGGCACCGATCAGAGCGCCAGCTCCTCGCGCGCGTCCCCGCGCAAGCAGCTCTGCGTCGCTGATCTTCCCCGCTCCCCACTCTTCGAAGTCGTTCCGCTGAATGAGGTCGGCCATCTCTTGGAGGCCGGAGGGATCTACGCCGTTGACAGGGTCACCGCCGACGTACGCATAGACGTTGGAGTCGCCGCCGTTGAATCCAATGGGGTCTTTGCTGGTCCACCGCGCGGTCTCAGCGTCATAGTCCCGGGCCCCGAACCGGACCAGCCCGGTCTGCGGATCATACAGGCCGCCCCCGAACCCGAAGGGCTGGAATCCCGGGTTCGTATCGAGCGTCACGCGCCCGAAGCTGTCGTACTCCATTCGCTGCACCACGGCGCCGGTCGCAGCATCCAGCACGTACCTGACGCTTCCCAAGTGATCGGTCAGGATGCGGTACTTCGCACCACCTCGGATGAAGTACGAAGCCACGTTGCCACCGGCGTAAACGTACTGGGTGGTCACCTCGCCTGACCCATCGACCTCGGCGATCGGCGACAGCCCCCCCAGGTACACAAAGCGCTGCACGAGCGCCCCGTTGACCTTCTTGCCGGTCCGATGGTTCTGCCCATCGACCAGGTACTCGATCTGGACGCCATCGGCGAGCCGCACGGCCCGCAGGTTCGAGAGGGCATCGTAGGTGTACGTGACCGTCTGGCCGTTCACGGACTTCGATCTCAGCTCGCCGTTGGTGCTGTACGTGTACTGAGTCGGGCCATAGGAGATCAGCCGGTCCTGGTTGTCGTAGACCGCCGATCCGCTGCCGAACGAGGTCGTCCAGCTCGTGCGGTTCCCGTTCGCGTCGTAGTGGTACTCCTCGACCAACGCCGCACCGAGGTTGACTTGCTCGAGCCTTCCTGCCAGGTCGTAGCGATAGTCGAACGTACGCGACTCCGGTGACGCCTCCGGTGCCGCTCGAGTCACCTCGGTCTTCTGGGTAATACGGCCGAGCTTGTCGCGCGTGTAGGTGACGTCGAGCAACCTGCTCCCCACGAACGGTGGCGTGCCGCTCGAGCTGCCAGTCTGATAGCCCGCTTCCAGCTGACTGAGCTCCCCGTGGCTGTTCCACGTCAGCTTCGTGCCCGTGTTGAGCACGTGGGTGCCGAGGAATCGGCCGCTCGGCGCCGGCTCGTAGAAGAGCTCGAGGTCGCCGATCTTCGTGGGCAGCCCGTCGTCGTCCTCGTGCTCGATGGTGATCTTGGTCTCCGGGCGATCCTCGAATTGCCAGGACCCCAGCCAGAAGTTGGTGACCGGGAATCCCGGCTCCGGCCGGTCGGGCTCGAGCTGGACCGTCGCCGAGAACGGACCGCCGACCTCCAGCTCCTTCAGCCAGGGGCCGTCCCACTCATACGCGATCGTGCTGCCCCCGGTACCCGTGATTCCGACGAGCTTCCCATCCTCGTCATAGGCATAGCTCGTCTGAGCGTCCGGCGCGACCACCGACGCTATCCTGCCTGCGGCGTCGTACGTGACCTCGACCTCGCCGCCGTCAGGTCGTGTGACCGTCGTCAGGCGGTGGTCGTCGTCGTAGTCGTAGGTGGTGGTGCGCGGAGCGCCAATCATCGGCGCGGTGTACGAAGATGCCTGGTCGACCTGATTGTGGTCGAACTGGTGCGCCGGTCGGCCCGGCGGGGTGATCTCGGTCACGTTGCCGTTGAGGTCGTAGTCGAAATGAACGTCCTCGTCGTCCGGCCGGATCACCCGTGTCATCCGACCGACTTCGTCGTGCTCGTAGCGGGCTTCTCGCAAGAGCGGATCCGCGACCTTCTCGAGCCACCCCTCGGGGTCGTACGTGAAGGTCGACTTTCGCAGCTCTTGGCCGGCTCCCTGACGGACTTCCTCCACGCGACCGCGCTCGTCGTAGCTGAGCTCCATCGGCAGCACGTTGGGCTGGCTCGCGTTCGTCAGACGGCCGAAGGTGTCGAAGACTTTGTCCTGCCGGCGCCCTTCGGGCGAGGTCACGACCAGCGAGCGACTGGAGGCCGTGTAGGTGGTGGAGGCCGACCGACCGTTGGTCGAGACGAAGTCCGACTGGGTGACGAGCCCGAGAGGATCGCCGCCCACACTCGTCAGGGTGCGCGCACGTTCGGTGAAGTGCTCGTACTTCCCGTCTTCGCTCTCGAGGAAGGTCGAGGTGACCATCCTGCTCGAAGCGCCCAGGCGCGGTTCCGGCGCGGTCTGCACGGTGAGCTTCGTGCCATCCGGCGCCGTCTGCTCGACGCTGCCGTCGGTCTTGCGCAGGAGCTTGGTCTTCAGGCCGTTGGTCCCGATCACCTCCTGCAGGACCTCACCGGTGTCGAGGAAGGTCACCTCGGTCGAGCTCACCCGCCCTTCCTTCGTGGTGAGCGTCACCTTGTGGCCCTTCTCCGCCGTGTCCAGCCGGATGCGGAGCTCACCGTTTTCGGGGTCGTCGACCTCGATCAGACGCCCGTCGGCGTCGTAGCGGTAGTCGTAGAGCTGACCCTTGGGCGTCTTGACTTGCGTCAGGAGGCCCTCGGCATTCGTGGTGAAGACGAGCTTCTCTTCGACCAGGCCCACCGACCGGCGCACCTCGCGCAGCATCTTGGTCGTCGGATCGACGATGAGCCGCGTGCGCTGGCCAAGCGGCGCCACGATGGCCAGCGGCGTTCCGTCGCTCTCGCTGCGCTCGATGCGGAGGATGTTGCCGAAGGCATCTTCGGCTTCGGTCAGCAGGCGTGCGGTTGCGCCGCCGTCTTGCGGGTAGTCCTGGTATCGGAACGTCCAGAGCGCGGTGCGTGTCACCGAGTCCTCGGTTCGGAGGTGCCTGCCGGTGAGGTCGAACACGTAGAGCTGCGCACCGTCTCCGGACGGCACGACGAGCTCACCGATCGAGGCGCCCGACGCCTTGATCGCGGGCAGGCCGAGGCGCCAGATCTTGTGCGTCGCGCGATCGGTGAAATAGAGCTCCTCGTCCGCGGGATCGACGACGACCCCGTCGGGCCAGCCGAGCACGGCCGCGGTGCCGTCGAGCTCCTCGGCGTCGGAGAAGAACTGACCACCTCCGGCGATCGTGTTGACGATCTTGTCGGGGCCGATGGCACGAATGCGGCCGTTGAAGAAGTCGGCTATGTAGAGGGTGCCGTCGCGGCCGACGTCGATTCCGGCCGGCGCATTGAACCTGGTCTCGGACCCCGCGGGCAGTCCGTCCCCGGCAAACTCGCCGCCCCGCAACTGATTGTGGAGCGTTCCTGCCAGCTTCCACCCCCGGGAGCCGGGACTCCAGGAAAGCTTGCCCCCCGGCGGCCTCCTCAGGACGCGATCCGGGTCGCTGAAGTAGACCGAGCCATCGGGTGTGGTCGCGAGGCTGGCGAGATTGATGAGCACGTCTCCAGAACCCTGACCGGGAGGCACCGTCGACGGCTCGAAATACTCGAATACGTAGGGCACGAGGACCGAGACGTTTGCGTCATGGTCCACCTTGAGAATCGCCTTGCACGGGTCGCCGAACCCAAGGCCGCTGTGGTTGGCGATGAGCAGATTGCCTTCGACGTCGAAGGCGATGTCGCGAATGTTCGCCAGGTCCGCGTATCGGGCCGGACCGTCCCAGCCATGCGAGCCGGAAGTGCATACCCTCTTGCCGCTGCCAGCAAACGTCTCGATGAGCCCATCGGGAGAGACCTTACGGATCCACAACGGCTCGGCGATGTAGATCGAGCCGTCAGGAGCCTCGATGGCCTTCATCGGCATGACGAGCCGTGCCAGGGTCGCCGGGATCTGCTCCGGGAACGGATCGTCCAGCTCCGCGCACGTGCTGCCGGCGATCGTCGAGATCGTTCCCGCCCGATCGATCTTCCGCACGCGGCAGCTCCCGTGCTCGGTGAAGAGGAGACTCCCGTCGCGCATCATCGAGAGCCCCGCCGGACGGTCGAGCTTCGCCAGCTTGGCGTCCGCGCCGTCACCCGTGGAGCCCCTCTCGCCGGTGCCGGCGATGCGGGTCAATACGCCAGCCTTCTGGTCGCCACCGCCGAGTTGACGCCGCCGTCCGTCGCCGAAGAAGAGCGTCTTCTGCGCGACGTCGAGATTGTGGTGGATGTCGAGGCTCCAGCCGCCGAGGCCGAAGGCGGTGAGCGCCTGGATGGTCCCGAGATCGCCGGTGCTCTCTTTCGTGAGCCGTTCCTCGTTCCTCGCCGGCACGCTCTCGTAGCGGATCCCGCCGACCTTCCCCCACGCTGGATTGCCGCTGTCCGCCTGGCGATAGCTTCCCGGGTAGACGTAGGTGACGGCGACGGTCCACGGAACGCGCGCTGTCGAAGGCCTGCCGAACCGATCGAGGCCGTCCCAGGCGAACTGGAACACCTGCGAGGGCTGGGGAAGGAAACTCTGGCGGATCTCTTGGCCCGCGACGTTGATCGCGACCTCGATCATCTGCAGCGTCTCGGGCACGGTCGGATCGGTGAGGGGAATCGACAGCAAGTAGGGTGCTTTGCGTCCGTGGACGCGATCGCTGCGGTAGTGGAGCGCCGCTCCGCTGCCCGCGATCGGGATGGCCTGGCCCAGGATCTGGTTCTCGACCTCGATCGTGCCGGCGAACGCGCTGAGGCTTGGCTTGTCGAGGTCATGGCTGTCGCCAGCACGCGGCAGACCCGGATCGGGAATCGGCGGGAGCGCATATCCCCGGGGCCAGCCGACACCCCACACGGAGAAGTGCGGGATGGCGAGCCTCCACAGGCGCTTGCCGGGGTCGTAGAGCTGCGCGAGGGCGTCGAGCTCGGCGGTCGAGACTCCGAGCGCTTCGAGCGCCGAGGCGCTGGCCGGCTGACCCGAGCCGTCGACGTCGAGCACGGCGCTGCCCCCGGCCTCGGAGAGGACCGCCACGACCCGACCGTTGCTGGCCGGGGTCCAGACACCGGTCCTCACGTCGAGGTGCGCCGCGGGTATCGACTCCCCGACCGGGATGTCGACGAAGGCGTCGACGTAGAACGCCACGGGGCTGTCGAACAGGACGTGATCGGCGCCGGCCGAAGAGGCCTCGTCCACGCTCAGCTCGACGGCGTAGACGGCATCCATGTCGGGAGGCAGATCGCCGGGAAGGCTGCCCCCGCCTGCTTGGCCGACCGTGTATTCGGTCGCCCTCACATGGATGGAGGTCAGCGCCTGGGTGCTTCCGTTGGGCAGGACCATCTCGGCCACAGTGCCTTGCGGGAAGAGCACGGTCGCCTGACGCGAGCCATCGGGATCGACCACGACGCTGCCGCGGGCGACCTGAATGGGCGTCGTTGCCGCCAGGTCGATGCTCGTCGTGACCGGATCCGGCGACACGAGCGTCACCTCGGGAGCCGAGACCCAATCGCGCCACGGCAGGTGGAGCGTTCTCGCCGCGGGGAGGTAGCCCGCGGCCAGGAACCGAAGCGTGAGCGCTTCGCCGCCGTTGAGGGCGAGGTCGTACACGCCGTTCGCGCGCGTCATCGTCATGCCAAGCTCGGGATGGCCCTCGACGAGCACGCGCACGCCCGCGATCGGCAGCCCGATCCGGTCGACGACCGATCCGCGCACGAGTGCGAGCCGCTCGCAGTCCAGGGTCCCGGGCGCGACCCCGAGCTGGACCCTCTGGCTACCGGTCCACAGGAACGAATTGCTGGCGCAGAGATCCGTCGCCAGGGTGGGATCGCCCGGCGGGGCGACAGACGCTGGGTCCGGCGGAGTCGGCGTCGTGCCGGCCAACGTGCGCGCGATCGGCGTGCTCTCGTTTCCCGCCTCGTCGCGCAACGCGATCTCGATCTGGTCCCCCGGCAAGCCGAGGATGCCGCCGCTGAAACTTCCGGACGGAGCGACAGCAAAGACCCAATCCGACTTCAGCGGCCGGCTGCGGACCACGATCCGGTCGCCTGCTTGCGGGGAAGTGATGGCGCCGGATGAACCGACGACGAAGAAGGAACCCGGTGTGGACTCGACCACCGTGACGAGCGAATCCACGGGCGACGCCGGGGACAGGGTGTCCAGATCCAGCGTGAAATCGAGCGCCCCGACGTTGTTGGCGGCGTCGGTCGCCCGAAGCTGGAAGGAATTCACTCCCTCGACGAGTGTGACGGGGACGACGAACGTCCCATTCGCCGCAACGGGAACGGGCTGGCCGTCGAGCGTCAGCGTTGCCGGCTCCGAGACGACCCCCGCAAGGACCTGGGCCGCCTTGCGGACTGCGCTTCCGGGTCGAGGCGAGACCAGGTCGATCTGCGGCGGAACGAGGTCGGCGCCGGCAGACGACGTAAACGCAACCGTGGCGCTCCCGGTGTTGCCGGCGTGGTCTCGCACGGTCGCCACGAGCGTCACGGGGCCCGCGGGCGTGGCGATGAACCAGCACGAATTCCCGCCGGCAGTCGCGCCCGAGCAGGTAAGCGTCTGCACGGTTCCGTTAATGGTGAACCCGAGAGACGCGGCGTCGACGCCGGAGCCTTCGTCCGTCCACTCGACCACCACCGGCCGCCTGCGGAGATCGACGACGGCCCCTTGCACCGGCTTGGTGATGACGAGCGTCGGCGCTGTCGTGTCTCGGCGCACCGTGATCGTCGCGGAGCCGAGGTTCCCCACGGTGTCCCTCGCTTCGAGCCTCAGCGGATTGAGTCCCTCGGCGAGTGGCACCGGGCCGTGGGTGAAGGAAAGGCCAGGAGCCACGGTGACCGCGTCTCCGTTGAGGGTGAGGGTCACCGGCTCGCTCACGGATCCCGTGACGGTGACTTCTGAGTCGGTGGTCAGGAACCCATCGGCGGGACTCGCCACCGTCACCACGGGGGCGGTCGAATCGAGGCTGATCGTGAAGGTGGAGGAGATGGACGCGAGGCGCCCATGGCGGTCACGGACCGAGGCTCCGAGTTGGATGAGGCCTTCCGCCAGAGGGGTTGTCGATAGGCAGGTGGTGACGTCCACATCGGTCTGGCATGAGCCAGCCCAGGGCGACCCGTTGATCGTGATCGCCAAGGTCGAGACATCGACACCGGTCCCCGCGTCAGTCATCCGGAGCCGGATCTGCGGGGTCGCATCGTTGACCAGGGCACCGTTGCTCGGAGCGAGAACCGCGATCGCGGGCGGCTGCGTCTCGACGGTGAACGCAATGCGGGCCTCCCCGAGATTCGCCGCCTGATCGGTGATCGAGACGCGAGCCGTCCACCTCCCGTCACCGAACGGGATCTGCGGAACGCACGAGCCACCGGTGAGGTTGTACGTGCAGCCGACGCGCCAGGAGGAGCTGCCGCTCAGGAAGAAGTCGAACCCGTCGAGATCGATGCCGGACACCGAATCGGTCCAGACGAACGAGATCGGCGTGCTGGCGTTCGTGAGCACACTGCCATCCGCTGGCGCGCTGAAGGACACCGTCGGCGCCGTCGCGTCCACGCTGATCGAGACCGGCGATGCCGTTCCGCGGTTTCCGGCGAGGTCGGCGACGCTCGCTTCCAGCTGGTGGGCGCCGTCGGGCAGGTCGGCGTCGACGAGGCACGTCGACGAACCGGGCTGCTCGGTGCACGTCGCGGCCAGCGGTGCGCCATCGAGAGTCCACTGCAGGCTCGCGGGGTCGACCGCGGAGCCCGTGTCGGAATAGGTCGCCACGAGCGGCGGACGCGCCTTGACGAGACCGGCGGCCGGCGCCGTCACCTGGATCGCGGGCGGTCTCGTATCAGCGCAGCTCAGCGGCCGCATCCACTTCGCAAACGCCACCGCCGGCACACCGTCGACGCCGGTGAAGCTGCCGCCAAGGAACAGCGCCGGGCCAGTCGCGTCCTCCATTCCCTGCAGCGCCAGCACCGAGCCGCCGCTGGCGCCCTGGGCGAGGGCGGACCACGAAGCCCCCGACCAAGCGGCGACACCCTTGGCGCCGAGGGCACCGACGTTGGCAAAACCGCCGCCGGCGAACAGCGCGTCGCCGCTGCCGTCGTCCCAGCGCGCGAGAGCGTTGATGGTGGCGTTCGGCATACCGCCGCTCGCGGCGGTCCACTGCGTCCCGTCCCACAGCGACAGGCGACCAGGGAAGGAACCTGCCGCCGCGAGCTTGCCGCCTTGCCAGGGGGCGAGCGCCTCCACCGTTCCCCCCGGACCGGCGCCGAGCGCGGCCCACGACCCTCCCGCGAGACGAGCGACGCCCGCCGCCGCGACGCCGCCGGCGTTGCCGAACGAGCCACCCGCCACCAGCGCCGGCGCACCCGCGAGGGTCGTCGACAGCAGGGCCTTCACCGGAGCGTCGAAGTTGCCCGGCGCGCTCCACGTCCCTTGCCGCCAGCGCGCGAGGTGGCCCACCGCGAGCCCGCCCGCCTGGTTGATGTTGCCGCCGGCGTAGAGGGCCGGACCGCTGCCGTCGTCGTGCGCGGCGAGCGCCGCGACGCTCGCCGTCGCGTCGAGGCCGGAGCCGAGCGGCTCCCAGGCTCCGGCGCGCCAGCGGGCGACGCCCGACGCCGCCACCCCGCCGGCGGCGGCGAAGGTGCCTCCAGCGTAGAGGGCGGCACCGGTGCCGTCGTCGTGCGAGGCGAGGGCGAGCACGTCGCCGTCGGTCCCGTCGCCGAGCGGCGTCCAGGTCGCTCCGCCGAAGCGTGCGACGTGCTCGAGCGGCATGTCGCCATGGGAGTGGAACTCGCCCGCCACGTAGAGGGCCGGGCCAGTGCCGTCGTCGTGGATGGCGAGGGCGCGCACCGCCCTGTCGAAGCCGTTGCCGAGCGCGCGCCAGGACTCGCCGTTCCAGCGCGCGATGCCGTTGACGCCGCGGTCGCCGGCGGTGGCGAAGCCGCCCCCCAAGTACAGCTCACCGCCGAAGGTCGCCATGGCCATGCCGCCGGTCGAGGGGGCGCTGATGCCGGTACCCACAGGGCCCCAGCGTTCGCCGTCCCAGCGGGCCACGGAGCCGAAGCGCGTCTCCGTGTCGTCGGTGAAGGAGCCCGAAGCGTAAAGCGCCGGTCCGCTCCCGTCGTCGAACACCGAGAGCGACTGCACGCCGTTCGGCCGCACGTAGGTGCCGAAGTCGCCTCCCAGGTAGTAGACCTCGAGGCCGTCACCGACGGATGCCCAGCGCCGGCCATCCCAGCGAGCGATGCTGTTGACGTCGCCCGTGAGGTTGCCGGCGCGATTGAACGTGCCGGCGGCGTAGAGCTCGGCACCGGATGCGCCATCGAAGACAGAGAGCGAGGTGACGATGCTCGGAACGGTCGAGCCACCGCTGTCGATCGAGCCGAGCCCGTAGGAAAGCGGCGCCCAGGTGGAACCAACGCGCTTGGCGATGCCCTTGGCGGCGACACCGCCGAGCCTGCTGAACTCGCCGGCCGCGTAGAGGGCGGGGCCGGTGCC
>Ga0209382_10002965_pt1 | contig 24028 bp, 17 predicted proteins | sample SoiMetdeltSBSDD5_FD_187599 | JGI IMG/M metagenome (GOLD analysis project Ga0209382, IMG submission 187599) | Bulk soil microbial communities from a Populus tree surrounding site in Tennessee, USA - Soil MetaG P. deltoides SBSDD5 (SPAdes) (version 2) | ecosystem: Environmental > Terrestrial >...
GGTCTCGCTTTCGAGGAGCGGCGCGGTGCTCGTGATCCGCACCTCCTCGCTCGTCGTGCCGAGGTCGAGCGCGAAATCGAGGCGCGCGACCTGCTGGACGGCGAGCGCGAGCCCCGACTGGCTGACCGGCTTGAAGCCGTCCTTCCGGACGGTGATCTGGTAGTTGCCGGGCTGGAGCAGGGGGATGGTGTAGAAACCTTCGTCGTTCGAGACCGTCTCGCGCCGGGCGCCGTTGTCGGCGTTGGTCACGGCGACCGCGACCCCGGGCACGACCGCCCCGCTCGGGTCGGTGATCCGGCCGGTGACCTGCGCCGTCTGCCCGAAGGCGACCACAGACCCGATGCTGAGCAGCGCGAAGAGGGCTAAGCAGCGTGCGACTCGCCGTTTCATGATTGGACTCCTGTCGGTTTAATCCGCCCGGCGCGTGTCGGCCGCGGGCGATGCCTATAATGTACGACGGCGCGGCAAGAAATCACAGGGTGCATGGTACACTGCGGGCCATGGCGGACTACGATTATGAGGATGTGCGGCGGCGGCTGGTCCGCGTCGGCGAGCGCGTGCGCGATCATGTGCTCGCCGAGTTGCGGCGGCAGTCGAGCGAGGCGCTCGCTGAGGTCGCCTTCGAGAGCCCGGCCGACAAGATTTACGTCATCGACCGCTCGGTCGAGAACGTGCTCCTGCCGGCGCTCTCCGAGGAGTTGGAGCCGGTGCTCTCGTTCGCGCTCGTCTGCGAGGGGGTCAACGACGAGAGGCCGCTCGCCTTCCCGGCCGGGGCGCCGCTCGGCGAGTGCCAGGCGCGGCTGCTCGTCGACCCGATCGACGGGACGCGCCCGATCATGTACAACAAGCGCAGCGCGTGGTGGCTGGCCGGGATCGCCCCTAACCGCGGTGATGCGACGCGGCTCAGTGACATCGACCTCGCCGTCCAGGTTGAAATCCCGACCACGCGCGCCCTGCTCGCCGATGCGCTCTGGGCGGCGCGCGGCCGGGGCGCCGCGGGCGAGACCGTCAATCTGCTGACCGGCGAGCGCACCCCGTTCCGCCCCCGCCCCTCTGGGGCGACGACCGTGCGCGGCGGCTTCGCCGCGCTGACGCGCTTCTTCCCGGGCGGCAAAGACCTCCTCGCCCGGATCGAGGAAGAGCTCGTCGCCGAGCTCATGGGCAGCCTCGAGGGCAATTCGACGGCGCTCTTCGAGGACCAGTACATGTCGACCGGCGGGCAGTTATACGAGTTGCTTATGGGTCGCGACCGGATGATCGCCGACGTGCGGTCGCTGCTCTTCGCGCGCTTCCGCCGCGAGGGGCGCCCCGCCGGCCACTCCTGCCACCCCTACGACGCCTGCACGGCCCTCATCGCCGAGGAGGCCGGCGTGATCATCACCGATGGGGGCGGGCGTCCGCTCGATGCCCCCTGCGACACAACCACCGAACTCTCCTGGATCGGCTACGCCAACCCGGCCATCCGCGCCGAAGTCGAGCCGATTCTCCTGCGGCTGCTCGAAAGACACGGGCTGTGACAAGTCTGATCCGTGAATATCCGCCTGATCCGTGTTATCCGCGGGCCATCTCCTCTTCTCCCGCCTCAGATTTTTCCTGTTGAGCCTCGGTGACGAGCAGCGACGTCTCGGGCCGCACCCTCCCGGCGAGCGTGTCGATCACCGCCTTGGCGAAGCCGAGGATCACCGGGCCGAGGACGATCCCCGGGATGCCGAAGGAGTAGACACCGGCGACCAGCGCCAGCAGCATCCAGTAGAAGCTGAAGCGCCGGGACCGGCTGCTCGCCAGCCGCGGGCGCAGCAGCAGCGAAGAACAGAGCGTCAGCAGCAGGCCGCAGCCGAGGTAGACGCCGGCGCTCAGCGGCGACTGGCGGAAGACCAGCAGGTAAGCGCTCACCGGGAGGTAGACGGCCCACTCGCCCAGGAGCGGGAAGAAGCCGATCAGAAAAGCTACCACCGCCAGCACCAGCGTGAGCGGCACGCCGAAGACCAGGTTGAGCGCCAGGATCACCCCAGCCTTGATCAACTGGTCGATGAAGACCGCCGTCAGCGCGCCGTGCAACGCATCCCCGATATTCCCCGAGAGCCGTTCGTAGACCGGCAGGTAATCGCCGGGGACCCGGGACTTAATGTAGGTCTGCAGCCAAGTGCGCCGCGTCAGGACGTAGAAGGTGGTGAAGAAGAAGAGCACCAGCGAGGAGAGCAGCCTCGGCCCTTGCCGGCGCACAGCCTGGACCGCCTCGGCCGACCGGGCCACGGCCTCCCCAAAGGCCGCCTCCAGGCCCAGGCGCGTCGATTCGGGCGCGATCGGCAGATAGCGCGAGAGCGCCTCGCTGAGCGCCTTGATCATCCCCTCCCGCTGCCCGCGGGCGAACTCGGTGTACCCAGAGAGCTCGTAGGCGAGGTAGAGAGTCAGCCCGGCCAGTGGCAGCACGATGAGCGCGATGGTCACCAGCGCGCTTCCTTCGCGCGCTCCCAGCCGCCCCTCCAACCACCGCTGCACCGGCAACAGATAGTGCGCGGCCACTACCCCCAGGAGCAGCGCCACGGCGATCCGATCCAACAGGGCGAGGAGGAGGCCGACTGCCAGCAGCAACATCACCCCGTAGACCAGGATGCGCTTGGCGTCGCCGACCGTCAGCTCGCTTAACCTCCTCTCCTCGCCGCTCCCCATCGCCCCCTCCAGGCCCAAATATTATTATTTGCTAGATCCGGCCGCGCCGTGCACCCCAACCGCCCCAACCTGCATCAAAGGCGTTACGGGTGAACCTCCTGTTACAGGCGGCCCACGGGGAAACGTAAGTGACCCCGCGTGACCGCCTCTTTTTTTGGCAGATCCGGCCTATCCGGCCTATCCGGCCTAAGCAATCCGCACGCCATGAGCGCCGGCGCCGATCCGTTGCATTCCTGCCGCCGGTGCTCTATTGTCCCGCGCCATGGTCATTTATTTGTTTCTTCTGCTGGGCCTCTTCCAGTCGCCAGGCCTCGACGCGCGCGTCCAGTCGGAGGTCTCCGGGTTCAAGGGCCAGGTCAGTCTCTACGCCAAGAACCTGGACACGGGCGCAAGTTACGGCCTCGGCGCCGATGAGCGCGTGCGCACGGCGAGCACGATCAAGGTCCCGATCATGGCCGCTGCCTTCGCGCGCGTCGCGGCGGGCCACTCGAAGTGGCAGGACGAAGTGGTTTTGACCAAGGCCAAGAAAGTTTCGGGCTCCGGCGTCCTCCAGGAGCTCTCGGACGGGCTGCGGCTCAGCTTGCGCGACGTGGTCACGCTCATGATCGTGCTCAGCGACAACACGGCGACCAACCTCGTCCTTGACGTGGTCACAGCCGACGCGGTCAACGCGCGGATGGACGAGCTCGGGTTGAAGCAGACGCGCGCGCTGCGCAAAGTCATGGGCGGCGGGGTGAGCCGGGCTGGCGAGGACCCGGAGAACAAGCGGTTCGGGCTCGGCGTGAGCACCCCGCGCGAGATGGTCGTGATGCTCGAGAAGATGGAGCGCGGCGAGGTCGTCTCGCCCGAGGCCTCCAAGGAGATGATCGGCATCCTCAAGCGCCAGCAGTACCACGAGGGGATCGGGCGGACGCTCAAGGGCGTCGAGCTGGCGACCAAGCCCGGCGCGCTCGACGCGCTCCGGAGCGAGGTCGGCATCGTCTACACCCCGCGCGGCCGGATCGCCATCGCGATCACCGTCGACGGTATGCCCGAGCCCTTCTGGTCGGTCGACAATCCGGGCCACCTGCTCATCTCCCGGCTCTCGGCGATTTTGACGGACGGGCTCTGAATCAGGATTGCGCGACTCGGGGCACAGGTAGGGGCAGGGCTTCTCCCTGCCCGCGGTCTCGCGGCCGAGGACACGGGCAGGGACAAGCCCTGCCCCTACCTGCCTAATCTTGTCAGGTCCGATTTTGGTGGGCGGCACGCCGAGATGCGAGGCGCCACCGGGTTCACCGTTTTTCGTCCGCCCCGCGTGAGCCTTCCTGGGTCAAGACCGCGCGGCAGACGGCGAGCTGCGCCTGGAGCGCGAAATCCTTCTTCTCGATCGCCTGCGCGAGCCCGAGGGCGCGGTCGAAATCCTCGCGCGCCAGTGGCGTCAGCGCCTCGTCGAAATTGAGCTGGCCGTGGTTGGGCTCCATCGCCTTGATGGCGAGATCGACGGCGGCGCTGGCCCCCTGCTGCCCGGTCGGCGGCAGCGCGAAGTCGGCCTTATTGACCGCCTCGACGGCCACGGCCAGCAATTCGAAGCCGCGCGGCGGGTCGAGCCGGGCCATGGTCGCCGAGAGCGAGAGCAGGAGGCGCGCCTTCTCGGGCGTGTTCTCGGCCTGGCCGAGGGATTGCGCCGCCTCGGCGACAAGTTCGATGGCGCGCGGGCGGTCGGACTCTTTGTGCATGGCGGCGGCGAGCTGGCCGAGCATCGAGGCGCGCTGGACCGGGTCGGTCAGCTCGCGGGCGTACCGGAGGGCGGCCTCGACCTCCCCCTTCTCGACCGCCTTCATGGCCGCCTGGGAGCGCATCCCCGAGACGGCGAGCGCGCGTATTTGCTGATTGCTGATCTTCTCGCTGAGCGCGAGCGCCCGCTCGGTGTCGCCCTCGGCCAGCGCCAGTTGGGCGGCCTGCGTATAGTACATGTCTTTCTGCTCGGGCCGGCCGGCGGCCTCCGCCTTGTCGATCAGGCCGGCGGTCGTCTGCTTACCCTCTTGCTGGCCGGCAAACTGATCGAAGAATTCCCGCTGCTGGGCCGGGATGTCCTGGTTGATCTGGTTCAGGCGGTTGCGGATCAAGTTGGCCTTATCGGGCAAATACTCGTCGAAGTAGGGCAGCAGCGGTTTGAGCGCCACATAGTCGAACACGCCCATGCCGCGCATGACCTCCTGCGGGTTCATCCCCGGGAACTGGGCGAGGCTCCGGCGCGTCCCGCCGCCCGCCTGATCCGTCGCCGTCTGGTAAGCGAGGTTGAGGAATTGTCTGGCCAGGTCGGGGTTGACGGGCGGCTGCGCGGCGCCGCCGAGGTTCGATCTCACTCCGGCGAAGGAGCCGAAGAGGGGAGCGTTCGGGAAAACGTACTGCCCCAGCAGCGAGAGACTGAAGGCGGGGAGCGCCTTGCCGTTCTGGACGGTCGCGAGCGCCTGGCGGAAGACGTCATCGGCCAGTTTCGGGTCGCGTTCGCGGATCCGGTTGAGCGTCGGGACGAACATCATATTCACCCCACCCGGCAGGGTCTCGCGCGCCATCCGCGCGGCGCGCGCCGGGTCAGTCTCCGCCGCGCGCGCGGCCAGGTCTAATTGGTGCCTGGCGCGCTCGTTCTGGAAGTTACCGAGGAGACCCTGGGTCGGGTCTGGGCCGGCGGGGGCGTCCGGCATCGACTTGACGAGTTTTTCGGCGAGATCGAGGTCGCGCTCGGCGGCGAGCCGGATGACCTCGCCCCGCGTCGGGTCCCCGAGGCCCCCGAGCATCGCCGGCTGCTTGTCGGTCTTGATCGACTCGGCCGCGGCGAACGACTCGCCGAGCAGCTGGCGGGCGCGCGGCTCGTCGTACTTCCAAAGCAGGTCGGCGATCCGCGACTGCAGCTGAATGCGGACGCGATCGTCTTTGACCTCCTTGGCCTGCTCGGCGAGCTGGTCGAGCAGCGCGAGCGCCCGCTGCTGCCGCGGGGTCAGTTGACGTTCGGGCTGCCTGGCGGTCTGGGCTTTCTTCTCGCCCGCCGGGGGGCGCGACTGCGGGAAGACGGACGCGGCTCCGAGGGGCAAGGCGGCCAGGAGCAGGCAAGCGGCTTGGACGCGGAACTGCATGAGCGCCTCGGAAGCCGGCTCGCGCGGCCGGCGGCTGAAGATTCAAATAATGCGCGGCAGGGGGCCCGAGAGGTATTCGTTGCTGAGTCTGATCTCCTGGTCCCGTTCGTCGAGCTCCGCCTGGATCAGGTCGCGCACCGAGATGAGGCCGAGGAGCGCCCCGTCTTTGACGATCGGCAGGTGGCGGCACCCGGTCTCGATCATGCGGCGCAGCCCGACCTCGGGCCGCTCTTCGGGGTGGGCGGTGACGGGGTTGCGCGCCATGACGTCGGCGACCGGCGTTTGGTCCGCGGGCAGCCCCGCCGCGACCACGCGCGTCATGAGGTCGCGCTCCGAAAAGACGCCGACCAGCTTCCCGCCGTCGAGCACGGCCGCTGCGCCGATGCGCTTCTCCGTCATGTAGCGCGCCGCATCGAGCGCCGTCCACCGCGGGTCGAGGGCGAAGATTTCGTGCCCGCGGATGATGTTGCCGAGCTTTTCCATTGGCGGCCTCCGGGCAGTTTCCAGGACGGCGGGATTATAGCAGAGTTCGCCCCCGGGGTCAGACGATTGTCGGGAGCGCGTGCGAGCGGGCGTGCCAGTCGCGGGCCGCCCGCGCTGCCTTCTGCGCGGCGGGGAACTTCTGCCCCGTCATCTCGGTGTAGACCTTCTCGACCTGGGCCGGGAGCGAGCGGTCGCTGAGATAGCGCTTGACGCGCGCGTCGGCCGCGACCTTGGCCCCGATCTGCGCGACCGCAGCCTGGACCTCCGCCGGGCGCCGCTTCGCCTTGACGAGCGCCCCGACCTCGGCGCGCAGCGTCTGGAAGAAACTCTGCTGGTCGGCGAGCACGGCCGCCTCCCCGCGCGGCCCGTGCCCCGGGCAGACGACGCGCGCGCCGAGGCGCCGCGCTGCGTCGAGCGTCGCGACCCACTTCTCGACGTCGCCGTCGCCGACGAAGTTGAACGGGCCGTTGACGCAGGCGTCGCCGGTGAAGAGGATGCGCTCCCGGGGAAGCCAGGCAAAGGCGTCGCCGTGCGTGTGCGCGATGCCGAGATGGACGAGCTCAACCCGGTGTTTGCCGTCGTCGAAAATGAGCTCCTTAGGGAAGAGCACCGAGGGCGGCTTGAGGCTGCTCGCCCGGACGTCCGGGCGGTTCTTGGCCTCCCCCTCCCAGCGCCCCGGCTCGTACTTCCTCATCTCCTCTGCCACGCCGGTGTGGGCGACGGGCGTGGCCCCGTTCTCGACCCAGACCTGATTGCCGTAGGCATGGTCGCCGTGGTGGTGCGTGTCGAAGGCGAACCGGATCGGCTTGTCGGTGAGCGCGCGAATCTTGGGGATGATCTCCTGCGCGCCCGAGGGGTAGTTGGCGTCGATCACCAGCACGTAGTCCTCGAAGACCACCCAGCCGTTGTTGCAGTGGCCGACCTGGATGTTCCCCTCGTGGAAGTAGATGTCCGCGCCGACCGCATCAACCTTACCGACCTCGCGTCTCGGCCGCGCCTTGGCCGCCCCCAGCCCGAGCAGTCCCGCGCCCCCCTGGAGCACTTCACGCCGCGTCACACGACACATCTCGATCGCCTCCTCCGGATAAAGTTGGGCGGATAAAGTTGGGCGGATAAGGTCGGGGCAGGGACAAAAGCCCTGCCCCGACAACTCCTGCTCAGGCCGCAGCCACGAGCCCGTGCGGGTCGAGGACGAACTTCTTGGCCGCCCCGTGGTCGAAGTCCTTATAGCCCTGCGGCGCCTCGTCAAGCTTGATGACCGTGGCGTTGACCGCCTTGGCGATCTGGACCTTATCGTTGAGGATCGCCATCATCAGCTGGCGGTGGTAACGCATGACCGGGCACTGCCCCGTGGTGAAGGAGTGCGACTTGGCCCAGCCAAGGCCGATGCGGATGCCGAGCTGGCCGATTTTGGCGTTCTCGTCGATGCCGCCCGGGTCGCCCGTCACGTAGAGGCCCGGGATGCCGATGCTCGCCCCGGCGCGCGCCACCGTCATGACGTCGTTGAGCACGGTCGCCGGGGCCTCCCCCGCGCCCGCGCCGTGGCCCCGCGCCTCGAAGCCGACGCAGTCGATGGCCGCGTCGACGACCGGCTCGCCGACGAGCTGCTCGATCTGGTCGGGGAGCGCCGCCTGCTGCTTGAGGTCGATCGTCTCGCAGCCGAAGCTCTGCGCCTGCGCGAGCCGCTCCGGGATCAGGTCGCCGACGATGACCACCCCCGCCCCGAGCAGCTGCGCCGACGCCGCGCAGGCCAGCCCGACCGGCCCGGCCCCGGCGACGTAGACTGTCGAGCCCGGCCCGACCCCCGCCGTGTACGCCCCGTGGAACCCGGTCGGGAAGATGTCGGAGAGCATGGTCAGGTCGCGAATCTTCTCCATCGCCTGGTCGCGGTCGGGGAACTTGAGCAGGTTGAAGTCGGCGTAGGGGATCATGACGTACTCGGCCTGGCCGCCCTTCCAGCCGCCCATGTCGACGTACCCGTAGGCCGCCCCGGGGCGCGCCGGGTTGACGTTGAGGCAGATGCCCGTCTTCCCTTCCTTGCACATCCGGCACCGCCCGCAGGCGATGTTGAACGGGACCGAGCAGAGGTCCCCCTTCTTGATGAACTCGACGTCGCGCCCGGTCTCGATCACCTCGCCCGTGATCTCGTGCCCGAGCGTCTGCCCCTCGGGCGCGGTCGTCCGTCCCCGCACCATGTGCTGGTCGCTGCCGCAGATGTTGGTCGAGACGACCTTGAGGATGACGCCGTGCTCGCACTTCCGGTTCTGTTCCGGCAGGGCCAGCTTCGGGTAGCCGATGTCCTCGACCTCGACCTTCCCCGGGCCCTTGTAAACCACACACCGATTGCCTGCCATCGTGCCCTCCTTAGTTGATCGGACAGTTGGTGTCCCAGGAACCCCCCGGCGCCGAGCCGCCCAAGGTGCCCAGGTGTCTTTGCTAGAACGCGGCCGCCCCGGCCTCGGCCACGGCGTGATCTTGCTCGCCCGACCCGCCGCTGACGCCGACGGCGCCGACCACTTTGCCGTCACGCTTGAGCGGGATGCCGCCGGCGAAGATCATGATGCGGCCGCCATTCGAGGCGTGGATGCCGAAGAATTGCCCCCCGGACTGGCTGTGCTCGGCCAGATCCTTGGTGGCGATGTCAAAGGCGCGGGAGGTGAAGGCCTTCTTGATCGAGATGTCGATGCTCCCGAGCCACGCCCCGTCCATGCGGACGTGGGCGACCAGGTTCCCGCCGGCGTCGGCGACCGCGACGTTCATCGGCTGACCGATCTCGGCGGCCTTCTTCTCGGCCGCGGCGATCACCCGCCGGGCGTCGTTGAGCGTTACCATTGTCGAGTCCTCCTTGTCGAAGATGTGGGAGAGAGTACGCGAATTGCAAAAAGTAAAATCCGGCGACCGCTCCTGAGCCCGATTCATCGGGCTTGCCCGCAAGGGCCAGTAGGCCCGCCGTTTGACGGCGGGTTGATCACGGGGGCAAAGGAAGGCCGTTGAAACGGCCTTCTCGGCCCGGCTTGAGCCAGTTTCTTGGGGCAAAAGCCGGGCCAGGGAAGCACGCTGAAGCGCGCTCAGAACCATGCCCGATTCCCCAACCCGCCGTCGAAGCGGCGGGCCTATGCGCCCTCCGGGCAAGCCGCGTGAACGCGGCTCAAGGCAGAGTGCCCGTCTGGTCAGCGAACTTTTGGCGACTCGCTTTGTTAAAGATTGCTCCCGCCGTGACCGTGTCAGGTGGCGGCGGCGGGAGCACATCATCTATCCCGCCGAGCGCCGCCGTCAAGCCCTACGCGGTGTCACCGAACCGCTGTCGCGCCCCGCTGCCTGTCCTACCATAAATAACGTCCCGCCCCGATGACTGCGTCGGCGATCCGGCGACGCGCCGCGATCGAGTCAATCACCCGCGGCGGGGTCTCCTCATCGGCCTCGCCGAGCGTCGCCGCCAGAGAGCGCGCGCCCAGAAAAATCCGGTCGGCCGCGCCGCCCGCGTAGACGCGCGCGATCTCCAGCGGCACGCGCGCCTCGTCCGCGCCGCGCGCCGCGATCAGCTTCTCGACGCGCAAAGAGACGCTCTCCAGCGCGTAGACGTCGATGACCATGTCGGCGACGAGCCCCAACACCTCCTGCTCCTCACCGGCCCGATCGCCCAGGCGGCGGGCCACCCGGCCGAGCGCGCGCACGGCCGCCCGCCTGGCGCGCCCGAGACTGGCCTTGACGTAGTCCAGCCCTGCCTCTTCCGACGTCCCCTCATCCGCCGTCGGTTCGAGCGGCAACTCGCCCCGGGCCGCGCTCTTGAGCAGTCGCGTCGGGATGATCAGCCGGTTGATTTCGTTCGTCCCTTCGTAGATGCGCGTGATCCGGGCGTCGCGGTAGGCGCGCTCGGCCGGGTAGTCCTGCGAGTAGCCGTAGCCGCCGTAGACCTGGACCGTCTCGTCGACCACCCAGCCGAGCGCCTCGCTCGTCCAGACCTTGATGATCGAGCACTCGACCGCGTACTGCTCGATCGCCTTCAGCGCCTGCCGCGGATCGGCCGCCTCGACCTCGGAGAGCGCCGCGTCGATCATTCCGAGCGTGCGGTAAACGAGCGCGTCGCCGACGTAGCAGCGGACGGCCATCTCGGCGAGCTTCTTCTGGATCAGCCCGAATTCGGCGATCGCCCGGCCGAACTGGTGGCGCTCCCTGGCGTAGCCGATGGCGTGGTCGAGCGCGAGCTTCGCCCCGCCGATGTTCCGGCTCCCGAGCTTGAGCCGGCCGAGGTTGAGGATGTTGAAGGCGACGACGTGGCCCCGGCCGACCTCGCCAAGGACGTTCTCGACCGGCACGCAGCAGTCCTCGAGCATGAGCGCCGTCGTCGAGTTGCCGTCGAGCCCGAGCTTCTTCTCCTCACTGCCGCTCGCCACCCCTGGCCCGCGCTCGACGATGAAGGCGGTGAACTTCTCGCCGTCGACCTTGGCGAAGACGATGAAGAGGTCGGCGAACCCGCCGTTGGTGATCCACATCTTCTGGCCGCGGAGCGTGTAGTAACTCCCGTCGGCCGAGAGCGTCGCCTTGGTCCGGGCGGCGAGCGCGTCGGAGCCCGAGCCGGGCTCGGTCAGCGCGTAGGCGGCGATGAGCTCGCCCGTGGCGAGGCGCGGCAGGTAGCGCGCGCGCTGCTCGTCGGTCCCGAAGTAGACGATCGGCAGCGTGCCGATCGTCGTGTGCGCGCCGAGGCTCCCGCCGAACGAGGGCATGAGCGCGATCTGCTCGCCGACGTAGGCCGAGCTCACCTTGTCGAGGCCGAGGCCGCCGTACTCTTCCGGGATGTCGATCCGCAGCAGATCGAGCTCGCCCGCCTGGCGCAGCAGCGCGCGCGTCACCGCCCAGTCCTTGGCGTAAATCTGCTCGGCGCGCGGGAGCACCTCGCGGCGCATGAACTCCTCGGCCACGTGCGCGAACATCCGCTGCTCCTCGGTAATCTCCTCGCGCGTGAAGACCTCTCCGGGCGCGCGCGCCTCGAAGAGAAAACTGCCGCCTTTAGTCATGCGGAGAAGATAGCCCAGGGGTGGCGCGGAGACAACGGATTTGTGCTAATCTGTCGCCGCCATGATCGTCCCGCTCAACGAATACGACTTCCTCCGCCGCGCGCTCGCCGTCTACCCGGACCGCGAGGCGGTGGTCAGCGGCGGCCTGCGCCTGACCTACCGCGAGTTCGGCGCGCGGGTCGACCGCTGGGCGCACGCCTTGCGCGCGCTCGGCGTCGCGCTCGGCGACCGGGTGGCGATCCTCTCGCCCAACTGCCACCGCATGCTCGAGGCCTTCTTCGGCGCCCCGCTCATCGGCGCGGTGCTCATGCCGCTCAATTTCCGGCTCCTGCCGGCCGACTTCGAGTACATCCTCAACCACGGCGGCGCGAAGGTCGTGATCTGCGCCCCGGAGCTCGCCCAACTGATCGACACGATCCGCGGCCAACTGCCCGCGGTCGAGCACTTCCTCTGCGCCGGAGCCCCCCCCGAAGGCTGGCAGGATTACGAAGCGCTGCTCGCCGCGGCGCCGCCGGGAGCGGCGCCGCCGGCCGAGGTGGACGAGAACGAGCCGTCGGCCCTGCTCTACACTTCGGGGACGACGGGCAAGCCAAAGGGCGTTATGATGACGCACCGCAATCTCTACCTCAACGCGCTCAACGCGACGATCGAGTTCGGGCTGCGCGACGCGGACGTCTACCTCCACACGCTGGCCATGTTTCACTGCAACGGCTGGGGGCTGCCCTACGCCGTCACCGGCGTCGGCGCCAAGCATGTCGTCGTCAGGAAGTTCGAGCCGGGGATCTTCTTCGAACTGGCCGCGCGCGAGCGCATGACCTTCGCCTGCATGCCGCCGACCATGATCAACCTGGCGCTCAACTACCCGCTCGCCGACGCCGTGCGTGCGGCGCTGCCGCGCGAGGCGCGGGTCGGGACCGCGGGCTCGGCCCCGCCCGAGGCGCTCATCCGGGGGATGCAGGAGCGGCTCGGCTGGCAAGTCATCCAGGTCTACGGCCTCACCGAGACGGCGCCCTTCCTCACCGTCTCGAAGCTCAAGCCGCACATGGCGGACTGGCCGGAGGCGGAGCGGTACCGCATGCAGACGCGCACCGGCTACCCGATGCTCGGCGTCGAGCTGCGCGTGGTCGGCGAGGAGGGGGGAGACGTGGCCGCGGACGGGCGCGAGGTCGGCGAGGTGATCGCGCGGAGCAACGTCGTTATGGCGGGCTACTGGCGGCAGCCCGAGGCGACGGCGGCGGCGATCGTCGACGGCTGGTTCCGTACCGGGGACATGGCGACGCTCGACGCCGAGGGCTACATCGAGGTCGTCGACCGCCGGAAGGACCTGATCATCTCGGGCGGCGAGAACGTCTCCTCGATCGAGGTCGAAGGCATGCTCTACCAGCATCCGGCGGTGCTCGAGGCGGCCTGCATCGCCGTGCCCGACGAGCGCTGGGGCGAGGCCGTGGCGGCGGTCGTCGTGCTCAAGCCGGGCGCGGCGGCGGGCGAGGAGGAGCTGATCGAGTTCTGCCGCGCGCGCCTGGCGCACTTCAAATGCCCGCGGTCGGTGGCCTTCATTGACGCTCTGCCGCGCACCGCGACCGGCAAGATCCAGAAGAATCTGCTCCGCGACCGCTACTGGCAGGGCCGGGGAAAGCGGGTCAATTGACAGGAGATGGCCCACGGATGACACGGTGAGCACGGATTGTTACGGAACAGAAATCCGCATGAGCGGACTGATTTCAGTCGAGGATTTGCGCAAGAGCTACGGCGGGGCGGCGGCGCTGCGCGGGGTGAGCTTCGAGATCGGGCGGTCCGAGTTGACCGCGATCATCGGCCCGTCGGGGTGCGGCAAATCGACGCTCCTGCGCTGCCTCAACGGGCTGGAGCTCTTCGACTCGGGGCGCGTGCGGATCGGCGAGACGACGCTCGAACGGCACAACGGCGACGCACCGCGTGACTTCCAGGCCCGGCTCCGCCACCTGCGCGAGGAGGTCGGCATGGTCTTCCAGGGCTTCAACCTCTTCCCCCACCTGACGGTCCTGGAGAACGCCATCAAAGCCCCCATGGTCGTCAAAAGACTCGGCCGGGCGGCGGCCGAGGGGCAGGCGCGCGAGTTGCTCGTCAAGGTGGGCCTCGGCGACCGGCTCGACTACTATCCGTCGCAGCTCTCGGGCGGCCAGCAGCAGCGCGCCGCGATCGCCCGCGCCCTGGCCATGTCGCCGCAGGTCATGCTTTACGACGAGCCGACCTCGGCGCTCGACCCGAGCCTGGTCGGCGAGGTGCTCAACATCATGCGGCAGCTCGACAACGAGGGCATGACGCAGGTCGTGGTGACTCACGAGATGCGCTTCGCGCGCGATGTGGCTGACAAAATCTTCGTCCTCGACGACGGCGAACTGATCGAGGCGGGGCCGCCCGAGGTGATCTTCTCCGCGCCGCGCGACGGGCGGACGCGCGATTTCCTCCGGAGCATTCTTTGATGGCCAGATTCCTCGCCCGCCTCGGGCTCATCCTCCTCTTCACTTGCCTCCCCGCCGCGGCGCAGGATTTGCGCTGGGGCGGCGACTCCGAAGGCGGGGCGCCCTTCGTCTTCCAGGACCCGAAGGACCCGCGCCAGACGATCGGCTTCGAGGTCGAGCTGGCCGACGCGCTCGGCCGCCGGCTCAACCGCCGGGCCGTCTTCGTCCAGAACCAGTGGGACAGCCTGATCCCCGGCCTCCAGCGCGGCAACTACGACCTCGCGCTCAACGGTCTGGAGATCACCGAGGACCGCAAGGGGCAGATCGACTTTTCGATCCCTTATTATGCGACGACCCTGCAGCTCATGGTGCGCGCCGGGGAGGGCGGGATCAACACGCTGGCCGACCTCAAAGGCCGGCGCGCCGGGACGCTCAAGAACTCGCTCGCGCAGCGCGTCCTGGAGCGCGAGGGTGGGATCGTCGTCCGGACCTACGATGGGGTGATCAACTCTTATCGCGACCTGGGCTTCGGCCGCCTCGACGCCGTCCTCAACGACTTCCCGATCGCGGTTTACTACGGCCGGCCGGACGCGAAGCTCAAGTTCGCCGGGCCTCCGATCGAGGAGGTGGTCTACGGCATCGGCGTGCGCCGGGGCGAGGGCGAGTTGCTCGGGAAGCTCAACGGGGCGCTGCGCGAGATCATGCGCTCGGGCGAGCTGCGCCGCATTTACGAGAAGTGGGGGCTCTGGAACCCGGAGACCGAGCGGCTCTTCGCCGCCCAAACCGCATCGCCGCCGGGGGGGGAGGCGCTGGCGGACTTCACCCGGAGTGTGACGCGCGAGCGGACCTGGGGCGAGCGGCTCCGCCAATACCTCAGCTATTTGCCGATCCTGCTCGGCGTCGGCGCGCCGATGACGCTTCTCATCTCGCTCCTCGGGATGGCGCTCGCCGTCGCGCTCGGACTCGCGCTCGCGCTCATGAACCTCTACGGGCCGCGCCCCGTGGCCTGGGCCGCGCGCGCCTACATCGAGATCTTCCGCGGGACACCACTGTTGATCCAGCTCTACCTCATCTTTTACGGGCTGCCGAACGTCGGGATCAAGCTCTCGCCGCTGATTGCGGCAGTGGTGGGGCTAGGGCTCAATTACGCGGCCTACGAGGCGGAGAATTATCGGGCCGGGATTCAGGCGATCCCGCGCGGGCAGATGGAGGCGGCGCTCTCTCTGGGGATGACGCGCGCGCAAGCGCTCCGGCACGTCGTCGTGCCGCAGGCCATGCGGCTCGTCATTCCGCCGGTGACCAACGACTTCATCGCGCTCTTCAAAGACTCGTCGATCGTCTCGGTGATCACCATGGTCGAGCTGACCAAAGTCTACGGGCAGCTCGCCTCTACCTATTATGACTACATCGGCGTCGGCATCCTGACCGCGGCGATCTACTTCCTCATGGGCCTGCCCTTCGTCAGGCTGGCGCGGTGGGCCGAGGCGCGGCTGGCCACCGACCAGAGGGTCGCGGTCACCGCGCGGCGGCGCTGGTTCGGCGTCGGCGCCAAGCCGAATGAATCTCAAATCTGAGGTTCGAGAGCGAAGACTTACTCTTCAAACTCGCCTTCGTGCTTGATGCGCTTGTCGTAGTTCTCGGAGGAGGCCGGGTCGAGCTCCCAGCGGTGCCGGTCGCGCTCCTCGAGCTTCTCGGTCGTGTGGAGCGGCTCGTCGTCCTCGTAGGTGATCCCGACGGCGCGGCCGAGGTCCTCGACGATGTCCTGGTCGGGCGTCGGGACGGTGCCGCCGACTGTCTCCTCGCCCGCGTCGGCCTGGTCCCAGGCCGCGTCCACGTCCCCGCCCGAGAGCACCGGCGACTTCGAGTGGTGCGAGCGCAGGTCGCCGATCATCTGCTGGCGCCCCGAAGCGAGACGCGAAGCCTCGGCGAACTCTTCCTTGACTTCGGCGTCCGGCTCGATGATCTCGCTCTCGGCTCGCCCGACGTCGACGAATTCTTCGGACTCATTTTTCCTTTTTCGGGCCATGAGCGTCACGCCTCCTTTGCTCGGCTTGATAGTATGCCCGGCCGCTCTCGTAGCCCAGGCGGAAGGGCTCGGCCTGATAAAGCTCGGGGTGACGGCGCTCGAGCTCTGACCGCGCTTCGTCGTAAGCGCGGCCACGCACCGCCGGCTGCTGGGCGGCCTCGAAGCCGCTCCGGAAGTGCGCCTCGTCCGCGGTGAAGTCACCCTCGTACTTTTCGGCCGCCGCGTCCCGCAGCCCGATCCACCAGCTGTCGCGCGCCGCGTCGACGTCCTCGGCCCCGGCCTGCGCGAGTAGCGCGCGCGCCGCCGCAGCCTGCTGGTCGTCCTCCGCGCGGACGATGACGACCGCGCGGCCGTGCCTGACGGCGTCCTCGTAAACGTAGAGTTCGTCCCGCGGCAGGCCGTCGTCGATCGACTCCTCGACGGCCTCGCCCGCCTTCGCGCCGCCGACCGCGCCGCCCGCGCCGAGGAGCGCCGCCCCGGCGAGCCCGGTGGCGATCACCGGGCCAATGCCGGGGATGAGCAGACTGGCGGCAGCCATGCCGAGTGTCATGCCGCCGGCCGCGCCCAAGGCGCCGCCGACCACTCCGCCCAGCGCCTTCCCGATCCCCGGCGCTTCCGCCTCGGTGGTCGGGACTTCATCGATCTCTTCCCCGCCCCCTCCGGGCGCGACGAAATCGATGCGCTCATCGGGAATCCCGAGCCGGCGCAGCTCGGCGAGCGCCGGCTTGACCTCTTCGAGGGAGTCGAATACGCCAACCACACTTTCCATAACCCCTCCTCTTGCGACCCCAAGTGTTCAACATCAATTCACCAAGGCCATCAGGGGGCAAGACTTATGCCATGGCGATCACTCAAAGATGATTTTTAAGAATTTGAGCTTGCCCACCTGCAACTGGGCCTCGCGCCCGGAGGTGGGGTCGAGCTCGTAAGTCGGCTCGCCAACGCGCTCGCCGTTGAGGCGCACGCCGCCCTGGGCGATCAGCCGCCGCGCCTCGGCCTTTGAGGTGGCGAGGTCGGTCTCGACGAGCAAATCGACGAGTTTGAGCTTCGGCCCCCGGGCCTTGAGCGCGCGCGTCTGCATCTGGTCCGGGGCCTGGCGCTCGCGGAAGCGGCGGACGAACTCGGCCTCGGCGCGCTCGGCCTCGGACGGGGTGTGAAAATCGGAGACCATTTGGCGGGCCAGTTGCGACTTGACGTCGCGCGGGTGGCGCGCGCCGGCCTCGACCTCGGCCTTGAGCCGCGCCACTTCGTCGGGCGTGAGGTCGGTGAGCAGCTCGTAGTAGCGCCACATGAGCTCGTCGGAGATTGACATGGCCTTGCCGTAGATCTCGTCGGGCGGCTCGGCGATGCCGATGTAGTTACCCAGGCTCTTCGACATCTTGTTGACGCCGTCGAGGCCTTCGAGCAGCGGCGTGGTCATGACGACCTCGGGCTCGTGGCCGTAGGCGCGCTGGATTTCGCGCGCCATGAGCAGATTGAACTTCTGGTCGGTCCCGCCCAGCTCGACGTCGGCCGCGAGCGCGACCGAGTCGTAGCCCTGGACGAGCGGGTAGAGCAGCTCGTGGAGGCTGATCGGGACGCCGCCCGCGAAGCGTTTGGAAAACTCGTCGCGCTCGAGCATCTGCGCGACCGTGGCCTTGGCCATCAGCCGGACGAAGTCTTCGGGCGTGAACGCGCCCATCCACCGCGCGTTGAAGTCGATGATCGTCCGCTCGGGGTCGAGGAGCCGGAAGATTTGCGTCTTGTACGTTTCGGCGTTCGCCCGGATCTGCTCGCGGGTGAGCGGCGGGCGCGTCTGGTTACGCCCCGTGGGGTCGCCGATCAACCCGGTGAAGTCGCCGATGAGGAAGATGACGTCGTGGCCGAGCTGCTGGAAGTGGCGCATCTTGCGGATGAGGACGGTGTGGCCGACGTGGAGGTCGGGCGCCGTCGGGTCGAACCCCGCCTTGACCCGCAATTTCCGCCCCGCCGCGAGCTTCGCCCGCAGATCATCCACCCGGATGACGTCCACCGTCCCCTTACACAAGTAAGCGAGCTGTTCGTGCAACGTCGTCATCTCAAATTTCAAATCTCGGATCTCAAATTCCTGGCGGCGAGCGCGCGGTCGCTCGCCATTGTGCCACAACCGCGCGGGGGGACAAAGCGCGGCCTCCCGCCCCCCCGCCCCAATTATCGGATTGCTTTTTTCGGCGCGCCGATTATAATGCGCCCCGGCTCGATCAGCCGCCGGACATCTCTTTCCCATCCCGAGCCGAGTCCCAGCCACGCCGCTTCCGAAAGGAGAATGAGCATGGGCAATTCCGATCCGATCCTGACCACCCTCAAAGATTTCTCTTACAACGTCGTCCGCATCCCGCGCACCGGGATCCGGCCGCTCCAGCTTTTGGTCAAGAGGGGCAACGACCTGACCTTCCTTGGCGAGATCACCGAGCTGTTTCGCCCGGGCGGCGTCCCGGTCCCGACCCTCGGCCCCGACGAGCAGGCGGCCTTCATCAACGGGAAGCGCTCGCGCGACCTGGAGCTGAGCGTTGGGCTCTCGCTGCTCGGTGGGATCATCGGGGCCATGACCGGGACCAAGCTCGATGTCGGGGTCGGCTACAAGCGGGCCAAGGCCGTCGCCTTCGAGTTCAACGACGTCAAGCAGAGCCAGATCAGCCAGATTCAGCTGAGCAGGTTTCTCACCGCGGCGACCATCGACAGTTCCGCCGGGCCACCCGCGCGGATGCTCGAAGAGGACCAGGTCTACGTCATCACGAGCACGATCAAGAGCACCAAGTTCACGACTGAGGCGACGGCCGCGGGCGGCGTCGCGGTCAACGTCGATGTCCCGGTGATCCAGCAGATCGTCGGCGGCCGGGCGGAGGTCAAGACAGCGGGCACGAGTCAGGCCAAGGTGACTTACGAGGGCGCCGCGCCGCTCATTTTCGGCTTCCAGGCGGTGCGCCTGGAGTTCGAGGGCGGCCGGCTCATCGGCCTCAAGCAGGTCAAGTCCGACGAAGGCGCCCTGCGCGCGCTCGAGGCGGAGTACGAAATGCTCGAGCTTGACGGCCCCTTCGCCAACCTCAAGGGGCTTCCCGAGGACGCCGTCCGCGCGCCGCGCAAGCCCGCCGCGAAGAAGGCGGCGAAGAAACCGGCCAAAAAGGCCCCCGCCAAGAAGGCCGCGAAGAAAGCCCCGGCGAAAAAAGCCGCGAAGGCGCCCGCGAAGAAGGCGGCGAAGAAGCCGTCCACGAAGGCCACGAAGAAAGCGACGAAGAAGGCGACGAAGAAAGCGCCGGCGAGGAAGGCCGGCGCGCGGCGCCGGTAAAGGAGGGGCTTCGATGAATGACCAGAGGCACCGTCAGATTGCCCGGATGAAGTGGGACGACCTGGAGCGCAACCTCCTGCCCGCAGGCCGCGGCTTGCGGGCGGAGGCCCTGGGCGAGCCGCTGCGGGACTATTTCGGGGATGAGGAGTACGAGAAGCTGCGGCAGTTGGCCGTCCAGTCCCGAGCCGTACGGGAGCGCCGCGAGCGGGCGAAGCAGGAGCCACTCGGCAACATCGTCCTGCTCCCCGGGATCATGGGCTCGAACCTCACCCGCGCCGGCGCCGGCGACACCGACCTTCTCTGGATTCACTACCTGCGGATCATCAATGGGGCGCTCTCGGAGCTCCAGCTCGGGCGCAACGGCAAGGACCCGGCCCGCCCCGGCCTGAAGATCGAGCCGACCGACGTCGACAAGCGGACCTACGCGCGGGCGGTGCTCAAGCTGCGCGCGCGCTGGAACGTCGAGCCATTCCCCTACGACTGGCGCAAGGACCTCGACGAGGCGTCGGACCGGCTCGGGCGGTTCATCAAGGAGAAGTTCGGTGGGAAGCCGGTGAGTCTCGTCGGCCACTCGATGGGCGGGCTGGTAGCGCGCAACTTCATCCGCCGCCACCCGGGCCAGTGGGAGGCCATGCGCGGGGACGAGCGCCAGGGCGGGCGGCTGATCATGCTCGGCACGCCGAACTACGGCTCGTTCAACATCGTGCAGGTGCTCACCGGCGTCGAGAGCCTGGTCATCCTGCTCTCGCGCGTCGACCTCCGGAACAACCTCAACGAGATCGTCAAGATCATCGGCACCTTCCTCGGCTGCTACCTCCTGCTGCCCGCGCCCGAGAAGCTCCCGGCGCTCGCCCAGGCGCTCTACGACCGCGCCACCTGGGGCGCCTACCCCGTCTCGGAGCTGCACCTGGAGCGCGCGCGCCGCTTCTACGAGGGGCTCAAGGATCCGGCGACGATTGACCCGGCGCGTATGACTTACATTGCCGGGTGCAACCGCCAGACCATTTCCGGGCTCGAGGTCATGGCGCCGGGAGAGTTCCGCTACCGGACGACGGCGGCGGGCGACGGCCGGGTGACGCACGAGCTCGGGCTGCTCGACGGGGTGCGCACCTACTACGTCGACGAGACGCACGGCGACCTGGCGAAGAACGACCTGGTGCTACAGGCGGTCGAGGAGGTTCTCCAGCGCGGCGTCTCGTCGCTTCCCGAGCGGCCGGTCGCCCCGCGCGCCGCCGCCGCCGACGGCCGTTGGTCGCGGTCGATCGGCGAGTACCAGGCGGCGGCCCAGCTCGAGCAGTTCGCCAGGCGCGTGGCCGGCGGCGACCCGGTCGCGCCCGAGGAGACGCGGGCGGCCGAGGAGACGCTGCTGCGCGCCGCGACCGGCGGCGACCCGGCGGCGCGCGAGGTGGCCGCGCTGCGGCGGGGGCAGGTCCAGTCCTCCAAGAAGGATCGCCCGAAGCTCGAGGTCGAGGTGCGCCACCAGGACGTGACTAAGGTCACCGCCCCGGTCGTCGTCGCCGGCCACTACAAGGGCGTCAAGCCGGTCAACGCGCTCGGCGCGCTCGACCGCAAGCTCGACCGCTGGATCAGCCGGGCGAACGAGCACGCGATGATCGGGGGGGACCTCGGGCGACTCTTCTTCATCCCGATCCGGAAAGGGCAGCTCGGCGCCGACGCGGTCCTCGTCGCCGGCATGGGCGAGGAGGGCAAGTTCGGCGAGGACGACCTGCGTTACCTCATGCTCAACGTAGCCTTCGGCATCTCGGCCCTCAAGGAGAAGAGTTTCGCGACGCTGCTCATCGGCGCCGGGAAGGGCAACCTCAACGTCGATCAGGCGGTGCGCGGCATGGTCCACGGCGTCTGCGACGCCCTCAAGCGTCTCCCGCGGAGCGACCGGATCGGGAAAGTCGCGATCATCGAGATCGACCACGGGAGGTGCCTGGAAATCCACGACCAGCTCAAAAAGATGCAGGAGGACGACGCCATCGGGGTCGACCTCGCGCTCGCGGCCGGGGGGAACGCCCCGCGCGAGAACCCCGCGCTCAAGCCGGCGGCCTCGACAGGCCCGGCGAGGAAGACCGGGGCGAAATTCGCGCCGCGCCTGACCGTCGAGCGCGACGGCGACGCCTTCCGCTTCTCCGCGCTCATCGAGCAGGCCGTGATCCCGGTCCGCCAGGTCGAGATCCAGTCTTACTTCCCGGACCAGATCTCGGACCGGCTGAGGAATTCGGTCTACCGGGCCGAGCAGGAGCGGCTCGGCCGGCTGCTGACGACGACGCTCGTCCCGGAGGATTTCGCGGAGGTCCTCGACCAGCCCGGCCCGCTGACGCTCATCCTCGACCGCAGCACCGCCGAAATCCCCTGGGAGATGGCGGCCCACGAGCGGCCGACCGGGACGAGCTTCCTCGGGCCCGACCTGCGCCTGACGCGGCAGTTCCGCACTTTCCTCTCGCCGCCGCCGGGGATCGCGCCGGCGAACAACGAGCGGCTGCGCGTGCTGGTCATCGCCGACCCGGCGCCGGAGCCGGAGCTCCAGCTGCCGGGCGCGCGCCGCGAGGGGCGCGAGGTGGTCCGGCTGCTCAACCGGATCAAGACCGACTTCGGCCTCGACATTGAGGTCGTCGACCGGATCGGGGACGCCGAGTGCGACCCGGTCGACGTCCTGAGCCTCATGCTCGACGGCGGGTTTGATGTGATCCATTACGCAGGGCATGGCGAATTCAACAAGGAGGACCCGAAGCGCGGCGGCTGGATCTTCGGCCGGGACCTGACGCTTACCTCGCGCGAGATCTTCCGCGCCCGCCGCGTCCCGCGCCTGGTCTTTGCCAACGCCTGCTACTCGGCCGTAGTCAACCCGGGCCGGCCGCTCACCCCGGCAGAGATCAACCGGGGCTTGGCCGGGATCGCCGAGGCCTTCTTCGAGCGCGGGGTGCAGAATTACATCGGCTCCGGGTGGCCCGTGGCCGACGACCAGGCCGTGAACTTCGCGCTAACCTTCTACAGTTGGGCGCTGACCGGCGGCCCGGTCGGCGAGGAGCCGCCGCCGGGCAAGGGCCGCCGGGCAAGGGCCGCCGCCCAGGACCGGCCCGGCGGGAAGTTGATCGCCAACCCGCAGCCGCTGGCCGAGGCCGTCGGCAAAGCGCGTCAGGAGATCGCGCACGACGGCTCGACCTGGGGCGCCTACCACCACTACGGCCGCGCCAGCGAGACGATCATCTCCCACGGGCCGGCCGAGCCCGCCCCGGCCAAACGCCCGGCGAGCAAAGCCAAGAAGAAGCGGACCGGCCGCGGAGGGGCGAAGAAAGGGCGCAAATCTTCACGGGTCTGATCCGCCTCATCTGCCTCATCCGCGGGCCATTCTTCCGGCGCCTGGACCGCCCGCGCGCAAGTCTGCTAAGATCGCGGCCCTCGACTTCAAGAGGGGGGAAAGGTAAGAGCAGACGATGCCAGCATCCAGCATGGAGAAGATTGTGAGCCTCGCCAAGCGGCGGGGCTTCATCTTCGCGAACTCGGAGATCTACGGCGGGATCGCCTCGACCTGGGACTACGGGCCGCTCGGGGTCGAGCTCAAGAACAACGTCTGCCGCGCCTGGTGGCGCGCGGTGGTCTACGAACGGGACGACATGGAGGGGCTCGACGCGGCGATCCTCATGAACCGCCTCGTCTGGCGTTACTCGGGGCACGAGACGACCTTCTCGGACCCGCTCGTCGACTGCCGCGAGTGCCGGACGCGGAGCCGCGCCGACCACCTCCGGGATGGCAAGTGCCCGAACTGCGGCTCGGCCGACCTCACCGAGCCGCGCAACTTCAACCTCATGTTCAAGACGGTGGTCGGGCCGGTCGAGACCGAGGAGAGTGTCGCCTACCTGCGCCCCGAGACGGCGCAGGGCATCTTCGTCAACTTCCAGAACGTGCTCCAGACGACGCGGCGCAAGCTGCCCTTCGGGATCGCGCAGATCGGCAAGGCCTTCCGCAACGAGATCACGCCCGGCAACTTCACCTTCCGGACGCGCGAGTTCGAGCAAATGGAGATCGAGTACTTCTGCAAGCCGCCGCAGTACCTCCAGCCGGGCGAGAAGACCGACGAAGAGATTCACCGCGAGTGGGTCGCGGAGCGGTTCGACTGGTACGTCCGGCTCGGACTGGCGCCCGAGCGGCTGCGCCGGCGCGAGCAGGACGCGGCGGAGCTCGCCCACTACGCCAAGGCGACGGTCGACATCGAGTACCTCTTCCCCGGCTCGCTCGGCTTCAGCGAGCTCGAAGGGGTGGCCAACCGCCAGGACTATGATCTCTCGGCCCACAGCCGCGACATCCCCGAGGCGGACCTCGGACGCCTCAAGCTCGCGGCGAACGCCGCGAGCACCGGGAAGCTCGACTACTTCGACGAGCAGTACGTCGACCCCGAGACTGGCAAGAAGGGGGCGCGCTACGTCCCCTACGTCATCGAGCCCTCGGCCGGGGCGACGCGCGCCACCCTCGCCTTCCTCTGCGAGGCCTACCGCGAGGAGGTCGTCACCGAGCCGGACGCGGCCGCGCTCGCGCCGCTCGGTGAGGCGATCGGGGCGGCGCTCCGGAGCCTCGACAAGAAGACGGCCGAGGCCGAGAAGAAAGGCGATGGGCTGATCGCCGCGCAGCTGCGCGCGATCCGCGAGGCGCTCGCCGCGGCCGAGGCCGGGCTGCCGCGCGCGATCCTCGGGGTCGAGGAGGCGTGCGGCCTGCCGGGCGGCGACCGGGTTGAGCTGCTCAAGAAGGTGCGCCAACTGGCGGGCAAGCTCGCCGACGAGCACACGCGCGTGGTCCTCGGGCTGCACCCGCAACTAGCCCCAATCAAGGCCGCCGTCTTCCCGCTCAAGAAGAACGAGCCGCCACTCGTCGAGCTCGCGCGGCGGATCAAGCGCGAGCTGCAGCCGAGCCTGCGCGTCGTCTACGACGACACGGCCGGGATCGGCAAGCTCTACCGCCGGCAGGATGAG
>Ga0209382_10002966_pt1 | contig 24028 bp, 23 predicted proteins | sample SoiMetdeltSBSDD5_FD_187599 | JGI IMG/M metagenome (GOLD analysis project Ga0209382, IMG submission 187599) | Bulk soil microbial communities from a Populus tree surrounding site in Tennessee, USA - Soil MetaG P. deltoides SBSDD5 (SPAdes) (version 2) | ecosystem: Environmental > Terrestrial >...
GCCGGGGATGCTGCCATCGACGGCAAGTCGCGACAGCTCGGCGTGGGTGGCGGCGTAGGCGCTCACCACGGCGGCGGCGCGACGGTCGAGCTCCTCGCGGCCGAGTCGGACGCGCCCGCCGGCGCGTACGCCGATCGAGGCGCCGAGGTCGCGTGCGCGTCCGACGATCCAGTCGCCGAACCGCTGCCGCTCGCTGCCGTAGCGGGCCAGCGCCGCGTCGAGGTCGCCCCCGTGTCCGACAATGGTCGTGGCCAGGCAGGCCGCATCGAGCGCCGCCTTGGTGACGCCGGCGCCGACGTGCGGACGCGCGACGAAGGCGGCATCGCCCAAGAGTGCCACCCGCCCGAACACCAGGCGCGGGGAGGCCAGGTCGTAGATAGCCTGGAAGAACGGCTGCTCGGCGCGGGTGGCGACGTCGGCCATGGGCGAGGCCAGCTCGGCTCGGGCCGATCGGCGGAAGTCGGCGACGACCTCGGGCCGGATCAGCGGCGGCGGGATCGAGGTGCCGTGGCATTTGCCGCTGGTGTCGGTGCACAGCTCCGCCAGCTCGGCCTCGTCGACGGGCCGGTACCAGGCACAATTGTAGTCGCGGTGGCCGACGCGCAAGTCGCCGTCGCGCGCCGGCACAGCGTAGCATAGTGCCAGCGAGCCTTCCGGCACGCAGAACAGGTAGTCCCTCTCCAGGATGTCGCGGGTGGCGCGCAGCGTCTCGCTTTCTGGCATGAGGGCGCGCCAGGCGACGTAGCCGGCGTAGGCCGGTTGCAGCTCGGGCAGCAGGCGCGCGCGCACGGTGGAGCGAAAACCATCGGCGGCGATCAGGAGGTCTCCGCGCGCCTCGCTGCCGTCGGCGAAGCGGGCGGTTGCGCTGCCGGCATCGGAGTGCACGTCGATGCACTCCATGCCGCGGTGATACCTGGGCCCGCGCAGGCTGTCGCGCAGCGCGCGATAGAGGGGCGCCCACGAGCTCATCATACGCTGCTGGCGCACCTCATGGATCAGCCGATCGGTATTATCCCAGCAGACGTAGGTGCCGTCGGTCGCCACGCTGAGGTCGTCGAAGGCGAGCCCGAGCCGGCTCATTACCTCGCGCAGCGCGGGGTGCGTACCGAGGCCGGCGCCGCGGCCGGTGAGGTCCTCGCGGGTGCGCTCGAATACTTCGACCTCCCAGCCGATGCGGCCGAGCATGTGCGCGGTGAACAACCCGCCGACGGAGCCGCCGATGATCAATGCCCTGCGCGTGGCCATCTCTGCGCGCCGCCTAGCTGGTGGTGCGCCGGAATCTCACGGCGCTTTTGCTCGAATCGCTTCCCTGAGGTCGTCGCATACGCGAGCAGCCACTCAAGAGCGGCGTCGTCGAGCGCATGGATCAACCGCACGATACTGTCATCCCCTTCGGCGCGCGCCAGGCACAGCGCGCGGCGGTCCTCGTAGAGGATGGCGTACGGATCAGGCCCGCGCAATGCGCAATAATAGTTCGGGAATGTCTCAGTTGGGTCAAGAGCGTCGCTGGGTGAACGTCGGCTTTCGGACCGCTTCTACCAGTCCATGGGGAGCCGACGGTCGAAAAGTGCCAAAAACGGCCGTGAGCATCTGCAATAGCGTATTTGAACGGAAGCGCGTTACTCAATGATCGGACCAAGCGAGTAGCTGACAAACATAAATGCCTGATTGCACCTGGGGCTCCTCAAGGTCATGATAGGCGTTGGGCAATCTCATGGCTGCTGATCAGTCCGGTCTAGATTGCTCAGGCCGTTTGACACCTGGATCAAGGCAATCATTTTCAGGGTCACGGGAGGCTCGCGATGGACTTCTACCATGATGGAATGCGTGAACTGCAAGACCGCTACGAAGGTCGCGCCGTTGCTGATCGACTTGTAAGCAATCGAATGCGGAAACAATTCAACCAGGCAGATCGCGAATTCATCGAGAGTTCCTCGTTCTTCTTCCTGGCGACGGCCACGCCCCAAAGCGTCGATTGCTCGTTCAAGGGAGGAGACCCCGGCTTCGTTCGGGTGATCGGCGAGAACGTCGTGGCGTGGCCAGACTATGATGGCAATAGGATGTACCGCAGCCTTGGCAACATTGCCTGCAATGCTCGCGTTGGGCTCTTATTTATTCGTATGGATGGCAAGCTCTACAACAACGCGGCTCGGCTTCGTGTCAATGGCTTCGCCACGATTGATGAATCCGCTGCAGCGATCGCCGGCATACCTGGCGCGAAGCGTCTTGTGCGTGTCACGGCAGAGCATATCTTTGGGAACTGTCCGCGATACATTCCGAAGTTGTCCCTCGAGGAGCCGTCGGTTTACGTGCCTCGTGAAGGCTACAAGCCGCCCGACCCGCCCTGGAAATCAATGCCCATTGTAAAGGACATCTTTGATAAAGAGCGCGGGCACTCCAGTGGCTGAGGCTCAGCCAACTGCCGAAGCGCCGTGCCAGAGCCCGTGCTGCGGTGCAAAGCTCGCCCGTCACTCACGACCAATCTGGGTCAAAAGCGTCGCGGAGTCTCCGTCTGTTACCGGGGAATACCGGACGGACTGAGCCGATCAGCGCGCCCCCGACTCCCCCCGGGGGAGCCAACTCCCGCCCCCAGCTGATTTGAACGAGCGGCCGCCTATCCAATGGGAGAGGTGGAACGCGCTATCCGCACTGGCCTTTGGGTGCAATGCGTCTCCTCAGGCTCTCAAGATCGCTCGCCAGGCTCAGCCTGATGCACCTACGCGCCGCATTCGCCCTGAGGGCTAACCTATCGTCCGCCTCTGCGGTGATGGTCTGCGACGTGTCGCGCCAGCGCATCCAGGAAATCCATACTCAATGGCGGCCAGGTTGGCTTTGTCACGAACCTTACCGACTGGGACGCTGCTAGTGAGTAGGTTTCTTGCAGGCGTCGCGGGTCCCCCCAGACGCCTGCCCTTCAAGCCCGGCGACAGCGCACGTCACCGGGCATTTTCTTTTTCAGCTGCCACCCCTCGTATTGCGCGGCTCCGGCCAGCAGCATCCCCTTCGTGCTCCACTACCGCTTGATGCGTTCGCGCTTGTGTTGGTGTTCTGCGTGCTCGGCCAGCCGCCGGTACTCATCGGCGAGCTGCAGAACTCGCGCCTAGTAGACGGATGGGTCATTTGCTCGGCCAAGCGCCGGTACTCATCGGCGCGGACCAGCCATACCTGTGCATCGATTGCCCCCCAATCCGGAACCGCGACGCGCCTGAGCCCGCTAGGTTCCGGCGTCGGCCCCGCGACAGTTTGGCAACCTGATGCGACTTAGGATGTCGCTCGACAGTGTTGCAGGATAGTCGAAATCCGATATCGAGGTTAAGGCCGTGAACACTTTTCGGTCGTAAAATCGTTCCGCCTACAGTTACGTTGGACTCATTACTTTGGGACTGCCGGCCCCCATGAAACTCCTGGTCCAGCTGGTCAAAGAGGGCCAAGTAATCGACGCCTACACGGTTGAGGCGACCTCAGAGGACGACCTCGCCGAGGCGTGCCAAGAGTTGAGCGGAGCCGTTCCGTCCGCGCGCCCGCCACGCGACATCGGGATGCCCTTCAACCTTGTCACTCGGTGCGCGATTTCTTGCGCGCGGTCCGCTCTTCGGCATGCTGTGCCAAGCGCTGGTATCCGGCAGCGATCAGCAGCATCTCGCGCTTCGCAGGCGGATGGGTCATTTCCTCGGCCTGGAGCCGCGCTTCCTCAGCACGGTCCAGCCAATACTGCGCGTCGAATATTTTGGACGGCACCCTCTCCCCCAAACCCCACCACCCAACGTTGTAACGTCCAAGGGAGCGTCAGGTTCCGAACCGTCACGACATCGCATTGCTTGGCGCCCTATGGTAGCCTTGTAGAACGCATGGCGGGGGGTGCCATGAAAGCGCACAATCTAATCCGAAGAGCGGGCTTCGGACCCGACACGCTCCAAGTCGTGTTTCGGGCGTTCGATGACGCCTGGTCGTTGATCTCGGCTCAGTACACCTCTCCGGTGATGATAGAGGCGACGCGCCTAAAGCTTGCCCAAGCGATTATCGCCGTGTCCCGTCAGGATAGCCGCGACCCCGAAGTGCTGAAGCGCTTAGCGTTGCAGATGATGAAGCTCCCTTAGAGTTGCGACTTTGGCGAGCGGCGCACCGGGATAGGTGGAAGGCGTTTCAGCAGGTCATATCTTTCTGAAGGTTACGCGCCACTCGACCGGCTCACCGTCTGTAGTCTCAACAACGCGGTCCAGCTTCAGCACGTTCGCCGCGATCGGTATCCCGAGATGCATTGCGACATCCTTGGTAGCTGGCACGATGCTCGCTCGTTCAGAAGCGCGTCCGAGCAAGAGGCCGTGACGCTGCGCAAGCTCGCTGATGTCTGGAACCTCACCAGCGTTCGAGGCCAAACCGGGAAAGCGGTCGAGCAGCAGCACGGCTTCTTCGAGTGCGATAGGGCGATCTTTGTCGTCGAACAGGATGCGCGTCACTCGCAGCAGGCGCGCCTGGGGGGATTTCAGCGCCAGCTTTGCCCATTCAACAATATTCGCAGTTTCAATGGTCTGCGCCAACGTTAAGGCGTGCGGCACAACAAGCTCCAACAAACGGTTCGACCACCTTACACTTGTTCTAAGGAAGCCGCTCCCTAAAAAAGGCGGGCGGCCTAGCATTGGTTCCTTTCTGCACATTAAGCGCGTGCGCACGACCACCATCGGCCTTATGGTGCGCCGGTGTGCGGGACAAAGGGGGCGAGCTGCGGCAGGGGATGCGCCGCGTCGCGGAGGGCTGATGATTTGTCCTGTCTGTCGATTGGAGCTTGGCGTTGAACGCCGAGCCGATGAACTTGTGCTGACGTACCGGTTCGACGAGTGGACGGCGGGCTGTCGCTGTCGTGCTAGAGGCGATCCGGCTTGGTGCGGCCATCTGCTGCCGCACATCCTGAACCTACTCCCAGAGAGCAAAGTCTCGCCATTCCGATCGGAGCCCCGCGCCGCGGAGCAACACCGTCGTGGCGCGGACCGAGGCGACGTTAGCTGAGAAATGAAAGGCGCCCGTCGGGCTGGAACCTGACGGGCTCGTGCTTACCGGGATGATGACCCAGCCTACCGCACAAACCCCAGCATTCGCGGCACGATCAGGACCACTTCCGGCACGAAGGCGACGAACAGCAGCGCCACGACGATGGCGGCAAGGAACGGCAGAAGTGGCTTGACGAGTTTGTCCATGGGCAGGCCGCTGATGGCCATGCCGACGAACAGGCACAGGCCGACGGGCGGCGTGATGTGGCCGACGGCGGAGGCAATCACGCACACCATGCCGAAGTGGATGGGGTGGACGCCGACGGCCTGCGCTACCGGCAGCAGGACGGGCACCGTCACGAGGATGATCTCCGACGGCGTCAGGAACGTACCGAGGACCAGGTACAGCAGGATGACGAGGACAATGAACAGCCACCATTCCGGCGCGATCACGGCGATGGCCTCGGCCACCTTGAACGGGAACTTCGAGTAGGAGAGCACCCAGCCGAAGGCGCCCACGAAGCCGATGATGAGGCCGATCACGCCCGAGAGGCGTGCCGAGTCGGCAAAGATCGCCGGCAGCTCGCGCAAGGCCGGCTCGCGATAAAAGATCGGCGGAACGACCAGCGCATAGACCACGGCCACCGCCGCCGCTTCCGTTGGCGTGAACAGTCCGAACAGGATGCCGCCCATGATGATCGCCGGGATCATCAGCGCCGGCAGGGATTTGCGCAGGACGGCCATGAACTCCGGCAAGGTCGGCGGCGCCTCCTTGGGGTAGTTGCGCTTGCGGGCAATGACGAACACCGGCACAGCCATGCCGGCACCCACCAGTAGCCCGGGCAGGATTCCGGCGGCGAACATCGCCGCTACCGACTCCTCCGCCATCCAGGCGTAGATCACGGCAATAATCGAGGGCGGGATAATCGGAGCCACCACGGCAGTCGAGATGGTGAGTGCGGTGGCAAAATCGAGGTCGTAGCCCTTGCGCACCATCTGCGGGATGAGGAAGGTGCCGAGCGCGGAGACGTCGGCCACCGCCGAGCCCGAGATGCCGCCGAAGAACATGCTGTCGACGACGTTGACGTAGGCGAGCCCGCCGCGGAAGCGACCGACCAGCGCGGTGGCCAGGTCGATGATCACGCGCGCCACGCCGCCGCGCGCGGCGATGTTGCCCGCCAGGATGAACAGCGGCGCCGACAGCAGCAGGTAGGAATCCGACAAGAGGCCGACGAAGCGCGTCGGGATGATGATCGGGTTGAGGGCCGGGTACAGCATGGCCGCGCCCAGCGCGCCGACGGCCATGGCGATGCTGATGGGCATGCCGAGCAGAATAAAGACGATGAAGACGATCAGGAGGGTCTCTGCCATAGGCTTCTCACGGCAACCAGAATAGTGCGCAGCATGGGCAGGATGATCAGGGCCGAGCCGATCGGAACCGCCACGTACACCCAGCCGAGCGGAAGCCCCAGCCCGGGACTGCTCTGCAGCTGGGCATTGGGGACAAGCACCAAGCTCAGCTTGATCAGGTAGAGAAACAGAACGATGCCGACGACATTGGTGAGCACCAGCACGAGGGCGTGGGCCCGCGGGGTAAGGAGGTTGATGAAATAGTCGAGTACGGTGTGCTGGCCCCGCTGCATAGCCGACGCGGCGCCGATCATCACCAGCCACACGAACAGGTAGCGCGGCACCTCCTCGAGTCCGTCGATGCCCGTCAACCCCAGGTAGCGCATGACTACCTGGATGAATACGGCCCCCGCCATGACGGCCAGGACCAGCCCGCCGACATGACCCAGCGCGTCGTAGGTGAGCGCCCAGAGCCGCGCGGCACGCTCGCCCCCATTATGAGGGTCGTCGCTCGGATCGGCCATGGGAGCTACTTGACGGCCAGGATGAAGTCCACCATCCGCTTGGCGTCTTTGCCGGCGGGCGTGGCGTAGAACTCCTCGTAGACGCTCTGCGTCGCCTGCCGGAACGGCGTGGCGTCGGGCTTGGTGATGGTGACGCCCTTGGCCCGCACCTGGTCCTGGATCGACTTGTCCTCATCGAGGATGAACTGGCGGTTGAAGGCGCGCGCATGCGCCCACGCGTCCACGATCGCCTTCTGGCCGGCGGCGTCCTGCTTCTGCCAGGCGGCCTTGGACATGATGAGCGCGGTCGCCTGGTGCGTGTGACGCACGTCCGCCACGTACTTGACGATGTCGTAGAACTTGTTGTGGTAGAAGGTGTTCACGCCGCCCTCGGCGAAGTCGATCACCTTGGTTTGCAGCGCAGTTGCCACCTCGGGGAAGGCGATGGGGGTGGAGATCATGCCGAGCGCCTTGAAGGTGGCAACCAGGATCTTGTCCTCCTGCACGCGAACCTTCTTGCCCTTGACGTCGGCCAGCGAGTTGATCTCGCCGTGGCCGTAGATGCCGCGATAGCCGGCAGCGATGAAGCCGACGAGCTTGAGCCCGCGCTTGTCGAGCACGCCTTCGTAGTACTTGGACAGCGTGTCGCTGCCGTCGAGCGCCTTGAAGACGTGCTCGTAGTCGCGAAAGATGTAGGGCAGCTGGAACACGCTCATCTCCGGCACCAGCGTCGACAGCGGCGCGGTGGTGATCGGCCCGAAATCGACGGCGCCCAGCTGGATTTGCTGGGCAACCTCGCGCTCGCCGCCGAGCGTGCCGGAGTGGTGGTGGGCGATCTTGATCTTGCCCGCAGTGATCTCGGCGAGCTTGTCGGCGAACTGCTGGGCCGCCTGCGAGGTGCCGTGCTTGGGTGGATTGACATTGCCCATGCTCAGGTCCTTGTCTTGAGCGCACACCACCGTGGCCCCGACCGCCAGCACCGAGCCCAGAACGGCAAGCGGCGTGCCCGTGAACCGCAACGACCGAATTGACATTGTTTTTCTCCCCACGCGCCCTGGGCGACAGGATGGCCCGTGCCTCCATCCTGGGTGATCCGATGAGAAGCGGTCAAGTGACTTCTGCCGCCGGCGACACGGTGGGCTGCTCGCCGGCGACAGAGGAATAGTCGACTCGAGAGTCATTATATTCCTTGCCTCACGCGGGCCGCGTCGCGCCTCACGATGCCCATCACGGTGTTCTTGCTGAGACCCACGTTGCGGCCGATGAGGCGATAGGACAAACCCTCCTTATGCATGTCGAGCACACGTTTGCCTTTCTTGTCGGAGGGGCGCTGTCCTGGCTGCCGCCCGAGCTTCACACCTCGAGCCTGGGCCGCCGCCAAGCCTGACTTTACGCGTTCGCGGATGAGGTCACGCTCGAACTCGGCCAGGCCCGCCATGATGGTCCGCATGAGCTTGCCGCTGGCGGTGCCGAGATCGAAGCTTAGTCCCGTCTGCGCAAGCACGCTGACCTTACAGCCATGGAGGTCATCCAGGGTTTGCACGAGGTCCTGGGTGCTCCTGCCCCGTCGGCTCAGCTCCGTGACGAGAATGGCATCGATCTCGCCAGCTTGCTTGGCGCACCCCGTTGATATCACGGCTAAAGCCACGTACCCGACCAGGCATGGGAGCGATTTCGCGTGTGCGAAAACGATCTCAGTTTACAACCTTTCCGCTCTCTGCCATTCTTTGCCTTAATGTCCTTGCGGATTTATTTCGGAGAGCACCATGATGCTGACCTGTTCGCGCGCGTCCATCCTTTCTGCATCTCGATAATCAGCCCGCCGTCCCCTTTTCTACCTGACGGGGCCCCATCTGAGCCTCACGATTATGCGAAGCCTTCTGGCAGCAGCAGATTTCAATCGCCGAAGGCGCAACCGCAGGGTCTACCTGACGATTGCCGCCGTGTTGGCAGCGATTGCCATCGGTGTTGGGTGGTGCGAACAAGACCCTGGACAGCGAACCGGCGGGTTGGTGGGAACAAGACTTTAGAGGGCGAGCCGGCGAGCAGCCGGACGGCGACATGGTGGGTGCGAATTGTGACCGCGCCCTACAGCTTCGAGGATCCAGAGGCGCTGTAGCTGGATCGATCGAAGCGCACCATCGCGGCGCAAGCGACGTTAACATCAAGGCGGCGGCAGAGGGCCCAACTCGAGCAGATGAACGGTTATTCGCGCTGACGCCTTGGGGTTGCCGCATAGCAGCAATTGCCGGAACGCCGGCCGCTGGATTCCCCAGCGGCGCCGTATTGGTCTTCGATGGATTAGCGCTTTCCTCTCAACGCCGTTCCTGCTAACCAAGGTTGTCCCATAAACACCCAATTATGGGACAGTCAAGGGATACGCCCTATGAAATCATTGGCGAAAACCAGCCGCCGCAGCAAGCGCCCAACTCTTCTAAATGGGACAGTACCACCGCCGAGGCGCTGCAACCGCGATGTCCGGCCTCGCGAGTACCTCACGCCCAAGGAGGTGGAGCGTCTCATGGCCGCCGCCAAGAAGAGCGGGCGCCGCTATGGTCTGCGCGATGCCACCATGATCTTGGTCGCCTTCCGGCACGGCCTACGCGTCTCCGAGCTCTGCGCCCTGACCTGGGATCAAATCGACTACTCGCACGGGCTCATCCATGTGCGCCGCCTCAAGAACGGCATCCCCAGCGCGCACCAACTCGGCGGCGAGGAGATGCGATCGCTGCGGGCCCTCAAGCGTGAAGACGGTGCCAGCCGCTACATCTTCATGACCGAGCGCGGGGCGCCCATGACCCCAGCCGGCTTCCGCAAGATGCTGTCTCGTGTCGCGGTGAGCGCCAAGTTCCAGTTCTCTGTGCATCCTCACATGCTCAGGCATGCGTGCGGCTTCAAGCTCGCCAACGATGGGCGCGATACGCGCGCTCTCCAGCATTACCTCGGACACAAGAACATCATGCACACGGTGCGCTACACCGAGCTGTCGCCGGAGCGGTTCAAGGGTTTCTGGAACGACTGACCCTGACTCCGCTGTCGGTACGCGTGGCTGCGGTAAAGAGGGGTTCACGTCAGCTTACCACCACTACATCAAGGGTGCGTGTGCAGCCCCCTGCCCCGCTCATGCGGCCTCTTCGGCGACACTGCGGAAGACATCCAACCCTGGCCACCTGCGCTACGGCCGCAGCGAATGGAAACGGTTGCACGGAATTATTTCGATCGGCGGCGCGCTGTTGGTCAGCGCTGGGGGGCCACCGTGCGGTCGGACGCTATGGTGCGGACACGCGGATCGGCGGCGAGCGCCTGCAATTCCGCGGGGGCAACGTTTACTGCAAATCCCGGAGTTATCTCGAAGCGGCTGAGGCCCCTGTTGAAGCCTTGGCCGGCTGCGGGGCTGGCGCTGCCAAAATGCTGAGCGATGATGGCGTCCTGTTGTGATGCCACGCCAGCTTTGATGATGGCGATTGTGGCAGGGTCCGACTTCACCTGACTGGGCGGCAACGGCGCGTCGAAGGTAACGATGACGCGGACGTGGCCATCCCTTTGGGCGATCGCCATCAACTCAGCGGCATGCGCGGACTTCGTCGTCAACGGTTCGGCTGTCTGGGCGATCGCCATCGAGGCAACGAGCATAAGCGCGCTGACTGCTGGGAGGGCCCTGAGAACTCCCACTGTCGTGTGGCGCCGGCAAAGGCTACGTCTAGGCATATTGCCATTCTCGGAATCACCGATGTTAAAGCGGAACCTCTCAAGCTCTCAAGGTCGGGAATCCATAGGCTCTCGAAGCTGGAACACGGCCGCTATATTAGAACCTGATAGGCCGCAAATGACAAGGCGATGCAAGACAATCACCCCGCTCTCGTGACGTGCGATGTGGTGCGGCGCCAAACGTCGGCTGATCGCTCCGCTCCGCGACCAGACCGACAAAGCCCATCCCATCGTGCTTTCGCCAGGGGATGTCAGAACGGCCATCCCCTTTGAAGTCGCCGAGCGCCAGCCTAACGCCGAATCGGTGACCCCCAGTCGCCTGGCTACCGCTTACCAGGAAATAGCCGACGAAACCGGTCGACCGTTCTGTCAGGACGTTGCTGCGCGGTGAACCTCCACCAGACGGAAATGCCGCCGGAGTCGCTAATCAAAACGCAACCACCAGAGTAGCCGCGCGCGTAGTGTTACCGTTGCCGTTCGAGGTGTTTGTGAACGAGATGGTGGCGTTATAGCTACCGGGGCTGAGTAAGCTGGCGCTCGCGTTGACCGTGAAGGTGATGGTTGTCCCCCCCGTCCCCACAGAGCCCGAGGTGGACGACGCCGTGAGCCACGACGGCAAGCCGGTGATCGAGTAGTTGAGCGTGCCCGTCGAGGCGCTCAGCTGATACTGGAACGACGACGGCGAGAAAGGGCCTCTCGGGCGACCCGAGGAGGACATATCGGTGGACGGCGACACCTGCAGTGTGGATGTGCCCACGGCGTTGACCGTCAGGGCGGCGGTGCGCGTAGTGTTGCCGTTGCCGTTGGTCGTGTTGGTGAATGAGATGGTGGCGTTGTAGGTACCGGGGCTGAGTGAGTTGGCGCTCGCGTTGACCGTGAAGGTGATGGTTGTCCCCCCCGTCCCCACAGAGCCCGAGGTGGACGACGCCGTGAGCCACGACGGCAAGCCGGTGATGGAATAGTTCAGCGTCCCACTTGAGGCGGCGAGCGTGTATTGGAACGACGATGGTGAGAATGGCCCCCCCTGGTCACCGGACGAGGACATATTGGTCCCTGGCGACACCTGCAGCGTGCCCACGGCGTTGACCGTCAGGGCAGCGGTGCGCGTAGTGTTGCCATTGCCGTTCGTGGTGTTGGTGAACGAGATGGTGGCGTTGTAAGTGCCGGGGCCCAGTGAGTTGGCGCTCGCGTTGACCGTGAACGTGATGGTTGTTCCCCCCGTCCCCACAGAGCCCGAGGTGGACGACGCCGTGAGCCACGACGGCAAGCCGGTGATGGAATAGTTCAGCGTCCCACTTGAGGCGGCGAGCGTGTATTGGAACGACGATGGTGAGAACGGACCCCCCTGGTTCCCGGACGAGGAGATATTGGTCGCTGGCGACACCTGCAGCGTGGGTGCGCCCACGTTGAGGGTGGCGGTGCGCGTGGTGTTGCCGTTGCCGTTCGTGGTGTTGGTGAACGAGATGGTGGCGTTGTAGGTACCGGGGCCGAGTAAGAAGGCACTCGTGTTGACCGTGAAGGTGATGGTTGTCCCCCCCGTCCCCACAGAGCCCGAGGTCGACGACGCCGTGAGCCACGACGGCAGGCCGGTGATCGAGTAGTTGAGCGTGCCCGTCGAGGCGCTCAGCTGATACTGGAACGACGATGGCGAAAACGGGCCTCTCACGGCGCCCGAGGAGGAGATATTGGTCGCTGGCGACACCTGCAGCGTGGACGCGCTCACGTCGTTAACCGTGAGGGCGGCGGTGCGCGTAGTGTTGCCGTTGCCGTTGGTCGTGTTGGTGAATGAGATGGTGGCGTTGTAGGTACCGGAGCTGAGTGAGTTGGCGCTCGCGTTGACCGTGAAGGTGATGGTTGTCCCCCCCGTCCCTACAGAGCCCGAGGTGGACGACGCCGTGAGCCACGACGGCAAGCCAGTGATGGAATAGTTCAGTGTCCCACTTGAGGCAGCGAGCGTGTATTGGAACGACGATGGTGAGAACGGACCCCCCTGGTTGCCGGACGAGGAGATATTGGTTGCGGGCGAGACGGAGAGTGTGTCGGCGGCACAGCCGAGGCTCGCCAGCGCAAGGTCGACGCGAATCCTAGGCTTGGTCTGGGTGCCGCCGGGCCGGGTGTCGGTAATGGGCGTGCCCGTGCTTTTCAGTGCATCCTCCATCTGAGTCGCCGTTGCCGACGGGCACGCCGAGCGGATCGCGGCAACCGCGCCGGCCACATGCGGGGTCGCCATCGAGGTGCCATTGAAGAACGCATAGGTGGTGGTGTTACTGCTCGGTACCACCGGGATCGAGGACAGAATGCTCGAGCCAGGCGCCAGCAGGTCAACGACGGACGACATGTTGGAGAAGGAGGAGACTTGATCTGATTTGGTCGTAGACCCGACGGCGACGGCAGTCGAGATGCATCCCGGCGAGCTGATCTGGCTCGTCGAGCCGTTGTTGCCCGAGGCAATGGCCGTCAAGACGCCTGCCGCTCGCAGGTTGTCAATGGCGGGCTTCTGCGATGCGCTATCGCAGGTGCCGGAAAAAAGGCCGCCGCCCAGGCTCATGTTGGCGGAGGCGACGACCGTGCCGCCCCCTAGGTTGATGTTGGCAAATACATGATCCAGTCCAAGGACCTGATCGGAGGTGAAACTCAGGACGCAGGGCGCCGGGCTCGGCGAGCAGCTTGCCGCACTGTTGAAGCGCGTGAAGATCTGGATGGCGAAGATCTTGCCATCCTTGGCCACCCCGTTCGACGGCTCGCCTCCTTGCTGGTTGCTATTCAGGCCCGCGGCTATGCCGGCAACGTGGGTCCCGTGGTTGCAAATATTCTGCGCGCCGCTGATGCAGGCCGCAGTGTCGGCGTTGGCAGCGCCGGCCCCAGTCTGGCTGGATCCCCCGCCCGGACATAGGGTGACCTGTCCGCCGAAGCCACCGGCATTCGAAAAGCAGGCCTCCGCCGCCACCTTGCCGTTGAGGAACTCGTGGTTGGATTTGACGCCGGTGTCGAGCACGGCAACGGCCTGGCCCGCGCCGGTGGCGTTCAGCGTATAGGCCGTCGTCATGCCGATCAGCGGCACGCTCTCGATAAGGGACGGCGGCACGGCACGATCGTAGTTGATGCGGATGACGCGGGCGTCGGCCGCCAGCGCCTGCAGCTCCGTCAGCGTTACGTTGACGACAAATCCCGGCGTTATCGGGAAGCGGGCCAGACCGCGAGCGAAGCCTTGGCCTTGCGACGGGCTGCTGGCGCTGCCGAAATGCGAGGCGATGATGCCGTCCTGGGCGGCCGCCACCTGGGCCCTGGCAGTGGCCACGCTGGTTGGGTCCGAGTTGAGCTGATTGGGGGGAATGGGCGAATTGAACATCACGATCACGCGCACGTGGCCGTCCTGTTGGGCCACCGAAGTGATCTCGGCAGCTTCCTGGGACTTTTGTGCCAGGGGGGCAGACGTCTGCGGAATCGCCGTCGAGGCGGAAAACATGAGAAGAGAAGCGGCAGCTAGCGTCTGAAGCGCCTTCCCAATCGCGGGGAAGGCGCGGCAGCCATATCTAAGCATGGTGCTTCCTCGAATTCGCCGATGTTGATGGCCACGCTTCGATTGTTGGCTCGGTTTGCTGGTGCCAACGTTCGGTTGAAACCCTGGGTATCCATCTCTCTGGCGGGGGGCTGGAGAGAGGATCCGAGGACTTCACGGAAGAAAGCTCGCCCATGCAGAAAGGTCTGCCACGCAGCAGACGATGGCCTCGGCGTTCAGGCCTACAATGGTCGGAGGTTGCGGTGTCCGGGTACCAAAGGGACATTGCGACACCCCGGTGCAACTAACGCTAGCGCTGTGGTCTAGGCTAGGGTTCAGTTCAGCATACAGCGCGATTGGTCACAACTGCATGAGACCGACCGCCCGAACTTTCCTATTGTGGTGTGTCCCCACGGCAATGAGATGCGTCGCCTCGGCCTCAGCGAGCCGCTGGCCATTGAACTGGGCGTCGTCTGCGTCCCTGGCGCAATGACTCTGAGCCCGCAGGTCCTCCCCCGTTGAGTAGACCCATCTCGGTGCGCGCGAGACGTTGGGGTGCAATTTGGTGCAATTAGCCACGCTCCCTGCCCTAACCTTGCCTCACGGCCGGCTGCCTCATGCCGCATCACTTAAAGCGGGCGAACCTAGTCGTGATGCGAACGGCCCATAGAGCATCCGCAGCGTTTTCCAGCTCGTCGTACTGCTCCAGGAGGCGGTTGTACGTCGCCCAGCGCATCCGTGGCGGCTTAGGCGGGAAGTCGTACTCCTCCTCCGTGGTGCCTCCCCATCTGTCATGCAAGCGCTTGGCGATCTTCCGGGCCCGGTCCAAGGCACGCTGATCCGGTCTGCTTTCGCCCTGCGAGGCGTACCGCAGGCGGTAGCACAGGCGGCATCGGAAATAGCGCCCACCATAGATCTTCCGGCAGCCCCTGCCGCAATTCAGGCAGCGGAGCCACTGCCGGCGACCGCCAAACATGGTGGGCGTGTCGGTGAAGGGGACGAGCTCGGAGACGTCAACCGGCGCCCCATCGCGATCCGTCGTTCGGTAGATCAGGCGCACGCCATCGCTCTGCGCAGCCAGCGTGATCGAGCCGGTTTGCTCTCCCGAACGGGACCAGGTGAGCGTGGAGAAGCGACCAGGCTGCAGCATGCCACGTCGGCGCAGCCAGGCGAGATCGATGCCGAGACAAGCCTCGCATGTTGGTGCGCCTGAGCTGGGCCGGCCGCTGCCAAAGCCGCCCATGATCCGTGCTCCGTTTTTATCGAAATCTTATGGGCTAGGCTTGCCGGACTATCGAGGCGCGATCCGTCTCCTCAGGTGCTCGAGGTCGCTTGCTAGTCCTAGTGTGGTGCGCCGCCATAGCTCCTGATCGCGCGCGCTGAGCCGCATGTAGGTCCTGAGCTGCATGTGCTTTGGCCTTGGCGGGAACGTCCCTAAGTGATCGCCGGAACCGCCAAGGCGCATCCTGAGGGCCTGTATGCGTCCGATCGCCCTATTACAGGCCGATTGGTACTGCGAGCTGTAGTGGAGGCCGTGGCAGGGCCGGCATCGGAAGGGGCTGCCGAACAGCACTCTGCAGGCCTGCCCACATGCGGGACAGGCAAACCAGCGCCGCCGGCCCCCAAAGCAGGTCCGCGTGTAGGTGAAGCGCACGGTCTCTCGTACTTGCTCCCAAGGTTCACCAACCAAGCGGTGGCGGTAGTTGAGGTGGACACAATCGGCGCCAGCCACGATGCCGACCGACCCGTGCGACCAGTGGATTGACGACGATCGCCCTGGCTGGAGCATCTTCCAGCGCCTCAGTCGCGCGAGGTCGATCGCAAGGTAGCTTTCGCAGCGCTCAGCCATCACAAGCTCTCCGGGTCAAAATCATATGGAATGTTTCGCAGCTGCAGGCCCAGGGACCTCGCTCATCCAATAGCTGCGAAGTACGCGCGCGCGTATTGCGGCGAAAAAGGATGATCCTAGTGCTTTGCTCATGGTCACTTGCTCGTTTGGCCCATAGCACGCGTCATTCTGCCGAAGGCTGCCTTGTCCCCGCCTCGATCCCCTTCGGCTCGTGCCCGTCCAAACAGTGGTGGCTCTCTATGGGCAATTTTGATGCGAGTACCCGTGGCAGCGCCCGGAGGCGCTCGGCTGCCGCCAGCTTCCACGCTTCGCTGCGGGCGATGTTGGGATTTTTGCCGAGGCGATATGGGTACAAACTACAGGAAGTGAGTTTGCACGAGCGCACCTCGCTATCACTGTTGCCGCTACAATCGAGGCAACACCTCCTGAGCGCTTTCAGCGCGGTCCTTGCAATGGTGGCACCTGGAAGGCTCCGCTCAAGCGGATAGAGCTGCCGATCGGCTACGGTGGCCCTTTCCTCTTCAGTAGGGCGGTGGCCATGCCGGTAGCGCCACAGAGCGCAGGATCGGGCCTGGCATTGCCTGACCTCATTGGCGCTACCGTTGCAGCACGACAGGCAATGCCGGCGCACGGCCTTGAGAGGGGTGGCATGGCCAGCTTCAATCTCGACTGACTGGATGTCCTGGAGCATGTCTTGCGTGTCCGCATCGGGTTGTCGAAAACGCAGTACGTGCGAGCGCCTTCAGGCGCTTTGGGTATTCCTCGTTGTGGCCGGAAGTCGCGCGCTTACTCATTCCAACACCACTGGCAAGCCTTTGAAGCGCTATGCCGTGAACGAGGGAGGAATAGTTGGAATGGGCATAGATGTGACTAGGCCGACGCCAAATTTTCAATCTGAAAAGACGGGTTCGACTCCCGTAGGGAGCGCCAGCTTCCTTGGAAGCCCTTGATCTTCCGATCCTCTCGCGATTTCAGTTGCTTAGCCCTGCCGAGGTGGTATCAGGCAGTGGGATAAATCATGCGAGTGATCATGGGCGTTCTGAAGAGCAAGGACGGCGTCTACTACGTCCGCAAGAAGGTGCCAGCGAAGCTGGAGGAAGCAGTATCGAGAGTCCTTGGAGCGCCTCGGCAGCGCGTCTCATGGCTCAAGCGATCATTGCGCACGAAAGACCTGCGCGAAGCCAACATACGAGCCAAGCCGGCGCTGATCGAGTTCGACCGGACCCTGGCAAGGGCGGCAGCACTTCTCGACGATCTTCCTAAGCGCAACAACCTCAGCGACGCCGAGATCGAGCGAATAGCCGACTATCACTACGCGAGGATCCTCGGCGACGACGAGGACGTTCGGCGCGATGGCACAGGCTCAGAGGAATTGTACCAGTCAGTAGCCAACCAGCTTGCCGAGGCCGGCGTCGCAGCCGAGGCACCTTTCGCAGCAAGCCATAGGCCCGCGTTCGGGTTGTCAAATCGTGAAATGGAGAAGCTTCTTGAAGACGTGGCGTGGGTTCTCCCTGCTGCGAAATCAGCTCTGGCCAAGGGGGACGTCTCCTTTGTGCACGAGGAGCTGGAGGAACTGCTAGACGTATTCCGCATCAACTTGGACAGAGGCAGCCATGCATATCGGCAGCTTGGCGCCGCCATCTTGCGGCGCTACGTGCGGGCCCTCCAAGCCATTGAGCAGCGCAACCAGGGCGAGGCCATTGAGACACCTCGGGTCGCGGAGCCGGCGCAGAGTGAACCCGCGGACGGCGGGACTCTCACAGCTTCGCTGGAAGGCTGGAAGAAAGCTAAGCAACCTCCTCCGAATACCTCCAGCGAGTTCGACCATGCTGTCAGGCGGTTCGTCGAGCTGCACGGAGACCTTCCGATTGCCGACTTGAAGCGCAGCCATGTCCGTGAGTTTCGCGAAGCCTTGCAACAAATGCCCGTGCGTCGAACGGGGTCGCTGAGAACCGCTGTTCTTCCCGAACTCGTGGAGTGGTCTAGGCGGCATTCAGGGGCGAAGAAGATCTCTCCCGCGACCGTCAATAAGCTTCTTGGGGGTGTCCAGGCGGTGGCCATATGGGGCCGCGACAACGGTCTCGTCCCGGATGATGTCCCGTGGTCGGACCCATTCTCAAGAATGCGTCTTGAAGAGGATGAGCCTCTGCGGGAACCTTGGGACATCGCAGAGCTGCAGGTGCTGTTCAGCTCGCCTGTCTTTGTGGGCGGCTCACGCCCCGCCGGTGGACGCGGAGAGGCAGCCTATTGGCTTCCCCTGCTTGGTCTCTTCACCGGAGCACGACAGGGTGAGCTTGCACCGCTGAGAGCGGGTGACGTAACCAAGGACGAGGAGACTGGCATCTGGCTCATCTCCATCACAGAGGATGAGGCAAGGGGAACGAGGCTCAAAACAGCTTCGTCCCGCCGCGTGGTTCCGGTGCACCCGGAACTCGTGAAGCTTGGCTTCCTTGAGGTGGTCAGTGAATGCCGCACGACCGGCGGCAAGGCTGCGCCACTCTTCCCGCTTCTTACGCGGGGCCCACGGGGTAGCTACGCAGAAGGCTGGTCAAAGTGGTTTGGCCGTTACATCCGCAGCGTCGGCCTAACCAATCGGGCAAGAGTGTTTCACTCGTTCCGCCACGGCTTCAAGGACGCGCTGCGTCGCGCTGGCGTCAGTGAGGACCTCAACGATGCCCTGACAGGTCATAGCGGTGGCGGAGTAGGGCGGAGCTACGGCGCGAAGGATATGGAGCGGCGGTTTGGGCTACGTGCGCTGTCTGAGGCGGTTGTGAAGGTGCACTATCGGGGCCTCGATCTATCACACCTTCGGGGGCCGAGCCCTCATGAAATCTAGTCCGGTTGCCACGTCAGCTTCCGGACCATTCCTGCCGTGCCGCGAGAGTTTGAGGGAGGAGTGCCAGTTCCGGAAGTGGGCGCTTCCACTGGCCGCATTTGAAGCTGCGCCGATTCCGATTTAGCTTTGTGATGACCATGCTTTCCCCCGAAAGCGCACCGCTTAGAATGCGCCACCTGATTCGCGGCAAAAATGTGTGCTGCCCGCCGCGTGCTGCGTGCTTCCCTTATGCTCAATTCCGGCACAGAGCATGGTCCCAACCCCGTCCCCGTTGCCCGCTGCACTGCCGACGCCGGACTCGTGCACCGCAATGTCGCCTGGGTTCGCAATGCGATCTCATGAAGCGCGTTAGAACTGAGCAGCTCGTGCTGGGGCCGCAACCCTGCGGAAGGTCACCGCAGGATACCGAGCGCCGGCGCCCGTTCGGCCCGCTGCCTCAGGTTTCGCCGAGCGACCGGCTGCAAGCTCCTCATTCAGCGCACCTGCTTTCGCCTCTGAAGGACGAGCGTTCACCAACCTCATGAGCACCGGTAATGCCCGAACGCGAAAGCCGGGTTTGTCCGAGTGGCAGCCCGACATCCCTCGCGCCAAAGTCAACATGCAGGGCCACACATCCGTCCCCTACTACTTCCCCCGTGATCAGGGGATTGGCCTCCGCTGCGATCTCTCCCTCACTCACCGGGATAGCAGATCAGACCGGGGCCCTTGTGTTCTGCACCAAGCTTTTCCGTTGTGCTGACTGTCGACCCTATTCGCGGACGTGGCCCGAGCTTGTCCGGCGACTGCTGGTGGAACCGAGCAAAGTTGGCGACCGCATAGGCGTAGACCTTCTGCGTGTTCGGTGACATGTTGCGGAAGGCCATGTCGTCGATCATGCGCTGCCGCAGCGGTGAGATCTGCTTGGTCATCGGTGTGCTCCTGTTGAAGAGGAGCGCTCATGCAGCACCGACAACCCTCACTGCGCGGTTACGGTGCCGGGGAAGACGGCCGTGGTCCGGCCCATGTCGCAGAGGTTATCTTGTGCGACATATGACGAATGGCTCTGTTCAGCCACTTCCCTGCGAGCGGGGGATTAGATGGAAAAGTCCTACACCATTCGCGGCGGTCGGCTGGGTCGTGAACGTTTGCGCGTCCTGAGCAATGTCTTGCAGACCGGCACTAATGCCTTTCTTGACCGGATCAGGATCAGACCAGGCATGACGTGCCTTGATGTCGGCTGTGGCGGCGGAGACGTCTCAAGGGAGCTTGCCCGGCGCGTTGGTAGCGCGGGACGAGTGGTCGGCATTGATATGGATGCAGATCAGCTCGACATCGTGCGTGCCGAAGCGGCGGCTCACAATATCGGCAATCTCAATTTGATGGTGGCCGACGCCACCAAGCCTCCAAGCGATCTCGGTCAATTTGACATTGTGTACTCGCGGTTCCTACTTTGCCACCTGCCAGCTCGTTTGCAGGTCTTTGAATGGATGAAGAGTTGTCTGGTCGACGGCGGGATTCTTGCCCTCGAGGATTGTGACTTCACGGGCCACTTCTGCTATCCGCCATCGGCTGCGTTCGACAGGTATGTTGAACTTGCAGGGAACGTTATGCGGCGTCGAGGGGGCGATCCGCACTTTGGATTGAAGCTCCCTGAACAGTTTAGGGAAGGACGGCTTGCTATTGGCGGCATCGAAATAGCTCACCCTGCAGATATTGAAGGTGACCCGAAGCTTCTCAATGCCCTGAGCATGGAGAGCTTTGCGGACGCGATTGTCTCGGAAGGCTTGGCGCCACAGGCAGAGGTTAATGAGTTGATCGAGACGCTGCGCGCTGTCGTAGGCGACAAACGCGTCTACGCTAGTGTCACCCGGCGCATCCAAGTCTGGGGGCAACGGTAGCTGAGGCCACTCCCTATCGCATCAACAAGTAGGCAATAATTGGTCGCCACCCCTACCCGCTGGTCTCCTACCGCGGTAGCGGTTTAGTGCAAGTTATCTTGTGCGACATATGAGAAATGGCTCTGTTGAGCCACTTCCCTTCTTTGCTGGGTAGGCGGGACTGCTGTACTGTCTCAAGCAGTCGCTATGAGACGACGTGGGAGGGATGCTATGAGGGTCCGTTCGCTCGCCACAACGGCATGCGTGGGTTTGTTGGCGCTCTTGGTTGAGACAGCCAGCGCCAAGGCCGCCGAGATCAAGCTATTGTGCGCCATAGCACTGCAGCAGCTCATGGAGGATCTCGGGCCGAAGTTCGAAGGGGCAAACAACCACAAGCTTGCAATCACGATCGCTCCCTTGGGCCAGGCATTGAAACGTCTCCAAGATGGCGAGACCTACGACCTCCTCATCCTTCCGCAACGTGGCATCGACACCCTCGCCAAGGACGGGAAAGTCGTCGCGAGTACTGCAACCTCCATTGTTGTCACACGCATTGGCGTGGCAGTTCGCAAGGGCGCACTGAAGCCTGACATCTCAACCTCCGAAGCCTTCAAACGCTCCATGCTCGCTGCAAAGTCGATCACACACGGCAACCCCGCGTTCGGCGGGATAAGCGGAATTCATATGGTGAAGGTATTAGATCGTCTAGGGATAGCGGAGCAGATGAAAGCCAAGACGGTTCTCCTCGATAAGCCCGGCTTGGCAGGAGTGCTCGTTGCAGACGGCAAGGCGGAGATTGTCATCCAGCCAATACAGGAGCTCGTGGTGGTTCCCGGGATCGAGGTTGTTGGCCCACTTCCGGACGAGCTGCAGGACACGGTCACCTATCAGGCGGTGATCATGCCCAATGCAAAGGAACGGGAGCCTTTGAATGCTTTGATAAACTATCTGCGCACCCCTAACGCAACTACGGTCATCAAGGCTATGGGCATGCAGCCGGGTTAAACCAACGCCACCGGCATTACAATCGCAGAGTTGGACGCTACCGCGTAGCGGTTTAGTGCAATATATGTTTTGCGACGTATATCTTTTTGCGACACGCGTAAGCGGACAAGACTTCCGGTTGGGACCGGATTCGCCACAGGCGTCTTCGTCTGCTTGCTAGCCTTTCTTCGCTCTGGCTGTTAGGCCTGAGGACGGCCTGGTGGCGGGATCGGGCCGTCACAATCTGCTTCGAGGCAACTCCCGATGGCCACTAGAGCAGCCACCATCGATGTCGGCATCAAAGCTCAGCGCGGCACGAAGCGGACGTGCCAGAACCCGGAATGCGAATCTAGGTTCTACGATCTCAACCGCGATCCTATCACTTGCCCCGTATGCAGCACGGTCTACGTGATCACAGTCTCACCACCCATAGTTGCGGAAGAGAGGGCTAAGAGGCCGGAAGCGAAGAAGCGGGTCTCCCCGGTCGTGGCCCCAAGGCCCGAGGATGCTCCCGAGGTGGAGGGCGACGAACTCGTCATCGAAGGTGAGGACGAAGCCGTCGAGGCTGAGGCCGACGATACCATGATGGAGGAGGTAGAAGAGGATTCAACGGATGTGACGGGCATCATTGATGCGCCCATCGAAGACACAGACGAGAAGAGTTGACCGGGTTTTACACGCCCGCGGCAATTGGGGTTGTGTTTCGGGGCTCGGTCGGGGAGGAGATGTTCTACGAGCGGGTCTCCCTCATGCGAATTCGCTGGTCGATCCACGGCTGGGTATTGGTCCACCGCGAGGCGAACGCGCGGCGACCGGAAACGCCCCCTGTACACCAACTCCCACCACCACGGGCAGTTTCCAGGCCAAGTAAACCGATAGCACCGCAAGCTAGGTTGTAAGATAATATGTCACAACCATCCGGCGAGAATACGCGGCAACGACATCAACCATCAACCTAGTGGCGTAGCGGAGACGGCACCAGCCCCACTGGGGTTAGGTTGCCCGGTAGGTGAAACCTCTCTTGGCGTCCAGGGATGTTGCCGTAGCCCAAGGACCCACCTTTACACACCTTCCGCCACACCTTCGCGTCGCGGTTCGTGAGGGCTGGCGGGAACATCGACCAGCTCCAGGTGATGCTGGGCCACACGGACAGCAAGACAACCGCCCGCTACCGCAAGTTCGCGGTGGACAATCACCGGGACGCGGCCCGGTTGCTCGCCGCCCGGCGAGAGTACGAGATGGCCCAAGCGGCCTAAAAGGAGTTCCCCCGCCAACGCGGGGGCACCTCCCTCCGGACTAGTCACCCGGAGGTTATGTCAGTGGGTGAAGAGGCCTCTGGGCGAAAGCCTGGGGGCCTCTTCTTTTTTGCGCCTTCTATCCAACCCCAGCAAAGGACCCGCCTGCATGATCCTGTGGCTTGCGAAGTTTCTATTCGGCGCTATTGGGGGCGCGTTACTCGCCGCCTTCCTGTGGCTGTTCGCCCTCGCCCTCTTCTACCCATCGCTCTACGAACTGGCCGGCTTCTGGCCAGCGTGGGAGTGGGTCGCCATGTGGGCGGGGCTGGTCGGACTTGGCGAGACAATGCAAACGAAAGGACCCCATGTACAGCGTTGAGCAATCCTTCTTCAAGACTGTCCGCGAGATCGAGCTGGAACAGAAATGCGCCGACCTTGAGCGGGCCCTGATCCGCCAGAAGTACGGCAGCAACACCGGCATCGCCATCATGCCGACGACCACCGGTGCGAGTGGGACAAGGAGCGCATGCCCAGGCACCTAAAGGTCGCCGCTCGGGTCACCGTTCCGCGCCCCTTCGGGATCAGCTACTACTGTGACGCTGGGCTGATCTCCAACAACCAGATCGCCGCCCAGGTGCTCGCCATCAACCACGAGCGGTTCGTGCGGCAGCTCGCAGCGTTCGTGCAGTCGGAGAACGCGAAGAACGAGACTTCAGCAGACGCCTAAACAGACACACTTCCTCGCCTCGAAGCTCCGATACTCTGGGCCCACCATGGCGGCCACGTTCGGCCGCGCTGTGTGGTCGACCAGAGACCAGCCAGCAGAAAGTGGCGTCTCCTGAAGCATCGACGAGCACGGACAAGACCCCTAGCGTCGGCGTCAATGCGCCCCTGATTGCCAGTAACCCACCTCGCCGGCCCTTGAAGGCAGCTCAAAGCACCTCAAGCCGCCAGGCGTAGATGACCAGTTTCCCTGGCGACCGGACCTCTCATGGCCGGCATGCCACTTCGCCTAATCAACGACCACCACCACCCCCGTCACCCCAAAGCCCCTCAAGACCCCCGTGGCAGGCAACCCCTGCCGTTTCAGGACGGGAGTGTCTTGGGGTGGCCTCCATAGCCGCCCCTCTGGCCTTCCGACCAAAAGGGTCCGGCAAACTCAGCGATCTCGCTCCGGCGATAAGCGCGGAAACACCCTCACTAAACCCCAAACGAAAGGAACC